>Ga0181537_10003982_pt1 | contig 12397 bp, 13 predicted proteins | sample PEATcosm2014_Bin_39_FD_119765 | JGI IMG/M metagenome (GOLD analysis project Ga0181537, IMG submission 119765) | Peatland microbial communities from MTU Mesocosm Facility, Houghton, MI, USA - PEATcosm2014_Bin23_10_metaG | ecosystem: Environmental > Terrestrial > Soil > Wetlands > Peat | place...
GCGAACGTCTGCACGACCTGATACGTGCGGGCGAGTCCAAGTTGCGCGACGCGATGATAGGGCATTCCCTCGATCGGCCGGCCTTCGAAAGAGACGCTTCCAGCCGTCGGCCGTATCGCGCCGGCGATGCAGCCAAACGCCGTCGACTTGCCGGCACCGTTCGGCCCGATGAGACCGGTCAGCTGTCCGCGCTCTGCGGTGAGCGAAAAACCGTCGAGCGCGCGCAACGCGCCAAACCGTTTTTCCAGACCCTCCACGACGAGCATAGCGCTCACGTGCGTCGCAACACGATCTGCTCGAACGCCCCGGCAAGGCCGCTCGGACGCCACGCAGCGATCAGGCAGATGAGAGCACCGTAGATCACGAGATCGAGGCCGCGGCCGTTTCCACCCAGCTGCGCCGCAACGTATTTGGCGAGGAATGCATACGTCAATGCGCCGATCGGCGGTCCCCACAAACGTCCGAGGCCACCGACGACGCCGACGAGCGCGATTGAGACCGAGATCGGTAATGAAAAAACGCTGCTCGGATCGACGAGCAGCGTATACTGCGCATACAGGGAGCCCGCAATCGCGGTAGCAACGGCGCTCGCGACAAACGCGCGCAATTTCCAAGCACGCGCATCGATGCCGACGCTTCCGGCTGCATCTTGATTGGCGCGAATCGCGCGCAAATAATATCCGATGCGCGAGCTTTCGAGCAGCATCGTTGCGAGCTGAACGCCGGCAAACGCGACGAGCGCGATCAGCACCCACGGCGTCTTGTCAAGAAACTGAAGATTCTCGAGACCGGATGGCAAGAGCTTGTACTCGATCCCCACTGCGCCGTTCAGCCAGCCGGCGGTGTTGACGTAGATCTGGCCGATCGCCGCAACCGCGATCGTCGCGATCGAGAAGTAGTGCCCGCGCAGCGCAAAACACGGAAAACCGACGATCACCGCGATCGCTGCTGCGATGACGATTCCCGCCGCGATGCCGGGCCACGGCGAGAAGTGATGCCAGTTCGCAAACGCGGCTGCGTACGCGCCGCAACCGAAGAACAGCGCATGTCCGAAACTGACTTGCCCGGCATATCCGCTGATCCAGTTCCAGGCTTGGCCTAACACGGCGAAGATCAACGCCGCAAACGTAAGGTCGAGAAAGAACGCGTTGCCGCTCGTAAATGCAAAGATCGCCACCGCGATGCAAATGACAACCAAGACGGTAATATTCTTCATCGCCGCTGTCCCTCGACTTCGCTCGGGATGACAGAGGGGGTCATCGGCGGCCGAGCAAGCCTTGCGGACGCAGCAGCACGACGATCAAGTACAGCATATAGACTGGTATCATTTTGATCGCAGGCGACAGATAAAAACCGCCGAGCACCTCAACGAGTCCGACCAGCAGCGCGCCGATGAACGCACCTTGGATGCTGCCGAACCCTCCGAGCGCGACAACGACGAACGCAGTGAGCGCGAACTCCGCTCCAACCGTGGGATAGACTTGATAGGTGAGCATCAGGAGCGCGCCCGCAGCGCCGGCACATGCGCTTCCGATCCCCCACGCGAGTAAATTGACCCGTTGCACGTCGACGCCCATGAGCGTCGCAGCCATCCGATCCTCGCTGGTCGCGCGCATCGCGCGACCGGTCTCGGTGTATTCGATGAAGAGATACAACAGCACGGCGATGACGAGCGCGCCGAAGCCTTCGATGAGATCGGTTTCGCCGATACGCACCGCGCCGAACTGGAGCGTTCCCGTAAACCACGTGTTGTTGGCCGAACGCAGATCGCTGGTGAGAAAGTACTGTGCCAAGCCTTGAAAGAGCACGAGCAGGCCGAACGTTCCGAAGATCGTTGCTTCAGGCGGCCCCTCCAGAAGCCGTCGCACGAAGATGCGATAGATGATCGCACCGACGCCGAAGAGCACAATCGCGACGATCGGCAGTGCAACGAGCGGCTGAAGACCCACGAGCGATAGCGCGAACGTCACGTACATCGCGATCATCAAGAACTCGCCGTGCGCGAAATTCACCACGTCCATCACGCCGAAGATCAGCGTGAGGCCCATTGCAATCAGCGCAAAGACAAGCCCCGCCAAGAGGCCGCTGACGATGAGCTGCGGCAGTGGGCCGAAATCAGGAATGTTAGCGTTGAGCCCAGGGCGGGATCGGCCACTGCGGCGGCGCCGACGAGACGAAAGTCGGCCACACCGTTTGATACTGACCGTTTTGGATTTGCAAGATGAGCCCGGCGCCTTCGGTGTTCTGCCCTTTCTCGTCGAACTTGACGCCCTTCCACGGCATGATCGTTCGCGTTCCGACGATATCGGTGGCTGCGAGCGCGGCGCGCAGCTTCTCCGGATCGGTTGATTTGGCGCGATTGAGCGCATCCGCCATGACCGTTACGGCAGTGAACTCGCGCGCGACGTTCCCGTCGAGATTCTTGCCGCCGCTCCGCAGCTTGTAGAGCTCGTTGATGAGCGGAACGCCTTTGTTGCGCTGTTTCACGTTGATGGCAAAGGTGTCGCGCGTGAAGAAATAGTTGGCATCCTTGCCGAGCCCGCCGATAAATCCGGCATCGACGAATCCGGCATCTTGCGCGATGAGCGGGACGTCGACGGCCTGTTGCTTGTAGGTCTTCACGAAGAGCAACGAGTCCGGGAGATATGAGGCCTGCAGGATGACGTCGGGGTTGGACGCCTTCACTTTCTGCACTTCGGACTGAACTTCACTCGTATTCGCGGGATAAAGAACGTGCGCGACGACCGTGTAGCCTTCGCGTTTCGCGATATCCTCGGCGACGTCACCGAAGCTCTTGCCAAAAAGCGTGTCCTCGTGGACGATCGCGATTTTCTTGGGATTCCAGCCCTTGCTCTTCTTCAGCTCGGCGATAAACTCAAACATGTTCTGCGTGAAAACACCGTCGTGCGGTGAGATCCGGAAGAACCAATGCAACCCGCGCTCGGTGAGCGTTGGGCTGGACGAATCGGGGTTGAGGTAAGGAATCTTGTACTGCTCCGCGCGCAAGGAAGACGTTTGCGTCGCTGCGCTCGCGTACGCGCCCATAACCGCAACGACTTTGTCCTGCGTTATGAGCTGTTCCGCGACCGTCGCCGCTTGATCCGGTTTCGATTGACTATCGGCAAAGACTAATTTGAGTTTGGCGTGGCCGAGCGATGGGATGCCGTCGGATCCCGCCATCGTGACCGGATAATAGACGTGCGCGTTGATCAAATCGGCCGCGAGCTGCTGCGCGATCTTCAAATACTGACCAGTCTGCGCAAAGGTGCCCGTGAGCGGCAAGATCGACCCGACCGGAATCTCGCGTGGTTGGGCGACCGCCGCAGTCGGCGCCGCGGCAACGAGCGGCAACGTAGCGAGACCAGACCGAACAAAAGTGGAGCGCTTCATACAATTTCCTCCGGCTTGCCGGCTAGCTGCGAGGTGCAGCCGGTTCCTTCCGACACGTGCACAGCGCCCCGGCCCTGTCGTTAGCCCGCTTCGGGATAGACGATCGTAAGCGCGCCGGCGTCATCACCGAGCGTCGCCGTGACCATCTGCTCGAAGACGTCTTTCGGAATCAAACATTCGGCGCACGCGTTTGGTCCCGCTTTGACCTCGATCGTTGCGCGTTCGCCGTCACCTGCTACAACGCTCAACTCATAACCGTCGGCCTCGAGCGCTTCGCGAACATCGGCGAGCGCCGCGTCGATTTGTTCCATGCGTGGTGCAGCCATCTACGCTCCTCGTTCCACAATCCGCCGTGTCACCGGCCAGCGCCGCGTGCACATCAACACCGAATGATGTCCACCGGGGCCGCCCGTGACCCACACGCGGATGTCTTTGGCGTTTGCAGCCAGCGTGACGAATCCATCGCGCACGAGGCCCCATTTTGCGGCGTCCGTTTGCAGCAGCGGCGGAAGCCGGTCGACCGCCACGCTATTGACCTGCTCGAACATGTATTGCCGCACGCGTTCTTTGTCCCAACCCGCATGCGCGAGACGCTCGGCGTGATTGGGACCAAGGATGAACACCATGCCGCGCGGACCGCCGCCGATCACTTCGAAAAGAACCGATGGTGCGGCCATTCCATATAATCCCAGCAGCGTCTCGGGACTTTCATCCGGAACGCCGCGCTGCATCAGGCTCAAGCGCGTGACGACGCCCGCGACGGTGACGCAACTGTCGCTCTTCGGAATTCCCATTTCCTCGCGATAGCTCGGCCATGGCGTTGCCGGTTCGTTTTCACCAAAACAAAACGTGTAGCGTCCCGGTTGTCCGTGACTCGACATGCTGACTTGTCCCGGCAGACATCCCGCAATATTCCGATGCACGAGCGCAACCGCGCGTCCGATCGTCGCGTTGGCACGCGTCCCTGGACCCAGTGCACCGTAACCATAATTCACGCCGATGCGATCGCAAATCGGACCGCTGATCATCACCATGACGGCGTGCGGTCCCGTCGAGGTAGAGATTCCTTCGAGATCGAGAGCCGGATCGGACATTGCTTGCACCGCGGCGAGCACGACGGAGAAATATTCCGGCTTGCAGCCGGCCATCACCGCGTTCGCTGCGATTTTTTCGACCGTAGCCGGACCCCAACGCGGCGGCAACACGCCGACGACATGATCGGCGGAATACGGACCGGCTGCAATCATGCGCTCGACACGCTCCGGCGTCGGCGCCACAATCGGAAGACCGTCGCCTGCGCCGTGCTCGATCGACCATTCGAGCAGCGCTTCCGCGGAGTCGTCAACCACAAACGTTTTGCTCATGCGGTCGCGGCCAGTTCCGCTTCGAGAACGTGCAGCGCATTCGTGATCTCGCCCCAAAAATCGTCGGCGACTTTGGGACCGGTGTGCGGCGCGGATGTTTCGAACACCGGCGGCAGCACGATAAGCGGCACGTTCGCTTTCCCGATCGTCGCTTTCGACAGCGTTGCTGCCATCTTGCGAAATGGCTCCGTGATGAACGTCATCGCCGGGATGCCGAGGTTACGCACGTCCATGGTCGCGTGGAGACTCCACGCGGTGCACGCGCCTCAAGCGCCGAGACCAACGAGCGCGATGCTCGAACCTCGCAGGCTATCGAGATCGTCGCGAGTCAACGGGCCGCGCCGCAGACTGCTGCTCACACGCCGCACGCTCGCAACGCCGAACTCGTCCTTGAGCCGTTCTTCCACACGATCCAGAAACGTCTCGAAGTTGCGCCAATCTTCCAAATACGCGACCGCAACAGTCGCCCCGCGCAGTCCCGTCGACGACGATTTGCCGACTGCCGTAACGGGTGGGTCCGAGCGGTGCTCGACCGGATCGATGATGCGAATCTGAGCCATGCGTGCAAGGTTTTGCGTCCGCAAATGGCCGTGCCTTCAACGACAGGAGCCTCGTCGAAGAGCCACATAGTTGGACGTATGAGAATAGCTATCGCCCTGATCGCCGCGTTCGTCGCATGCACGTTTTCCGTGGCGATCCGGAGTGCCCGCGCTGCCGACTCGACGCCGATCGTCATCGGCACGACGGTTTCTGTGACCGGCGTCTACGCGGAGGACGCGAAATACGCGCTCGAGGGCTACCGGCTGTACATCAAACAGCAGAACGCGAAAGGCGGATGGCTCGGCCGTCAGCTCGAACTGAAATACTACGACGACGCCAGCGACCCGGCCACCGCGGTTTCGTTGTATCAGAAGCTCGTAACGCAGGATCACGTCAATATTCTGGTCGGCCCGTATTCGAGCGCGATCACCGCGGCGATCGCGAATATCGCCGATCAGTACAAGATGCCGATGATCTCACCGGAGGTCGGTTCGGTCGCACCGTTCAAACGCGGATTGCGCTACATCTTCCAGGCAACCGCGCAATCGACGGTTCAGGTCGGCGGTTCGCTGGAAATCGCGAAGGCCTATGGCTACAAGCGGCTCGCGCTCACCGGCGAGGACACGTCACTTCCGAAATCGATCGTTGCGGCGGTTCCCGATCTCGCGAAGGCCGCGAACATGGACATCGTCTTCAACGAGCTCTATCCGCACAACGCGTCGGACTACACGGCCGAAGTGCTGAAGATCAAACAATCAAATCCCGACTTGATCCTCGCCGTGTCGTACTTTCCTGATTCCGTTGCCCTGCTGCATGCGCTTAAGCAGGCCGGCGTAACTCCGAAAGAACTCTTCTTCGCGATCGGCCCGACTGAGCCGAACTTCCTGAGGGAAGTCGGCGCGGACGCAAACGGCGTGATGTCGATGTCAATCTGGAACGCCGCCCTCAAGACGCAGGGCAACGATGCGTTCGTGAAGGCATTCAAGCAAGAATACAACACCGATCCCGACTACCATTCGGCGCTCAATTTCGCGGCGCTTCAAGTTGTCGGCGCTGCGGTTGCGAACGCCAAAGCCGTCGACAACGAGAAAATTCGCGACTTCTTAGCAACGCAAAAAGTGCAAACCGTCGCGGGCACCTACGAAGTCGATTCGACCGGAGTGCAAGTCGGCTACGGCGCGCTCGTATTGCAATGGCAAGGTAATCAGCATTACATCGTGTGGCCGCAAAAGTACGCCGAGCGCAAACCGCTGCTGCCGTTTCCGAGCTGGCCTAAGTAGCGGCGAACGCGGCGTCCTCCGACCGAATGCGCCAGGCAATCATCGCGAGGTTGAGCGCACCAAACACCAGCGCGTGCCAAAGCAGTCCGAGCGCAAGCGAAGCAGTCGGCAACTCGAAGGCGACGATCAGATAATTGGGATGCCGTACGAAGCGGAATGGGCCCGACGTCACCGGCGGCGCCCACGGCGTCATGATGATGCGCGTTGTCCATCGCTCGCCGAGCGTTCGAAGCACCCAATACCGGCCGATCTGCAAGAGCGCAAATAGCGCGAGGTACGCCGGCACGAGCGCGTGATTCCAGCCGAATATCCACAGCGTCAGTAGCCACGTCGCGTGGAGCGCGATCATGGCCGGATAGTGCGCCGCCCCGGCTTCATATGCGCCGCGTGCGAGCAGCGCGCGCGTGTTCCGTCGCGCAATGACGAGTTCGACGAGACGCTGCAACGTAATGTAGGCGAGAAGCAGGAGCCCGCTAGGCATCGGAAACGTGCAGGGTCGCGAACGAAGCGGTGAAGCCGGGGCCGAGCGCCGCCAGCACGGCGGTCCCTGCAAAGCCGCCCTTGAGGACGCGCTCGAGAACGAAGAGCACGGTCGGCGACGACATATTCCCAAAGTCGCGCATGACCGACCGCTCGACTTCGAGCGTTCCGGCGGGAAGCTCGAGTGCGGTCTCGATCGCTTCGATCACTCTGGTTCCACCGGGATGACAGATGACGCGCTCGATATCGTTCGGGTTCAGGTCAAGGCGTGCGATCGCACGATCGAATTCGGGCCGATAGTTACGCGCGATGAAATCGGGCAACGAGCGCGAGAGGATGACACCGAGTCCGGCTTGATCGGTTGACCAACCCATGATGTCGATCGAGTTCGCCCAAAGATGCTCGGTCGTGCCGCCGACGCGTCCGATTGCCGGCCCATCATCCCCACTGCGAAAAATTGCCGCGGCAGCGCCGTCACCGAAAAGCGCTGCCGAAATGATGTCCGATTTGGTGGCGCGATCCATCCTGAACGCCAAGGTGCATAATTCGATCGTGACAAGCAAGATCGTCGCGCCGGGTTCGCCGGCTGCAATTCGGGCTGCGTTGGCGAGCCCCGAAACGCCGCCGGCGCAGCCTAAGCCGAATATGGGTATCCTGCGAACATCGGATCGAAAGCCGAGTCGCGGGAGCACCCGCGCCTCGAGGCTCGGCGTCGCGATTCCGGTCGACGACACGGTCAAGACGACATCGATCTGGGATGCATCGAGCGAGGCCGCATCCAGCGCTTTGCGTACGACCTCCTCAAAGAGTTTGCTTGCACCGTCGAGGTAGGCAGCAGTGCGATCCGGCCACTCGTGGCGTTCTTCGAACCAGGTCAGCGGCACGACCGAGTACCGGCTCTTGATGCCGGTGGACGCAAAAACCCCAGACAGGGCTTCATATCCGGCCATGCGGTGGCCGAAGAAAGCCCGCGCCATCTTCGATGCTTGCGTCTGTTCGATAACGTTTCTCGGGACCGCAGTAGCGAGCGAAAGCAATTGTGGCGCTGCGCCTGGAGCGGATGAAACCATCTGAAGGGGCTTCTGTCCGCTAAAAGGGCTTGCATCTTTTCCGGCGTGAAACGCGCTTTGTGATTCCCTTGCGCGTCGATCGGCGCTTGTGGCTCGGGTTTACCGCGATGTGTCTGGGACTCTTCATGGCGATCCTGGATATCCAGATCGTTGCCGCTGCGTTGCCACGCATCGCGATGTCGCTGCGCGCCCCGCTCGACCAGCTGAGTTGGGTGCAGACCTCGTATCTGATTACCGAAGTCATCGCAATCGTGCTCAGCGGGCGGCTGGCGCAGGCCGCGTCGACCCGCTGGTTGTTCACCGGTGCGTCGCTCGGTTTCGTGTTGACGAGTCTTGGCTGTGGTCTCTCGCACGACTTCGTCACGCTCATCACGTGGCGAACGTTGCAGGGGTTCTTCGCCGGGACGATGGTCCCGACGGTCTTCGCCGCCGGATACAAAATGTTCCCGAAGGCGGTCCATGCGCGAGCGATCTTGATTGCGGGCGGGCTCGCAATGCTCGCGCCCTCGGTCGGGCCTTTTCTAGGCGGCTACGTCGCCGAGAAGCTGGCATGGAATTGGCTCTTCTTCATAAACATTCCGATCGGACTCGCGATCGCGGTGATTGTCGCTGCCGTAATCCGGATCGATCGGCCTGACAACAGCGCGTGGCGCGCGCTCGACGTCGTCGCGTTCGTCGCGCTGTCGATGAGTCTCGCATCGCTCGAGATCGTACTCAAGCTCGCGCCCGAGGATCACTGGGCGGCGGTCCGCGACTACGCCTTGATTTTCGTCATGCTGGCAAGCGGAGCGTCGTTCATCCGATTATGTACGAATACGCGGGATGCGCTCGTAGATCTCGCGCCGCTGCGCATGGGCGCATTTACGATCGCGAGCGCGCAAAATTTCGCGCTCGGCTTCGCGCTCTACGCGTCACTCTACGTCTTGCCGCTCTTCCTCGGCTTCGTCCGCTTCCATACACCGCTCGAGATCGGAGAGATCATGACGGTGATGGGTATGGCGCAGCTCGTTGCTGCTCCGCTGGCAACCTTCGCCGATCGCCGGTGGCCTGCACGGTGGGTCGTCGCGATCGGATTCGGGCTCTTTGCCGCCGGGGCGTTCGCCAATGCCTTTCAAACAACGACAACGGACTTCACCGGCTTGCTGGTCCCGCAAATTCTGCGCGGTGCCGCCCTCCTGTTCTGCATCGTGCCGATCACCAACGTGGCGCTGGATGAATTGCCGGCCGCTGCCCTTTCAAATGCAAGCGGCTTGCTGAATTTCATGCGCAACGTGGGTGGTGCCGTCGGCATCGGCGTTGTCGACACGGTGGTGAACATTCGGCCGCATGCGATCGCATCGCGCTTGCTCGACGAACTCGTCAAAGGCAACGCAGCGACCGCCGCGTTCGTCGGGATACCGAGAGATCTTTTGGCGGGCGTCGATCTCGCGCACGCAGATCCCGGTGATATCGCCTTCGTCAAGCCGATTATCGCGCGGGCCGCGGCGACCGCTGCGTTCAATGAGGCGTGGATCGTGATCGGAGGCATCCTCGTGCTCGCCCTCCTGCTCGCTCCATTCCTCAAACGATCTTCCGGTGTAATCGAGGCCGAACCGGGAACAGTTAACGAAAGGCTCGCTCGTGATGTTCAGTCTGTTTTCCCGTAAGATCGCGCTCGCTCTTGCGCTTGCGCTGACGTGCTCAGCCGCGTTGCCGGCCGTCGCCGCAAACCTTCCGCGCCTCGAAGCCGACTCGCTGGGAGGCACTCACGTCGTGCTTCCGGGGGACGCTACGGGAAAGCCGCTCGTGCTGCTTCTCGCGTTTACGCCGGAGTCTCAAGGCGACTTGAAGTTGTGGTCGCAAAAGCTGTTGGCAGATCGTGTCGCGGGAAATGCTGCCGTCTACGTGGTGGTCGTAGCGGACAAGACCGCCTTCGTTTCACGGCGTCATATTCGCTCGATGGTCGAGGGCGCCGCCGTCGGCAGCAAGCAGCAGATAAACGATGACGTGCTGATCGTCTTCAACGGCACCGGCTGGCTCACGCTCGTGCCGCCGGGTGACAAGAACGCGATCGGCGTGGTCGTCTGCGACGCGACGGGCGCCGTTGTCTATGCAAAGCGCGGACGGTTCACGGCTGCGAATCTCGCCGATGTAGAAGGCGCCGCAAAGTAGCGGTGCCAACCGCGCTATTACCAGAAGTTCGCGAATCCGAAGCGTCGCCTGAGATCCAAGCGATCTACGACGACATACGCGACATCATGCGTGTTCCGTTCGTGAACCTCATCCATCGCTATCTTGCGACGATTCCGGGTGCGCTCGAGTACGCGTGGTCGCTCGGGCGCGAGGCCTGCATCGACGGCCGACTCGACGGCTGGGTCGCGACGATGATTGCCGGTGCAAAGCTGGGTGATATTACCGTGTACGCAGCGCCGCGGTTGCCGGAAGGCACTCGCGAAACCGCGCAGCGCATCGTCGAGATCTACAATCGACAGAATCCGCGCAACATCATCATCTTCAGCGCCTTTCTCACGATCTTGCGCGATGCCGGCGCGCACGCATCGGACGTGGCTCCGCCACGCCTACCCGCCCGCAAACGCTCGATGCGGGCCGACACGATTCCGGAACTGCCGAAATTCGGCGACCTCGACGAACAAACGCGGGCGCTCCTCTCGGAGCTTGCCGCACTGCAGCGGCTGGAGGGAACGGGGCTCGTACCCTCCCTCTACTTGCACCTCGCGACCGCTCCGGGCGCCGTAGCAGTCGCGTACGAGGCGATCGCGAAATCTCTGCGCGATGGTGTTATTTTCGATCGTGTCGAATCCGTTCGCGCCAGTGCCGATGCAGCCGCCTGCCAACTCATCCCTGCCGTGCGCGCCCTTCCATCGGCGACCTACGACCGCCGAGCCGAGATTGCGCAGGTTGTCGCATCCTTCGCGGAACGTGCGATCCCGTCGATGGTCGTCATCGGTCACGTTCTAGCCCGCCAATTTGGGGAGTAACGCAAGTTTCGAGTGGGTATACGACGGCTACTGTGACAGAAGCGGCGCCTATTAGCGTTCCGGCTTTCCTCAGTTCCGAAGGCGAGATGGGTAACCGGATCGCCGCTTTCGCGTGGTCGAAACACCCGCTCGGCCCGCCCGAGGCCTGGCCGCAAAGTCTGAAGACGGCGGTCAGCCTCATCCTCAATTCGCAACACCCGATGTGGATCGGGTGGGGCCCGCAGATGTCGTTCCTTTATAACGACGCCTATCTGCACGTCTTGGGGCTCGCAAAACATCCGTGGGCGCTCGGCCGGCCAGCCTCCGAAGTGTGGTCGGAGATCTGGGACGTTTGCGGGCCACTCGCCGACAAAGTCTTCCGCTACGGACAAGCGAGCTTCGCCGATGACGTTCGCTTGTTCATGACCCGGGGCGACTTTCTCGAAGAGACCTATTACTCGTTTTCGTACAGTCCGATCCGCGATGAGTCCGGTGACGTCGGTGGCCTTTTCTGTCCGTCGAACGACGTGACGGCAAAGGTTATCGGCGCTCGGCGCTTGCGGACGCTTTCGGAGCTCGCGGCCAACGCGCTCGCACAAAAATCCGCCGCAACAGCATGCGCATCCGCGGCCGCCACACTCGCGAAGAATCCCGACGACGTCCCGTTCGCGCTTCTCTATCTCGTCGATGAGAACGATTACGTGCTCGAGGAAAGCGTCGGCCCGAGCCCGTCCGAACATTCCTTCGACGCAGAAATCGCGAGCGTGATCGCAAGTGGACGTCCACAACAAATCACACTTAGAGGCACTCCTATTCCGCACGGCGCCGCGAATGTGCCGGTACGAGAGGGACTGATCCTCCCCGTCGCCCCGCGCGCGCAGACTCGTCCGCTCGGTGCGCTCGTCGTAGGACTCAACCCAACGCGCCGGCTCGACGCCGACTACGATACCTTTTTCGATCTTGTCGCATCGAACATCGGCACGGCGATTCAAAACGCGCGCGCCGCCGAAGACGAAACGAAACGCGCCGACATGCTGGCCGAAATGGATCGCGCCAAGACGATCTTCTTTTCGAACGTCAGTCACGAGTTTCGCACGCCGCTGACGCTGCTGCTTGCGCCCGTCGAGGACGTAATCGCAAAACAGCCGCAAGGCGGTTACGAGGAGACGCGAAGTCTCTTACGCCTCGCGTATCGCAATGGACTGAGGCTCAGGAAGCTCGTGAACACGCTGCTCGATTTCTCCCGCATCGAAGCAGGTCGAGCGCAAGCCTTGTATCTCCCGACGAACGTGTCGGCGCTGACGGCGGACCTCGCA
>Ga0181537_10003984_pt1 | contig 12395 bp, 10 predicted proteins | sample PEATcosm2014_Bin_39_FD_119765 | JGI IMG/M metagenome (GOLD analysis project Ga0181537, IMG submission 119765) | Peatland microbial communities from MTU Mesocosm Facility, Houghton, MI, USA - PEATcosm2014_Bin23_10_metaG | ecosystem: Environmental > Terrestrial > Soil > Wetlands > Peat | place...
CACAGCGGGCCGCCGCTCGCCGCCATTCTCCATGGCGCGTCGCTGAAGCTGCTGCTCTTTGCCGTGCTGCTGACCGAAGCCGTGCTGCCGCTTGGCAAACTGACTTTGCCGCAGGCCGTCGGTGCGCTGCTTGCCTCGGTGTTCGTCGTCACGGTCCTGGTCGGGCTGGTCGAATCATTGTTGGCACGGCTCGCTTTCCGGCGCGTCCCGCTCCTGTTGACGACCGCATTCCTGCTGTGCCTGTTCGCGCTGCTGGTCGCGTGGAAAGGCGGCATGCCATCATGAGCGGCACGATGAATCTGCTGATCGGCCTGGCGATGGGCCTGAGCCTCCTCGCGCTGGCGAGCAGCCGGCTGCCGTCGGTGATCCGCGCGGCGGCGTTTCAAGGCATGATCCTCGGCACGCTGCCTCTGCTCCTCGAGGAAAAATTTCACTGGCTCGTCGTCGCCGTCGCCTTCGGCACGATCACCGTGAAGGGTTTCATCATCCCGAACCTGCTGCGGCGGGCGTTGCGCGCGGCTAACATTGACCGCGAAGTCGAGCCGCTGATCGGTTTTGTGCCGTCGCTGCTGCTCGGCGCGGCGGCGATCATCGCCGCCGCCGCGCTCGGCAGCGCTCTGCCGTTGCTGCCCGAACATGCCAAAACCCTTCTCGTGCCGGGCTCGTTCGCCACCGTCGTGTGCGGATTTATTTTGCTCATGGCGCGCACCAAGGCCATCTCCCAGGTCTGCGGCTACTTGATTTTGGAAAATGGCATCTACCTGTTCGGCCTGCTGCTCATCAACTCCACGCCGCTGCTGGTCGAGGCCGGGATTCTGCTGGACCTCACCGTGGCGGTGTTCGTCATCGGCATCATCGTGGACCGGATCCAGCGCGAGTTTGATACATTGGACACCCGCAAACTCACCTCGTTGCGCGAATGAATGAAATACTTCTCATCGCCGTGCCGCTGGTTTTCGCCGCCGCCGCATTCACGTGGCCCAACGAGCGGACGCGACCATGGCTGCTCCCGGTCGCCGGCGCGCTTCATGCCGTGCTCGCGCTGTGGCTGCTCGTGGATCCGCCGGTGCTCGCGGCAAATGCGTGGTTCGGATTCGATCCTCTGGCGCGTGCCGTGCTGCCGATGGTGTCGCTGCTGTTTCTCGTTTGTTCGGTTTACGGCGTGACGTATCTGCACATCCGTGCCGAAAGAAACAACCGCGTGTTTGTCACCGCGCTGCTCGCGATGCTGGGCTTGTTGAGCCTCGCGTTGCAGGCGCAAAACCTCGGCCTGCTCTGGGTCGCGGCGGAGGCCGCCACGCTGGTGACCGTGCCGCTGCTGCACTTCAACCGCACGGCGCGCGCGTTCGAGGCCTCCTGGAAATATCTGCTCGTCGGCGGCACGGGCATCGCGCTGTCGCTGCTCGGTTCGTTCTGCCTCGGCTACGCGTCGTTGGTGGGCGGCGGCAGCGGCGACCTCAACTTCACCGCGCTCGTGGCGCAGGGCGCGTTGCTCTCGCGCCCGTGGCTCATCACCGCGTGGGTGCTGCTGCTTGCCGGTTACGGCACGAAAATGGGTCTCGCGCCGATGCACACATGGAAGCCGGACGCCTACGGCGAAGCGCCCGGAATGGTCGGCGCGCTGCTCGCTGGCGGCACGACGACGATGGCGTTCGTCGCCATCCTGCGCGTGAAACAAGTCGTGGACGCCGCCGGTGCGGGCGCCATGACGGAGCGCACTCTGCTCGTGTTCGGATTGTTTTCCATGCTTGTCGCAGCGTTGTTTTTGCTCGGCACGCCGGACTTCAAGCGGATGCTCGCCTATTCGAGCGTCGAACACATGGGCATCCTCGCCGTCGGCGCGGCGCTCGGCGGCGCGGGCATCTGGGCCGCGCTGTTCCATGTCTGGACAAACGCCCTGACGAAAGGTGCGCTGTTCCTGAGCGCTGGCAACATCCGCCGCGCCGCCGGTGCGCAAACCAGGGACAATGTCTGCGGCATGTCATGGCGCACGCCGGGTTCGGCGCGGATTTTCGTTGTGGGAATCCTCGCAGTGACGGCGTGTCCGCCGTTCGGGGTGTTCTTCAGCGAGTTGAAAATCATCCTAGCCACATTCCAGACGAACAACCTGTTCGCGGCCACCGTGTTTCTCGGCTGCCTGCTCTTTGCGTTTTTCGGAATGGTGCGGCTCGTGTTCGCCATCGTGGATGGACGGCCGCGCGCCGCCGCGCGCAAGTCAACCGAGCGCTTTCCCGAACTGCCCGGCGTCATCATCCCGCCGCTGCTGTTCCTCGCGTTCTCGCTCTGGCTCGGTCTTGCCACGCCTTCGTTGTTGCGTGAGGCATGGACAGCCGCCGCAAGATATTTGTTCCCGACGCCATGAATTCAATCTGCAAATTTCTCCTCATGGGCAACGGCTCAAGCGTGCCGTGGGCGGACGTGCCGGAATGGCCGGCGGCTGAATTCGTCGCCGCGACCGCCGCCGAACTGGAACGGGGCGGACGCCTCTGCGCCTGGTTCGGTGTGCCGGATATTTCCGCCACGCGGCTCGTCGCCGTGATTGCGTTCGATTCCGAAAACACGCTTGCCGTCGGCCGCAGCGCGCCGACGACCAAAAGTTATCCGTCACTCACGTTGCGGCATCCGCAGGCCCACATGTTCGAACGCGAAGTCTGGGAACAGCACGGCCTCGTGCCCGAAGGCCATCCGTGGCTGAAGCCTGTGCGCCGTCAGGATGGTGGCCACCCGGCGGTCGGGCAATTCTTCCGGGTTGACGGCGGCGAGATCCACGAAGTCTCCGTCGGGCCGGTTCACGCGGGCATCATCGAGCCGGGCCATTTCCGTTTTCAATGCAACGGCGAGGAAGTCTTGTATCTTGAAATCGCGCTCGGCTACCAGCATCGTGGAGTCGAGGAGGCGCTCGCGGGCGGGCCGCACCGCGCGACGATGAGCCAGATGGAGACCGCCGCCGGCGACACGACCATCGGTCACGCGACGGCCTACGCGACAATTCTTGAATCGCTTGCCGGCACCGAAGCTCCCCTGCGCGCCCAATGGCTGCGCTCCATCGCGCTCGAGCTGGAACGGCTCGCGAATCACACCGGCGACCTTGGAGCACTTGCCAACGATGTCGCGTTTCTGCCCACGGCTTCCGCGTGCGGCAAAATTCGCGGCGATTTTCTGAATCTCACCGCCATGATCTGCGGCAACCGTTTTGGGCGCGGCATCGTCCGCCCCGGCGGCTGCAAACGCGATTTGGAACCGGAACGCGCCGCGCAACTGCTCGCCAAACTCCGCGTCGCGCTGGCTGAAGTGAATCAGGCCGCTGAATGGCTGTGGGACTCGAATTCCGCCCGCGCCCGATTTGAGTTCACCGGCACAGTCTCCTCCAGACAGGCCGCCGAGATCGGTTTGGTCGGCGTGGCCGCGCGGGCTTCCGGCCTGGTGCGTGATGTTCGGTTTGATCATCCTGCTGGCTGGCATCGCTTCGCGCCTGTGCCGGTGGCGGTGTGGCCCGGCGGCGATGTGTTTGCCCGTGCGCGGGTGCGCTGGCTGGAAATTCAACGCTCGGGAAAATTTCTCGAGGAACAACTCGTCGCGCCGCCGGACGGGGAAAACTTCAACGCACCCGGCTCGCCCGCCGCTGACGCTTTTTCCGTGGCGCTGGTCGAAGGCTGGCGCGGCGAAGTCTGCCATGCCGCCCTCACCGATGCCGCCGGGGTCTTCCGCCGCTACAAGATTGTGGATGCGTCATTTCACAACTGGCTTGGCCTTGAAATGGCGATGCGCGGCCAGGCCATTTCCGATTTTCCAATCTGCAACAAAAGCTTCAACCTGTCCTACTGCGGTGTTGACCTTTGACCATGCCTGCAATGAATCCCATCACCCACCGCCTGCGACAAGGCTGCCAGACCATGGCGTTTCCAGACGGTCCGCCGCCCGCGCTGCCAGACCGCCATGGCGGCGCATTGCGCGTCGAGGCTGCGAAATGTGCCGAAAGCTGCAATGCCTGCGTTCCGGTCTGCCCCACGCAGGCCATCACCCGCGAGCCGGGCAAACCCGTCGCGCTTGATTTGGGCAAATGTATCTTCTGCGCCGCCTGCGTCGAGGCGTGCCCCACCAAGGCCATCACGCAAACAGGCAATCATCAAATGGCGGTTCGGCGGCGCGAAGATCTGCTGCTCGGCAAATCCGGCGGGGAGGAACTGCGTCTTGCAGTCGCGCTGGATGAAAAGTTGAAAAAGCTTTTCGGCCGCTCGCTGCGGCTGCGGCAGGTGAGCGCGGGCGGCTGCAACGCCTGTGAGTCGGACGTGAACGTCCTCGGCACCATCGGCTGGGATTTGAGCCGGTTCGGCATCCAGTTTGTCGCGTCGCCGCGCCACGCGGACGGCCTGCTCATCACCGGTGCCGTCAGCCGCAACATGGAACTGGCCCTCAGGAAGACTTACGACGCCGTGCCGTCGCCGAAAATTGTCATAGCAGTCGGCGCGTGTGCGATTGCCGGGGGACCTTTCATCGGCCATCCGCAAATTTTGAACGGCGCAAGTTCCGTTGTGCCGGTGGATTTGTTCATTCCCGGCTGCCCGCCGCATCCGCTGACGATTCTGGACGGCCTGCTGCGGCTGCTGGATAGGTTGGACTGAATTCCAATCGGCGTCCCGCGCCGGCCGGGTTCCGCAACCGCATTGACAGCTTCGGCGTCGTGGCCCAGTTTTTGTTTAGGCGGTAATGATTATGCAACCCACAGAAGAAAATCAGAGCCTGAGGTGCGACAACATCGTCGTCACGCCACGAGGCATTGCGGAGACTTGCGGCAAGAAAATAATGATCTTTGTTCCGGCGACAGAGGTTGAGCGAATCACACTCAAATATGGCAGGTCGGATCATCGCCCTGTCTTTTCTCTCTCTGTCGGAGTGATTTTTGCACTGGTCGGCGTCTTTGGGCTGATCGAGTTCATTATCGCCACACGTGGATATAGGTATGAGCTGGGAATGGTGGCTTTTGGAATAATAGGCGGCTCTTTAATTTATGACGCGCTGAAGCAGAGATATTTTCTTGAGGTGCAGAGTTCAAAAGGCACGCGTAGATTGGTGCTTTCAAAGAAAGCCCAAATTAGTGACATCCGGACTTTTTGCCAAAGCGTCAGGACGATTTACAAGTATGGCATCACAGAAGCCGTTTAAGTCGCCAAAGCCAGCCGGTGCCGCTCCTTTGCCTTGTCCAAGCTGACATGAAAAACAACTCCGATGCCGCAGAAGGATTCACACTGGTTGAGTTGTTGGTCGTCATTGCCATCATCGCCATACTCGCCGCCTTGTTGTTGCCGGTCTTGAGCCGTGCTAAGGCCAGGGCGCAGAAACCCGTCTGCATGAACAATCTGCACCAAATCAGTCTGGGTGTACGGATGTATGCCGACGACTCCAGCGACGCTTTTCCTCCGGCTACAAATTTTCCTCCTGCTGCGTTCTCTGCTTACACGCAGCTTATGAAAAGCTATGTGGGATTGACAGGCAGCAAGCCAGAGAGAGCCAAGCTTTTCGCCTGCCCGGCGGATACGTTCTATTGGGATTATGAAAATGGCTGGAGTTCTCAGAGTCTCCATCAGCAGGCGCGCTATTATTATTCGAGTTACGGATTCAACGGCGGAAACTTCCCGAGGGGAACGCCTCCCGTTCCTCTGTGGCCCGGCATCGCAGGCAGGAAATTGAGTTCCATCAAGGAGCCGGTCAAAACTGTTTTGGTTCTTGAGTTCGCCGGCCTGCTGCCATATTCCTGGCACGAGCCTGCCAGGGTGTCCCACTATAATAATGCCCGGGACATGGTTGCTTTTGTGGATGGCCACGGCAGCTACATCAAGATGTATTGGGATTCGGCAACTACAAACAACCACATCGAGTCATGGCAGTATGACCCGCCAGCCGGTTACGAATACAAATGGAGCGGAGATTGATGAGCAAGCATCACGAAACGCCGCTAGGCCCGTCGCCGCAGCCACGGCCATCAAAGGCTTGTACAGTTGTCCAAGCAATTCCTGACGGTTTTGGCGAGCTTGTGCGCCTCAAATGGTTTGCTGAGAAAATTGACGCCTTCTTCCAATGAAAAATCTTTCCCGGCGGCTTCTGCGCTGTAACCGCTCATATAAATAACTTTCAATCCGGGATTCTCCCTCAAAAGCTGCTCGCCCAAATCCTTTCCGGTCATTCCGCCGGGCATGACCATGTCGGTCAACAGTAAATGGATTTCATCACGATGCTGTTTCCAGACTTTCTGGGCGAAACGGACATGATCGCGGTGCTTTTTCCAGACTTCCAAGGCATTGGCTCCGTCGGATGCCTCGATCACGTTGTAGCCGAGGCGCGACAGGATGTTTCGCACCGAAGCGCGCAATTTTGGTTCATCCTCCACGAGCAGAATTGTTTCTTTGCCGCCGGGTGCCTGTTCTGTCATCGGCGCAACGAATTTCTGGTCGGAAATCCTCGCAAGGCGCGGGATGTAAATGCGGAATATCGTGCCCTGACCGACCTCGCTGTAGACATTGACCCAGCCCTGGTGCTGCTGGACGATGCCGAAGACGGTGGAGAGTCCGAGGCCGGTGCCTTTGCCGACATCCTTGGTTGTGAAGAACGGTTCAAAGATTCGCGGAAGGATTTCCGGCGTTATGCCGGTGCCCGTGTCGCTCACGCCCAGGCAGACGAATGAGCCGGCGCGGGCTTGGGGATATTGTTCACGGATGGATTCGTCAAATTCGACGGCGGAAGTTTCGATGATAAGATTTCCGCCCTTGGGCATGGCGTCGCGTGCGTTCACCGCGAGATTCATGAGCACCTGGTCCATCATGCCTGCATCGGCGTGGACAAAAAGCGGCTGCATGGCGAATTTAAACTGCAACTGAATGTTCTCACCGAATGTGCGGCGCAGCATCCTGGTCATGTCGTTGATGGATTCGTTCAAATCCAAATCGCGCGCCTGCATCGTTTCTTTCCGGCTGAACAAGAGCAATTGGCGCGTGAGCGCGGCGCCGCGCTGTGCCATCGCACTGGTCTCCCTCGCAAATTCAAGTTGTGCCTGGGAAAGATTGCCTTCGGATTTCATCAGGTCGGCCTGCATTTGAATGACCGCCAGTATGTTGTTGAAATCATGGGCCACGCCGCTGGCCAGCCGGCCGATTGCCTCCATTTTTTGAGACAGGCGGAGTTGTTCCTCCAGATTTTTGCGCTCGGTGATGTCTCTTGCCGTGCCGACAATCCGGTAAACCTGGCCCGCCTGGTTGCGCACTGGAAATCCACGGTCATGAATCCATCGAACCGAACCGTCAGGCCGGATGATGCGATAGACTTCATCGTATTCCCCGTGCTCCTGCTTGGTCTTGGTGGCGTCGAGAATGCGCTGTCGGTCTTCGAGATGAATCGCCATCAGCCAGTTCTGCGGCGATTCGTATAAGCTTTTACAAGTTTGCCCCCAAATCTTTTCATAGCCTGGACTGATGTAAAGAATCTGCTGTTTGGCGGTATCGGTAATCCAGAAAACTTCGTTGATGCTTTCGGCGATTTGCCGGAATTTTTCTTCGCTCTCCCGCAACAACGTCTCCGCCTGCTGTCTTTCATCGAGCATTCGATTCTGTTTTAACGCGCGTTCCACGGCATTTGGCAGGCGCGTGATCCTGTCTTTGAGCAGATAGTCTGTCGCACCGTGCTTCATGGCATCCACTGCAACTTCTTCGCCAACCGTTCCAGAAATGAGAATGAATGGGATGTTCAAGCCACTTTCCCGCAAAAGTTTCGCCGCGCGCAAGCCGCTGAACTGCGGCATTGAATAGTCGGAGAGTATGATGTCCGGTGAATTTTTTATTTCGGCCAGGAATTCCGGCTCAGTCTCCACGCGTTTCCACTTCGGATTAAATCCAGCCTCCTGCAATTCTCCCAAAATCAATTCGGCGTCATTCGGATTATCTTCGACTATCAGGATGCTCAGCGGTGTGCCCGCAATTCCTGACCGGTTGAGCCCGGCAGGCGTGAACATTCGCTCATTTGACTGGTCTTTTTCCAATGTCATCAGAGCAGCATAATGCCGCGCAGTTTTTGCTCCAGTGAGAGAGATGCTTGATTTTGCGTCAGGAGTTTTTCCGACAGAAGGAATTAAGGCGGCTAATCTGCGAGCCGGTGTTGCAGCGCGTAACGGGTCAGCTCGACATTGGTCGCCAACCCCATCTTTTTTGAAATGCGGCTGCGGTAGGTGCCGACAGTCTTCTCGCTCAACGCGAGTTCAGCCGCGATTTCCTTGATCGTCCTGCCATTGGCTACCATCTGCAAAACCTGGAGTTCACGGCTGGAAAGGGATTCATGTGGCGCGAGTTGAATGTTGCCGCCAAGCGTGGCCGCCAGTTTTTCAGCGAGCAAAGCGGTGACATATTTTCCGCCGGCGATGGCTTTCTTCGACGCAGCCACCACTTCATCCGCTGCGCTGTTCTTGTTCAGGTAACCGGACGCGCCCAGCTTGAATGAACGGATGGCGAATTCCTCTTCGGGATAGGCGCTCACGATGAGCACCGGCGTGCGTGGTCGGAGCCGTTTGATTTCACCCAGCACTTCCAGTCCATTGCGGCCGGGGATGTTGATGTCCAACAGGATGATGTCCCACTCATGTGCCGTTATCAATTCCAGGGCCGTTCGCGAATTTTCCGCCTCGCCGATTTTCAATTCGGAGAACTCCTCGTCAAAAATCTCCTTGAGGCCGCGCCGCACGATTTCATGGTCATCTACAATCAGCACTCGGATCATACGTCCTCTTTTCTTTGGGTGGACGCTTCCCTTTTCGCGATGCGCACGGTCACAATCGTTCCGCCTTTCGGATTTCGGTGAAAAACAATTTCACCGCCCAATAGCGCCGTTCGTTCTTTCATTCCCAACAGGCCGAGCGACTCAGGATTGGAAATCGCATCTTCGGTTATGCCCCGGCCATTGTCATGCACGCTCAGGATGACCTGTCCGTCTTCCAGTTTTAGCGCCGCTTCCACCTGGGTGGCATCAGCATGGCGCGCAATGTTGGTAAGACATTCTTGGAATAAGCGGAAGAGTGCCGTGGACATTGTTTCTGAAAGGTTCAATTCGATTTCCGGCAAATGCAGCATGCAAGAGATGCCGGTGCGCTCCTGAAACCGCCGGCCTTCGTAGTGCAATGCCTCACTCAACCCCAGTTTGTCCAATATCTCAGGGCGAAGATTTGCGGCGATTTCCTGGACGCCACCTGTGATTCCATCCACCAATTCCGTGGCGCTGACGAGTGTGTCGAGAAGCGAATTGACTGCAGGCGTGCATTCCATCGCTTCGATCTTTCGTTCCGCACGCCGTAAATCCATTTTCAGTCCGGTCAGCTTCTGGCCGAGGTCGTCATGTATCTCGCGGGCAATCCGGGCGGCTTCCTCCTCTCGCACAGATTGAACCCTGGCTGAAAGAGCGCGCAGTTGTGCATGGGAATCCCGCAGCATTTGCTCGGCCCGCCTTCTATCGTCAATATCTATGGCCGATCCATACCATTTCACGATATTCCCGCGATCGTCCCTCATGGCCACTTTGCGATGCAGCACCCAGCGATACTTTCCATCCGCCCGGCGTGCACGCACTTCACACTCGAACGGCTCGCCGCTGGAGACGCACGCGCGCCACCGGTTCACTTCTCCGTCTATGTCATCGGGATGAACGACGGTCGTCCATCCCCAACCCATCAGACTCTCCATCGGCAGGCCCACGTAGTCCAGCCAGCGATTATTAAAGTAATCGAGATATCCGTCCGGGCGGGCGGTGTGAATCATCGCGGGAGTTGTGTCCAGGACAAAACGAAGGTTGTCTTCGGCCCTTTTCAGCGCCTGTTCCGCGCACACCCGCTCGGTGACATCTTCGATGACGATAACAGCCCCCACGATCTTCCCCTCCGCGTTGCGGATGGGTGCCGCAGAGTTCTGGATTGTCTTCTTTTTGCCATCAAGGGTTTCAATGTCTATCAACTCATTCAAACTGGTCTGCCCCTTGGACAGCGCCCGCGCTGAAGCCCAATTTTCCGGGGCAATCTGCTTTCCCGAATCATGCCAAAAGCCCTTGCTCTGTGCCAGCCGTTCGCGGCCTGCAGTAATCATGCCGCCCCAAATGCGCTTCGACGCCTCATTGTTAAGAATAACGTCGCCTGACTGGTTCATTACCACCACGCCCACCGGCAGCGTGGCAAGAACCAGGTTCAGAAGTTTCTGGCTCTCCTTCATCGCCTCCTCCACCCGCTTGCGTTCAGTAATGTCCACCGACGAACCCAGCAGGCAGTTTTCTCCACCAATGGCGAGCGCTTCGGCGGACCATAAGATGTCGGTAATCTGTCCGGACTTCCCGCGAATTTCCAATTCAGCGTTACGCACTGCCCCCTGTTCCCTGATCTCGGCAATGTTTTCAGCCCGTTGTTTCAGATCAGCCCAGATGCCTATTTCCACCGACGTGTGTCCAATCACTTCGTCACGAGTTCTTTGAACCATTCTCAAGAATTCATTGTTCACATCCAGATAGCGGCCATCGTTGATTGTGGAGAGTGATACGGCTATCGGGCTTGATTGAAATAATTTTGAAAATTTCTTTTCGCTCTCCCACACCGCCTTCTCCGCCCGCTTGCGACTGGAAATATCAAGAACGCAATTCACGACGCCTATCAGTTCTCCCTTGTTATTTTTCAAAGGAGAAATATTCGCAAGGGCCGTGATGCGCGACCCGTCGGGCCGCTCCACCACCACTTCCCAATCGTTAGCCTGGACTCCGGTCCGTAACACCTCCTCAATTTTTGATTGGTGGTGCAGCAGAAGCTTTCCGTCGGGGGAATAAAGCCGCAATGAGCCGCAATAGCGCTCCGATTTATCGCCCACCTTGGGCTCGCGTCCCCATAATTCCACACATTTTTTGTTATAGGCTTGAATCACGCCCGACTGATCGCACACATAGACGGCGATGGGCATCACCTCCACCAACCAGCCAAATCGCAGTTCGCTCTGCTGCAGTGCCTCCTGTGTTCGCTTGTGTTCGGCATTTTCCGCCCGCAACAATTCATTGGCCTGCTTGAGTTCTTTCACCGCCTGTTTGAGCGAATCCGTCGCCTTCCGTTGCGAGACGCTCAACCGCACGATGAAAAGGGCAGTCAGGGCGGCAAAGAAAAGGCGCGGCATCTCTTTCTCCACTCCAGACGGATAAAGGGGAATGATGAAGTAATGGAAAGCCAGCATGGAAAGCACAACCGCCAGCAAGCCCGGTCCGTCTCCTCCAAACCATGCGCTGAACATGATAACGCAAAGAAATGGAACCAAAGGTTCGAAGGCATATTCGATTTGCATCCAACGTGCGATGTCCAGCGCAACGGCCATTGAAAGAACAGCCGCCCCGTATTTCACAATCACAGGTGGCCTGCGGATTGACTCTGCCATAGTCATAGCCGCGCCAATCTATATGATGCAGCCATGACGCGCCAGCAGAACGCTCGCGTCAACGTCCCACAAACTTTTTAACGTGTAATCCAACAGTCCCGTTTCAATGACCGGATTTCATGCTGATTCTTATGGCCACGGCCATCAAAGGCTTGTGCAGTTGCACGGCCAGCGCCTCGAATTCGCGGTTGACAGCTTCGGCGGCGTGGCCCAGCTTTTTTTCATTGGCGGCATTGAGCGTTTATGACACAAGATGACATCAACCAAAGCGAGTGGGAAAATCCAGCCAACTGGTCATTCCTGACATACAGCAGCCCAAGGGACAGCCGTGTTTTTGTTCCCAAACGTCGAGGAGTAGGAGTGACGATGAATTTCGGACATAAAAACGGGAGGATTGTATTTTTGGCTATACTTGCTTTGGTGGCGTTGCCACCTTTGATTTATACGTTGGTGATTGTTGTTGGTAAAAAGTAATTCCCGCTTCGTTCCCTGGTTGCTTTGTTTGTTCAATTCGCCCCTCCCCAACTCCCAGCCATCAACCATCAACCATCAATTTCCATCCCCATCTCCCACCGCCCATGCCTCCCCATAAACAAAATGGGCGAGGCTCGTCAGTCGCGCCCGTGTTATCTTCCTTCCAACTACCAACTTCCCTTTCCTCTACGCCTCGATTGTCCTTCTCCGCATCCAATCCCGCAGCGTCAATGGCGCCATAAGCGCGAGGAGCGGGGCTTTAATTTTTGCCGGGCGAAGTGGCATGGCCAGTCCATGCTCACCAGCCGGGCCGGTTCACGAAACGCGGCATGGCCTTCTGCCTTCCACTCGTCACTTACCACTCGTCACCTTTCACTTCCCCCTAGTGCCATTCTGTCCCATTCCGCGATGTCTTTTTCCTGTGTCCTGTCACACTTCGGGCCGGGTCTTGGCTGGGTCCGCTCTGGGTCCGCTCTGGGTCCGCTCTCGGCCTAA
>Ga0181537_10003985_pt1 | contig 12394 bp, 10 predicted proteins | sample PEATcosm2014_Bin_39_FD_119765 | JGI IMG/M metagenome (GOLD analysis project Ga0181537, IMG submission 119765) | Peatland microbial communities from MTU Mesocosm Facility, Houghton, MI, USA - PEATcosm2014_Bin23_10_metaG | ecosystem: Environmental > Terrestrial > Soil > Wetlands > Peat | place...
CAGGACACGCCACCTCCCTCACCATCCGCTTCCGTCCAATACGAGCGTCGCGACTTCCTTCGCGCCCGGCGCGAGTCGCCGCAGACCCTCGCCATGATGAATCGCGTTCGGCAGGCCGAGCCACGGTTCGATGCAATAGAAATCGGAATCGGCCGCCTCGGTCCACGTCGTCACCGCATACCACTGGATCGATCCGGCATGCTCCAACTCAAAGACCAGCCGCCGCCCCGTCCGCGCATTCTCAAGCGCGATCATCGATTCTTTCGGCCCAATCTGAAAGCGGTCGACCAGCGCGGGATCATCAAGCCGCAGCAAATCCCGCCCGGCTTCCTCACGGATAATCGCCCCGTCCGGTGACTGCCGTCCCCACGCCGCGCAGGGCAGATGCAGCGTCCAATCGCCGCGCTCCAGATGCGGCAGCGCAAAATAAAAATGATGGCCCGCGTCATAGGGGAGGGGATCGGTGCCCGTATTCGCGGTCTCAAAACGAACTTCCAGCCGCGATCCCGCCAGCAGACTCACCACCACATCAAATTGAAAAGCGAACGGATAAAACGCGCGGGTGGCATCCGACTCGGCCAGCCGCATGCGCAGCGAATTTTCCGCGCTGTCTTCCACCACCGAAAACTTCGCGTCGCGCGCGAAGCCATGCTGTGGCATCGGTCGGATCGTGCCGCCGGCATCGCGCCACAACTCCTTTTTCCCATCGACGAAGTGGCGCGCGATAAACGGAAAGAGAATCGGATTGCCCCCGCGCACCTTGAGAATTTTGCCCCAGTCCGCGCTCTCCGGCCAGGTGATGATCTCGCGCCCGTGCCGCTCCCAGCGCAGGATGCGCGCGCCATGCTCCGGCGAGACCACCACTTTATTTTCATCGTCCACGATTTGGCGCGCAGGTTGGTTCTGGAAAAGGAGGGGGCTTTTCATGTTAGAATCAGGTATGCCTGTGGAAACCCTCATGGACGAGCCGAAAAGCATTGCCGATGCCTACGACGCCTGCACGAAGCTGGCCCGCGCCCACTACGAAAATTTTCCCGTGGGCCGGCTGGTTCCGCGCGAGATGCAGCCGCATGTCCACGCCGTCTACGCCTTCGCCCGCTATGCCGACGACCTCGCCGACGAAGGCTACGCCGGCAGCGCGAAGACCGAGGGCGCGCGCGACGTGATGACGCAGGAAGAGCGCCTGGCCGCGCTCGACGACTGGGAGCGGCAGCTCTGCTCGCCTCGCGGAACGCCCGGCCTCCATTTCATTTTCATCGCGCTGCACGAGACCATCCGCAAACTCGATTTGCCCCTCAGCCTTTTCACCGATCTCCTCTCCGCCTTCAAGCAGGATGTCGTCAAACGCCGCTACGCGAATTTCGCCGAGGTGCTCGACTATTGCCGCCGCAGCGCGAACCCGATTGGCCGCCTCGTCCTGCTCCTCCACGGCCGGCGCGAGGAGGAACTCCATCTCCTCGCCGATCACATTTGCACCGGACTGCAACTGGCCAATTTCTGGCAGGATGTCGGTGTCGATTTGGAAAAGGACCGCATCTACCTGCCCGAGGACGAGCGCAAGGAATATGGCGTCATTGAGGACGTTCTTCTCGCCCGCCTCGCGACCGACCATTATCGCAAGCTCCTCGCTTTCCAGGTCGCCCGCACGCAGGGGATCTTCGACCAGGGCGCGGCGCTGACCAAAAAACTGCGCGGCCTGCTCCGGCTCGAAATCCGGCTCACCTGGCTCGGCGGCACGACCATCCTGCGCAGGATCGAGGCGCTCAATTTCGACACGCTCAACCACCGTCCGACCCTGGGCAAAGCCGACATGGCCCGGCTCTTTCTCAAGGCGCTGATTTCATGAGCGAGAAAATGCCCGACCTTCCGGGAAGCGAAGCCATCACCAAGTCGGCCAAGTCGAACCTCGCGCTCTCCTTTGCCGCGCTGCCCCAGGCCGAGCGCGACGCGATGTCGGTCTTCTACGCCTTCTGCCGCGTGGTCGACGACGTCGCCGATTCGACTGAGCTGCCCATCGAGGAGAAGCAGCGCCAGCTCGGCGAGTGGCGCAAGGAAATCCGCCGCGCCTACATGGAGACGCCGCTCACGCCGCTCGGGCGCGAGATGGCGCAGATCATCCGCACCTACCTCATCGCGCCCACGCCGCTCGAGGAAATCCTCAACGGCATGGAGATGGACATGTCGATCCTGCGCTATCCCAACTTCGCCCTGCTCGACCAATATTGTTACCGCGTCGCCAGCGCCGTGGGCCTGGTCAGCATCGACATCTTTGGCTGCCGCCATCCGCAGACGCGCGATTACGCCGTGGCGCTCGGCATGGCCTTCCAACTCACCAACATTTTGCGCGATGTGAAAAAAGACGCCTCGTTCGGCCGGATTTATCTCCCGCTCGACGAACTCGCCGCCTTCGGCGTCACCGAGTCCGACATCATGGAAGGCTCGTTCAACGAAAAGATGCGGCAGCTCTTCCGCTTCCAGCATCATCGCGCGCGGCACTATTTCGCCAAGGCGCACCGGCTCATGGTGCCGTCCGACCGCCCGAAACTTCTCGCCGCCGAGATCATGCGCGAAGTTTACGAAGAGCTGCTCAACGAAATCGAGCGCCGCAATTTTAACGTCATGACCTCGCCGGTTAGGCTCGGCCGGTTCAGCAAGGCCTATCTGATTTTTCGCGCGAAAGCCCGCGAGAAGCGCGCCCCGGCCCGTCCGCCCGCGCCCAAAAAAGTCGTCGTGCTCGGCGCCGGTTATGCCGGACTCGCCGCCGCCACCGAGCTGATTCTGCGCGGTCACGACGTCACGCTCATCGAGGGCCGCGCCCTGCTCGGCGGTCGCGCCCACAGCTTCGTCGATGCCAAGAGCGGCCTCGTCCTCGACAACGGCCAGCATATCCTCATGGGCTGCTACCACGAAACGCTGGCTCTCCTGCGGCAGTTGGGCGTGATGGACCGCCTCTATTCTCCGCCGCGCCTCGAAGTTCCTTTCGTCAGCGAAAAAGGCCGCAGCCTCATGGCCGCGACCGCGCCCGACCCGCTCCATCTCCTCTCCGCGCTCCTCGGTTACGGCGAGCTTTCCACCCCGGACAAATTCGCCGCCGTCGCCCTTGCGTTGCGGTTGCGCCTGGGACAAAAGCCGCGCGCCGGTGAAACCGTCGAGGCCTGGATGCGTCGCTGGAAGCAGACGCCGAATCTCATCCGCGCGTTGTGGGAACCGCTTTGCATCGCCGCGCTCAACGAACCGGTTGCGACCGCCTCGGCGCAACTTTTTGCCACCGTCATCCGCCGCTCTTTTCTCGCCGGTGCCGCCGATTCCGCCATCCTCCTCAGCCGCGTCGGCCTCAGCGAACTTTTCGCGCCGGAGGTCCGCCGGCTCCTCGAAATGTGTCGCGGCTCGCTTCGTCTGCAAACGCCCGTCACCGGCCTCGCTTTCGCCGGAACCAGGCTCCAGGAAATCAAGCTCGGCGATGGTTCCACTCTCCAACCCGAGGCCGTCATCAGCGCCCTGCCGTGGCATGTCCTGCGCGGACTTCTGCCCGGCGAAAGCAAACTGGCCCGGGCTTGCGCGCAAATTCAGGACGCGCCCATCGTCAGCCTCCATCTCTGGCTCGACCGGCCCATTTTGCGCGAGCCGTTCGTCGGCCTGCTCGACTCGCCCGTCCATTGGGTCTTCAGCCGCGACCACATCCACGGCGCCAATCCCGCCGGCCAGGAGGGCCACATCATCACCGCCGTGGTCAGCGGCGCGCGCGATCTCGTCGACAAAACCGGCCCCGAGTTGGAGGAACTGGCGCTCCGGGAACTCGCCCGTTTTCTGCCCGAGGCGCAAGGCGTGAAAGTCCTGCATCGCATGGTCTACAAGGCCCGCAGCGCGACCTTTGCCGCCACGCCCGGGACCGAGCCGCTCCGCCCCGAGGCGACGACCGAGTGGTCCAATTTCTGGCTCGCGGGCGATTGGACCGATACCGGCCTGCCCGCCACCATCGAAGGCGCGATCCTCAGCGGCACCCGCGCCGCCCAAGCGGTCGATGCAGCCAATTAGCCACGAAAGGACACAAAGATAACAAAGTGAAAGGGGAGACCATCGACCTCCCACCTTTGTGTTTTTTTGTGATCTTTTTTGGCCAATCTGTCCTACGGCCTGATCTGCGTGTACGTCCCGGTGTCGTTGAAATTCGACAGGATAAACGCGCGGGGAACTTCCTTTCCATCAGGCTGGGCCGGAATGAAAGTCGCGGAGCCGTCTTTGTAGGCGGCGACGATTCCCGCGTGGCCGAAAGGCCCCTGGCCCGAAGGCGTAAGGATCAGCCCATGGCCCCGGGCACTCGCGTAGTCGACCGTTTCACCCGTCGTGTAAACCGTCGGAAGCAGGTCCGGCGCGGTGGTCGTGATCCCTGTCGTTGCGGTCGCCCCCGCGGTGAAATCCCAGCTCATATTCTCCGGCGCAAGGTCCGCGTAATCCTTCGCCGTGCCGCGATATTTCGCCGTCGAGCCGACCGCAAAAATATCGGCGTCCGGCGTGTAATTATTCTGGAGGAGGTCGAGCGCGATCCCCTCCGACTTCCCCTCGGCCCGGGTGCCTTCCCCCACCGGATAGACGCCGTTGTTGTCCGTCGCGTACTGGGCCAGCAGCGTATTGATCGTCCGCGCGCTGTCCGCTGCGCGATGGATTCGGGCTTCTTCCCAATGCTCGCGGATCGGACCCCAGGCCAGCAGCGCGAGAAGCACAAGAATCGCGAGAAGGACAAGCAATTCCACTCGCGTGAGGCCGGATGGGTCAGGCGACCGACCGGTGCTAATTCGGCAATGGGGATAAGGCATGACCGCTCAATTTGGGCGGGAAGCGGGGAGATTTCACGCCTAAAAAAGAAAAAGGCGATCCGCGCATCGGATCGCCTTTTCTGGAAACTTCGGAAAAGTCTATTTGCCCGTCGAACCGACACGAATCACGTATGTGACACCAGCCGGATCAAAAGCCTGATCGATAAAAGCGACATTGCCAGTACCGGGAAACACCGGAGTGGCAGCGGACTGGGGGGTCTTAAAGAACGCGCTGTTGCTTTTGTAAGCTACGGCTATTCCATATTTGCCGTAGATGGTGCTATTGGGGACAAAAGCCGTGCCGGTTGCGGCCGCAGTTGGGATGGCCGGTCCAGAGTCGCCGCCGCTCCAAACGACAGGCAGCAGATCGGATGCGCTGGTGCCAACGCCGTTACCGGTGGTGTCTCCCCCTGTGACGCCAACGAAATCATAACTGCAACTGACTTTCGTTAACTTACCTGTACCCGCATAGGGTGTAATGGAGCTATCACCTGAAATGACAAAAATCTTCGGATCAGTCGCATAGCCCCCTGTGAAAAGGGTGTTCGCAATGACTCCAGCATCAGCACCGTCGGGGTAGACACTATTATTATCATTGGCGTACTGAAAGAGCGCCAGCGTGACGGTTCGGGCATTCTGCATCCCGGCGTTTTGCTGCGCCCTGCGAAGGCCGCTGGTAATAGGGCCGAGGGCGACGCCGGCCAGGATCGCGATGATTCCTATGACCACGAGAAGTTCGACGAGGGTGAAACCGCCTCGACTGGAAGAGTGAGCGGTACGACTGAGGAGAGAGCGGTTGATTAGCATGAAGCAAAAATAGACGATTAGAGTGAAAACGTCAATGGACTAAACGCAATTTATTGCAATTTCCCATCATTTGTAAGCGTCTCTCGATCAATAAATCGCGGAAGTAATGGTACAATTTTATTCAATCCCCCTCGTTCCCAAGTTCATTTGGGAACGAGTAAAATGAATTTTCCGGCTGCCTCTTGTGGCCTGAAAAGGTTGAATAAAGGTTTCAACCAGGACCGATCTTCTCTACCCTGCGCTTCGGTATTCCATGACCTGGGCCACACGCATCACCATCCTCCGTCTCATTCTGGTCCCGGTGTTCGTGACCTTCATCATCACGTACAACGACAGCGATCTCCGCGAGGAAGCCTGGCGCTATGCCGCCATCGCCGTTTTCATGGTCGCCTCGATTTCCGACGCCGTGGACGGTTATCTCGCCCGCCATTGGAACCAGGGGAGCGCGCTCGGCGCGTTGCTCGATCCGATTGCCGACAAGCTGCTTTTGTTCGCCGCCCTCGTCACGCTCAGCCTGATCCGGCTCGGCCATCTGCGGCCGTTCCCGATCTGGTTTCCCGCGATCATCATCAGCCGCGACGCGCTTCTTCTCGGCGGCTATTGCGTCCTGCGCCATTTCCAGGTGCCCATGGAAATCCGCCCCCATTGGACCGGCAAGGCGAGCACCGTTTTCACCCTGCTGGCCATCGGCGCGGTCCTCTTCAAACTCAGCGCGTCGGCCACGATCTGGCTTTGCGCCCTGGGGGCCGGTTTTGCGCTCATCTGCACGGTGATTTATGTGCGAAAAGGGCTGAGCCTGCTCACCCACGGCGGACACACCAGCGCGCCATCGAACAAATAACGAAGAGAACTTATCTTGCTTGGCTCAAACCCTTTTAACAGGAAGACATGAAATCATGAAAACAGGAAGGGAAAGAAGTTTGATCCCTCCTCATCTTTTTTCATGTCTTCATGCTTTCATGTTTTCCTGTTAAAAATGATGATTTCAACAGAGCAAATAACTTTAAAAGGGCGTCACTTCCGCCATCCACAAATCCTCTTAATCATATTAATCCCATCAAAAAAAATCCCCTGCCTCCCAATTTCGTAATTTGCTTGGGTTCCCCATTCCGTTAATTCCGTCAAAATTCCCCAGACTTTTCTCAAAATCATGGAACATACCGTTGCGATTGTGGGCCGCCCGAACGTCGGCAAATCCGCTCTTTTTAATTGCCTGGCCGGACGCGATATTTCGCTCGTCTTCGACCGTCCCGGCACAACCCGCGACCGCATGGTGACGACCGCCCGCTGGGACAGGCATCGGCTGACGCTCATCGACACGGGCGGCATCGGCGTCGAGGACAAGGAAGGCTTCGGCGACGACATCGCCCGCGAAGTCGACCTCGCCCTGGCCGCCGCCACCGAAATCATTTTCGTGGTCGATGCGCGCGAGGGCCTCACGCCGCTCGACCAGACCGTCGCGCGTCTGTTGCGGAAAAGTCATCGTCCCGTTTTTGTCGCGGCGAACAAGGTCGATGGCGACAAGCAGGCGAACCTCGACGGCGAATTTTTGCGCCTCGGCTTCAAGGGCGTCTTTCCCGTCTCGGCGGCGCATCGGCGCGGGCTCGACGAATTGCGCGACGCCATCGTCGCCGACTGGGCCGAAGCATCCGAGGAGGAGCAGATTCGTCCCGCGCGTCCGACCCGGCTGGCCATCGTCGGTCGGCCCAACGTCGGAAAATCGTCCCTCATCAACGCGCTGGTGGCCGAGCCGCGCGCCATCGTCAGCGAAGTCGCCGGCACGACCCGCGACGCCGTCGACATCGCCTACACCTGGAAGGGCGAGCCGTTTCTGTTCATCGACACGGCGGGGATGCGGCAGGAGCGCCGGATGCAGGACGCGCTCGAGCGGGCGATGACGGGCCGCACCGCGCACGCGATCAACCGCGCCGATGTCTGCATCCTGGTGATCGACGCCTCGACCGGCGTGACGATGCAGGACAAGAAAATCGCCGGCCTCATCCAGGACGCCCACGCGCCGTGCATGATCGTGGTCAATAAATGGGACCTCGCGCGCGAGCAGGGCGACGCGAGCAAAACGCGCGAGCGCGAATATTACGACCAGGTCAAGCAGGACATGTTTTTTCTCTCCTACGCGCCGGTGCTTTTTCTCAGCGCGAAATCGGGCGAGCGGATCGAGGGCCTGCTCAAGACCTGCGCGACGATTGCGAAAAACCGCACCTTCCGTTTCCAGACCGGCCCGCTCAACCGCGTCATCAGCCGCGCGATGGAAAAATACGCGCCGCCGCTCGTGCATGGCCGGCGGTTCAAGGTCCTCTACGCCGCGCAACAGGCGGCGAAGGAAGGCGCGCGGGAGATTCCGACGCTGCAACTTTTCGTCAACAGCCCCGCGCTGCTCACGCCCGCCTACGAGCGCTATCTCGATTTGAAAATTCGCGAGTCGTTCGAGCTGCGCGGCTGCCCGCTCCGTTTCGTCATGCGCGGACGCACCACCGAGGCGCGCGAAAAGACGCGCTCGCAGATCAAGCACAACCCGCCGCCGAAACGCCGCGCCCCGAAGCGCGGTTCCGTCAAAGCAAGTTAACCTCTTGGGGGCCGTCACTTGCCGCACCCCCTAAAGGAGAGTAACAGTTAAATGCGGTAACTTGCGATGATGGTTCATAAATGACCCGGTAGTGCCGAAAAATAGGCCAGTAGCGTATGAATAAACGGCCTGCTCCAAAAACGCCTGGAATCCCTGATCCGGCATCGGAGCCGTGGCCGGCGGTGAAGGCCTTCTTCGCTCTCATCGACCAGCAAATCCCGGAAAATCTCCTGTCTGATCCGGAAACCGCGCGCCGCAGCCGGCTCATCACCCGATTCGGCGTGCTGGGGTCGATTTTTGGGCTGATCTACGCCATATTTTATCTTCTTATCGGTCATAATTGGGGTGCGGGTATCATCCTTTTGTGCACGTCGGGAGTCGCCCTGACCCCATCACTGATGCGCTGGCAAAAATCGATCGAACCGGCGGGCCATTTCTTTTGCCTTGTTCTGACGCTCGGTTTTCTCGGGCTCTGCTTCGTCGAGGGGGGCGTGCATGGACATGCCGTGGCCTGGCTGGCCAATGTGCCGCTTTGCGCTTTGCTGTTGCTGGGGACACGCGCGGCGGCAAGATGGGCTCTCATCGACATCGCCGCAGTCTGCCTCGTGGTGGGACTGGACCTAGCTGGCATCAAACTTTCCGTCACCTATGACCCCAAGTGGGAATCGGTGATCTCAGCGGCGGGTTACGTGGGCCTGGTCATATTCATGGTCACGCTTGGGCTGATCTTCGAGAATGGCCGCGCCCGCGCCTACTCGAAATTGCAGGAGGCGCTGGGAAAACTGGCCGCCTCGAACGAGCGCCTGGTCTATCTCAACAACGAGAAGAACGAATTCCTCGCGATTGCCGCGCACGACTTGAAAAACCCGCTCTCGGTGATTTTGACCAGCGGGGAACTCATGAAAATCACGCGCGATAAAGTCGATACCCTGCCGATGGCGGACATGATCGTGAAGGCCGCCGAGCGGATGAACAAACTCATCACCGATCTGCTCGATGTGAACGCCATCGAGGAGGGGCGCTTCGCCTCGAAGTTGGAGCAGTGCGACCTGAGCGCGATGATCCGGCAGGTGGTGGAGCAGAATGCGGCGTCGGCGAATCGAAAAAAGATCGCCCTTCGCGTGAACATTGCCGGCCAGCTTTTCGTTCTTACCGACCGCGCGGCGGCGGCCCAGATTCTCGACAACCTGATTTCCAACGCGGTGAAGTACTCGCCGCTAGAGAGCACCGTGCACATTGATACGCAGGCGGAAAAGAAACAAGCCCTGGTGCTGGTCCGCGACGAAGGCCCGGGCATCAGCGCGGAAGAGCAGAAAAAGCTGTTCCAGAAGTACAGCCGCCTCAGCGCGCGTCCCACCGGCGGCGAATCCTCCACCGGGCTGGGACTCGCCATCGCCAAGCGTCTGGCCGAGGCGCTTTCGGGCGCCATCGAATGCCGCAGCGCCCTCGGCGCGGGCACGACGTTCATGCTCAGCCTCCCGCTTTGGTCAGGTGAGGTGAAGTAGAACGATCAGATTTCCTTCGGCTTGGCGCGGATGCCGGTGTTCTGCGCGTGGGTGAGGGCGATGGCCAGCGCGTCGGCGGCGTCGGGCGGCGGATTTTCCGTGAGGCCGAGCATGGCGCGGATCATGAAGCCGACCTGCGCCTTTTGCGCCCCGCCCCGGCCGGTCGCGGCGGCCTTGACGCGGCGGGGGGCGTACTCGTAGATGGGGAGTCCCGCCTCGGCGAGAGCCAGCAGCGCCGCGCCGCGCGCCGAGCCGAGCGTGATGGCGGTCTGGTAATTCTGGAGGTAGATGATGCCTTCCACCGCGGCGGCATCGGGCTGGTACTGCTGGAGGAGGTCGGTGACCTGCTGGTGGATCGCGACGAGGCAGCGCGAGGGGACGATCTTGTCGGGGTTCTTGATCACGCCGTAGGCCAGCGCGCGGGTCGTGCGGCCCTCGACCGCAATGATGCCATAGCCGGTGCTGCGCAGCGAGGGGTCGAGGCCGAAGATGACGGGCATGGGGAAAGGTAGAGGGAAGAGGGATGAAGGGCGAAGGAAAAAGGCGGGTGCCCAATGCGGTTTACAACGTTTTCTCCGCCTTTTCTTTTCCCTATTGTAACATTTAGATGTCATTTTCTAATTGCCTTGACTCCATGTTGTAATCTGATTTTATTGGGAATTGAAATGAAATCATCCCGCAGCAGCCAGCAGCCAGCAGCCAGCAGCAAATATAAAAGTTGCTGGACTGGATCATGGGCCATTTTGCTTGGCCTGATCTCGATCAACATTGGCCACGCGCAGACGCTTACCGATCTCGGTGACTTGGGAGGCGGCTTCAGCGAAGCCTATGGCATTAATGACTCGGGCCAGGTCGTGGGCGTATCCGTGACCAGCAGCGACGACGAAGATGCCTTTCTGTATTCGGGTGGGACGATGACCAACTTGGGAACGCTGAGCACCAACCCAAGTTACAACTATAGCGGAGCCACTGGCATCAACAATTCAGGCCAGGTGGTGGGCTATTCCGAGACCAGCACCGGGGCTGAAAATGCCTTTCTCTATTCGAGCGGCACGATGACCAACTTGGGAAGCCTGAGCACATTTTACGATTACAGCGTAGCCAATGGCATCAACAATTCAGGCCAGGTGGTGGGCGCTTCCCAGACCAGCAGCGGAGCTTACAATGCCTTTCTCTATTCGGGTGGGACGATGAGCAACTTGGGAACGCTGAGCACCAATCCAAGTTACAATTATAGCTATGCTTCATCCATCAATAATTCAGGCCAGGTGGTGGGCGCTTCCCAGACCAGCACCGGGGCTGAAAATGCCTTTCTCTATTCGGGTGGGACGATGAGCAACCTGGGAACACTGAGCACCAATCCAAGTAACAATTATAGCTATGCTACATCCATCAATAATTCAGGCCAGGTGGTGGGCGAATCCGAGACCAGCACCGGGGCTGAAAATGCCTTTCTCTATTCGGGTGGGACGATGACAAATTTGGGTTCACTTAGTCTAACTTTCAACTCCAGCCAAGCCTATGGCATCAACAATTCAGGACAGGTGGTTGGCGAATCCGAGACCAGCAGCGGGGCTGAAGATGCCTTTCTCTATTCCTCCGGCAGCATGAAGGACTTGAATGTGCTTTACGCTTCGCTGCTCGTGAGTGGAACCGGATCGCTGGCAGGATTCACCTCCCTTACCGAGGCTACGGGTATCAATAGCTCGGGTGAGATTACAGGTGACGGCAACTACTGGACGGGCACCACCAATGAAACCGAGGCGTTTTTGCTCGAGCCAGCGGCGGTGCCGGAACCTTCGACGTGGGGGCTGCTGCTGGGCGGGTTGGGGCTGATGGTTTTTTGGCGGGGCGTTAAAGGGCGCAGGCGGGTCTAGGGGGTTGCCGAACCGCCGCCCAGCGTGCGGCGGCTACCGGGAAATGAGCGCGAAATGGAATTTCGCGGGGGCAAGTCCATCTGACGGCAGCTTTGTCCGCACAATTCAATTCCTTTGCTCTTCAGCCCCAACGGGGCGTTCGAACTCCAGCCCAGGGCAACGCCCTGGGTTACAGCCAGCGAAAAGGGTAAGCCCTGAAAGGGCGGTCTAAAATTAGGTCGCCCCTTCAGGGCTTTCCTCGGTGTGGATCCTGTTCCCAGGGCGTTGCCCTGGGCTAGGGCTGGATCGCCCCTTCGGGGCTGCGGAACGAACTGATCGTTTGGACCTGCGGTCGGCGGCTGCGATCTCGTCATAAAATGTATATGCCAAGCGCACGTGATGTCAAAGACCCGGCTAAAATTGGGGAGGTTATTTCGTCCAACAGTTTTGCCATCCTTTTCTCTCAAGACGGTGATTCTATTTTCGCGAGCCACCTATCTTTTCTTTACAAGCCCGAGTTGGGAGAAAAAGGAAGGCTCACGGCCAGCGTTTTATTGGACAGCCTTGGGTGGAAGATCCGTTGATTGTGCGTAGGAGGCGGGATTCTGGGTGATGATGCGAATATTCTTAAAATGCGCCAGCACCTTCTCCTGTTCCGGCTTGGCATCCGGAGCCAGGGCATGGATTTTCAAGGCGATGTAGCCCTGGGAATACTTGTCGTTGGTCATGTTGACGGTGGGTATGCCATTGACCCAGACCTTCACGCTGTTTCCGATGGCTTCAACCCGAAAAGTGTTCCACGCGCCAATCTTGAACGACTCGCGCGCG
>Ga0181537_10003986_pt1 | contig 12394 bp, 14 predicted proteins | sample PEATcosm2014_Bin_39_FD_119765 | JGI IMG/M metagenome (GOLD analysis project Ga0181537, IMG submission 119765) | Peatland microbial communities from MTU Mesocosm Facility, Houghton, MI, USA - PEATcosm2014_Bin23_10_metaG | ecosystem: Environmental > Terrestrial > Soil > Wetlands > Peat | place...
GCCGCTGGACGCACTTATCGTTGCTCGTATTGCTCGCCATGGGCGGTACCGTCTTGGCTGTACACGCTCAGCCAGCGAGCCCCAATTCCGCTAAAGACAAATCCAACGCGTCCGCTCAGACGCAGAAGGATGTCGTGCCGAGCGATCCGTCGCTCTACGTCGGGTCAGAGACTTGCAAGACGTGTCACGCAGATATGCCGTCGAAGGACTTTTTCAACCATTTCGAGGCTTCGCCACACTTTGTAACGACACTTGACAGCAAGAAAGGACCGCAGTGGCAAGGCTGCGAAGGATGCCACGGTCCCGGGAAAGCGCACGTTGACGGCGGCGGCGACAAGACCAAAATTTTCACGTTCAAGAATGCTTCGGCCCAGGAAATCAACGCCCGTTGCATGAGTTGTCACGCCGGCGGGCCGCAGCACATGAACGCGATCAACTCGATCCACACGCAAAACAATGTCAGTTGCATCTCCTGCCATTCGCCGCACATGCCGCAAACCAAAGAGTTTCTGCTGGCGAAAGCGCAACCCGAGTTGTGTTACTCGTGCCATCTCCAGCAAAAGGCCCAGTTTGAAATGCCTTTCCGCCATCGTGTTAACGAAGGATTGGTGCAATGCTCGGATTGTCACAATCCGCACGGCACCGTCGGCCCCAAGCAAGTGCGAACCTCCGCAACACAGGACGCGGTTTGTTTCACGTGCCACACCGATAAGCAGGGGCCGTTTGTGTTCGAACACGAACCCGTAAAGATCGAGGGTTGCGCGTCCTGTCATATTCCGCATGGCGGCGCGAATGTTCACATGCTCCGGGTGAGCAACGTCAACCTGCTTTGCCTGCAATGCCACACAAATTCCCTTATGAATGCGAAAACCGGTAACGCTCCGGGGACGCCTTCGTTTCACAGCCAGCAGACCTTCTTTAAGTCGTGCACGCTGTGCCATGTTCAGGTTCACGGCTCCAATTTCGACCCGACATTTTTCAAGTAGAGACAGTCATGAAACTCATCCTGGGATTGCGGAGCGAGCACACCGGAAGCAATGGCCGGGGCTTTGTTTTTTTTCTTCTCGTTGTTGCCCTCGCAGTGTCCTTGCCGGTTTCGCGAGCACAGAGTGGCTCAACGGAAACACCGGGTATTGATTCGGGGAATTACAACCTCCAGCAGTCCGTCGAGGCCGGATACCGCGCTGCGTCCATCAACGGCAATATCGACACCTACGACACCTTCGTGAATCTCGGTTCGGGATTTCGTCTCTTCGACTACACGCTGGACATGCGCTCGAAAGACCACAACGGCTTCCTATTCGACAATCTCAGCTTCAGCAATTTTGGCTATGGCGGTGATCCGAATGATGTGACCCGCCTGCGCATCGGCAAGAACAAGGTATATGATTTTCGCGTTTTATTCCGGCGGGATAAGAATTTCTGGGACTACAACCTGCTGGCCAATCCACTGAACCCGTCCACTTCAACGCCGGCCCTGGCGATCGCAACTTCACCGCACGCGCTGGACCTGGTTCGCCGAATGCAGGACTACAATTTAACGTTACTGCCGCAATCGCGTGTGAAATTCCGGCTGGGTTTTTCACATGATCGCGATCAAGGGCCGGGCTTCTTCACCACCGATGGCGGCACTATTTCTCAGTTCAATCAGACCTACAGCTATACGACCAACTCCTATCGCGCAGGGGTGGACTTTCGTATCTTTCCAAAGACAACGATTTCATACGACCAGTTCTTGAGTTACTACAAACAGGACAACGTCGTCACCGACAATCCCCAAAATTCCGGCTACCAGCTTGCCAACGGTACGCCAGTTGATCTGGGCATTATTTGGAGTACCGCGGGACCGGTTGAGATTCTGCCGTGCGCTGCGCCGATCACGACCGCGCCGAACATCGTCAATCCCACCTGCAATGGCTACTTGTCCTACAGCCAGGCGGCCAATCCGAGAAATTTCATGCCAACCGAGCGTTTGCGGTTTCAGTCGGATTTCTTCAAAAATTTTCAGACAGAGGGCTCCGTTGGCTACAGCACGGCCAATAACTTTGTCCCGGACTTCAATGAGGTTGTTAATGACCTCGTGACACGGAGTGCTTCGCGTGGAAGCACGACGGGCGGCCCAGCGGATACCAAACGAGTTTCTGTCAACGCCAACTGGTCGGGAGCGTATTCGATCGGTGAAAAGTTTCGCATCATCGATTCGTTTCGCTACGACAATTGGCGCACACCGGGCCTGTGGGACACATCGGAAACAAATATATTCGGGCAAATGCAGCCTGGGCTGGTGGGTCTGGCGCAACCACAGGCAGTTTTCACCGCGGCGACTTTCCTTTCCCAATGCCCGGCACCATATACCGCGGCTACTTGCCCTGCTCATACCGCAAGTTCGGCGGCGGACGTAGTCAACGGGCCGACGTCGAGTTTTCTGGGACAGAACCTTAGGTCGAATACCTTAGAGCTTCAGTACGATTTCAGTAGGCGGCTGACGGGCCGAATCGGATACGTGTACACCGACCGCACCGTCGCCGATTTCAGCGCGACATTCTTTTCAGCGGAGACGTACTTCGCAGGGGGAGCCGGCGGCACGGCCGCGAACGATTTTTTTGCCGCACGTGGGGCCTGCGCTGTGCCTTCTGCCTGCACGCCGACCTTCGATGCTACGACCGGCGACCTTATTGCGCTGACGTTTTCTGGTCCCGCCGAAGACAACGACACCGCTCGTAACATCACGGGAATCCGCGAGCAGACAGCACTGCTGGGTTTTACGGCCATCCCCACGGATGCACTGCGGATCGTCGGAGATTTCCAGTTCGGGTACAACGATTACTCCTTTACCCGGATAAGCCCACGGCAGGTGCAGAGCTACAAGGTCCACGCGAGCTACAAACCACGCGTGTGGATCAACTTCGACGGCGCCGTTGACATTCATGAAAATCGGGACAACGTCTCGACGGTAAATGATATCGAGCATGGCCGAAGCTATAGTTTCGTGACCACGTTGATGCCCGGTGCGAAGTTGTTCTTCGATCTTGGATATACCTACACGGACATCTACGACGCAGCGCAGATTGCTACTACGCGAACGCTTTCGGCCCTCCGCCCGTCACTCAATGTCCCGCCAGTCTAGGGTATGCGCCAGCCGCGGTCTCTGGTTTGGGTTCGTACTCGAGCAAGCAGCACTTCGCGTATGCCGGGATTGTGTGGAAACCGGTTAAGCGAGTAACGCTCGGTCTCGGCTACGCGGGCACGTTTGTGGGAGGCAGCACACTTGGAATCGACACGCTGCAGGTACCCGGCACGCTCGCTTTCAATTACCAGAAGCCGTACGTGAGGGTGGTGTTCGACTTATATAAAGGGCTCAGTTACCGAATGACCTGGAACTACTACGGATACAACGGCAGGGGGCTGGGATCGAACGAATCTCCTGGTTTGGCCGCAATTCCGTTGCAGGATTTCAACGGCAGCACGGGGGAATTCGCATTCCGATATACCTTCTGAAACGATTATCTCTTGCCCTTGTAGCTGGCGTGTTCGCGCGTGGGGCGCTTTAAGCAGAGGCTGCTAGAAAACAGCGACATGGTTGCATCACACCAAGGAGAAAAAACATGACGAGAAACTGGACCCGAATCGCAAGACTGATAATCGCTGCAACGGCGTTGATGGCGCTCGGTCTTACGAGCGTCCCCGCCGAAGCGCAGGATGGCGGCGCTGCTTTGTACAAGACAAAATGCGCGGCGTGCCATGGCGCTGCCGGAAAGGGTGACACCGCAGTCGGGAAAGCGGACAAGATTCGCGATCTCAGTTCCGCCGACGTTCAGCAGCAAAGCGACGCCGATCTAACGTCCGTGATTACCGCGGGGAAGGGCAAGATGCCGGCTTATGGGAAGAGCTTGAAACCGGACCAGGTTAAGGATCTGGTTGCATATATCCGGTCGCTCGCGACGAAATAGCACTGACAACAACCGTCACAGGATACGCAGCGGGCAGTAAGAGTCGGGGTAGAGCCTAGTCGATGCCTTCGGGGACCACTTTAATCGTCATTCTCGTTCTGTTCAGCGCCGCGCTGATCGGAGTTCTCGTGGCGCGTCCGGGCGTCACCGCGACCCGCGGCGGGAAAATTCTCGCCTTCCTTGTCTTGTTTTTCCTTCCTATCCTTTGCGGGGCGATGGGTATTTCCAGCGAGATGGAACGGTCCAAGACCACGGCATTTTGTTTGTCGTGCCACACCATGGGGGCGTACGGGAAGAGCCTCCATGTGGACGACCCCAGCCATATTTCTGCGGCTCATTTTCAGAACCACCGCGTGCCTGCGGAAGAAGCCTGCTACACGTGCCACACGGATTACGCGATGTTCGGCACACTAAAAGTGAAGTTGGATGGTTTGCGTCACGTCTACATCTATTATCTGGGTACTCCACCAGCCCCCGAAAACATCAAGCTGTACGAACCTTATAACAATCGGGAATGTCTGCACTGCCATCTAGGCGCCCGCTCGTTTGAAGAAGGCGCGACTCATACGGCCGATCCCGCCACGCTCCCGGCGATCAAGTCCAATCAACTCTCTTGTCTGTCGAGCGGCTGTCACGACGTGGTTCACGATATCAGCCACCTCAAGAATGCCAAATTCTGGAAAGAGAAGAACTGATGTCAAACGTCAATCCCATGGGATGGCGACTTCAGATCAGCGGGACGTTTCTGGTCATCGGACTTCTTATCGAAGCGATCTGTCTGTTTTCGTCGAAACCCATCGCCTTCGTCCTGTTTGTAGCCATCGGAGGCGTTTTCTTGCTGGCGGGCGTGACAGTTTTTTTGTTTTCGCTGGTTTCGACACCGCCGCATGGATAACGCGCGATTGCATGTGCGTGTTCGGTCAGCATCTTATTGTGACGAGAATCAGCCCATGCCCCTTGGATCGGGCTATGAAGACTGCGTTCGAAAGATATCTTTCCCGCGCTGCATCTGTCGTTTTCGAGACAGTCTTTAAAGCTCGTCCCGGCTCACCATCGCTATCGAACCGGAACGTCAAGAGGAGTGCGGCTTAGTCGAATAACCAATCTTATATCGCTTCTACGCTTGGGTGACGCCGGCCCTGGATTTCCGACCAGCGTTATTCGTGAAGAACGACGGTCAGAAGAGACTTGTTAATTTTTATTTTACCGTTGTATTCGATGAAGCCCATCTTTCTGAACTTGTTCATGAACATGTTCACCCGCGAGCGCGTCGTTCCGATCATTTCCGCAAGCGTCTCCTGAGACACCTCCTGCAGGATTGGTTCGGGATGATCTTCCTTGCCGTATCGCGCGAGCAGCAACAGAGTTCTTGCCAGACGCTTCTCGGTTGAATTAAAGAGTTGATCGACAAGGTCTGCCTCAACTCGGATATTCCGCGCCAACATGTAGGTGATAAAGCGGTCGGACAGCGAAGGCTCAGCGTGTAACACGCGGATCATCTCGTCTTGGCCGATGATCAGAACTGTCGAGGGCACGACGGCAGTCGCTGTCCCCATACGAATCTTCTGGCCCGCCATGCCACCCTCGCCAAAAAAGTCCCCGGCAGCGAAAATCGCCACGACAGCTTCCTTGCCGATTTCATTTACGACCGTTAATTTCACGGTCCCTTTTTGGACATACATCACGCTATCGGCAGGGTCTCCCTGGGAGAAGATCGCTTCCTTTTTCACAAAGTCCACAAGTCTTCTCGAAGCTCCGACTGTGTGGAGAAAAATCCGCGCATCGAAGGCGGTCTCGTCCCGTGGTCGCACTGTTGGCAACGGAACCTTCTTAAGTGTCACTCTAGCAGCCACATAGTCCTCTCAAGTCAAGAGAACAGACCCGGATGGAAGGCAGGTTAGCACTTACAAGCGGGCCAAAAGTGTCTCAAATGGCACAGTTTGCAAGTCATGCAATGCCATAACATGCGCCTTCCCCGTCTCCTGAAAGGATGCCATGAGGTATTGGTGGGAAATCCCATACATCATTGCAATCTTACAGACGGATGAGCCTTCAATGCATAACGCGCTCTTTGAGGCAATCACAGCCTTTGAGCAAAGGCGTCGCACACCTTTAAACGCCGCCGAAGAAATCGCGTTAGCAGGAGCAGAGGCTGGATTACAACTGCTGATCCGGGAAAGAACCTCGAAATACGTATGAATGTGCCTTTCGACACATCTCAATTTCGCCTAACCACGTATAGTCGCATTGCTCACCCGAAATGAGGATTGTATGTCCGAGCCAAAGGTCTGCCTGTGGCAGGACGCCTATATGTCTGCCGTTCTGGAAACTGACGGCGCGTTGATGCCCACCCGCATTTACGATGCACTCGCCGCTATCGAACAGAGGCTTCTCAGCCCGATCGAAGCAGAGTGTGAGGAGCACAAAGCAATTGAAAACGCCCAAAGAGCACTTTTGATGCTTAAGGTCGAAAGAGCAGGGTTTAAAGAAACTTTACAGCCTCTCAGCGACGCTGGAGCCCGCGAAGTTGCGTAAGTGATCGAGTCGAAAATCGAATCATGATTCATACCTTCATTGAAATCGGAGCGGCTCTCACGTTTGTTTTTTTTCTGAGCGGTGCATATGTCCTGTATTTAACTGCCGGCTCGCGCAACTGACAGTCAACGAAACGAAAGCCACAACTCGATGGACCGCACAAGTCGTGCGTGGAGCAAATACGAATTCGACAATGACAGTAAATATCGTCACTTCGACTTGGTGGGCAACAGTCGATTGTCGTGTCGGCGTTTCTTGAAGCACTATCGTTCCTGAATTTATAGAGGAGGCACCATGTTTGGATACGGATTGCTTGGCACTCTGTTAGTTATTTGTTTGATCGTTTGGATCATTAAGAAAATGTGAGAAGCACGGTAAATACGGCATAAGTCGATGAAAAAAGGCAAAAGCAAACCCCGACACGAGATACTCGCTCGCATACAGAAGGAAATGGCACTACCGCGCATGTCAAAGTCTGCGAGAATCGCGGAACTCGAATCAGATACGGCGAGAGTCTTGCAAAAGCCGAGGACCGTCATGCCCGGCATCGTTGATAAAATCATCCAGTTTCGGACTCCGCGGTTGCGGGAGACAGCACAAATTTCAATTGAAGGCGAGCCCAGGTATCGAGAAATCCGCTTTGAAAATTCATTGACCGACGAACACGGCGACGAAGTGAAACTCAAAAAAGGCGGTCACGTCGAGGTTACGATTACGGCCGAAGCAAAACGAAAGCCGATCAAACAATCCTGAGTGCAAATGTGGAACGGCCTGGTCGGCAGGGCCGTCCTTGGAGCTTGGTGGGTTGAATTCAGGCGAGGGAGGATGAGGTGTACTTCGTAAACCTTTCTTCTCGTTCGCGAAGATACTGCCCGCTTCAACACAGTTCTGGAACCCGGGCAGGTGTTGGATACGTTTCTCTTGTCTCAAGGGAGACGTGTGCGTTCCGAAGTGCATTATTCGTGGCAATCGGCTTTGTTGTCCGCGATCACGGAGTCCGATCTGGTGAAAGTCTCTTATCGGCTCGACCGAGTCGCATTCGAACGCATAATACACATGGAGAAAAGCGAAATGGGATGGACCGGAAATGTTGAATTACTTGTTCTCGGTATTGTCGGATTGGCGATGGTTGTCGTCTTTGTCTCCGGGTTTCCAGATTTGATTCGATACTTGAAAATTAAATCGATGTGAAAGCTAATATCGGCTACGGATGTTCGCAACAACTCGGTTCGTCGACGAGCCCGCCTGAAAAGCGCGCGTAGCTGCGCCGCAACTCGTGGTCGTTCTGAAGAAGCTATCGTTTCTATAAGGCAACCAGCGAATTATCGTGATCGACGTGCCGTGGTATGTCGATTCGTAAGGCATGTTCTTGCCGAAGGGTTGACCGACAACTTACGGTCTCGAAAGCAATTCAGCCTACAATCATGACTGTCTGGAACGGCAGGGAAGCACATCTGAAAGCGGGGTAGAGTAAAATGCCCGACATAATCGACTGGCAGCAGCCTCGTCGGCGCCCGCGCCGTCTGTTTTTCCTGGGCCTCGCCATACTCGCTATCATTATCTACAGCAGCCGGACGGCATTATCGTATTACGTCGACTCCCTCTGGTTCGCATCCCTCGGTTACGAAGACGTATTTCGCAAGACGCTCAGTCTTCAATGGGCAGTTTTTGCGGCATTCTTAGCTGTCACGTTTCTTTTTCTGTACGGGTGGTTCCTTGTACTGAGGAAGGCTTACAAATCCGACCTGCCGGATGATTACCGAATTGTGGTCGGCGGCCAGGCGTTGCATCTTCCGGTTGCGCGCATCCTGCACCTGCTGGGGCTCGCGGTCTCTCTAGTCGTTGCCGTCGTGACTGCGGCCAGCCTTATGGCAGCATGGCCGACTTTCGCCGTTTATTGGCATGCCCGCCGGGCTGCGACTGGCGCCGTAGATCCGATTTTTGGTAGGTCGATCAGCTTCTATCTTTTCACTCTGCCGGCATGGCAGTTCATCACGGATTGGCTGCTGATCTTGGCGGTGGTCGCCTGCCTCATCGCGCTCTTTTTCGTTTTTGTTACCGGCAGCACTCGAATGCTCTCGGGACGCCGAGGCGGATATTTCTCAATGCCGTGGCGCGGATTCTCAATTGCATTTGCCTTCTTCTTGTTGATTCTCGCAATGCGCGTTTATGTCGCGCGGTTCGAACGGTTGTTCGACGAACATACGATCTTTAGCGGGGTAACCTACGCGGACGCGCATGTCACGCTTCCTGGAATGCTGGTCGTTTGTGCCGCGCTGATTCTGGGTGCCAGCATCGCACTGATCAACGTCGTAATGTTACCGCGCGTGCGCTGGCTGATCACAGCGGTCGCTCCAGCCGCGGCCAGCTATTTTGTTGTCCAAATATTCGGCTGGTACGTCAGCAGCTTTATTGTGAAGCCGAACGAGCTGGTTCGAGAACGACCTTACATCGCCTACAACATTGAAATGACTCGGCAGGCCTATGGATTGGAGCGCCTTGCGCAACGCGAATTCCCAGCCGAGACGACCGTAGAGGCCGCCGATCCGGCGAATAATCAAGCTACCCTGCAAAACATCCGGCTGTGGGACTGGCGCGCACTGCAGGACACGCTGCGTCAAATTCAGGAAATTCGAACCTACTACGACTTTCCGGATATCGACATCGATCGGTATCAAATCAACGGCACAATCCGCCAGGTGATGCTTGCTGCGCGTGAACTGAACATCGACAAGCTTCCGGAGAGCAGTCGAAATTGGATCAACGAGAAACTGATCTACACACATGGCTACGGTATCACCATGAACCCTGTGAACGGATTCACTCCGGAAGGACTGCCGACACTGATTCTGAGCAACATGCCCGTTCAAAGCACCGTGAATAGCGTTCTCGTAAAGCGACCCGAGATTTATTTCGGCGAGCTCACCGATACCGATGTCTACGTGAAAACGCGACAACAGGAATTTAACTACCCGCAGGGCCAGAACAACAGTCTGACGTCTTACGAGGGCGACGGCGGTATCGTTCTCGGCAGCTTCTTTCGTCGACTCCTCATCGCTTTCGACCGGGGAGATCTGACAAAGCTCCCGTTCAGTGATGATGTCAACCCGGAGAGCCGTCTGCTGATGCGTCGCAACGTGCGCGATCGCGTGGCAGCGCTCGCACCGTTTCTCACTTACGATTTGGATCCATACATCGTCGTCGGTAACGACGGCCGGCTGTCCTGGGTTATGGACGCGTTTACGACCTCAGACAGCTACCCCTACTCACGCCACTACGCAGTCGGCGAAGCGCTCGTTAACTACATGCGGAATAGCGTCAAGGTGGTGATCGACGCCTACGACGGCACCACGACGTTCTATGTATTTGATCCGCAGGATCCAATCATTACGGCGTATCGCCAGATTTTTCCGAGTCTATTCAAAGATGCGGCGGCGATGCCCCCAGCGCTGCGCGAACATATGCGCTATCCAGAGTTGTTACTCAGGCTGCAGGCGTCTGTATACGGTCTCTATCACATGACTGATCCACAGGTATTTTATAACCGCGAGGATCTCTGGACAGTCGCTTCAGAAGTCGGGATGGACGAGTCCGGTCAGCAAAGGACGCAGCCAATGGAGCCGAACTTTGTGCTGATGAAACTTCCGGGTGAAACGGGCGTCGAATTCGTGGAGATTCTGCCCTTCACGCCGGCGAACCGTAACAATTTAATCGGCTGGATTGCAGGACGCAGCGACGGTGATAAATACGGTACATCGGTCGTCTACGACTTCCCGAAAACGAGGCTTGTCGACGGCCCTTTGCAAATCGAAGCACGCATCGACCAGAACGCGCAGCTGTCGGGGCAATTGACGTTGTGGAATCAGCAGGGTTCCCACGTGCGCCGAGGGACGCTGCTGGTCATTCCGTGTGGGCACGCGTTGTTGTATGCAGAGCCAATTTATCTCCAGGCCGAACGCAGCCCGATGCCCGAGTTACGTCTGGTGGTACTCGCGCTGCAGGATCGGCTTGCTTATGGACCAACGTTTGAGTCAGCCATGAGATCTCTCTTTAACGGAGAGACCTCGTCACTAACCGGCTCAACGTCCCCCACAGAACCTGAACGAGCCGCATCGGCGCCGACAAACGCGATCAAGACGCGAGCCGACGTGAACGCTCTCATTACAGGAGCGGCCAAGGATCTCGCCGACTACCAGCGACTCACTGCTGAAGGCAAGCTCGGCGAGGCGGGGCAGAAGCTTGAACAGTTAAAGCGCAAGATCGACGAGTTGAGCACACGTCAAGAGTAACGGTGCGCTTTCAGGATTCCAGATTTCACAACGGTTTCATAGCTGCTCGTCGGTCCACCACATAACGACGAGCCAATTTTTGGTGCTTAGTCGGCGCGCAACGGTTGCGAATCTGTGCAAATGCTGTCATTTGGCGAGAGTCAGAGTGGCTCTTGGCTCGCTGCTTCAGAGCCCGAAATTGGCAACTCTACCCTTGGGTAACGCCGCACATTTCGATCATGGCCTTGAGGCCGATCGCGCTTGGCCCCATGGCATCTACGTAGATGTTCGACTTGAAAAATTCCGAAGGCTTACGAAGGTTCTTATCAACCTTGTGTATCGGTGGGTTTGCACTGCCCGTGTAATTCAAGTCCCAGATCCAATCGAGTCTACAAATAACGGGGCGAAGGTCCCGCCCGTGTGGACGAAGAGAACTCTAAGCTTTGGGTATTTATCGAAGATGCCGCTAAAAATCATGAGAGATCCTGACAACGCCGTATCAAATAGCCGGCCCACTGCTTCGATAAGCCGGTACTGCTGCATCGCCGCGAGCTGGACGAAGGTGTCGACCTCGCCGCCCTCCGAGATTGAAATCACGGCGTCCTTATCCTAAGCCTTCCTAAGGCATCGGCCAGAATCGGAGATAGCAGATTCTCCATCGTTGCTGGAAAATCTAAATTTGCAGAGCTGCCATCGCTTGTCTTATTGACAACAAATGGGCTTACGTTTTACCAATGAGAATGGAAATTTCTTAGGCTAGGCGGGTTCGAATCCCACCCTCTCCGCCAGCACTCACTCCCAAGTCACGATTGCCTAAAACTCGGCTATTCGCCGAAGTTCTCGCAACACGGTGGTTTCGGCCTATGGGATTGCCACCGAACGACCAACTCCAATCGATCATCCTTGTATGCGTTCCTATATTGTTGATGGATTCCGCCTTCTTAGAGCCCCCTAATTGCCCCTAGAGAATACCGTGAGTCTTTATATTTCAGCCTGATGGGGAAGGGGCGATGTGGATCGAACCACCTCCGCAAATCGCGGGCAAAGAATGCACAGCGCGCTCGCACCCAGGTAAAACGGAAGTAAAACAAAGTGAGTTGAGACGGTTCGATTATTCAGATCAACAGTTATCTACTGTAAAAAATGACGCGCCCGGGAGACTCGAATTCCCGACCCTTGCTTAAAAGCTAAGTCTTCTCTGCGATCCCTCGTTTTACGCTTCGTCTGTAGCACTAGCTGTGACACTTTACCCCAGAGCGACAGGAATGGCAGTGCAGTCCAGTGCAATGCAGGGTCTCATCCCAAAGGACTTAACTATTCATATAGTTGCAGGAGATTGCAACACGGGTAATTTTAAGTCCTCAGCGTCTGCCATTCCGCCACCCGGGCGCCGAGCTACTATCTTATATTGTTTTTCGCCGACCAGCGCACAAGCAAGGCTCGCTCACTTCTTGTCGCTTTTAGCGCTGCTGCGGTCTGTGATCGCCCCGATGATCGCGGGCAAAAGCGTCTCTTCGCCCCAATTTTGCGGCGCGTAACCCAGCCGCGCGACGACCAGATCCATCGATGGCACAACATAGAGCCGGCTCGCGGTGAATCCGCGGAATGCGAATGCGTCTCTCGGCGCGCTGGGCCAAAGCA
>Ga0181537_10003988_pt1 | contig 12392 bp, 6 predicted proteins | sample PEATcosm2014_Bin_39_FD_119765 | JGI IMG/M metagenome (GOLD analysis project Ga0181537, IMG submission 119765) | Peatland microbial communities from MTU Mesocosm Facility, Houghton, MI, USA - PEATcosm2014_Bin23_10_metaG | ecosystem: Environmental > Terrestrial > Soil > Wetlands > Peat | place...
GCGGCGGCTAAGCCGGGTGGCGCGCCGCCGCAGACGCGTATGCGCGCAGAAGGCCCGGCGGCGCAGAGCAGCGTGAGCGTGGATGGCAGCGAAGCGATGTTCACCACGATGTGCGCGCTGTTGGCGGCGGGCTATGAGTCGGACGTGAGCAGCGACAACTGGTCCGCCTACCGCGCGCAGATGCGCGAACGGATGCAGGCGCAGCAAGGCCCAGCGGTGGAAGCGGTGCGCGAGTTTTATCGCGAGCACCAATTACGCGATCCGGGCGCGATGCTCTCGCGCTATTTGTGGTTTGGGCTGGTCTCCGGCCCCGCGCCGCGTTTTACGCCGGTGCTGCGCCGCGATGAGCTGCCGCCGGAAGTACTGGCGCTGGAAGGCTTCAGCGAGCTGCTTTCGGCGTATTACAAGGAACAAAAAATCGGGCCGCTCTGGCGGCAGGTGCAGCCGGTATATAACCGCGAGATCGAGCGGCTGCACGACCAAGTCACGCAGATTATCTTCGTGACCTCGGCATACTTGCGGGAAATTGTGGATGCGGACAATCCGCGGACGTTCGTCATTGTGATTGAGCCGTTGGTGGGGCGCATAACCAATGTGCGCAACTACGCAGACCATTACGCGATTGTGCTGAGCGGCGGCGAAGACGTGCCCATAGACCTGGTGCGCCACGCCTTCCTGCATTACTTGATGGATCCGCTGCCGTTGCAGTATCCGCACGTGGTGGTGACCAAGCGGGCGATTTTTGAGAAAGCCGCGCAAGCTCCGCGCCTGGCGCCGGAGCTGCGCGACGATTTTCCGTCATACGTGGCGGAGTGCATGGTGCGCGCCGTGGAAATCAAGCTGAAGAAATTTTCGCCGGGGCAGCGCGACGCGACGCTGGACCAGGATGACGCGGACGGTTACGTGCTGGTGCGGCCACTGTATGTGGGGCTGGCGAAATTCGAAGGCTCGGAACCGTCCATGACCTACTATTTTCCGGACCTGATTCGCGGGATCGATCTGGCCGCGGAAACCAAGCGCGTGGCGGCGCTGCAGTTTGCGCCGGAGCGTGACGCCAGCGCGGAAAGCGCCGTCGCAAAAGAGGACGTGGCGCGGCGCAGGGCCTTGCAGCCGAGCACCATTCCCGACGATTCGGCGGCCATCGCGGAGTTGACGGAGGGCGAGCGGCACATCGCGGAGAAGAATGCGCGCGCGGCGGAGGCGTCCTTCAAGAGCGTGCTGGAGAAATATCCGGACCAGGTGCGCGCGTGGTATGGATTGGGGCTGGTGGCGCTGCTGGACCACGACGCGGCGCGCGCCAAGGAAGTGTTCGGCCGGCTGACCACGGGGGAGCACGCGGCGTCCGCCGACCCGATGGTGATGGCGTGGTCGCACGTGTATCTGGGAAGAATTTATGACGACGAGGGGCATGCCGGCGTGGCCAAGAGCGAATTCGAGGCGGCGCTGGAGGTAAAAGGGCTGCCCGAGCGTGCGCGCGATGCGGCGAAAAAAGGATTGGATGACGTGAGCATCGAGAAGCCGGGCCCGACGCAATAGCGCTTATTCAACCTCGTAATTGCATGCGCGGCATCCAATTTATTGTGGTTTCAGGAGCGCTGTAGCTGCGGTAGACCGGCGCGAGATTTTATGTGAGGAGACGTTTCATGAAGGCGACCAGGGCATGGCGATGGGGAAAGAGTTTGGCGAGCGCGCTGCTGGCTTTGGCTTGGGCCGCGACGGCGCACGCACAGAGCAGTGGGACGCCGCCTGCGAGCACGCCGCCGGCAAGCGCGGCACAGCCGCAGTCCGCGCCGGATGCTGGCAAGGCGGACACGCTGTCGCTGGATACGGCGCCGCCGGTGAACGCGGAGGAAGACGCGGCGTTCAAAGCGTTTTCTGATGCACCGGGTGCGGATACGGCGAAAAAGATCGATCTTGGCGAAGCCTTCGCGCAGAAGTATCCGAACAGCCGCTATCTGCCGGTGATTTATTCGACGCTCACCATTCTGTACGTGCAAACCAACCAGGTGCAGAAGATGGAAGAGACGGGCGAGAAGGAAGTGAAGCTCACGCCGACGGATGTGCAGACCATGGCCATTCTGGGGCAAACGATCCCGCGCGCCATGGGCAATGCGAGCAGTGCGGATGCCGTGAAGGAATTGGCCAAGGCGGAAGATTATTCGAAGCGCGCGATCGATGTGACGCCGACGATCAGCAAGCCGCCGAGTCTCACGGACGAACAATTTGCCAACGCCAAAAATGCCACGCTAGCCATGGCGCATGGCGGATTGGGCCTGATTTATCTGAAGCGCGGCAAGGTGGCGGACGCCATCGTGGAGCTGGACCAGGCGGTGAAAATCGATCCGACGCCGGACCCAGTGAACTTCTATCTTCTGGGACTTGCGGATGAGAAGGCGGCGCATTTTACGGATGCCGAAGCGGCGTATGCGAAGTGCGCGGCCGCACAGTTCAGTTTGCAGAGCACGTGCAAGAGTAAAGCGGAAGAAGCGAAGAAGCTGGGCAATACGCAACTAAGTGTTCCCAAGTGAGGGGCGTTCCAAAAGATAGGCGCTCCATAGTAAATGGGATTTCGCGGTAAAGTTAGGGTGGCAAGCGCTTCCCGCAAACATGGAACAGGCAACTCTTAGCTCCGACGCAGCGCTGCAAAAACGGCTGGGGCACAAGTTTCTGCGTCCAGAACTACTGGTGCGCGCTCTGACGCACAGTTCGGCGGCGCCAGAGCGGCGCCCGAGTGGAGATGCGAAGAGCGGTGAGGGGAAGGACGGACCGGAGCCTCACGAAGACAATGAGCGTTTCGAGTTTCTAGGCGATGCGGTGCTGGAGTTGCTGGCCAGCGAATATCTGGTGCTGGCGTTTCCCGATTGGACCGAGGGGCAGCTGTCGAAAAGCCGCGCGCGATTGGTGAATGCGCGGACGCTGGAGTCCGCGGCGCGGCGGCTGCGGCTGGGCGAGCATCTGCGTCTCGGGCGCGGCGAAGAAAAAACCGGCGGACGCGATAAACAGACGCTGCTAGCGGATGCGTTTGAGGCGGTGATCGCCGCGGTGTACCTGGATGCCGGGCTGCACAGCGCGCGCGACGTGCTGCAGCGGGTGCTCTTCGAGCACGCCATCGAAGAGCGTGGCGACAGCATCACCGATTCTGACCGTAAATCGGCGCTACAAGAGCTGCTGCAAGCGCGGCGGCAGGGTCCGGCGGAATATCGGCTGGCGCGAGCGAGCGGGCCGGATCACCAGAAAACGTTTGAGATTGAGGTGTGGGTGGAAGGGCAATGTTTGGCGAGCGGCGTCGGAAGCACCAAGAAAGAGGCCGAGCAGCAGGCCGCACGTAGCGCGTTGGCGCGCATCGCGTTGCTGGAATCGCCCCCGGCGGATGACGCCGGCGTAGAGCGGGCGAGTGGCGGAACGAATGCCCGATGACGTGACGACGGTGCCGGGGGGAAGGCCGGAAGCTCCCGATTTGCCGGCGCCGGCGGAACCACCTTCAAGCACCGAGGCTTCGACTGCGGAAACTCCGCGCGCGGAGGCGGCGGTAACCGCCGCGGCCGAGCACCCTGAAGATCAGACGACCATCTCGGAATACCTCGAGTCGCTGCTGGTTACCGTGATCCTGGCGCTCTTCGGCACCAGCTTTATCGTGCAGGCGTTTAAGATTCCGTCGCCTTCCATGGAACACACCCTGCTCGTGGGCGATCATTTGCTGGTGAACAAATTTATTTTTGGCGGAACGGGCGCGTGGTACGACAAATTTCTGCCGTATCGGCCGTTGCAGCGCGGCGACATTATTGTGTTTAAGTATCCGTATGCGGATCACCAACACTTTGTGAAGCGCGTGATTGGGCTGCCCGGTGATCGCTTGAAGCTGGTGGACGGCGAGATGTACGTGAACGGCAAGTTGCTGAACGAGCCGTACGTGCAGCACGATCCGCAGGGGAGTGGCGATCCGCTCACCACCTATTTTCCACCGCCCGCCAGACTGATGCTTTCCACGCAAATGGTTCCGGAATGGGTCGAGGAATTGCCGAAATACGTTGTTGGCGATGAGCTGGTGGTTCCCCCGGGGAAATATTTCGCCATGGGGGACAATCGCGACCGCAGTTCGGATAGCCGGTACTGGGGCTTTGTGGATCGCGACGCCATCATGGGGCGACCGTTTCTGATTTATTGGTCCGTGGACGCTACCACGGAGGACTATGCGCGCGAGACGACGTTTTGGAGCCGGCTCGGCAGCGTGTTTGATAATTTGGAGCATCTACCGGCGCGCACGCGCTGGAGCCGGATGCTGCACACGGTCCATTGAGCGCGCTCGATATTTTATTCTGGAGCGTCCGCTTACCAGCTGAAAAAAGTCCGGGCGGGATGGCGGCCGGCGGGTCGCGCCTTGCGTCTATTCATTTGGCGGATGGTCTGCCAAGATTGAGCAGGCGCTCCCTTGAGCGGGCGGCAGGCAGATTAGCGCCGCGATTCGTTCCGGACACGATGACCGGAATGACAGGTTGAGAACCGTACGATGACCGCGCGAAAAAAATGGCTGAAGCTGGCGATGGTCGCTTGCGCCCTGCTGGCGGCGCTGCAGTTTGCCGCCGGGGTAGTGGTGCGCACGCATCGCGGGCACGCGTTTCTGGTGGCGCGGCTCGAGCGCGCGTTCGGCCGTACGGTGGAGGTCGGGCAATTCGACGCGGGAATATTTCCCAGCCTGCGGCTCGACGCGAACGGCGTTACCGTTGGCGAAAGTCCGGCTTTTGGCAACGAATATTTCCTGCGCGCGGAAAAATTGTCCGCCGGGCTGCGCTGGGGCACGCTGCTGCGCGGGCATTTTGATTTTGGCACGCTTTCGCTCAGCCATCCCAGCCTGATTCTGGTGCGCAGTCCGCAGGGTCGCTGGAACCTGGAAGAATGGCTGCCGCCCGCGAAAACCAGCGAGGCGGGAAGCGCGCGTATTTACGGCCCACCCGCGGCGTTCGGTGTCGCAAACCGCCTGCAAAGAATCGAGTTTGACGACGGGCGCGTCAATTTCAAGAACGCGCAAGACAAATTGCCCTTCGCGTTTATTGCGGTGAACGGCGCCGTTGAACAGGTGTCCCTCGGCCGGTGGCAACTGCAACTGGAAGCGCAGCCTTGGCGCAGCGGCGTGGCCTTGCAGTCCGCGGGGACGTTGCACGTGCTTGGGGACTTGGCGGGAACTTCCGCGCGACTGCAGCCCGCACATTTCGAGGTGCATTGGACCAACGCCTCGCTCGCGGACCTGCTCCGACTTTTGCGCGGGCAGGACTACGGCGTGCGCGGATCCTTTGCGCTGGACGCCACGGCGCAAAGCGGCGACCCGAATGGCGCGCAGGCGGCCATGACGCAGCAGGCGACCACGTCGCTCGCAAATCCAGCGAATACGCAAGCGGCAGATCGGGCGTCACGCGGCAATTCGTCGGCGCACCAGGTCACAAACACGGGGCAATCTGCTGAGTCTCCTACCGATTGGACATTCTCCCTTCAGGCGCGCGTCGCGAGTATTCACAGTTGGGATCTTACTGAACGAGCAGACGCCCCGCGCCTCTCGTTGCATCTGCGCGGCCGCGGCAACATTGCCTCCCGTGCGCTCGATATCTCCGAGTTTGCGCTCGAATCGCCCGCTTCCAACCTCCACGGCACTTTCCACTACGCCAAGGCCACGCCCGAACTGCGCGTGGACTCCGCGGGCATTCAGGCCGCCGATCTGCTCGCTTGGTGGCGCGCCTTCGAGTCCGGTGTGGACGAAAGGCTTACCGCCGAGGAATTCTTTACCGCCTCGGCGGCGACCCACGGCTGGCCGCTGGAGCTCGATCAGTTCGCGTTCTCGAGCGAGGGCGGCGCGGTAAAAATTCCCGGCATCTCCGATCCCGTCCTGATCGGTTCTGTACGCGGCGGCGGCGACCGCCGAAAGCTCACCCTCGATCCCGTCCGCCTGCAACTCGGTGGTGACCGTGCCACGCTGCGCCGCCGCACCGCAGCGCCCCTGCATGATGCCGGCGATCTTTCCGCCTCCGAAGAGTTCTCCACGCACCAGGGTGGCGTCACCGTCGAAGCGCAGCTCGACCAAATCTCCACGGTGCTGCGCGCTGCCGCCGCGATCGGCCGCCCGCTCCAACACGGTTGGGATGTTGACGGCCACGCGCAGGGCTTCGTCGCGTGGGATTGGAATCTCCCGCACGGCCAGCGGTGGACTGGCAAAGCGGTCATCTCCAAAGCGCGCATCGCGGTCGCCGGCCTCAATCAACAGCTGCAAGTCGACAACGCCGCCTATGTCTGGGATCACGGCAAGCACAGTGTGCTTCTCGGCGCCGTCACCGGCTTCGGCACCACCTGGTCCGGCGCGCTCCACGAAAATCGTGCCTCCGACGATCCGTCGCAGCCGCATTGGAATTTTTCTCTGCACGGCGGGGAACTGGACGCCGCGGAAATTGATCGCTGGGTCGGCCCACGCGCGCGACCTGGCTGGTTGCGCACTCTGCTGGCCTCACTCACGGGCTCTCCCGGCACCGGTTCTCCCGCAACGGTCGACGCCGCGCCGGACAACCTCGCTGGCGATGCAGCAAATATCTCCGCCGCTACCTCAGGCACCCCCGCCAGCGAACTCTTGCGCCGCCTGGACGCCGAAGGTGACCTAACCCTCGAGCACCTCAGCATCGAAAATCTTGCTCTCGACAACGTCCACGCCGTCGCCCGGCTTCATAACCTGCAGCTCGAAGCTCCCGACGTTTCGGCGTTGTGGGCCGGCGGCCGAGTCCGCGGCAAGCTCACCGCAAAATTCTCCCCGCGCCCCGCTTACGACGTCGCCGCCCAGTTCGACGCCGCCAGCCTCGCGCAACTCCCGCACTTGCCCGAACTCTCCGGCCGCTGCAGTGGTCTCGCCGGCGGCAGCCTGCATTTAACCACCGCAGGCGTGGGCCGCGAAGAGCTGCTCGAAAATCTCGCCGGGCAGGGAAGAGTGTCGCTGCGCAATGTCGAATTTCGCGGATGGGATGTCGGCGCCAGCGTCGCTGATGGCGCGGCCCATGCGGGCGTTTCGCACTGGGCTTACGGCAGCGGCGGATTCTCGCTGGCCAAGCGCCAGCTCGTTCTTGATAATCTCCGGCTGGATGGCGGGGATCTGTGGACCTTCGTCAACGGGAGCCTGGACTTCACGCGCGAGCTGCAACTGCTCATCAAAACTGCCGACGGCAAGCGCCCACAACTCCGCGCTCCCGTCACCGGCCGCACGCTCAAGGTGAGCGGCTCGCTGGACGCTCCGCTGGTTACAATCGATGGCCCGGACACCGCGCGCGCCGCCGGATTTGGTTCGCTTCCGTGATTTCCTGGGAACGCCAACGGTTCTCCATTGGGCGACTTGTGCGCGATGAATCTCCGAATTGGCGGGTTTGTGTTTATAGCGGACTGTTCCATGCCCACGTATTCTTTGCGAGCAAAGCATCATGAACTCTAGATCATCCACCCGCGCCGCCGTCGCTGTGTGGTGCTTCTTCTTTCTCTCGGCCGCATCTTGGCCCGCCAAATCGGAGCGCCCCGTCCGCATCCCGGATCTCCACGCTGGCCAAAAATTCGTCTACCGCGTGCGCTACCAAATGAAAAAAGTCACGCGCGCCGAGACCCGCATCGCCAGCAGCCAACTCCCCGCAGGCCAGGATATCGATGCCGAGCGCTGGCTCAGCGTCGAGGTGCACAGCGTGCACTCTGCCACGGGCGACCCCGGCATCCAGCTGCACACGCAACTGCTCGCCGCCGACGGCGCGCCCCACGACAACATGGAAGATGCCAGCGTCGACTTCACCCTGCTCGACGACGGCCGCGCCAGCGACATTCACGGTCTCGACGCCCTCAACGGCGACGAGCAAGCTCTCTGGCGTCAGTGGATCGCCCAGTTCGCGCTCGGCTGGACCTTCCCGCTGAAAGGCATCAAGCCCGGCGAAAAATGGAAAAAGAGTGAACCGGTGCAAGGCGCGGCCATCGCGCACCTCGTCTGGGAAAAGGATTACGAATACGTGCGCGACGAACCCTGTCCGGAACGCGGCGACAACGGCAATCCCACGCAGGCGTTGGGCCGCTGCGCCGTCATCGTCACCAGCACCGCCATGAAGCAGCACGGCTCCAAGGACGACGCCACGCCCGACGACTTCAAATCCCTGCAACTCAAAACCGCCGGCACCGCGCAGGGCAAAAGCCAGGTGATCACCTTCATCTCCCTGCAAACCGGCTTCGTTATGCGCGCCACGGAAGACTCCACGCAGACGCTCGACGTGCTGATCGCCAAAGCCGACGACTCGAACAAAGCGCATTACAACGTAGACGCTACCAGCCACGCCGAAGTCGTCTTAATGCAGTAAAAGTCGTCTTAATGCAGTAAGTCGCGCCGCTGAGTCGCTGTCTCGCTGTCTCGCTCGGGCAAGCACACTTCCCCCACAAGGCGTATAATGAAGGTTTCAGCGCAGCCCGCGAAAAATCGCCGGACACGCTGTGTGCCGCCATCACGCAAAAAGCGGCACATCGCATCCGAGGCGCAGGAGCTTCCCTCATGGACTTCAAGCTGCACAGCACCTACCAACCTCGCGGCGACCAGCCCGCCGCCATCGACCAACTCGCCCGCGGCCTGCAAGCCGGCGACCAGCACCAGGTGCTCCTTGGCGTCACCGGCTCGGGAAAAACCTTCACCATGGCCAAAATCATCGAACAATCCGGCCGCCCCGCGCTGGTTATGGCGCACAACAAAACGCTTGCCGCGCAGCTCTATCACGAGTTCAAATATTTCTTCCCGGAAAATGCTGTCGAATATTTCGTCAGCTACTACGATTTTTACCAGCCCGAAGCCTACGTCCCCGCCGCCGACATTTACATCGAAAAAGAAGCCACCATCAACGACGAGCTGGACAAGCTGCGCATCAGCGCCACGCGCTCGCTCTTTGAACGCCGCGACGTCATCATCGTCGCCAGCGTCTCCTGCATTTACGGCCTGGGCTCGCCCGAAGCCTACTACTCGATGGTTGTGCCGCTCGAAAAAGGCCAGAAGCTCACCCGCGAACAGCTCCTGCACAAATTAGTCGACGTGCAGTTCGAGCGCTCCGAAGAACTTCGCCGCGGCACCTTCCGCGTGCGCGGCGACATGATCGAGATTTACCCCACCTACGAAGACCAAGGTTATCGTTTGGAAATGTGGGGCGACCAGATCGACGTGATCCGCCAGATCGACCCGCTCACCGGCGAAGTTCGCCATGGCAAGGAAGATCTGCCGCAACTCCGCGTCTATCCCAAGACGCACTACGTCATGCCGCAGGAAAAACGTGAGCGCGCCATCGTAACCATCCAGGAAGAACTCTGGTGGTGGAAAAAAGAACTGGAGAAGCAGGGAAAATTCGTCGAAGCCCAGCGCGTCACGCAGCGCACCATGTTCGATATCGAAATGATGCGCACCGTGGGTTATTGCCACGGCATCGAAAACTATTCCCGGCACCTCAGCGGCCGCTTGCCCGGCGAAGCCCCGCCCACGCTTTTCGACTATCTCCCGGAAGATTCGCTGCTCTTCGTCGACGAATCGCACCAGACCGTCAGCCAAGTCGGCGCCATGTTCAAGGGCGACCGCTCGCGCAAACAAACGCTCGTCGACTACGGCTTCCGCATGCCCTCCGCGCTCGATAATCGCCCGCTCACCTTTGAAGAGTGGGAACATCGCGTGAACCAAGCCATCTACGTCTCCGCCACGCCCGCGGCTTACGAACTCACCAAAGCCGGCGGCGTGGTCGTCGAACAAGTCATTCGCCCCACGGGCCTCGTCGATCCGCAAGTCGAAATTCGCCCGGTTAAGGGCCAGGTCGACGACTTGCTCGAGGAAATTCGCATCCGCGCCGAAAAAAACGAGCGCGTCCTGGTCACCACGCTCACCAAACGCATGTCCGAAGACCTGGCCGAATACTTTGCCGAAATCGGCGTCAAATGCCGCTACCTGCACTCCGAAATCGAAACCCTCGACCGCATCAAAATCCTGCGCGACTTGCGCCGCGGCGAATACGACGTCCTCATCGGCATTAACCTCTTGCGCGAAGGCCTCGATCTGCCGGAGGTCTCGCTCGTCGCCATTCTCGACGCGGACAAAGAAGGCTACCTCCGCAGCAGCACGTCGCTCATCCAAACCATCGGCCGCTGCGCCCGCCACGTCGAAGGCCGCGCCATTCTCTACGCCGACCGCGTCACCGGCTCGATGGCCGCCGCCATTGGCGAAACCAATCGCCGCCGCGAAAAGCAGCTCGCCTACAACACGGAAAACAACATCACCCCCATGTCGATCATCAAAGGCGTAGACATGGAACTCGTGAAGATCATCGAAGCCGATTACGTGACGATCCCGCTCGGCGAAGACGATCTCGACAGAGCCACCTCCGGCATCAAGAACGAGGAACAACTCGCCGAAATGCTCAAGCAACTCGAAACGCAAATGCGCGAAGCCGCCAAAAAATTCGAATTCGAGAAAGCAGCCACGCTGCGCGACCGCATCAAAGCTCTAAAGCAACGCGACCTCGCCGGCCAATTCGCCACCGAACCCGAAGCCGCAGCTCCGCAGTTGTAGGGGCGTAGCATGCTAAGCCCCAGCTAGCCCGGACGTAACCGTCATGGAATCGTTTGGTCGACGTCACCCAGGCACGCAATCCGCACTTAACTTTTCCCCGCGCCCTCTTATCCGGTACATAATGTCCCTGCGCATCCAAACCTCCCCATGCCCGCCCACCTAATCTCCGTCAACGTCGGCCTCCCCCGCGACATCCCCTGGCGCGGCCAAACCGTCCACACCGGCATCTGGAAGAATCCCGTCACCGGTCCGCAAAAAGTCCGCCGCCTCAATATCGACGGCGATGGGCAGGGCGATCTCGGCGGACACGGCGGCCCCAATCGCGCCGTCATGGTCTACCAACTCGACTCCTTCCGTTACTGGGAACACGAACTCGGCCGCAGCCATATCGCCTACGGCCAATTCGGTGAAAATTTCACCGTCGAAGGCCTCCCCGACGACGAAGTCTGCATCGGCGACCGCTTCCGTATCGGCACCACGCTCTTCGAAGTTTCGCAACCACGCGTCACCTGCTATCGCGTTGGCATCCGCATGGACCATCCGCAAATGGCCGCGCTCCTCGTGTCCCATCATCGCCCCGGTTTTTATTTCCGCGTCCTCGAAGAAGGCGAAATCGCCGCCGGCGACGAAATCGTAAAAATTGCCGACGGCCCCGAACGTCTCACCGTCGCCGAAGCCGACGCCATGCTATACCTCCGCGCCCACACGCCGGAAAAGCTGCGACGCGCTCTGCGCATCCCGGCGCTGGCCGCGGGCTGGCAAAGTTCCTTCAAGGCGCTCCTGGAGCAGGACGCCGGCGCAACTCCGGCGGCAGGAAACGCCGGACTCGCGCCGTCCACCAGTCCGCCGCCCGCGTGGCCAGGCTTCCGCTCACTGAAAATCTCTCGCATCGTGCAAGAAAGCGCCAGCGTGCGCTCATTTTTTCTCACCCCGACCAGCGACGATCACCCGCTCGTCCCCGCGCTGCCCGGCCAATTCATCACCGTGCGCTTGCACCCCGCGCCGGATGGCCCGTCTCTGTCGCGCAACTATTCGCTCTCGGGTCCGCCCTCCGCCGATCACTATCGCATCAGCGTCAAGCTCGAACCGCACGGCGCCGCCAGCAACTATCTCCATCAGCACGCGCGCGAAGGCGATCCACTCGAAGTTGCCGCCCCGCGCGGCAGCTTCACGTTGCAACCCGGCGACCGTCCCGTCGTCCTGCTCAGCGCCGGAGTCGGCGCCACTCCCGTGATGTCCATGCTGCACGCGCTCGCGGCTGCAGCATCCACGCGCCAAATCTGGTGGCTCTTCGGCGCGCGCAACAGCGAAGATCATCCCTTTGCTGCGGAGTCGCGCACCTTGCTGCAATCCCTCCCGCACGCGCGCAGCTTCATCGGCTATAGCCGCCCAGCCGCCACGGACCAGCTCGGCACGCAATTCGACGCCGCCGGACGCCTCACCTCCGGCGTCTTCGAGAAAGTCGCTCTTCCTCGCGATGCCGATTTCTATCTCTGCGGCCCGGTGGCCTTCACGCGCGAATTCACTGCCGCACTAGAAACTTGGGGCGTTAACGGAAGCGATATTCACTCCGAAACCTTCGGCCCCGGCGATTCCATGACGCCGGGCGTAGTAGCTCAAGCGCACGTGTTGCCGCACCAGCCAGCCAGTGCCACCGCCGCCGGCCCGCAAGTTTCCTTCGCGCGCAGCGGCCTGACTGTGAATTGGGATGCGAAGTATGCGAGTCTGCTGGAGCTGGCGGAAGCTTGCGATGTCCCAGTCCGCTGGGCCTGCCGCACCGGCGTCTGCCACACTTGCGAGTCCGCCCTGA
>Ga0181537_10003989_pt1 | contig 12390 bp, 9 predicted proteins | sample PEATcosm2014_Bin_39_FD_119765 | JGI IMG/M metagenome (GOLD analysis project Ga0181537, IMG submission 119765) | Peatland microbial communities from MTU Mesocosm Facility, Houghton, MI, USA - PEATcosm2014_Bin23_10_metaG | ecosystem: Environmental > Terrestrial > Soil > Wetlands > Peat | place...
GACCGCAAGGCGCGCCGCGAATGGAGCCGCCAGTTCAAGCGAGACATGCGCGCCAACGCGGACCAATGGCGGTACAACTGGCACTGCTACTGGGCCGAGCGCGCCCCCGTCCATCCCGGAATGGGATTCGCGCTGCCCTTCCTCTCTTTATTGAACGGTGCGGCAACGGTCCTGTTCATCTGCATGTTGATTTCGATAATGGCCACCAGCACTGTGTTCGGGCGACAGCTCCCCGCGGAGTTGCCGGCGTGGGGCGCGGCGATGCTGCTGTTCATTATTTACGGTGTGCTGGTCGGACCGCTGAAGCTTGCGCGGCGCATGTGCTACCGGGGAATGGGACCGCCCGGGTGGACGTGGTCCGTCGTATTTCTGCTGGACGCATTGGTCTGGATCGCGGTGGTCGCCACGCTCGTTTGCCTGGCCATCCATTTCTCCCCGGAAGTGCACGACGCGTTTCACAGCTTCCCCGGACTCGTGCGCCAGGGCGCCGATTCCATCCGCGATTGGTGGCACCAAAAATGACGCGGCCATTGCATTTGCGACCACGCAATCGCGAGTGCACTTAAGTAGCAATACGGATTTAATGATTAATTAACGCCGTGCCGCGTGTTTCAATCTTGACCACGGCGTCCCGCGCTGATTCAATCAAGTTAAGTGGCGCAAAACCCGCGCCCTTGGAAGCAGCTCGTCCCAAATTTCGATCACGCGACCCTCGTTTGTTTATGCACACTATACAAAGAAAGACCTTCACTCCCCTGTTCGCAGTTATTTTTTCGACATCCTTGTTGATATGGGGAGACGTGAACCGCGCCTCGGCGCAGGCTTACACCTGGACCACTTTCGTCGGATTGCCAACCGTCAGCGGCACAAACAACGGGACCCGCAGCGCGGCATTGTTCAACCAGCCCACCGGGACCATCGAGGATGCGGCCGGCAATTTGTATATCGCCGACGAGCAGAACAATCTCATTCGCAAGTGCACTGCCAATGGCGTGGTCACAGCATTTGCCGGCTCCGCGGGCAACACCGGCACCAACGACGGGACGGGCACCAATGCATTGTTCAACCAGCCGTCCAACCTCGCCTTCGACAGCGCGGGCAACATCTTCGTTGCCGACACCTTCAACCACACCATCCGGAAGATTACTCCCGCCGGGCTGGTGTCCACGTTTGCGGGGTTGGGTGGCACCCCCGGTTTCAAGAATGGGACGGGGAGTGGCGCGCTGTTCAACCAGCCGAACGGCATCGCCTTTGACAGCAGCAATAATTTATACGTGGCCGACGGGGTCAACGGCGCCGTTCGCAGGGTGACGACCAACGCCGTGGTGTCGACGGTGGCCACGGGGTTCTATCTGCCCGAGCAGGTGGCGGTGGACAAATCAAACATCATTTATGTGGACGACGCGGGAAACAATGTGATTCGAAAAATGACACCCGCCGGTGTGGTATCGCTCCTGGCTGGCTCGGGCGCCATTGGCAGCAAGGATGGGACGGGCGCCGGGGCGGAATTCAATTATCCGGAGTCGCTGACCGTGGACAGTTCGAGCAACGTCTTCGTGGCCGATTACGGTAACGATACCATCCGGATGATTACGCCCGCCGGGGTGGTCACGACCATTGGCGGGCAGGTGGGCATCATGGGGACGAACGATGCAACCGGCACGAACGCGTTGTTCAACCAGCAGGAGGGGATAAGCGTGGACAAGTCGGACAACATCTACGTGGCGGACACGCAGAACAATACAATCCGGATTGGCCTCGCGCCCGGCGCAGTCCCGCTCGGAATGCAGCGGGTCGGCGGGCAACTGGTGCTGACCTGGACCAACTCCGCCTTCAGCCTTCAATCTGCTCCGACGGCGAACGGCACCTATACCAACTCTCCGACTGCCATCAGTCCGTACACCAATTCTACGGGCAGCGGGCAGCAATACTTCCGACTGAAGGGCAATTAGCAGGATTTAAGTGCCGCGGAGGGTGCGCAATTCGGCGCTGAGATGCGTGCGGTCGGCGAGGGCGTGCAGGAGCGGGCCTTCGGCGGTGAATTCAATGTGGCTCACGGAGCCCACCGGACAGGCCAGCCGATAGCGAAAGCGTCCGACATCAATCCCCAGCAGGCCGCAAAGCAGGATGCGGATCGTGGCCTTGTGGGAAACGACGAGGACATTGCCGCTGGTGAAGCGTTTCGTGATCTCCTCGATCACCAGCAGCGAGCGGCGCGCGATGGCGACGGCGGGCTCGCCGCCGGTCGGGGCGTTCCATGCGGGATCAGCGGACCAGCGGATGTAATCGTCGTGATGTTCGCGGTCGACCACTTCCGTGGTTTTGCCTTCCCACTGGCCGTAATGAATTTCCTTCAAGTCGTCGCGAAGCTCGGGCTTGAGGCCGATGGCATCGCACAAAGGTTTCGCGGTGGCAATGGTGCGGCGAAGGGGACTCGCATAGACCGCGTCCCAGGGCGTGGCTTCATACGCGGCGGCGAAGGCGCGGGCCATGGCCAGTCCGTCGGCCGTGAGTTCCGGGTCGAGGCCGGCGCCGCAGAACATGTTGTCGCGGCTGAAGGGAGTCTGGCCGTGGCGCAAAAGGTAAAGGTGAAGGCTCAAGGCGAAGACCGGATTGGCCAATCAATCGGACTTGGCAATGAGGCCGAGGATATTCTTGCGCGGAACGGGCCCGTAAATGCGGCTGTCGGCGCTGAGACCGCGGTTGTCTCCCAGCACGTAATAGTCATCGGCGCCCAGGCGCACGGGTTTGACGGGCCGGGCGCAGGTCTCGAACGAGGCAAAGGAGGCAAGGTAGGGTTCGGAAAGTTTGGCGTGGTTCACGAAGACGCCGTCGCGCCGGATTTCGATGACGTCGTTCGGCTTGGCGACGATGCGTTTGATGGAGAGGCCGTGGTCTTCAGGGTCCCGGATTACGACGATTTCACCCGGACGCGGAGCGCGCCAAAGATACGGCAGGCGGAGCAGAATATAACGGTCGCCGTTGAACAGCGTGGGACTCATGCTGGTGCCGGTGATTTCGACCGACATGAGGACGTAATGGCTGAAAACGAAGTAGCTGAAGAAGGAAAGCAGCAGGACAAAAATCAGCAGCGGGATCTGGCGGTACTGCGGCGGGCGCGGTTCCTTGAGCTTGAGCGGCGCCGTGGACCCCGGCGCGGCGGAATCGGCCGGTTGCATGCCTTCACTGCTTGTGCTCATATTTTTTTTACAACACGAATTGGAACGTTCGGTTCGCAACTCGCCGGCGGTTTTGGTTGCCGGTTCATCATAGGCGAGGTCGGCGGCAAATCAAGTGCGAACCGCACGAAGCACCCATCCGTAGAGATGCGGAAGGGGCCGACACGGGAACGTAACGCAAGCGCTGCTCAAGTTCACTTGCCGATTTCGCGCGTTTCGGCTATGGTCAATTTCATTCGTAAACTCCTCAACTGATTGAGCGTCTTTTCGGGCACACGAATTGCTTTCCAAGCAGATGGCGCAAATGAGAATGGTTCCTTCAGCACCCCGCCCGGCTGCGGCGCGGACGGCCGCCGCCCTGGCAATCATCGCGCTTTTCCTGTCGGCTCCCGTCGTCTTCTCCCAGGCGTTGCCCGATTATTTCGATATCATCGGCGTCAACCTGCTGCGGGCCACCACGACCAACTTGGATGGCTCCGGCGTCCGGGTGGCGCAAGTCGAGGCGCAGGAGGGCTCCGGCCAGTTTGAGGTGACCCCGGCCAACACCAATATCAATTTGCCGGTAAGCGACTTTACCTGGTACAGCGCCGGTAGTTCGGCCACGACATTCCCCAATTCGCTCGGGACTGACTCGCCCCATTCGGATGCGGTGGGCGGCTACTTTTACGGCCTGCCCGACGGCGTGAGCACCAACGTGGCCCACATTGATAATTTCGAGGCGGGTGATTATTACGAAACGCGCGTTCCCGATCTGAACGACCCCGATACCAACGCCCGCGTGGTGAACCAGAGTTTCGACGATACGGATGTCAGCGACCAAAATCCTTACGACCAGTACTATGATAATTACGCGGCGAAATTCAACGTGCTGTTTATAACCGGCGTGGGCGATGGCGGCCACGTCATGCCGCCGTCCACTTGCTACAACGGCATTGGCGTCTCCGCGTATTACAACACCAACGGGACAAGCATCGGGCCGACGGTTGACAACGGGCGGGCCAAGCCGGACATCACCGCGCCGCAAGCCCCCACCAGCTATTCCACGCCGCTGGTTTCTGGCGCCGCGGCGATTTTGCTCGAAGCCGGCTCGCGAGGCGACGGCGGCAGCGACACGAACTCCCCCCGGGACGCGCGGACCTTGAAGGCGCTGCTCTTGAACGGCGCCATCAAGCCCGCGACCTGGTCGAACCCCAGCCCCTCGCCGCTGGATCCGCTGTTTGGCGCAGGCATCCTGGACGTGTTCGAGTCCTACCATCAGCTCCTGGGCGGCAAACACGGTTGCATCGCCACAACCACGGTCGCGACCAATGCAGCGCATCCGCCAACCGGCGCGACGGGAAACGTCAGCGTCCTCAGCGGCTGGGATTTCAACGCCATTACGAACAGCGCGACGACGGACGTCATCAATCATTATTGTTTCGGCGTGACCAACAGCGCGCAAAGCACACCGTTCACCGGAACGATTACGCTGGTTTGGAACCGGCAATACTCCCACTCCACCATCAACAATCTGGACCTGTTTTTGTACGACATGAACAGCGGCAGCTTGATCGCGTCGAGCACGAGCCAGGTGGACAACGTGGAACACATCTACGTCCCGCAGTTGCCCGCCGGCCGCTACGATTTGGAGGTGCTGAAACACGGCGGGGGCGCCGCGAATTTCACCACCGCTTCCGAGACTTACGCGCTCGCCTTCGAGTTTTTTGCGATGCAGTTGACGGTCACTCCTTCTCCTGGAGGTGTGACGGTGAGCTGGCCCATCTATCCCGACGGGTTTTACCTGGAAAGCGCCCCCAGCCTGACCCCGCCCATCGCATGGTGGGGGACCGGCATCACCCCAACGGTGACGAACGGCTCGAATTATGTTTTCCTCAGTTCGGCCTCGGGGCCGCAGTTCTTCCAGCTCTACCGCTTCCGCAATCCCTGAGAGCCGGTCAGGTCGCGGAAAGATAAACCGTGAAAGTCGTGCCCTGGCCGGGCTTGGTGTGGACATGCAGCAAACCCTTGGCCTCCTTCACCAGCCTTTGGACAATGTCGAGCCCGAGACCGGTGCCTTGGGAAGCGGCCTTGGTGGTGAAATAGGGGACGAAGATGCGGGGCAAAACTTCCGGCGGAATGCCCGGCCCGGTGTCCACGACGGACAGGGCCAGCAGCGGCCCGTTGTTCCGGAAGCCTTCGCGGTTGATGAGCCGGTCCTCGGGGCCGTCCACCAATCGGGCCAGGTCGAGCGGATGCGGCTGGGGACGGCCGCGGATTTCCACGGAGTGCCTGGCCTCGGTGCATTGCAGGCCGTTGGTCGCCAGGTTGAAAATGATTTGCATCAGGTCCGTGGCGTGGATTTTGACGGAAACATCCTCGGCCAACGCCTCCACGCGCAGCTCGTTCTCCTTCATGGCCGGATGGACGCGCAACAGCTCCCGGACTTCGGCCAGGATGTGGTTGACGCCGACCGAGGCGTTTTCCCCCGTGCTTTGCCGCAGAAATCCAAGGTAACGGCGCGAGATCTCGATGCAATTGGTCACCTGCCGCGTGATGGTCTTGAGCCGGTCCTTGATGAAATCCAGGTCCTCGCCCTCCACGCGGGCGCTGGGGCCGATCCGCTGGTTCATGAGCTGGATGAACCCCGAGATGACCGTGAGCGGGCCGTTGATGTCATGGATGATGCTGGCGTAAATCTCCCCGCGCGTGCGCGTCATTTCCTCGTTCATCCGCTGGTTGTGAAGCTCCTTCTGCAACTCCTGAAGCTGCTGCGAGTTGTTGCGGATTTCGTCGCCGAGCGAACGCCGCTCCATCGCGTTGGCCACGGCCTTGCGCATCGTCGGGATTTCAAAGGGCTTGTTGAGGTAATCGCACGCCCCGAGCCGCAACGCCAGGCGCAAGGTGTCCACGGTTTCATAGGCCGTCAGCATGATGACCTCGATGCCGGAATCCACCGCCTTGAGATGTTCGAGCAGTTCGACGCCGGACATGCCCGCCATGCGGATGTCCGTGATGCAGACGTCAATCTTGTTCTGCCGCGCCAGCTCGATGGCCCGCGCGCCGTCATTGGCCATCAGCAAATTGTATTCATCCTTGAAGACCACGCGCAGCGACTGCCGCGGGCCCTCCTCGTCATCGACAATCAGCAAAGTCCGTTTCTGCGGCGGACTTGCCGCGGGCGGCGTTTCGGTTGTTATTGCAGCCTGCATGCCTGGTCGGGAACGACCCACTCCATTTGTCGCAAAAATCCAAGCCCCTCACAAGCAGAATCAGTCGGGTATTTTACTGAGCCGGCGGAAAAACCCGTGCTTCATCCCTGCCAATCAACCGCTTGCGCCAGGGCTGCGACAAGGTAGGGCTCGCTGTCCCAGCGAGCCGCGCCCGCCCCAAAGCCAACCTGTAACCTGAAACCAACATAGTGTTACCGATGTATTGAACCACGAGTGTTACCTATGTTCTGACTGCGCCAGGCCCGCTCTCAACCATCAACTCTCAACCATCAACTTTCCTACCCCCCCCTCCCCCCTCCCGAATAACCGTTATTATCCGTTATTACCCGTTACGGCTGGCAATCTTCCCCCTCTCCGCCGCTCGCGGGGGAGAGGGACGAGGAGCGGTGGCGCTGCTCTCCCCGTTCCATCCGGCAACCCGCCGGATGGCCCCTGGAACTTGTGCGGTCCCTCCTTCCCGGGGAGCGCACGCGCCCTCGCGTGCAGCCTGCGGCGCCATCGCCGAAGGCATCCGTCCCCTTCATCGTCGGTGCAGGCACCGTCTGCCTTACGTTCTCTGTGTCCTTTCGTGGCCATTCATTCATCTTGGTTCGTTGGTTTCTTCATTGTTCAATCGCCCCTCGTATCCATCCGTCGTAACCATTTTAACACTTTAACGATTCACATGTCTCTCTTCGCCCATCCGTGATGATGGGTGCAGGCTCCGCCTGCTTCGCTCCATCCGTTGTAACCATTTTAACATTTTAACGATTCACGTGTCTCCCTTCCCTCTTTAGACGGGCAAATTGCTCCCAAACAAATTTTTCCGTATCTGCAACACCTGTTCATCCTCCGCCGCATACCCGTCCCCCCCGTTTGCGCCCGGCTCCGCCTTGCGCGCCAGCCATTCCGCGGCAAAAGCCAGCTCAAACTTCTCCCGACCGATGTTCAACCACCCGCGCTTCACGTCTTGTGCCTCGCTCGCCACCAGCACCTGCCCCAGCCACGCCATCTCCTTCACCTTGTCCGGCGATTCCAGCGACAGCTTCATCAACCGCTTCGTAATCAGGCACATCGCCGCCGACTTCATTTCCCCGATGTTGACATCCATCCCTTTCATCTCCTTTACCGCCGTGTCCAGCTCCAGGAACTCCCGCTGCGCCCGTTCCGCCGCCACCCGCTGATAAAACCGCACCAGACTCATTTTCGAGCCGGTGATCCCAAACTCCTTCTGCGCCAGCGCCAGGACTTCCGTGTAACCAAGATTCTCCTCGAACAACCAGCCCTCCAGCGTTTCCCGCTGCTCCGGCGACAGCGCGGCCCATGTCGAATCACACCGCAACTTCCCCAACCCCGTCCTCGGCATTTTCAATCCTTCATTTTCCATGCTGCCCCAACCGTATCAAAGCCCCATGGACAAGGAGTGTCCAACCCGCAAACATTCGTGTTCGGAGTTCAAGCTTCAGCTTGTCCCGTCAAAACGCGTTCGGCTGGGATGCAGTCTCTGCGTCCCTGGCCTTTCCCCCTGCTCTGTAAACCGCCTGCCCACACGCGGCGCACCGACGCCCCCTCGGGTCGAAACATGATACCCTGCGGGCCGTCTTCATCATGCGTGCATGCCCCGCTTGCCTATCCCAACGGGATTGAATCACTCAGCCCAGCGGTTGCCCCGAAACCTTTTGGGGCTACCCTGGGTAACCGCCCCCAAAACATTTCATCCCCTCCCGCCTTGTCCGCCGTAGCCTTGGCGAAGGCGGATGGCGGGATGGGGCAGGGGGTGGGTTCAGACGAATCGCCAAAACGCCCCAGCTCTGTAAACTGCGTGCCCTCATGCGGCGCACCGACGCCCCCTCGCGTCGAAACATGATGCCCTGCGGACCGTGTTCATCATGCGTGCAGGCCGCGTCTGCCAATCCCAACGGGATTGGAATCACTCAGCCCGGCGGTTGCCCCGAAACCTTTCGGGGCTACCCTGGGTAATCCGTCGCCAAAACATTTCATCCCCTCCCGCCTTGTCCGCCGTAGCCTTGGCGAAGGCGGATGGCGGGAGGGGGCAGGGGGTGGGTTCAAAATCAATTGTCACAACGCCGCAGAGGGGATAAAGGGAAGGTGGAACTGGCGCAGATGGGTACGAACGACGCGCTGCGCCGCAGGTCAAAATCTCCATCGGCGCCGCAGTGATTCAGTTTGAATTGACATCCGATTTAACGAAGGATACCGGTAATGCGTTATGAAGGGCAAAATTACACTCTTTTTCGAGGGCGGCTATTATACGGTGATAGAGCAATGGGAAGGAAGTGCCGCCAACACACTTTATCACGGCACAGACGGTGGAGAAGCCAAAAGAATTTTCGATCAGGCCGTCACGGGACGCTGATAAGCGGCTCCAGCGTCCAGACGTGGCCTGTGATGCCAGCGTCCATTGCGGACTGGCGCGCAACGTCTGATGAATCCGGCGCCGTTAAGGTTGGGCGCACGGCTCAAAACTCAACTCGAACGCCTTATCGTGAAGGTTAGCGCGGTCAAGTACGACCTTGGAAAAGCACGGCTTTTGAAGAATTATCCGCACGTCCCTTTCCAGTTCCGGCGAACATCTTGGGCCTAGCGTAACGCTAACGACGTCTTCGGGCGGAAAAGGAAGGAAGTAACCTGGAGTCTTGTCCTTGTCATTCAGCGATTTTTTTATCAGTGCGGATGAAGACAGCTTGAAGACCTGCCTTAATTCATCTTCGTAAGCCCAAACATCGCTCTTCGCTAGAACGATTTGGTTCTCGTAATTTGCCATCGCCGGGCACCCGACTTCCCAGCAAGGATCGAATAGTACCCTTCCAGATGAAGCCGATATGTTGGAGACGCAGTTTGCGGGGCATGATTCGCGAGCCCGCCTACGCACCGGCATATGTCAACAGGCTTCCCTAACCCCTTTTCGGGTTATAATCATTCCCGGGAATTGTACACTGGAAAGTAGGGAGGGTGGTGTTAAGCTGTCGCCGTGAATTCGGGAAAGATTTTTTTTAAGGACTTGAAAGAAAGCAGGGATTGGTATTTTGTGGAATATTCGCCTCCACACGAATCCGACCGCTATGCGACTTTGAATCTGGTGATTTCCGGGACGTAATTAACCGGCCTCAATCCCTTCTCTAGCCGAAAAATTGGGGATGTCCGGTTGAAGCCTATGGTGAGGCCCAGGGGCTTGTCGCAGTAATGGCCCCACATGAGGATCGAAGTCCTCTGACCTGACATGCACAAGATCCCATAGCGTTCGCTCACGCCGTCGAGAAGCGCGGCTGCAGCTTCCGCCGCCCCGCGAGGCATATTACGCATAAACTGCCTCTTCATTTCGGCGAGGCGCGCTGGATGTAATTCCGCGTACCTCCCGATACTTTCTTTAAACGCCCCTATAGCGCATTGTCTCTCATAGTCCGCTTCTAGGATGGCTTGTTCCTGTGTCTTCGCGTAGGCAGCCTCGTCGGAATAGTCGATCCTCGGCGTGAATTCAAACGGATCGTTGAATTGATTGGGCGGTGTGATCTTCAGTTCAAGATTTTCAAGGACATTAACTCCATGATTGCCGCAGAATTTGTAAACCGTATTCAGAATACGCATCCGATACTTCCTAACTCTTGCGCTTGAGTGACTCAGCCTCCACGCGGGTTCGTTCTCTCGCCTCTCTCTCAAAATTTGCGAGCTTTAGTCTAAGGAAACCTTGCGGATTCAACTTGCAATGGTAGTGGTGATGTTGCATTTCACGTTTGTCTTCTTCCTCTGCAAGTTGTTTTGGTGATTTTTTCCACTTGCCCGTTAACTTGAGAGTTTTTTCGGCGATTTTCCAGAGACTGAACGTAAAAACCATCCAACCAACCCAAACATTCAATTTGTCGAGGATCAGAACAACAAGAGGCACGACCACGGCCCAGAGAAAGAAGAACCATTTGATACCAGATAACATCCGGGTCTGCTGCTTGGTTTCGCGCTCAATGTCTCCGCTTGTTCTAAAGGGAATCCCGACACGATTTTCCATGTGATGCACCGCGGAAGGCCCCGTTTTTGGATCCAAAAATTGCTGTTGATTCCCGGCGCGAAGATGCGGAAATCTTGTGCCCGAGCCGGCCGGCAAGGCGTCCCGTTCGAGTCCGGAACCTTCCAGAAATGTGCCGGCGTTTGCGCGCGCAATTTTAAAGGGGTCAGGGCTGAACCTCGACACATTGTCCTCATCCCTTCACGCGGACCCGTTGTCTCCCATCGCTACCGCCGCACGCCCACTTTCACCTCGTCGCTTCGTGACCCCGTTCGTGGGGATGCAAGGTGCGTCCGCGTTTACGCCGGCCGCAGGCCCGCGTCATCGGAGGGCAACGGCAGGGTGACGCGCACCAGCCCGGAATGGCCCGCCTTCGGGCTGATAATCTCCAGTTTGCCGTGATGGGTCTCGATGATTTTCCGGCTCACGGTCAGGCCCAACCCCAGCCCGACGTTGCGCGTGGTGAAAAACGGCGTCGGGGCCTTCTGCCCGGCCTCGGACGTAAAGCCCGCGCCGTTGTCCTGTATCTCAATCTGCACGTCCCGATGATCGCTCCCGTTCTTTTCGGCGTGGACATGCACGCCGATCTTGGGATCGGCCGGGTTCGCCTGGAGGGCGTTGAGGATGATCTCCGAGAACGCATGCTTGAGCGCCGCGCGGTCGCCTTGGACGATGATCGGCTCGTTGCCGTTCTTATAATCCAGCTTCGGCATCTTGACGGCCTGATGTTTCTGGGCCTCTTGATAGGCGTCCTCGATCAAGCCGGACATGGGGAAGGCCTCCACGGATGCGGTCGAATCGCGCGACAGGAAGCGCATTTGATTGATGAGCCGGGTGACGCGCTTCACGCTGTCGGCCATGGCGGTTTCCAACGTGGCCCGGAATTCGGGGTCCTTGTAGCGTTCCTTCAGCAATTGCTGATGCGTCGAAAGCGGCACCAGCGCGTTGCCGATTTCGTGCGCCAGCCGGTCGGCCATGGTCGTGACCAGCCGCAAGTTGGCGGCCTCGACTTCCAGCTTCCGCAATTGCTCGGCCTGGGTGAGGTCCTCGGCCATGAGCAGGGCGGAAGCGGGCCGGTCGGCGCTCTGTTTTTGGAAGGGAACCACACTCACCTGGTAAATCAGGCCCGGCGAGTCTTCAGGTTGATAGCGGAAAGGGGCGATGGCAGTGCCGTTCTTCAAAACCTGGAAGACTTTGCCGCCGAGGGCGGAGGGCAGGTCGCTGAACTCGAGCTCCGCGCCGCGCGAGCCGGCCTTGCCAAAGTAACCGCGGGCGGTTTTGTTCGCGTGGAGGACCTTGAGGTCCTGGCCCACGACCACGCAGGCGCTGTTCAACTGGCGGAAGATGTCAGCCATCATCTCGTGGTTGGCCGCAAGCTGATCGTGCAACCAGATGTTCTTGACGGCGATGGCCAGTTCCTCGAGCAAATGAAAGATGACCTCCAGTTCGCTGTTTACGAGCGGTTCGCCCGTGATCCGGCCGTCAAAAACCGCTATCCCAACCAGCGTTTCGCGGTCGAGAATCGGCACAGCCACCTGGGCGCCAAGCACTTCGAACTCGTGCTGAATTTGCGCGTCCACCTGGGCCACCTCGCCATCGAACCGCAGGATCTTTCCCGATCGCTGGAGGTATCCGCCGATGCCCGACTCGAACGTAAGTTCAAAATTATCCAGCAAATCCGGCGCCAATCCGATGGCGCAGCCCTTGCGCAAACGGCGAACGTCCTCCCGCTGCAAGCCCCGCCCGAACGCCGTCGCCGGTTCCTGAAGAAACACCGCCGCACGGTTGACCCCCACCATTTCGCGCAGCAAAAGCAGGAACTTCGTGACGAGAGCCTCGGCATCGAGGGAATGCGTCAGGATTGTCGAAAAACGCCGGGAAAACTCCAACTGCTGAGAGGCGCTTTGAGTTGGGGCCGGGATGCGAGGGGTAGTTTCCGCGGTACGCGGCGCCGGTGCGGGCGCCAGCGCGCGGACGGGGCGCGAAACGGCCGGCACGAGGAGCC
>Ga0181537_10003990_pt1 | contig 12389 bp, 11 predicted proteins | sample PEATcosm2014_Bin_39_FD_119765 | JGI IMG/M metagenome (GOLD analysis project Ga0181537, IMG submission 119765) | Peatland microbial communities from MTU Mesocosm Facility, Houghton, MI, USA - PEATcosm2014_Bin23_10_metaG | ecosystem: Environmental > Terrestrial > Soil > Wetlands > Peat | place...
CTGTGGGCCAACCTGCACCTGTTGTTCTGGATTACGCTGGTTCCCTTCGTGACCGGCTGGATGGGCGAGAATCACATCGCCGCGGTGCCGGTCGCGGCTTACGGCGTGGTGCTGCTGATGTGCGGGGTGTCGTACGCGATCCTGCAGGCCGTGCTGCTCTACAAGCACAAGCCCGATTCGCTGCTCGCCGCCGCGGTCGGGCGCGACCTCAAGGGCAAATTGTCGCTCCTCATCTACGTCGCGGCCATCCCGCTCGCGTTCGTCAAGCCGTGGATCGCGCTCGTGCTGTACGCCGCGGTCGCGCTGATGTGGGTGGTGCCCGACGCACGCATCGAGAAACGCGTGCGCCGGTAGCGCTGCTGCCGGTTCAGTTCACGCGCGTGAAGTGCATCACCCAGTTGACCTCCCAGGTGGTGCCGGCGTCCGGCGAAAACGCCTGTTCCCAGCGCGCCGAGGTGGGCGTGATATCCGACCAGATGAAGCGCACCCGGATCGGCTTGCCGTTGAAAACGTCGTCGTTGTAGAAGGTCCCGACGCCGTCTTTGAAGGAGCCGCGCATGGGCGGATCCACCGGACCCTGCGGCGTCCTGCCGTCGATCCACCAGACCGACCACTGGCGATCCTTGATGTCGAAGGCGCGTACGGTCATGGCGCGGTAGGCGCCGCCGGGCTTGCCGATTACGTTGTCGTCGAAGGTGCCGTAGCCGTCCATGGTTTTCCACAGCGCGGAGGTGCCTTCGAAATCGATCCACTCCTGGCTGCCGGCCAGCCTTTCCTTCAACTGGTGATGGTGCACGCGCCAGTGGCCCACCAGGGGATCGAAATCGTGGAGTTCGGGGATGGTTTCGTTCATTGCTGTCTCCTTTCCGGAAGTTTGAGGGTAAGTTTGACCCTCTGCGGTTGCGCTCAGATTTGCGGTGGCGAGGCTTAAAGCCGTCAGGCAGCATGTGAGACGGGAAATTTTCATGACGCGGCTCCTTCGACAAAAACTTCAGTCTATGCGGCCATATATGCCACCGAATGGCATATATTTGGAATATCCTGCAGGTCATGCGCGCCAGCCGCCTGCTTTCGATCCAGATGCTGCTCGAAACCCGGGGCCGCATGAGCGCGCGCGCGCTCGCCGAGACGCTGGAAATCTCGCTGCGCACGCTGTACCGCGACGTGGATCAGCTGACGGCCGCGGGCGTTCCCATCTACGCCGAGCGCGGGTGCGCGGGCGGTTTTCAGCTGCTGGAAGGCTGGAAGACGACCCTGACCGGACTGACGCCGGCGGAAGCGCAGGCGGTGTTCATGACCGGCCTTACCGGGCCCGCGGCGGAGCTGGGACTGGGTGCCGACGTCGAAGGCGCGCGGCTGAAACTGCTGTCATCCCTGCCGGCGACCTGGCGCGACGATGCGCAGCGCATCAGTTCGCGGTTTCACCTCGACCCGCTTGCCTGGTACCGCGAGACTGAAGCCGTGCCCCATCTTCCCGGCGTCGCCGCTGCGGTATGGAACGGGTGTGAGCTCGCAATTCAGTATGAAAGCTGGACCGACACCGGGGAGCGCGTGGTGAGCCCCCTGGGGCTGGTGCTCAAGGCGGGCGCCTGGTACCTGGTCGCCGCGATCGGGGCCAAGCCTCGCACCTTCAGAATTTCAAATATCCAGGCTGCGACGGTGCAGGAGACGCGGGTCAAACGGCCAAAGAATTTTGAGCTGGCGGCATACTGGGCGGAGTCCATCCGCCGCTTCGAGACCGGGCTCTATACGGGGGAAGCCACGCTGCTTGCGACAACTGCCGGGCTCAAAAGTCTGCGCAACCTCAGCAGCGCGGTCGCAAGGGCGGTCGCCGGCGCGCCGGCCTCGCGGCGGGGAAAAGAGCGCAAGGACGGCCGCATCGCGGTGACGATACCGATCGAATCCGTCGAGCACGCTGCCGGGCAATTGCTGCCGCTGTCATCCGAGGTCGAGATCGTGCAACCGGTGGAACTTCGGCGCGCGATGGTCGCGAAACTGAAAAAGATCGGCCGGCTCTATGGGCTGCGCCTGGAGGCCGCGCGCTGATTTTCTGCCGAGGATAGTCAGGAAGGTTTGCGCCCGCGATTGACCAGCGCGAGCAATGCGCACAATGCGGCAAGCAGCAGGTAGCTTCCCGCCAGGCTGAAAACCAGCTGCGGGATATTGTCCTGCCACGGCAGAAAAATCCGGCCGTCGGGGAAGGGTGAATGAATCAATCCGACCAGGGTCATGCCGGCGGCGATCAGGCAGACCAGCGCGGCCAGGCGCAGGCGATGGTCGATCACCCAGATCAGCCACGATGTCCACAACATTGCGGTCACGACAAATCCGTTGCCGAGCATGGTGAGCGCCAGCAACGCGCGCCGGGTGTCGTCCCCCAGCGCAGCAATGTCGATCTTGGCGGCGCCGGCGAGAGTTCCGAGCTCGATGTCAACGAGGTAGGCGAGCACCGGTACCAGCGCCAGTGCGAGGGCCTTGACGTGGCGCGGCTCGGTGGCGAGCGCCGCTTGTCCGCTCATTTCCATGCCGACGAATACCAGCACCGGGACCACCACCGATTCCGGCAGCGCGGTAATGAGCGCGCCGATGACACCGGTGGCCGCGCCGACGCCGATGAAAAGTCCGGTTGCCAGCGTGTAGCCGGCGCGGCTGCCCATGCCCTTGTAGGCAGGATGGCCGATATAGGGCGTAGTCTGGATCACCCCGCCGCAAAGCGCCGCGGCCAAGGTCGATACGGCTTCGACCAGCAGGATCGCACGCGTCGAATAACGGTCGCCGGCGACCGCGGCTGATTCAGCATTGTCGATGCCGCCGATAATGGTCGCCAGCGCGACCGGGATCGCGAGCGGAACGTAATTCCACGCGTAGTTGAGGCCATCGACGAAGGCGAAGGTTGGCAGCGGCAGCGCGAGCGCCATGCCGGACGCCCCGGCCCCCGCCGCGGCCGGCGGCGGCTGGTAGCCAAAGAGTTGCGCAAGGTGAAAGGCGGCAAGCCCCGCGAGCACCGATGCCGCTACCGCGGGGATGCGCCACGGCAAAGGCACGCCTCCCACCAGAGTCAGCAGAATCAGGCCGAGCGCGACCAGGCCGCCCACCGGCTCCGCGAAAATCCGCGTAAACGGAAAGAACATGATGAGGACGATGGCAACCGCGGCAAGGGTGCCGAGCAGCGCGGTGCGCGGCAGCGCACGGCGTACTGCCTCGCCAAAAAACGCTGCGGCGAGTTTCACCAGGCCCATGATGAACAGCACCGCCATGCCGACCGCCCAGGCCCGATTGGCGTCGTGCAGCGCGAGGTAAGCCGGCCCGACCACGCCGAAGCTCAGCGCGAACATCGAGGGTGTATCGATGCCGAGCGGCATCGCGCAGACGTCCTGCCGTTGTTCGCGCCGCGCCAGCCGGAACGCGAGCCAGGCGTAGAGAAAATCGCCCAGCAGCACACCGAGCGCAGTGCCCGGCACCATGCCGCCCAGCACGATGGCGGCCGGCAGGTGAAACACGCCGATGAGAATGCCGCTCATGCCGGCGAGCAGCGCCAAGTTGTCGACGCTTAAGGCGAGAAAGCCATTGACGTCGCCGGCCGCGAGCCAGCGATAGCGAAACGACGAAGCGGAAATGTCCTCAGACATGGCCGCCCAGTTTATCCGGATTCGGAATGAGGGCGGCGGGCTATACTTGAGAGGTCCGGTTCCTGCGCCTCGCCTTCGCCTCATATCCGATGCCGACCATTTTTTCGCACCCTGCCGTTCCGCTCGCCGTCGGCCTCGGGCTGGGAAGCCGCGTGATTTCGCCGCCATTACTCGCAGCCGGCGTAGCGGCATCGATGCTGCTGGACCTCGACGTTGCCGGCCTTGGTTTCGGCGTGGCTTACGGTTCCGACTTCGGGCATCGCGGCTTCACCCATTCGCTGGCGTTCGCCGCTGTCGTCGCCTTGCTCGGCGCGTTGGCGCATAAGCGCCTGCGATCGGGTTTTGCACTGGCCTTCGGCTTCCTGTTCCTGGCGACCGCTTCGCGCGGCATCCTGGATACGTTTACCAACGGCGGGAGGGGCGTCGCTTTGCTGTGGCCGTTTTCTTCCGAGCGTTTTTTCGCACCCTGGCAGGTGATCGAAGTGTCTCCGATCGGCGTATCGAGGATCCTGACGGAGCGATTTGCCACCGTGCTCGAGTCGGAATTGGTATGGGTTTGGCTGCCCTGCCTGGTTCTCGGCTTTCTGTTCGCCGCCAGCCGGCGTTATCTGCAAACGTACCTCTCGCGCTGAACCGGCCACGCACGGCGTCCAACCCGTGCTAAACTACGTGTACTTACACGCTATTTTGTGCCCGCCGCTGCCGCCATGCCGAACCGCCCGGTTTCGCCCACGCCTTGCACCGCTGCCTGCATGCGCCGTATTACGCGGCGCATGACCGCGTTCTACGAGCCCTACCTACAGCGAGCCGGCGTCAGCCTGTCGCAGTATTCGTTGTTGTCGAACCTGTCGGATTCGGCGCAGTCCTTGAGCGAGCTCGCGAGCGTCCTGGAAATGGATCGCACCACGCTCACGCGCAACCTCGAGCCTTTGCTTAAACAAGGGTGGATCGCGCGCGAAAGCGGAAACGACGCGCGCAAGCGCCTGTTCCGGATCACCCCGGCGGGGCGCAAGGTCAGGCGCGCGGCGCACCAATCGTGGAAATCCGCCCAGTCGGCGCTCGAAAAGGCCCTGGGCCGCGACCTGATCGCCGGGCTGCATCGCAGCCTCGACCAGGCCCTGTCCAAGCTGAAGCCGGCGTTGCCGGAGGAGAATTGAAATGACCGCCCACGAATCAGCCGCAACCGCCACGCCTCCGGCAAAGTCATTCAGCGGATTCTGGGCGGTGACACTGCTCGCGGCTGCGATGATGATGGTGACCATGGGCTCGCGCCAGACGATGGGCCTGTTCGTGTCGCCGATCAATACCACCACCGGACTCGGCATCGTCGAAATCAGCTTCGCGCTCGCCATCGCGCAATTCGTATGGGGCGCGGTGCAGCCGGTCGCCGGGGCCATTGCCGACCAGTATGGCCCCGGGCGCGTGCTCGCCTGCGGCCTGATCCTGCTAGCCATCGGCTACGCGGTCACGCCCTCGATGACGTCGAGCTGGGGGCTCGCGTTCTCCATCGGGCTGATGATGGCGGCAGGCGCGGGTTTCGGCAGTTTCTCGGTGCTGATCGGCGCAGCCGCGCAGCGCCTTGCGCCGCAAAACCGCGGCATGGGCTCGGGCATCATCAACGCCGGCGGCTCGTTCGGCCAGTTCGTGTTTGCGCCGATTACGCAACGTCTGATTTCCACGCTGGGCTGGATGAACGCGATGTACTGGCTGGCCGCCATTACGCTGGCGGCGCTGCCGCTGGCCGCGGCGTTTCGCCGTCCCGCGGGAGCCCGGCCCGCATCTTCGCTGTCGACGCACGCGGCGGCAGTGCCTCTGCCCGCCCGTTCGGGCGCGGGGCTCAGGCACGCAATATTCGAAGCCATGCAGGACCGCAGTTACCTGCTGCTGCACGCCGGCTTCTTCACCTGTGGCTTTCACATCGCCTTCCTGGTGACGCACCTGCCCGGCGAAGTCGCGTTGTGCGGACTCTCGGCACAAGTCGCGAGCTGGTCGCTCGGCATCATCGGGCTCTCCAACATCGTCGGCAGCCTGCTCGCAGGCTGGGGTGTGCAGCATTACCGCAGCAAGTACATCCTGGCGTGGATGTACGGTTCAAGGGCGGTGCTTATCGTGATTTACCTGCTGGCACCCAAGACCGCGCTTACCTTCTACCTGTTCGCTATCGGTCTCGGCCTCACCTGGCTGGCGACGGTGCCGCCCACCGCGGGCATCGTGGGAAAACTTTTCGGCACGCGTTACCTCTCGACCCTGTTCGGGCTCACTTTGCTAAGCCACCAGGTGGGCGGCTTTTTCGGCGCTTACCTCGGCGGCATCGTGCTCAAGCAGACTCACAGTTACGACTCGATGTGGTACATCGACATCGCTTTGGCGTCGCTCGCCGCACTTTGCAACCTGCCGATCAAAGAGGCGCCGGTGTCGCCTTCGCTCGCCGCCGCGCGAGCTTGATGCTGCTGCGCCTCTGACACCGGCCCGCGGGACGCCGCCGTGCGTGGCGCGAGACCGGGAGTTGGGATAGGATGGTCCGGTGCGCCATTCGCGCGCGGCTTCGGACCCCCATGAAGATCGAAATCAGGAACGCGAATCCCGCGCCCGCCCCGGCGGTCAGCATCGTGCTGCCCGAACACCTCGAGCAGTACCAGGGCATGTTTGCGGACCTCAAGCAATCGCGATATCTCGACTGGCCCTCGCACATCCACATCGAAACCTACGCGCTGTGCAATGCGGCCTGCTCGTTTTGTCCTTATCCGCAGCTTGGGCGCCAGGGCGAGAAAATGCCGGATGAACTGATCGACAAGATCCTGGGCGACCTCGCGGACATCCCGTCCGACCTGCCGATCCAGATTTCCCCGTTCAAGGTCAACGAGCCGTTCCTCGACGTGCGCCTGTTCGACATCCTGAATTCGATCAACCAAAGGCTGCCCAACGCCTCGATCACGCTCACCACCAACGCCACGCCGCTCAACGACGAGAATCTGCGGCGACTGGAGAGCGTGCGCAACGTCGGCGACCTGTGGGTCTCGTTCAATGACCATCGCAGCGAACATTACGAGAAGGTCATGCAATTGCCCTACGCGCGCACCATCGCGCGGCTCGATGCCCTGCACGCGCGCAAGCAGTCCGGGGTGCTGCCGTTCAACGTGGTGCTGTCGCGCGTCGGCGACGGCAGCGCGGCGGATGCCGAATTCTGCGGCTGGGTGGCGCAGCACTACCCCGGCTTCGGCGTCTCGGTGATTCCGCGCGGCGCCTGGCTGGGGCAGGTCGACATCGGCATGCAGGTTGCCATTCCGCGGGTGGGTTGCGTGCGCTGGTTCGAAATATCGATCACCGCCAGCGGCGTGGTGGCGCATTGCTGCATGGACGGGCAGGCGGCTTTTCCCATCGGCGACGCGAGCAAACAGCACGTGCTCGATATCTATAATTCACCGCACTACCGGGCATTGCGCGAGAACGCGCTGACCCGCATGGAAGCGAGTCCGTGCAATAAATGCTCGTTCATGTAGCGCCGCGAGCGCCGCCTAGGGTTTGACCGCCGGCAGCACGCCGTCCAGCAGGATCGCAAAGGTGGTATCGGTTTGGCGGCGCTCTGCGTAGAGTCCCGCGGTCAACACCGCTACCAGGTCCATCGACGGCACGATCAGGATTCTCTGGCCGCCCCATCCCACGGCCGCAGCGAACGGCACCGCTGCGTCATTCACGCGCGCCGTTCCCAGCCACCATTGATAGCCGTAGCGCTGGAACCCGAACGGCCGCGGCGAAATGTTCGCGTGCGGCGAGAGCGACGCCTCCACCCACGATTCGGGAACGATTTGCGCGCCGTTCCAGCGGCCTTTTTGCAGGTATAACAGGCCGAGTTTCGCCGCGTCGCGCGGCAGGAGCCGCAAACCGGACGCGGCGATCGGTGTGCCGGTCGCGTCTTTCAACCATTCGTAGCGCGTAATTCCGAGCGGGCGGAACAGCGCCTGCTCCGCGTAGTCGTCCAGCCGCATTTTGGTCGCGCGCTCAATCACCGCGGCGAGCAACGCAGTATCGCCGCCGCTGTAGTTAAAAGTTGTTCCGGGCTCGGCGGCCACCGGCTGCTCCAGGACATAGCGGTAACGGTCCGGCGCCCGGTCCATCGCGATTTCGCTGTTAAGCGGGCTGCTGTAGGGATATTTCTCCTCGTCCCACTGCAGGCCGGAAGTCATCGACAGCAGGTCGCGCAGCCGGATGGCAGCCTTCTGCGGCGTGCGCAGGCTCGCGTATTCGGGAAAATAATCCAGCACCGGTGTATCGGCACTCTTAATGGCGTGACCGGCGAGCGCGATGCCAAACAGGATGGCGGTGACGCTCTTGGTGACCGAGCGCATGTCGTGCAGCGTGTCTTTGTCGAAGCGCATCAGGCCGACCGCTTCGCCGCGGTGTTCGTCGGGTCCCTGGAAATATTGTTCGAACGCCAGTTTGCCGTGGCGGACAACAATCAGGCTGTGGATGTTCGAAAATTTGCCGGAGCCGATGTCGCGCGCCAGCGCGGACAGCTTGCCCGCATCGAGGCCAACTGCTTCCGGCGCGGCGGTTTCCCAGCCGCCCGCCTCACCGGCGGCGATCGCCTGCTCCGCGGCGGCACACAACAAAAATGAAGCGAACAGCAGTCGCGGCCAGTGGCGCAGCATGGCAGGCTCCCTGTCAGGTTACGGTGTTGTGCGCCGCGGCCGAACCCGGCCTTCAGACGCGCACGCTGACAGGTGAAAGAATATCAGTCCAGGCCGGTTTGTTGCACCTCGGCGAGCGAGCGGATCTGGAAGCGTCCGTCCTCGCGAAACAGCCAGGTTTCCGTATATTCGAGGCCGCCGCGCCGAAGAATCATGCGGCTGGGCAGCGGCAAGGGGGCGGCGCGCTGCACGCTTTGCAGCGCCAGCTTATCGAGATCGTTGTAGCCGTTGGAGCGCAATACCGCGACCCGCGTCGGCTGGCCGTCGGGATCGATCGTGATCGACAGCACGACGACGGATTTCAGCACCGGCGGCGGCGCGCCGTCGTACAGGTATTTGCGGTTGGCTTCATAAATCGAGCGTGCAGCATCTTTCTTGTAGCCATCCACCGTCCACGACGAAGACTTCGGTGCCGCTTCGACGGGCGCCGCCGGGCTCGGCTGCGCCGTTGCCGGTGGAGTGGCGGGCGGCACGACGCGCTGCGTAGCGCAGCCTGCGAGTGCGGCGACGAGGGTCACGCCTAGCAGCAGCGCGTTGCGCGATCCGCGCCATGCCGGATTCAATCGGACATTCATGGGATTCCTTTGACCTTTGCGCCGGCACCAGGGTAACAATGTGTGTCCGGCAACGGCCGGTGGGGTAGCCATTCAACGGCTGTTGTCCCCTGCAGTTGACACCTCGCCGGCAGGAACGTGCTGTCCTACACGCCGAATAATATTCAGGGCAGGCCCAGCAACGCGTCGCGCAGACGCCGGTCGCGCGGGTGCTCGCCGATCCAGATTCGCAGCAGGGCCTCGCTGAAATCCGCTCCCGGGATCATGCCCTTGACTTCGCCATCCACCGCGACCGAGGTGCCGGCATTGGGCTGGTAGTCGATTACGAACGATGCGCCTTCCTTCAGCTTGTCCAGCGAATCCAGGATCGAGTCGAGCTGTTCCAGGCGCGGTTCCAGCGGCCGCTTCTGCTCGGGCGTCAGGGTCTCGCGCAACGCGCCGGTGATCGAACGCTTGACCTGCTCGACGCTGAGATCGCGCAGGAGCTGCATTCGCAGACGCGCAGGCGGGTGGCTGTGCAGGATGGCTTCGCCGTCGCTGCTTTTGGCCGGCAGGTAGAGCGCGGCGACGTAGATCCTGAGCACCGCGATTTTGCGCACCCCGGCGCCGTTCAGCACCAGCTCGGATCCGTCGTTGGCGAGCAGGACGCGCTCCGGCACCTCTATCCCGGCGACCTCGGCCGCGGGCGCGGCCGCGCAGAATAACAGTCCGGCCGCCAGTATCGGCGCGCACGGCAAACACGAAGGCAGAAATCTCAGTGGCATGGTGCGACTCTCCCGTAACGGCCCGTCCACGTTTGTCCGGCGGCGAACGGATTGCCCGGCCGGACTAGAATTTCTGTGAAGGCTTCATGGTGAATGCTAACAGGGATCCTGCCAGCATCAACCCCATCGAGCCGATGAAGGGCCAGTCCCAGTTGCCGGTGCGATCGATGATCCAGCCGGCCACCACCGGGCTCACGATCGCCGCCAGCGCCGAGCCGGTGTTCATGAGGCCGCTCGCGGTACCCGCGTAACGCGGCGCGACGTCCATCGGAATCGCCCACATCGGGCCGATGGTCATTTCGGCAAAGAAGAAGCCGAAGCTCAGGCAAAGGGCCGCCACCGTGGAATCGTGCACGAACAATATCGGCAGCAGCGAAGCCAGGCTCGCAAGGTTGCAGACCGCGACCATGACGCTGCGCGCGCGGTCGAGGTTGTGGGTGGTTTGGTACAGCCAGTCGGTGACGATGCCGCCGAACCAGTCTCCCACCACACCCGCAAAAAACACGCCGGAGGCGAAGAAGGCGGATTTCTTCAGGTCCATCTGGTAGTTGTGCAGGAAATACTGCGGGATCCAGCTCAGGAACAGCCACAGCGTCCAGCCATAGCAGAAATACACAATGCTGACCGGCAGCATGCGTTTCACCAGGGGTCCCCAGGGGATTTCCGGCGTCTCCTTGGCGCCGGCGTAATCGGGCAGCGCGTCGAGCTCCTGCCTGGTGATCGACGGGTGGTCGCGCGGGTTGTCGCGGAAATACCACCACCATACGCCGACCCAGATGAAACTTGCGATTCCAAGCAGGATGAAGGAGCCGCGCCAGGAAACGGCGAGCATCATCCACGCCACCATCGGCGGCGTAACGGCGTTGCCGATGCGCGCCGCGGCGTGGGTGATGCCCTGCGCGAAGCCGCGCCTGTCCTCGACCGTCCAGTTCGACATTGCGCGGGTAGCGGTCGGAAACGTTGCGCCTTCGCCCAATCCCAGCAGCACGCGGGCGATCACCATCGACACCAGGCCGGTGGCAAAGCCGCTCAGGATGGTGGCGCCGGCCCAGATGAACGAGCAGATCGCCAGCGTGCGCCTGGGCCCGAAGCGATCGCCTACCCAGCCGCCGATCACCTGGAACAGCAGGTAAGGATAAGCAAACGCGGAGAACACGAATCCGATCTCGGTTTTGGAGAGGTTGAATTCCTTGCCGAAATCGATCGAGGCGGTGCTGACGTTGACGCGGTCGACGTAGGTAATGAAATACATCAGGCATAACAGGCCCAGCACACGCGTAGTGGTGCGTTTAAGCATCTCTCCTCCTCGTGGCGCGCTCGAATTCTGCGTTCGATAGCGAACGATACCCCGATCGGCGGCAATGCGGAAGCCACCGGGCGTGTGGCCCCGCAGCCGGGAAGGTAGAATGCCGGACGCTGCATGCCGGCGAATTCAACAAAGACTCAACAAACAGGAGGAGCGATGCGCGGTTTTATTTATCTGGCCACCGTGCTGCCGGTGCTGTGCGCGGCCGGCAACGTGGCCGCGGCCGATAATGCCGTCGATCCTGCCATCCTGGCGCGGGTGCGCGATGCCGCGATGCAATCGGATTGGGCCTATCAGCGCCTGCAGGATCTTACCGACCGCATCGGCGGCCGCCTCTCTGGCAGCCCGCAGGCCGCCGCCGCGGTCGAGCAGGTGGCTTCCGCCATGCGCGGGCAGGGATTCGAGGTGAGGCTCGAGCCGGTGACCGTGCCGCATTGGGTGCGCGGGGAGGAACGCGCCGAGCTCGTCGCTTTCACCGGCAAGCTCGACGGCATCGATCCGCGCGTGGTGCTGACCGCGCTTGGCGGCTCGGCGGCGACGCCGGCAACGGGCCTGCGCGCCGATATCGTGGTGGTGAGGAGTTTCGACGAGCTGCACGCCAAGGCCGCAAGCGTTCCGGGAAAAATCGTGCTGTTCGATTTCAAGTACGACAAGAACCTGGCGGACAACGGCATGGCGATGGAAGCCTACGGCCAGGCCGGGCGCGCGCGCTTCAACGGACCGTCGGAGGCGGCCAAGCTCGGCGCCGCCGCGGTGTTGGTGCGCTCGATCAGCAGCGCCGCCTACCGCCTGCCGCACACCGGCGCCACGAATTGGGGCGAAGGCGTTGCGCCGGTCCCCGCGGCCGCGGTCACTTGGGAAGACGCCGAGCTTATCGGCCGCCTCGCTGCCGCGGGCCCCGTCGGCATGCACCTGACGCTGACACCGCAGACCTTGCCCGAGGTCGAGAGCGCGAACGTGATAGCCGAGATTCCCGGCAGCGACCTCAAGGACGAAGTGGTGCTGGTGTCCGGCCACCTCGATTCCTGGGACCTCGCGCAGGGCGCGATCGACGACGGCGCGGGCGTGGCAGCCGCGATGGGCGCGCTGCAGACAATCCAGAGCCTGCATCTCAGGCCGCGCCGCACCATTCGTTTCGTCGCCTGGATGAACGAGGAGAACGGCACGCGCGGCGCCAAGGCCTACGTCAAGGCGCATCGCGGAGAATTCGCGCGCCACGCCGCGGTGATCGAAAGCGACGACGGCGCGGGCCGCCCTCTCGGGCTGCTTGCGTACATGCCGGCGGACGCCGGTGCCGCGCTGGAACCGTTGCGACATGCCTTGCACGCGCTCGGCGCGAGCGCGGTGGAGTTCAGGGTGCGGCCGGTCGGTAGCGACATCGAAACAATGCAAGGCACGGGCGTGCCGGGTTTTGCGCCGATGCTGGACGTTCGCAATTACTTCGATTA
>Ga0181537_10003991_pt1 | contig 12389 bp, 13 predicted proteins | sample PEATcosm2014_Bin_39_FD_119765 | JGI IMG/M metagenome (GOLD analysis project Ga0181537, IMG submission 119765) | Peatland microbial communities from MTU Mesocosm Facility, Houghton, MI, USA - PEATcosm2014_Bin23_10_metaG | ecosystem: Environmental > Terrestrial > Soil > Wetlands > Peat | place...
AGCTTGAGTGCTGGAAGTGCCACGGTCCCGAAGGGCGCGGAGATGGTCCTTCAGCCGCGACCCTTACCGATAGCAACGATCAGCCGATCCGGCCGTTCAACTTTGCCTCCGGATCACGTTTCAAGTGCGGAGCGACGAATCGTGACATGTACCGCGACTTCATGACGGGCCTCGATGGCACTCCGATGCCATCGTTTGCCGACAACATCAAGCCCGAGGACGCGTGGGACCTGGTCCACTATCTGCGCACTCTGCAGGTTTACCATAAGAGCCCCGAACTGGCGCTTTGGGAGACCACTCCAGAGGGCAAGCAGATCGTCGAGTCTTCGAAGGTACGCAACACGAATACTCAATCCGGCATCGAGCCGTAAGAGCAAACTGAGCCGCTCACCATCAACCATAGGAGCAACGGAATGAGAAGCAAGAACAAGTATCTGGCAGGGTTGGCAGTCCTTGCCGCAACCGCACTCGCATCGAGCATGGCATTTGCCGGCACGATCAGCGGGAAGGTGACAGTCGACGGCCCGACCCCGAAGCAAAAGGTCATCGACATGTCGAAAGAACCGGCCTGCGCCAAGGACTATCCGGCCACCGCTCCGCCAACCACCGAAACCGCGGTGGTCGGTCCCGGAAACACGCTGGCGGATGTGGTGGTCTACATCTCGGCTGGCGCCAATGACGAGGGTACGGTGCCTTCCCAGTCCGTCACTCTCGAGCAGAAGGGTTGCCGATATATCAAGCATGTCACTGCGCTCCATGTGAACCAGGACATGCAAATTAAGAACGACGATCCTACCTCGCACAACATTCACCCGCTGGCCAAGACCAATCGCGAGTGGAACAAGAGCCAGCCGCCAGGGACCCCGCCTCTCGATGCGAAGTTCGATCAGCCGGAGTTTATTCCCGTGAAGTGCAACATCCATCCCTGGATGCACGGCTACTTCGTCGTGCTGAAGACCAATCATTTCGGCGTTACGGACACTGACGGAGCCTTCAGCTTGAAGGACTTGCCTCCCGGCAAGTACACCGTCACCGCCTGGCAAGAGACTTTCGGATCGTCGTCGCAAGATGTCACGATCGGCGGCGCGAACGAAACCAAGAGCATTAACTTCGTCTTCAAAGGCAAAGCGTATTAGGAATTCAGGAGCTGTAAGGTTTCAAACCTTACAGCTTTTTTTCTTAGCGCAATACGATTCAAGATCGTAATAGCTCAAAGAGGAAGCGAAATGGGCAAACTGTTCGCTGTGATCGTGATCCTGATTGCCATCGGTTCGGCGATCCCGATCGTAATGCACACCTGGCACCAGCCAGTCGACATCTCTAAAGACGGCCATCTGATTGACGAACAACTTTCCGACACCATGGTCGAGGCCGGGGTTTCATTCCTCGCGGCGCAATTCGTCCTGGCGTTTTTCGTCTTCCGCTACGCTGACCGCAAAGATCCCGGCAAGATCAAGAGCTTCCCGGGTGGTGCGAAAGTTATGGTCGCCGCCGCGGTAATCCTCGTTGGAACCGAGGTCTTCGCCCTCGGTATCATGGGTACGCGCGCTTGGTCAGGGCAATACTTCACGCCCCCGGGTCAAGACGCTCTTACCATCCAATCGCAGGCCGGGCAGTTCGCCTTCTACTTCCGCTATCCCGGACCCGATGGAAAGCTGGGCCCGCAACATCCGGACAAGATCGACGAGGGTGCACAAAACTTCTTCGGGCTCGATCCCGCCAACGATGTTGACTCGCGTGACGACATCGTTACCGCTGAGCTCGGCATTCCGGTAGATAAAGAAATCCGTTTGCTCATGCACTCCAAAGACGTAGGCCACTCCTTCTATGTGCGCGAACTTCGCGTGCAGCAGGACTATGTTCCCGGTCTCGACCTCATGGTGCACTTCACCGCGAAGACACCCGGTCGATACGAGATCGTTTGCACACAGCTCTGCGGACTGGGCCACTACAACATGAAGGCCTATCTGAATGTCATGTCGCAGTCTGATTTCGATGCGTGGTTAAAACAGAAGGCGTCCGAACAGTAGTGCACACCCGGGCCTGAACGGTCTCCGGTAAAGAAATTGGCGAGGTGACGGAATGCACGATATGTCTTCGGCGAGCGCGACCCAGCATCACGCACCGCCCCAGGGTTTCATTCGCAAGCACGTATTCAGTCTCGACCACAAAGTGATCGGCCTGCAGTATTACGGCCTTGCGCTGGTGGCGGTATTCATCGGCATGTTTCTCTCATGGCTGATGCGTATCCACCTGGTGTGGCCAAATTCGCCGATCCCTGGCCTGCATCTCCTGAGTAAGGTCGGCGCGCCGAACGACATCATGACCCCTGAGTACTACCTGTCGTTGCTGACGATGCACGGCACCCTCATGGTGTTTTTCGTACTGACCAATGCGCCGTTCGCTGCCTTCGGCAACTATTTTCTGCCGATCCAGATCGGCGCGGAAGACATGGCCTTCCCCCGTTTCAACATGATGTCGTTCTGGACGACCTTCCTCGCTTTCGTCGTCCTGATCGCAGCATTCTTCATCCCCGACGGCCCGCCGATCTCCGGATGGACCGCTTACGCTCCGTTGAGCGCTGTCGGTGGTGACGCCGGACCGGGCATGGCCTACGGCCAAACCCTCTGGGGCATTTCGATCGCGATCTTCTGTATCGCCTCGTTGCTAGGAGCGCTCAACTTTATCGCGACTACGCTCGACCTGCGCGCCAAGGGCATGAGCTTGATGCGCATGCCAATTTGTACCTGGGCATGGTTCATCACTTCCTGCATCGCGCTGCTGGCCTTCGCAGTTCTGCTTCCAGCTTGCATTCTGCTCTGTCTCGATCGCGTCGCTGGCACTAGCTTCTTTATCCCGTCCGGGTTGGTCATCAGCGATCACCTCCAGCCGCACTCTGGCGGTTCCACGCTGCTCTGGCAGCACATGTTCTGGTTCTTCGGACATCCTGAGGTTTACATCGCGATTCTGCCGGCCGCCGGCATTGTTTCGCACATCCTCGTCAACAGCCTTCGCCGCCCGTTGCTCAGCCACCGCGTGGTCATCGGTTGCATGATGGCTATCGGCTTCCTCAGCTACATCGTCTGGGGACACCACATGTTCCTCAGCGGCATGAACCCGTTCTCGGCGATCGCATTCTCGTTCCCGACGCTGGTCATCACCATCCCGGCTACGATTCTCACATTAATCTGGTTGGGAAGTATCTACGGGTCGCGTCTGCGAATTACCTCCGCATCGCTCTTCGCGTTGGGCTTTATCTCGATGTTCGTCAGCGGCGGCGTTAGCGGATTCTTCCTTGCGCAGCCCTCGATTGACATCTACCTCCATGCAACGTATTTCGTCGTCGGCCATTTCCATCTCGTGATGGGCGTTGCCGCGATCTTCGGTATCTTCGCCGGTACCTACTTCTGGTTCCCCAAGATGACCGGCCACATGATGAACGAGACCCTCGGCAAGCTTCACTTCTGGGGAACGTTCATCGGCGCGTACTGCATATTCATGCCGTTCCACTACCTTGGCCTCGTCGGCAACGTTCGCCGCTACGCGGCCTTCACCGATGACTATCTAGTTCCCCTGATTCCACTTCACAAGTTCATCACGTTCGCGGCGCTGACTACCGGCGCATTCCAGCTGATTTTCCTCGCCAACCTGATTTACAGCCGCTTCAAGGGACCGAAAGCGCCGGTGAATCCGTGGGAGTGCACTTCGCTGGAGTGGACGATTCCATCGCCTCCGCCGTGGAACAACTTTGGCGACGTTCACCCCGTCGTCTATCACGATCCTTATCAGTACGGCATCGAAGGCTCGACCGGCGACTACGTCATGCAGACTTCGCCTGAGAAGATCGTCACCGAACATGACGAGAAGTAAATGGATCTTTAACAAATCGAGAGTAAATCGAGGTTTGTATCAGGGCACGACTTCAGTCGTGCCGATATGGACCTCTTACAGGCAGGGCTTTAGCTCCTGCGGGGCCCAAGGGGAAACAATGGCAAGCGCATTTAACGAACCGCTGCGAATTGGTCAAGTCGTAGACGTCGACCGCGAAATCGCGCGCAAGACGGGCGGCGGTGGTGCGACACCCGCAAATCCATCGGGAGGGAAGCTGCGTTCGCTTGCGGATCCCGAGGGTGAGCCGGTTCGCACGGGAGTTTGGGTCGGCCTCGCCACGGTTGGCATGATGTTCGCTGCCTTCACAAGCGCGGCGGTCGTGCGCAAAGGTTCCGCAGACGATTGGCATCACATCGTGCTGCCCTCAATCCTGTACTTCAACACGTTGATCCTGGTCATCAGCAGCATCACGCTCGAGATTGCCCGTCGCAAGGTTCTGGTTTATGCGAAGGGCGAAAATCCGTCTCAGATTATTCCTCTAGCGTGGCTAGGTTCTACGCTCGCCCTTGGCTTGGTATTCGTCGTCGGCCAGTTCGTGGCCTGGTCGCAGCTCAAGGCGCAGGGCGTGTACCTGGCCACTAGCCCCACGAGCTCATTCTTCTACGTAATGACTGTCGTCCACGCCGTCCACGTCGCTGGTGGCTTGGGGGGCCTGACCCGGGTCATCTTGAAAACCAGCGGACACGTTTTCACGTTGCGTCGTAGCACCCTCGATGGCACTGCCTATTATTGGCACTTCATGGGTGCGCTTTGGATCTACCTGTTGGTATTGCTTTACGTGAAGTTCTAACTCGTACGGGAGGGCACGTGAGTCAAGCCGAAATTGTTACTGTTGGACATGGAGAGCACTACGAAACACCACCATTTGCGATTCCATCCAAGAAGCTGGTGATGTGGCTGTTCATCATCTCTGACGCTGTGACCTTCGGGGCCATGCTCTACGGCTACGGTTACTTGCGCAATGCGTCCTCGAACTGGCCCAGTCCGTTCAAGTTCTCGCCCAGCATCATCAACGTCATGATCATGACCTTCGTTCTGATCACCAGCAGCTTGACGATGCTCATCGGCGTGCGCAAGGCGCAAGCCGGGGACAAGTCCGGCTCGATCAAGTGGACGTTTATCACCGTCTTCCTCGGCATCGTTTTCGCGGGTTTGCACCTTAACGAATGGCGCGGCATGATCGCCGAAGGCGTCACCCTGGCAAAAAACCCGTGGGGTTCACCACAATTCGGGGCCGTATTCTTCTCAATCACCGGGCTGCACTTGACCCACGTCATCGGCGGCGTGATCGCCCTTACAGTGGTCGCCCTCGGCTACAAACGTGGCCGCTATAAGGCCGAGGACATGGAAATCTGGGGCCTTTACTGGCACTTCGTCGATCTTGTCTGGATGTTCGTGGTTCCGTTGGTTTATCTGTTGAACGTCGAAAAATAAGGCGGAGAGAAAATCATGACCGGTACCATGCGCGAAGAAAGCCTGAAGTCCGACATCATCGTGTACTTCGTCATCCTTGTCATCGCGGGGCTGCAGATCCTGCTCGCCTATCGTGGTGGCACCATTGGCCAGCACGTCATGGAGATGCTCGCCTTGGCCATCGTGCAAGCGGGCCTCGGCATCATGTTCTTCATGCATTTGTTCCAGGAGAAACGGTCGCTGATGTTTGCGTTGATTCCCGCAACCGTGTTCGTTCTCCTCATGATGAATGTGTTCTGGAGCGACAGCTTCCGCATCATCAACATGAAACCATGGCCGAACTAGAGTAAAGTGGTTCAACCGCTGTGAGGACTGCATGAAGAAGCTGTTCTTGTTACTCGCGATCGCGCTGCTTCTGGTACTCCCGCCGGCAATGCTGGCGCAGGGCTGCGCACTCTGCTACACCCAGGCCGCAGGTTCAGGACCGAAGATGATTCAGGCCCTCAAGAGCGGCATTCTCGTCCTGATCTTTCCGCCGATGGGTATTTGCGTTTTCCTCACGGTTTTGGGCTACAGGAAGCGCTATAGATTTCATTCGCTGGAGGCCGAACGTCCCGCGAGCGATGAGCGCGGCCCCAACTCCGATCTAGGCTGGTAAAACGATCTTCAAAGCAATAAAGCAATGGCCCCGATTCGCCGGGGCCATTGTTTTTTCAAGGCTTGGAAGCACTCCGGTCGAGATACCACCTGTACCCGAGCCACCCTACGATTCCGATCATGCCGATCCAGCCGATGAATCGCACGGATCCTGCAATTCGCGTGTCGTAGTTCAATACGCCCCACCATCCGAACATCGTGTTCCAGTCGTGCTCCGCGGAGTCGGAGTCGCGGAGCGATACCAGCGGCAACGCCTCGGCTCTGGCGTCCGCCATATAGGTTGCTGTGTAGAGCATATTTTCAAAGAAGAAGAACGAGCAAAACACGAATCCAGCAGTCTGTCGATGGTAGAAGAAATAAGCCGCCAGCAGTGCCGGAACCAGCCACTGTAGCAGCGTGCCGCCCATCAAACCGAGAGTGGCGCCGAACCAGCCGAACAGCGCGTGGCCGCCCTCATGCATTACGAGGTTCACGTTATCGACAAAAAGGAAACCTGATGTGTTGGCGAACGCATACAATAAAAACCCCGTGTAAAAAATCGTCCAAGCGATCCACGCTGGGGTCAAAACTGCTGTCCACTCCGCGTCTTCCTGGCCAAAGTGCATACGGCATCAGCATAGGGTGACATCAGGAAGCGTGCACCGGGAATCGCGCTGCAGAAGCAGGGAAGTAACGACGAAACATCGAGGGGTATCCGACAGACGATGACTTTCGCAAGCATGAGAAGACGAGTGGTTCGCGCGGTATTGTTCGTGCTCCTCATCAGCGCGCCCGGATCTCCGCAGTCCGGACCAAGCGATCACGATGTGATCGCGTTTCTCAACCAAGCGATTCAGTGGTATCACCAAGTGTCGGGCACACAGCAGTTGGCGAACGATTCTGCAGACGTCCTTTACATTGATAACCTCCATCAACGTGGCTTGGAAGTCCTTCGCAACTGTTTCGACTTCGCCCACGCTGTCGCCGTCCTTAGAACCCCCGGCACCGCCGAAGCTCCGCCGACCGAAGCGAACTCGGAAAATCCGCCCACAGTTAATCCGCAGAACCTCGCACAGCTCGCAACGAAAGCGCAAAGTCAAGTAAAGCAATCCCAGGAGGAACTCGACGCACTTGAAAAGCAACTGCCCGATGCTACAGGGAAGAAACTAGCTACGCTCAAGGCCCAAATTGCCGAGACTCGCAGTGAACTCGAACTCGCTCAGGCGCGCAGCGAGACCTTGAACGGCTTTGTGCAATTCCTGAGCAGCACTAGCTCAGGGAATCACGCCGGCCTGGCCGCGCAAATTGATGACCTGGAACGTACGGTTCCCGAAGTCCGCGTCAGTCCAGTTTCTGCAAACAAAAAACAGGTTCCAGTTTCAGAACCCGCAGCGGCGCAACCTTCCACTCCGGTCGTCATCCACAAACAGGAGTCCTCCGGCATACTCGGCATGATCGAGGAGAGCTTCGGTTACAACTCCAAGCTCGGGACACAAAAAGATGCAATCGCCTCAACGGCGGCGCTGCGAGACGCCATGCAGAAGTTGCGCGCTCCGCTGGCGCAGGAGTTGAAGGCGACCTCCCAGCAAGGCGAATCGCTCACCGAGGCGCCCGATCTTACCGATCCCAATGCCGTTGAGCAGCGCGCCAAACAGATATCAAGCCTCACCGCGCGCTTCAGGCAGGATTCTGCAGCCGTCGTGCCGCTCGGTAAGGCCCTAATTCTTCTCGACTCTGTCCGCGGCAGCCTCACTGAGTGGCGCAACGACACCGAAATTGCTTACCGCCAAGCGTTAAAGCGCCTTGGAATTCGCCTGTTGTTCCTGGTGATCGCCATTGCAGCGATCTTTATCGCTTCCGAAGTCTGGCGCAAAGCGACCATGCGCTACGTGCAGGACGTCCGCCGGCGCAATCAGTTCATGCTGTTGCGTCGCATAGCCGTCACCTTTGCGATGTTCCTCATCGTCGTATTCATGCTCGTGACAGAAGTTGGTTCCATCGCTACTTTCGCCGGATTTATTACCGCAGGCTTGGCGGTAGCTCTGCAGACCGTCATCTTGTCTGTCGTAGCGTATTTCCTGCTAATCGGCAAATGGGGTATTCGTGTAGGCGATCGCGTCTCGATTTCAGGCGTCACTGGCGATGTTATCGACATCGGGCTCGTCCGCATGCACTTAATGGAGGTCGACGGAAACGGTGGAGAAGAGCAGCCCACCGGGCGAGTGGCCGTATTTTCAAACGCGGTGATGTTCCAGCCGGCGGCAAACTTCTTTAAACAGATTCCCGGCACCAGTTTTACCTGGCACCGCGTCACTTTAACGCTTGCACCTGAAACCGATTACCGCCGTGCCGAAAAGTTATTGATGGACGCCGTGAACAAGGTCTTCGCCGAATATCAGGACGACATCAAGCGCCAGCACGCCTTCATGCAGCAGACTCTCACCGTACCTGTGAGGGTTCCGCAGCCCCAGAGCCGTTTCCGTTTCACCGATGGCGGCTTCGAACTCGTGATTCGTTTCCCCGTTCCGCTTGAAAATGTCTCAGTGATTGACGATCAGATCACTCGCGCGCTTGTGCAGGCCATCCATGACGAGCCAAGCTTGCGTCTCGAGAAGCAGGGAACTCCGGCAATCCAGCCCGTCCCCGAAACCCCACACATGGACAAACCGGCTTAGATCGCTACGCCTGCACCTCGCGGAGCCTGCCAGTTTCTACTTCAAAGACGAAGCCGCGGATTTTAACTCGTCCCTGGAGCCAGGTGTGCCCGGTCAGTCGCGCCAACTGCTGCCGGACATTCGCATCTACATCGTGGAATGCATGGAAATGCACCGACGAGCTCGGCTGTTTCCCTGCCTCGGCCTCGATCTTCTTGTGCAGCTCGGCCTCCGAGGCCTTCATCAATCCACAATCGGTGTGGCCGATGACCATGATCTCGTTCGTACCGAGAAGATAGTGCGAAACCACCAACGAGCGAACCGCATCATCCGTGGCGATCGCGCCCGCATTGCGAATCATGTGTGCGTCGCCTACTTTGAGTCCCAGTGCCGGTAGCGAGATTCGTGTATCCATGCATGTGAGTACCGCCAACCGCATATGCGGGTACGGCGATACCTGGTGTGGATCATAGTTGAGGGCGTTTCGAAGATTTGCTTCCAGTACGCGGTTGATCGCCGACACGCTTCGCTCCTTGCGCTTCGCAAGTAGGGTAAAGCAAATCCCATGCAAACGACAAAGCGGCAGCCGAAGCTGCCGCTGTCATTCGAGCAAGACAAATTGCCTTACTGGATGGGCAGGTCGGACGACGAAGCGATAGCGGTTCCGTTGAAGCGAATGACACCCGTTGCGTCTGAAAAGAAGTGGCGCTGGCCACTTGTCCCTGGGCTCACCGGGTCCGCGTTCGAGGCATACACCGTGACGGGCGTTCCACTAGTTCCTGAGAGGGCGAATGTATATCCGGCCTTCGTTCCCGACGACAGGACGCTGTCCAAAAGGCACGCGTTCGCCGACGTCGCCGCACCTGCGCTCAGGCAACCGCCGCTGGCTGGCCCCATCGCCGGCAAAGTCGAGGCGTAACCTATGGTCGAGTAGGTGGCATTGTATGCAATCTCCGCTGTGTTGATAGATCGCATGGAACTTACCGCCGAAGCTTCGTTCGCCGCAATTCGTGAACGCATTAAATTTGGTATGGCTATAGCAGCGATGATCAGGATGATCGCCACCACAATCAATAGCTCAATGAGTGAGAAACCTTTGTCTTTCCGCAAGCGCAATCCTCCATACACATTCAGGAGGGAGCGGGACACAACAACTTCGAGGTGAATGGAGTGTATCGCATCTCTGACATTTGTCGAGACTTTCTTAAGCATCCCTCCGGCGTGTAACCAACGTGAAACACACCCGCCCTGGACGCTGAAATGCCCTTCATTCATTCGGAGCGAACTTCGGTTTCTGGCTGTAAGTTGTTGTGAACTAATGATCTATCGATGCTCTATACGAATGCGTATTCGGTTTGCGATGAAAAAATCGAGAACGAATATGCCAAATTTGACGCAGAAGTTTATGCACCAACGTAATGTGGAGATCCACGAACTACCGCTGTGGAAAAGTTAAATCTCCGCTGGTTCCAGGCTCAGATGTGGATTTTCTTCTGCCGCATCGCTAACCAGGCCTTCCGGAAGCGCTCCGCCGTTGTACTCCAACAATCGGTTCTTCCACTTCAGGAAATCTGTAATTGTCTGCGGCTCGATGCGCACCTCAACTCGACGCAAGCTCGCCAGCAGCAAGTTCATCTCTTTCATCAATCCAGCCGGAGTACGCAGATCGCGCCGAGCCGGTTTGACCACCAGATGCACGGTTTTCTTGTTGTATTCCAGAAGCCCCCACGAAGGCGGTAACTCGGTAGGCGCGATCAACCCGGATATCGCCATGTAAAACCGCTCGCACCCCAAGCCTAGCTCCGGATGCAGTCGGAATTCCTTCCGCGCATCCGCCAGAAAATCTGCGCGGCTCACCTTGCACTCCACTACTACCGATCGGCATTGTCCCTTCCAGCCAATGGCGTCGGGAACCTCCCCGGTCGCGCAATACTGCTCCGAGAGGATGATTCCGCATCGATAGTGATGACGGAGCCATTCCACCGCCTTGCGCACCAGCACCGCATGTTGTACCGGACGACTCGACCCACCCATACCAAGGTTCTACGGCACTTCTGCGCCCTTGCAAAGTAATGGAGTCGATTCGTTTGCCATATAAAATGCTGAACGGAGAACGCATGAACCCGCGCTGGATTCGTAATGCCCTGATCACGGTGCTTCTGGCCGTACCCACACTTCACGCGCAAGAATCCTCAAGCTGGAATTTCGTCGTCTCGGGGGATTCGCGTAACTGTGGCGACATCGTTGTCCCCGCCATCGCTGTCGGCGCGAAGAAGGACAACGCGCAGTTCTACTGGCATCTCGGCGACTTCCGCGCCATCTTCGCAATCGACGAAGACATTTCCAATCGCGCCACTGGCACCAAACCCGCAAGCCTCGCCGAATATCAAAAAACCGCGTGGCAGGACGCCATTGACAATCAACTCGCGCCCTTCGGCGACATGCCGTTCTATGTCGGCATAGGCAACCACGAAACAATTCCTCCGAAAACCCGCACCGAATTCGTGCAGACCTTCTCGAAGTGGCTGGATTCACCAACCATCCAGAGCCGGCGCCAGGAAGACGATCCTTCCGACACGGTCGTGAAGACTTACTACCACTGGCGACAGCAAGGAATTGATTTCATCTATCTCGACAACGCCTCAGAAGTCGAATTCGATCCTGGCCAGGTCACGTGGTTCGAAAAGACCCTGGCCGCCGATAGACAGGATGGCTCGGTGAAGGCCGTAGTCGTCGGCATGCATGCTGCCCTTCCCAACAGCCTTGCTGCCGGTCATAGCATGAACAACTGGAAAGCCGGCGAAGCCAGTGGAACCCGCGTCTACACCGATCTCCTCGATTTCCGCAATCAGACCAAGAAGAACGTCTACGTGCTGGCCAGCCATTCTCATTTCTACATGAGCGGCATCTTCGACGACGAATACTGGAAGTCTCACGGCGGCGTATTGCCGGGTTGGATCGTCGGCACCGCCGGAGCTCACCGCTACAAGCTCCCCGAAGACGCACGCAAAGCCGCCGAAGCCAGGACCAATGTCTACGGCTACTTGCTAGCCACCGCCCACGACGACGGCACCATTGATTTCAAATTTAAGGAGTTAAAAGAGTCGCAGATTCCATCGGAGATCGTCTCGCGTTACGGCGGGTCACTCGTGCACGAATGCTTCATCGGAAATTCCGACGTTCGCCACTAGCGCCTTACCAGTACTGATAGAAGCCGTCCCGCTCAATCGGCTCAACGTCGATCTCGTACAACTCGGACAGGTTCTCTCGCGTAAGAATCTCCCGTTTCGCACCATCGCGGAACACACGACCTTGCTTCAGCAACACGACGCGGGAAATTTCCGGAATGATCTCGTGCAGATGGTGCGTCACCAGCACAATTCCCGTACCGTTTTGCACAAGATTCCGCAACCGACCCTGCAAGTCTTTCAGCATCGCCAGATCAAGGCTGTCACTGGGCTCATCGAGAATCAGCGTCTCCGGATCATGCACCAGGGCGCGGCTGACTAGCACTCGCTTGCGCTCGCCCGACGACATCTCTCCATAGCGCCGCTCCGCCAGGTGTTCTACGCCCATCTGCCGCATCGCATTCCGCGATCGCGTAATTGTGTCCTCTGTAGGCTGCTGATGCGGCCATAATCCGAAGCTGCTGTAAAAGCCGGACACTACAACTTCCAGCCCGCGCGGGTTCCGCTTGCTCCGGGCAAACAGGTCATTCGATACCACACCGAGGTGCTCGCGCAGCTCAGCCACGTCCCACTGCTCGCGCCCCAGAATCCGCGCACTCGACCCCTC
>Ga0181537_10003992_pt1 | contig 12389 bp, 8 predicted proteins | sample PEATcosm2014_Bin_39_FD_119765 | JGI IMG/M metagenome (GOLD analysis project Ga0181537, IMG submission 119765) | Peatland microbial communities from MTU Mesocosm Facility, Houghton, MI, USA - PEATcosm2014_Bin23_10_metaG | ecosystem: Environmental > Terrestrial > Soil > Wetlands > Peat | place...
ACGGGCGCGATGGCATGGAAGGACAACGCTCGGCCCTCCCGCCCAAAAACTCAATCCCCTTCCGAGCGCAGGGGGAGCCTGCCATCCGCAAACTCCGCCTCGAGCCGCTCGCCCGGGGAGATGCCGGCGCGCCGCGCCAAGGGACGACCCCGCGCGTCGCGCATGATCGCGAAACCCCTGTTGAGGACGGAGACGGGGCTTGCCCCGTGGAGGCGCTTGTAAAGCGAGAGCAGCCGGTGCGACTCGATCTCCACCCGCGTTTCCGGCGAGACCCGGTCGAGCCGCGCCGCCATCCCCGAGAGGCCCTGCCGGCTCGCCTGGACGCGGGAGCGCAGCGCCGAGCCCAGCCGGTTCGAGACGTCGTCGAGGCGGAGGTACCCGCGCTCGACCTGCGCCGCGGGCGAGAGGAGCCGCAGGCGCGACCGGGCGTGGGCGACGCGCTCCCGGGCGCGGCCCGCCGCCTCGGCGAGCGCGGAAGACGCCGCCCGCGCAGCCGACTCGGTGCGCTCCCTGAAGCGCACGAACTCGCTGGAGATCAGCTCGGCGGCGGCGCTCGGCGTCTCGGCGCGCCGGTCGGCGGCGAAGTCGCAGAGCGTGAAGTCGATCTCGTGGCCCACCGCGGAGATCGTCGGCACGCGGCACTGCGCGACGGCGCGCACCAGCGCCTCCTCGTTGAACGCCCAGAGGTCCTCGATGCTCCCGCCGCCCCGGGCGATCACGATCAAGTCGAAGATCCCGAGCGATCCGGCGAGGCGCAGCATGGCGGCCAATTCGTCGGCGGCCCCCTCCCCCTGGACCTTGGAGGGCAGGACGACCACCCTTCCGCGCCAGCCCCGCCTGATCAGGATCCGCATGAAGTCCTGGGCGGCGGCCCCGGTCGGCGACGTGAGGAGCCCCACGGTCCCCGGCATCTGCGGGACCGGCTTCTTCCGCTGCGCGTCGAAGAGCCCCTCGTCGGAGAGCCGGCGCTTCAGGGCCTCGTACTCGCGCTGCAGGGCGCCCACGCCGTCGGCGACGACCGTGCGGACGATGAGCTGGTACTGGCCGCGGGCCTCGTAGACCCCGACGTCGCCGTGGGCGACGACCTGGAGGCCGTCGCGCAGCCTGACGGCCTGCCTGGCCGCCTGCATCCGGAACATGACGGCCGAGAGCTGCGCGCCCGCGTCCTTGAGCGAGAAGTAGACGTGCCCGCTCGGCTGCGCGCGCAGGTTTGACACCTCGCCCCTCACCCAGCACGGGCCAATGGCCCCCTCAAGCACCGCCTTCACCCTGCGGGTGAACTCGGTGACGGACAGCGGGCGGCTCTCGGCCCCCTCCAGATCCGGCTCAGGCGGTGCGTGCGGCATAGCGCTTGCGCATCCAGTGGACGCACACGGACGCGGCGACGATGACCCCTGCGCCCGTGAGCACCAGCGAGATGTTCCCGTTGAATACCCCCTTGCCGAGGATGACCAGGGCCAGGGTCATCGGGATCGAGCTCAGGAAGGAGACGACCATGTAGAGGCGGAACGGCATGTGCGCCAGCCCCAGGATGTACGACTGCATGAAGAACGGGGGCCCGGGCGTCAGGCGCAGGACGAGCGCCACCGCGACGGCGTTCTCCCGGGTGACCCGCGGGATGGTGTAGCCGTAATGCTCGGTGACGCGGGAAAGGAGCGGATGAAGGGCGTATCGGGCAAGCCAATACGTGAATGCCAGGTTGAAGGCGATCGCGGCCAGCATCGCCGCGATGACGCCCGGCATCGTCATCTGCCTGCCGAAGGCCTCCCCGGCCGTGAGCGAGAAGGCGCTGAGGGGCGCGCTGAATGCGGGCAGGACGGCCGCCGCCGAGAAGAAGGCCCACGGGCCGGCCGCCCGGATGTAGGCGAACCCGTGCTCCCCCAGGTCCTTGTAGTCCACGCCGCGCAGGACGAGGAAGGCGACGGCGAGCACGACGACCGCGGCGACGGATATCTTCAGGACGGGGATCTTCCTTCGCGCGCGGGGCGCATCGGGCGACATGGCGCCCAGCCTGCGCTCCCAAGTGACGCTCCGTCAAGAACTCGCATGCGCCATCGCCGCCCACAACGGGCTCGCGTGGCCGAGCGCCCCGCGTTGTCATGGAGGGCGGTGTCAAGCAACGGCCCCAACAGGGGGATCTCCCCCACGCCCGACCCGTTTCGCCGGGGTCTCGCGGCAGCGCTGCCCGCGGTCGTCGCCCTTGCCTACGCCCTCGGCCACCTCAACTGGTACCTCGCGACGCCGCTCGGCCGCGTGCCCGTGCTGGACGAGCGCGAGAACCTCGACCTGGCGGCCGCCATCGCGGCCGGCATCCTGCCGGCGACCCCTTTCTACCGCGCGCCCGCCTACGCCCTGGTCCTCGCCTGCATGCGCTGGATGGGCGTCCCGGCCGCGGGCCTCTTTCCCGCGGCGCTCCTCCTCGGCGCGGGGCTCCACGCCCTCAACGCCGCGCTGGTCGCCGGCATCGCCAGGCGCTGGTTCGGCGCCCGCGCGGGCCTCCTCGGCGGGCTCCTCTTCGGCCTCGACCCCGTGATGGTGCACTATGCGACCCAGGCGCTGGATTCGACGCTTTCCCTCACGCTCTTCCTCGCCGGCCTCTCCTGCGCCGCGGCGGCGCTCGACGCCCCCGGGCGTGCCGGGAAATGGGCCGCGGCCGGGTTCTCGTGGGCCGCGGCCGCGCTCGTGCGCCCGAACTATCTCCTCGTCTGGGCCGTGCTGCCGGTCTTGGCGCTCCTGCAGCGGGGGCTCCCCCGCATGCGGGCGCGCATCCTGGGGGCCTCGCTCGCCGGGGTCGTCCTCTTTGGCGCCGCGTCGCTGTGGCAGTGGAGCGTCTGCGGCGTCGCGGGCTTCCTGCCGTGGCAGGGGGCCTACAACCTCTGGGCCGCGTACAGGCCCGGGTCCAACGGGCGCTACTACACCCAGGGCGTCAGCCTGCCGCCCGAGGTCGCGCGCGCCAATCCCGCGCGGGCGGAGTCCATCCTCCTCTATGAGGAGGAGACCGGCGGGAAGCCGCCGGACATCGCGCTCATGAACGCCCACTGGAGGACGAGGTTCATTGGCGAGGTGACCTCGCATCCCCTGCGCTGGGGCGCGCTCCTCGCGCGCAAGGCCTACGCGCTCCTGAACAACTGGGAGCAGTACAACAACAAGACCTTCGCGTTCCACAAGGCCCGCTCGCCGTGGCTGCGGTGGAACCCGGTGTGCTGGGGCGCCCTCCTCATGCTCGGGGTCGCGGGCGCGGCCAGGCTCGCGTCCAAGTCCCCGCGGGCCGCGGCCGCTCTCGCCGCCGTCTGGGCCGCGTGCGCGGCGTCGATCCTCCTCTTCTTCGTGAGCGCGAGGTTCCGCCTCCCGCTCGCCGCGGTGTGGGCCGCGCTCGCCGGCGGCGCGCTGGCAAGCCCGGGTTTCTGGAGGGGCTGGTCCGCGGGCGCCCGGTACGGGCTGGCCGGCCTCGTGGCGCTCGCCGGGCTCGCCGCCTTCTCTAACTTCGGCAACGTCCAGGACCCCTCGACGTTCGTCCAGGACCACGTGCTGCTCGCCCGGGCCGCGTACACGGTGGGCGACGACGCGACGGCGATGGGCGAGGCGGCGGCGGCCCTCAGGATGCAGCCGTGGCATCCCGACGCCCTTGCGATCGAGCGCGCGGTCAAGGCCGAGGAGGGCGCCAGCGTGGCCAGGCCATGAGCGCGCCCGCCAGCCTGCTCAGGGCCCGGCTGGCCCTTTGGCTCTCCACGTGCGCCTGCGCCGCCGCGGCCCTCTGGATCGCCAACGGCGTGGCCCCCTGGGGCGGCGACATGCACAATGCCTGGCACCACTACGAGTACCTGGCCGAGGGGTTCCTGCACGGCCACACCTACCTGCCCGTGGAGCCCGACCCCCGCCTGCTCCAGCTCAAGGATCCCTACGACCCGGTTGCGAACAAGCCCTACAGGCTCTGGGACGCGAGCCTGTACCACGGAAGGTACTATCTCTACTACGGGCCTGCGCCCGCGATCGCCCTCATGCTCCCCTGGCGGGTCCTGACGGGCCACGCGCTCCCCCAGCGCCTGGCGGTCGGCGCCTTCGCCGCGATCGGCCTCGCCGGGCTCGCCCTGCTCCTCTGGGAGGTACGCAACCGCCATTTCCCCGGGCTCTCGCCCGCCGCCCTGGGGGGCATCGTCATCGTCGCGTTCCACGCCTCGTGGCTGCCGGTCGCGCTGCGCCGGCCCGCATTCTGGGAGATGCCCATCGTCTCGGCCGTCGCTTTCCTTTGGTGGTCGGTCTACTTCCTCTGGAAATTCCATGACTCGGGCGGAAGGGCCCGCTGGGCCCTGGCCGGGGGCGCGACTCTGGCGCTCCTCATGGGCTGCCGCGTCACCTTTGTCTTCTCGGCCGGCGCGATTGCCCTCCTCTTCCTCGTTCCGGCCGCCGGCCCCGGGGCCGCGAGGAAATGGGGGGCCGGCGGCCTTGCCGGCGCGCTCGCGTTCGCGGGAGGCGTCGGCCTCCTCCTCTACAACCACGCCCGGTTCGGGAGCTGGCTCGAGTTCGGTCAGAGCTACCAGCTCTGGGGCGCGGAGTACCGGGGGCTCCACTTCTTCAGGCTGGGCAACATCCTGTTCAACGCGCGCACGTACCTCTTCTCCCTCCCCCAGACGGGGCCGTACTTTCCGTTCCTGCACCCGTTCTGGACCGACGACCAGCCCGAGGGCTACATGGGGTTCGAGGAGATCTACGGCGTTGTGTTCATGATGCCCGTCCACCTCGCGGGCCTCGCGGCATGCGGCTGGGCCTGGCGCAGCCGCGCCTCACGCGGCATGCGCGCGGCAGCGCTCGCCCTCGGCTCCTCGGTGTGCGCATCGGTGTTCGCCGGCCTCATCCTGTTCTCCTGGGGGGGAGCCTGCTCGCGCTACATGGCCGAGCTCCTCGGGGGATGGACGGTCGCCACCTCGCTTGGCCTCATGGCGGTCTTCGGCCCCGCTCCCGGCGAGGGCCCGGGACGGCTCGCGCGGATCCTCACGGCGGCCGCCGCGTGCTGGAGCGTCGCCTGCGTAGGGCTCGCCTCGGCGGATTACCGGGGGTTCATGAAGCAAACGAATCCGGGGACCTATTCGGCGCTGGCGCACGCGCTGGATGTCCCGAGCGAGTGGTGGATCCGCTCGCACGGGATCCGGTTCGGCCCCGTCGAGATGGTGCTGTCCATCCCGGCCTCGGCGGAGGGGACGAGGACCGTCCTCATGGCGAGCGGCCGTCCCCAGAGGGTGAACCAGCTGGTCCTGGAGCGGGTCGGCGCCGGCCGCGTGCGCCTCCTGCTGGTCCAGAATGAGCTCACGGTCCTCGAGTCGCCCCCCCTTGCCGTGGGCGGTGGCCGGATGCGCCTGCGCCTCGCGGCCCCGTGGCTCTACCCCCCCCCGGACCATCCCTATTGGGACGGGGAGGATCCCGCGCTGGCGCACGAGCGCCAGACGCTGTTCTCCCTAGGCTGGGACTCGGGCGCAGTCAGCGCCCACTCGGCGCATTCCGTCGACCCCGTCGCGTTTGAGCCCGCCGTGCGGGGGCCCTCGCCCGAGGAGCCCGGCTCCGCCTGTGTCGAGTCTGTCGGCCCCGCCGCCCCCGGCCCATGAATCCGCCCGGCCCCCGCACCGGCCCCTCGGGCGCCCCGCTCTGGGCGGCGCTGGCGGCCTGCGCCGCGCTCCTCTTCTGGATCGCGAACGGGGCGTCGATCTTCGAGGGGGACCGCGGCGACGCCTGGCACCACTATGAATACCTCGTCGACGGCTTCCTCGCGGGGCACACGAGCCTTTCCGTCCTTCCGGCTCCCGAGCTCCTGCGGCTGCGCGACCCGTACGACCCCGCGCAGAACGGGCCGTGGAGGCTTCCCGACGCGAGCCTGTACCACGGAAAATTCTACCTCTACTTCGGCCCCACGCCCGTCCTCCTCATGCTCCCCTGGAGGCTGGCCTTCGGCCACCACCTCCCCCAGCGGCTCGCGGTGGCGGCATTCGCGGCCGGCGGGCTGGCTGCGCTCGCCCTCCTCATGGCCGGCGTCCGCCGCCGGCATTTTCCCGGGCTTTCCCCGCTCGCCGCCGGCTCGATCCTGGTCGTCGCCCTGTGCGCCTCGTGGCTTCCGGTCACGCTGCGCCGGCCGGACGCCTGGGAGCTCCCGATCGCGGCCGAGTGCACCTGCCTGTGGTGGGCCCTGTATTTCCTCTGGCGCTGCCTGGACTCGCGCGACGGCGGCCGCTGGGCGCTGGCGGCCGGGGCCGCCGTCGCGCTCATGCTGGGCTCCCGCCCCACGTCCCTCTTTGCGGGCGCGGCCATCATCGCCCTCATGTTTGACCCGCGCCGCCCGGGCGACCGGCGGCTCCCGCTCGCCGCGGCCGTCGCGGCGGCCGGCGGGCTGGCGCTCCTCGCCTACAACGTCGCCCGCTTCGGCAGCCCGCTCGAGTTCGGGCAGAGCTACCAGCTCTGGGGGACCGACGAGCGCCAGATCACGCACTTCAGCCTGCGGTACTTCGGGTACAACTCCTGGGTCTACCTCTTCGCGCTGCCCGACCTGAGCCCCTATTTCCCCTTCGTGCTCGCCGTGCCGCCGGGCGGGGAGCCGTCCGGGCACCTAGGGATCGACGAGGTGCACGGGGCGCTGGTGTCCATCCCGGTGCAGCTCGCCTCCCTGGCGGCCCTCGCGTGGGCGTGGCGCCGGCGCCGCGAACCCGATTCGGCGGCGCTGCGGCGCACGATCTGCGCGGCGGCCCTCTCGTCGGCCTTCGCCGCTTTCATCCTCTTCTGCTTCGCGGGTGCCGTCACGCGCTACACGACGGAGCTCTTCGCGGGCGCGACGGTCACGACCGCGATCGGGCTCATGGTCATCCTCAGCGGGTCGCCCGGGGGGCCCGCCCGCAATGTCATCCGGCTTCTCGCCATCTGCCTCGGCGCCTGGACGGTCGGCTACGTCGCGCTCGCCTCGGCCGAGCAGAGGATCCTGTTCAGGAAGGAGAACCCCTCGGTTTACGCCTTCGCGGCGCATCTCCTCGACTATCCGAGCCTCTGGGTCGCCCGAAGCGAGGCGACGGTCTTCGGCCCGGTCGCGATCTCCGTCCACGTGCCGAGCGAAGGGGGCAGCCCGGCGACGATCCTCCTCTCAAGCGGGCGGCCGGGCATGATGAACGAGCTGATCCTCGAGCGCACGGACCCGGGGCACGCGCGCCTCGTGATGGCCGAGAACCTCCTCTCGATCGTCGCCGTGACGCCGCCGCTGCCCGTCGTGGGCGGCAGGATCGTCGCCCGCATCGAGGCGCCCTGGCTCTACCCGCCGCCCCAGAGCCCGTGGTGGGACGCGATCGCCGACCCGGCGCTGAGGGGCGACCTGCGGACGCGCTTTGCGATAGCGACGGCCGGCCAGCAGACGCTCGCGCACACGGCGAGGTTCTTCGACCCGACGCGCTTCGAGCCCTGGGTCGCCACCCGTTCGTCGGCGGGACCCTCCGACGCCTGGGTGGAGGCCCTCGGCCCGCTTCCCGTGCCCGGCCGATAAAAGCTTCCGTTGGCCGCGGACGCATAGCATTGTCGGGGCCTTCATCGGATGAAGCTTTCGATCGTCATTCCCTGCTACAACGAGGCCAAGACCGTCAGGACCATCATCGAGCGGGTGCGCAATTCTCCGTACCCCGACAAGGAGATCATCGTGGTCGACGACTGCTCGCGCGACGGCACCCGCGACCTCCTGCGGACGCAGCTTGAGCCGCTGGTCGACAAGGTGATCTACCACGAGATGAACATGGGGAAGGGGGCCGCGCTGCGGACGGGCTTCGCGGCCGCGACGGGCGACGCCATCATCGTCCAGGACGCCGACCTCGAGTACGACCCGAGCGAGTACCCGAAGCTCATGAGGCCGATTGTCGAGGGAAAGGCGGACGTCGTCTTCGGCTCGAGGTTCATGGGCGGCGAGCCGCACCGCGTGTGCTACTTCTGGCACATGGTCGGCAACAAGTTCCTGACGCTCTTCTCGAACATGATGACCAACCTGAACCTCACGGACATGGAGACCTGCTACAAGGTGTTCCGCAGGGAGGTCCTGGCGAAGATCTCGATCGAGGAGAACCGCTTCGGCTTCGAGCCCGAGATCACGGCCAAGGTCGCCCGCCTGAACGTCGTCATCTTCGAGGTCGGCATCGGCTACTACGGGCGCACGTATGCCGAGGGCAAGAAGATCGGCTGGCGGGACGGGTTCCGGGCGATCTGGGCCATCCTGAAATACAACCTCGGCTGAGCCCGCCCGGGCAGGAGAACATTGCCATCGGGCCCCGGGTGCCATGCCCTAGGTGGGCCCCATGACCGCCGACACGCCTGTTTGCATCCTTCTGGTCCTGGGCGTCGCTTTCGGGATCTCGCTGAACTTCATGAGGCTCTTCCGCCTGGGCCTCGCCGAGTCCGTCGTCGCGGGGGCGGCGCTCTCGCTCGTCGCGGCCTGGGGCTTCTCGTGGGCCGTCTTCGTCTCGGGGGCCCCCCTCTGGGCCTACGCGCTCCTGCCCGCGTTCGCGGCGTCGGGGATCACGATCGCCTTCACGAGCCCGAAGGGGGTCGCCGGGATCGCGCGCGACCCCGCGGCCCGCGACCTCGTGATCGGCCAATTGATCGTCACCGGCTGGTGCGTGGGATGGCTTTCGTTCGTCAGGTCCCACTCGGGGGGCGCGTGGACCGGCGACTCGTACGAGCACTGGGAGCGCGCCCATTTCTTCCTGCGCGAATGGCCGGCCGACAGCCTCTTCATCGACCAGTTCCAGCTGCCCGCCCGGCCGCCGCTGGCCAACGTCCTGACCGCCGCGTTCATGCTGATGACCCGGATGGATTATGCCCACTACCAGGTGATCTCGGCCGTCCTCAGCAGCCTCGCGTACCTGCCGGTGGGGCTCCTCGCCAGCCGGTTCGGAGGCCGGGGGGCGGCGCGTGTCGCAGCGGTCCTCATGATGCTGAACCCCATGTTCCTGCAGAACGCGACCTACCCGTGGACGAAGCTCCTGGCCGTCTTCTTCATCCTCTCGGGACTCTATTTCTACCTGCGCGTGCGCGACGACGACGAGGCGTCCGGCCGGGCCGCCATCGTCTGCGCCCTCTGCCTCGCGGGCGCGGTCGTGACCCACTACTCGGCCGGCCCCTACGTCGTGACGCTCGCGCTCCTCTGGATCCTGATGGGCTGGCAGCGGCGCTGGAGGGCGCCGTACCCGCTCATGACCCTCGGGGCGATATTCGCCGGGGCGTGCGTCCTCGCCCCGTGGTTCGTCTGGTCGGTGGACGCGTACGGCTGGGCCGGCACCTTCCTTTCGAACTCCAGCGTCACGACCCTCGGCAAGTGGCAGGGCAGCCACCTGGTGAAGATCGCCCTCAACCTCCGGGACACGCTCATTCCTCCCCAGGTCAGGGGCTTCCAGGGCAGGCTTTTCAGGCAGACGAGCCCGTGGGGGGCGCTCCGCGACCAGTGCTTCCTCCTCTACCAGGTCAACCTCCCGGTCGCCCTCGGGTGCGTCGGCTGGATCGTCGCGGCGCGGGAGGGGTGGCGCGAGTCCCTGGCGGCGTCGCCGCGCGACAGGACCTTCTGGGCGCTGGCCATCTGCGGGTTCGTGGTGGGGAGCATAGCCGTCTACGGCGACCGCGAGCACTACGGGATCGCGCACGCCTGCCTCCAGTCCCTCGTCCTCCTCGGCATCGCGTTCCTGGCGTCGCGGTGGGGGCGCCTCCCCCGCGGCTGGAAGATCGCGCTCGCCGCCGGGTGCATCGTCGACTTCTGCCTCGGGATCGCGCTCCAGTTCGCGCTCGAGGACTTTGCCATAGACCTTTGGCTGGACCCCCGGCGCCCGCTGACGGACATCGCCTCAACCTACAGCGGGGTGGCGCAGCTCAACCTGAACGAGAAAATCATCGCCGAAAACCCCTATTTTGCCGACATTCTGACGGCCCGCCCCGCTCTTGTGCTGGCGCTCCTGGCCGCGATATTCTGCATGGCCCTCCAACGCGCCCGCCGGCCGCAGGCCGGGCCCGATTAAATGACCGCCCAAACTCCGACCGTCGCCATCGTGATCCCCGTGTTCAACGAGGAGTCCGTCCTGCCGGAGCTCTTCGCGCGCCTGGAGGCGCTCTTTGCAAGGCCGTGCGGGAACGCCTGGCGGGCGGTCTTCGTCAACGACGGGAGCCGCGACGGGTCGGCGGAGCTCATCCGCTCGCAGGGCGCGCGCGACGCCCGCTTCGAGCTTGTCGAATTGTCCCGCAACTTCGGGTTCCAGAGCGCCCTCTCGGCCGGCCTCGCGTGCGCCGCCGGCGCCGACGCCGTGGTGACCATGGACGCGGACCTCCAGGACCCGCCGGAGGTGATCCCCGACCTGGTCGCGGCCTGGCGCTCGGGCGCCGAGGTGGTGAGGGCCGTGCGGCGCTCGCGCCAGGAGACCGGCGCCCGCCGGCTGGGCTTCGACCTTTTCCACTCCATGTTCGGCCGGCTGACCGACATCCCGATCGAGTCCAACTCGGGGACCTTCGGTCTCCTCGGCAAGCCCGCGCTCGAGGCCTTCTCGCTGCTGCCCGAGCGCAACCGCTTCTTCCCGGGCCTGCGCGCCTGGATCGGGTTCCCCGCCTCCGACGTGGCCTACGACCGCCAGGAGCGAGCCGCCGGCAAGCCGAAGCAGACCTTCAGGCGGCTCGTCAGGTACGCGGTCGACGGCTTCTTCAGCTTCTCCTACCTGCCGCTGCGCGTCCTCACGTACGCCGGGATGGCCGTCAGCACCCTAGGCTTCCTGCTCGGCTTCTACTTCATCGTGAAGCGCCTGCTCGGGGTCGAGACGGCGACGACCGGGTTCACGACGCTCGTGTCCCTCGTCACCTTCCTAGGCGGGGTGCAGCTGATCGGGATCGGGGTCCTCGGGGAGTACCTGGGGCGCGTCTACGACGAGGTGAAGCAGCGGCCGATCTACCTGATCAAGCCGCCGAGGCGCTGACGCGGCGCCATGCGTCAATTTCGGCTCCTCGCACTCCTGGGCCTGGCGGCGATCGCGGCCGCCGCGCTCGCGCGCAATCTCCCGCGCCTCGCGCCGGGGATGTACGACTGGGCCGAGCCGGGCAACGTCGCCGCCGCGGTCGTCCAGGGCCGCGGCTTCAGCGACCCCTTTGACGGGGGCACGGGCGCGACGGCCTGGGTCTCGCCGCTGCCGGTCCTCGTGGAGGCCGCCGTGTTCGCGACCTTCGGCGTGAAGACCGCCGCTTCCGCGGCCGCGCTCCTCGTCCTCTCGGCCGCGGGGCTCGCGCTCGCGAACGCGCTCCTCCTCTCCGCGCTCGGACCCTACGGGGACTGGGCGAGGGGCGCGGCCTCCGCCGCCTTCCTCGGCTACTGCGCCTTCCTGCCCGGGGGCCCGCTCACCGTGCTGAGCGAGGCGTGGCTCGACATCCTCCTGTCGGCCGCGCTCCTCTGGGCCGCCCTCGGGTGCGTCCGCGCGGCCGGGGAGCGGGGCGGCATAGCCCTCGTCTGCGTGGCCGCCCTGGCACCGCTCGACAACGCCGGGCTCGCGCTCTCAACTGGGATCGTGCTCCTAGCCGTTGCCTGGAGGTTCCGCGGTGATGCCCGGCGGCTCGCGCTGCCGGTCGCCGCGGCGGTGGCGTGCGCCGTCTCGGCCGGAGCCTGGACCGCGCGAAACGCGGCCGCCCTCGGCCGCCTCATCCCCCTCAAGTCGAACTTCTGGTTCGAGCTCCACCTCGCCAACGTCGACTCGGCGGACGGGCTCCCGAGGATGGAGACGGTCCTGCGGCGCCTGCCCTTCTTCGACGTCCGGGAGTTCGACCGCTATGCCAGCCTTGGCGAGGTCCGCTACGTCGAGGCGTTCCGGGCGCCCGCGCTGGCCGCGATCCGCGCCGCGCCGCTTCATTTCGCGGGCAATATCGCGCGCCGCGCGGCCAACGCCGCCATCTTCTGCCAGCGCGAGGGCGGCGGCGAGTTCACGCGCCTCGTGACGGCGCAGTCCGACCGGGCAAAGCTTGTCGCCTCCGGGGAGTTCATCTCGCTCGGGGCCGGGGGCGGGGGCTTCTGGACGAGGATCGACGCCCCGCCCGAGGAGGAGGCGGCGAGGCTGCATGCGCTCGGCCTCTCGGACGAGGCCGGGATCTGGCGCGACTGGGCCGAGAAGCGTCGCGGCTTCGACGACCAATTCCGCGGGCCCGCCGGCCTCGCGGCGGGCTTCCTGACGGCGGGGATCCCGGTCGCCGCCCTCCTCCTGGGCGCGCTCCTTCGCGCCGGCCGCCTCATCCCCCCCGCCGCGTTCGCGGCGGCGATCGCGTCCGGGATGCTGCTGCCCTTCGTCCTCGTCAACCACAACGAGCGCCACCAGCTGCCGCTGATCGCGATGCAGGCGGTCGCCATCGGGGCGTGCGCCCAGGCGCTC
>Ga0181537_10003994_pt1 | contig 12385 bp, 8 predicted proteins | sample PEATcosm2014_Bin_39_FD_119765 | JGI IMG/M metagenome (GOLD analysis project Ga0181537, IMG submission 119765) | Peatland microbial communities from MTU Mesocosm Facility, Houghton, MI, USA - PEATcosm2014_Bin23_10_metaG | ecosystem: Environmental > Terrestrial > Soil > Wetlands > Peat | place...
GAACTGGAGCGTGATGCTCGTGCTCCCCACCGAGCTCGAGGAGGTCATCTCGGTCACGTCCGCGATCTGGCCCAGGTGGCGCTCGAGCGGGGTGGCGACGCTGGTCGCCATGGTCTCGGGGCTCGCCCCCGCCATCGACGCGCTGACCTGGATCGTGGCGGCGTCGGTCTGCGGGAAGGGCGAGACCGGCAGCTTCGAGTACGCCGCCGCGCCGGCGAGGGCGATCCCGACCGTGAAGAGCGTCGTCGCGACCGGCCTGCGGACGAAGATCTCCGAGAAGTTCAAGCCGTGGCCTCCCGCTCCCGCGCCTTCGCGGGGCCGGCGTTCCCGAAGCGCCGGGCGATCTTGTCAAACGTGAGGTAGATCACGGGCGTCGTGAAGAGGGTCAGCACCTGGCTCACGATCAAGCCGCCGACGATCGTCACGCCGAGGGGGTTGCGAAGCTCCGAGCCCATGCCCGTGCCGAGCATGAGGGGCACCGCCCCGAGGAGCGCGGCCATGGTCGTCATGAGGATCGGACGGAAGCGGAGCAGGCAGGCCTGGTAGATCGCCTCGCGGGGCGCCATCCCGCCGTTGCGCTCGGCGTCCAGGGCGAAGTCGATCATCATGATCGCGTTCTTCTTCACGATGCCGATGAGGAGGATGATCCCGATGATGCCGATGACACCGAGGTCGCTGCCGACCAGCATGAGCGCGAGGAGCGCGCCAATCCCCGCCGACGGCAGCGTCGACAGGATCGTGATCGGGTGGATGAAGCTCTCGTAGAGGATCCCCAGGATGATGTACATCGTGAGGATAGCCGCGCCGATCAGGAAGAGCTCGTTCAGCAGCGAGGACTCGAACGCCAGCGCCGCGCCCTGGAAGCTCGTGACGATGCTCGCGGGCATGCCGATCTCGGACTCGACCTTGTGGATCGCGTCGACGGCGCTGCCGAGGGACTTGCCCTGCGGGACGTTGAAGGAGATCGTGTTCGCCGGGAACTGGCTCAGGTGGTTGATGAGGAGCGCCTCGGGGCGCTCCTCGAACTTCGCGATCGCGGACATCGGCACCTGGCCCCCCGATGACGAGGGGACGTAGAGCTGCGCGAGCGAGGCGGGCGAGCGCTGGAGCGTGGGGTCCGCCTCGATGATCACCCGGTACTGGTTCGACTCGGTGAAGATGGTAGAGATGATCCGCTGGCCGAACGCGTCGTAGAGCGTGTTGTCGATCGTCGCCGTCGTGATCCCGAACCTCGCCGCCGTGTCGCGGTCGATGTTGATGAAGGCCCCGAGCCCCTGCTCGGAAAGGTCGGTCGCCACGTCGTTGATGTCCGGCAGCTCCTGCAGCCTGCCCATGAGCTTCGGGATCCACGTGGTGAGGTCGTCCGGGTTGGCGCTCTCGAGCACGAACTGGTACTGCGTCCTGCTGACGCGGTCGTCGATCGTCAGGTCCTGGACCGGCTGCATGTAGGACGAGATGCCGACGATGCCCGCGAGCCTGCCCCGCAGCCGGCGGATGATGCCGGTCGCGTTGGCCGAGCGGTCCTCCCTGGGCTTCAGGTTGACCAGCATCCGCCCGGTGTTGAGCGTTGTGTTGTCCCCGTCGACGCCGACGAACGACGAGAGGCTCTCGACGTCCGGGTCGTCGAGGATCGCCGCGGCCACCGCCTGCTGGCGGTTCGCCATGGCGCCGTACGAGGCGGACTGGTCGGCCTCGGTGATGACCTGGATGAGCCCCGTGTCCTGCACCGGGAAGAAGCCCTTGGGGATCAGGACGTAGAGGAGCACCGTCACGACGAAGGTGCCCACGGCGACGGTGAGCGTGATCGCCTCGTGGTCGAGCACCCAGTTGAGCCCCGTCCCGTACTTCGCGATCATCCCGTCGAAGAAGGCGCCGACCTTGCGGCTCCACCTGGGCTCGTCCTCCGGGTCGTGGTGCTTGACGAGCTTCGCGCACATCATCGGGACCAGCGTCAGCGAGACCACCGCCGAGATCAGGATCGTCACCGCGAGCGTGATCGCGAACTCCCTGAAGAGGCGGCCGACGACGTCGCCCATGAAGAGGAGCGGGATAAGCACCGCGATGAGGGAGATCGTGAGCGAGATGATCGTGAAGCCGATCTGCTCGGAGCCCTTGAGCGCCGCCTCGAGCGGCGAGTCCCCCGCCTCGACGTAGCGGGCGATGTTCTCGATCATCACGATGGCGTCGTCGACGACGAAGCCGGCGGCGATCGTCAGCGACATGAGCGACAGGTTGTTGAGGCTGAAGCCCAGGAGGTACATGACCGCGAACGTCCCGACCAGCGACAGCGGCACCGAGAGGCTCGGGATGATGGTCGCGGGGATGTTGCGCAGGAAGATGAAGATCACAAGGACGACGAGGATCACCGCGAGCGTGAGCTCGAACTCGACGTCGCGGATGGAGGCCCGGATCGTGACGGTGCGGTCGGTGAGCACCGCGACGTCGATCGCCGGGGGCAGCGAGGCCTGGAGCGAGGGCAGGAGGGCGCGGACCCCCTCGACCACCTTGATCACGTTCGCGCCGGGCTGGCGCTGGATGTTCAGGATGACGGCGGGGGTCTTGTTGTACCAGGCGGCGAGCTTGTTGTTCTCGGGCGCGAACTCGACCGTCGCGACGTCGGTGAGCCTCACCGGGGAGCCGTTCCTGAACGCGACGACGAGCTTCTCGTAGTCGCTCACCGTGGTCAGCTGGTCGTTCGCGTTGATCGTGTAGGCGCGCGACGGACCGTCGAAGTTGCCCTTCGCGGTGTTGACGTTCCCGTTGCCGACCGTCGTCCGGAGGTCGTCGATGTTCAGGCCGTAGGCGGCGAGCGCGCGGGGGTTGGCGCGGATGCGCACGGACTGGCGCTGGCCGCCGCCGATGCTGACGAGCCCGACGCCGGGCAGCTGGGAGATGTTCTGCGCGAGGCGCGTGTCGGCCAGGTCCTCGACGGTCGTCAGCGGGAGCGTCTTCGAGGTGAGCGCGAGCGACAGCACCGGGGCGTCGGCGGGGTTCACCTTCGCGTAGATCGGCGGGGCGGGCAGGTCGGACGGCAGGAGGTTGCCCGCCGCGTTGATCGCCGCCTGAACCTCCTGCTCCGCGATGTCGAGGCTCAGGTCCAGGTCGAACTGCAGCGTGATCACCGAGGCGCCCGCGGAACTCGTCGACGACATCTGCTTCAGGCCCGGCATCTGGCCGAGCTGGCGCTCGAGCGGCGCCGTGATCGACGAGGTCATCACGTCCGGGCTCGCCCCGGGGTAGAACGTCTGCACCTGGATCGTCGGGTAGTCGACCTCGGGGAGCGCCGACAGCGGCAGGAAGCGGTACGCGACGATGCCGACGATCAGGATCGCCGCCATGAGCAGCGTCGTGGCGACGGGCCTGAGGATAAAAATCCTGGAGGGATTCATCGAGTCTTACCCGGGGTGGGGAGGCGCACCGAGGGGTTCCTACGGTCCGCCGCTCGGCTTCGCGCGCTTGTGATCGCCCGAGCCGCCGGTGGGGGCCTGCACGACCACGGTCATGCCGTCCTTAAGCCTGTCCGCGCCGTCGACCACCACCCGGTCGCCGGGGGAGACCCCGGAGACGACGGCGACCCTCTCGCCCTCGGCGTCGCCCAGCGTCACGGGCACCGCGTTGACGACGTAGACCGGCGCCGTCGCCCCGTCCGCCGGCTTCGCGTCGGAGCCGCCGCCCCACTGCTTGGCTCCCGCCGCGGCGGGGGCCTCCGTCGGCTTCGCCGCCGCGGCGTCGCCGGAGCCCGCGGCCGCGCCGCCGCCCCAGGACTTCGCGCCCGAGCCGTCGCCGCCCCAGGACTTGGCCCCGGACCCGTCGCCGCCCCAGGATTTTGCGGCGCCTGCGCCCGCGGCGTGCGGGGCGGCCCCCTTCTCGCTCACGACATAGACGAACGAGCCCTGCTGGCCGCGCTCGATGGCGGAGGTCGGGATCACCGTCACGCCCTGGTCGACGTTGAGCAGCATCGCGATGTTGACAAACTGGTTTGGGAAGAGCGCGCCGTCGTCGTTCGCGAACGTCGCGCGGAGCTTCAGGGTGCCGGTCGTCGTGTCGACGATGTTGTCGACGTTGGAAAGCGATCCCGAAGCGAGCTTCTTCGTGTGGGTGCGGTCATAAGCGTCGACCTGGAGCGTCGCGCCCGCGGCGATGCGGTCCTGCAGCGCGGGGATGTTGTCCTCGGGCACCGTGAAGATGACCGTGATGGGCTTTATCTGGGTGAGGATGACCAGGCCGGTCGCGTCGCCCGGCGTGACGTAGTTGCCCTGGTCCACCAGCCTCAGTCCGACGCGGCCTGTGACCGGGGCGGTGATGTTGCAGTAGTTGAGGTTCAGCTGGGCGTTGTCGACGATGCCCTGGTCGGTCTTTGCGATCCCCTCGTACTGCGAGACGAGCGCGCGCTGGGCGTCGACCTGCTGCTTGGAGATGGAGTCCTGCGTGGACAGGGTCACGTAGCGGTCGAGGTCGATCTGGGCCTCCTGGAGCTGGGCCTGGGCCTGCTGCAGCTGCCCCTGCGCCTGTTTAAGGGCCGCCTGGTAGGGCCGCTGGTCGATGACCGCCAGGACGTCGCCCTTGTTGACCATCTGGCCCTCCGTGAAGTTGATCTGCACCAGCTGGCCGTTTATCTGGGTGCGAACCGTGACGGTGGCGAGCGGAGTGACGGTCCCCAAGCCATTGAGTATCACATTTATGTCACCCTTTCTGGCCGTCCTCACCATGACGGGCGGCGGGGGCCCGCCGGCCCCGCCGAAACGGCGGCCGCCCCCAGCGGTTGCGCCGCCGGAAGTCATCCGGGCGCGGTAGGCGATGACCCCGAGGCCGACGATCACCGCGGCGATCACGGCCCATGTGAACAGGCGGCCCCTGCGCTTCCTGCGCGCGGCCGCAGCGGCGTCCGCCGGCCCATGCCCCTCCATTTTGGGACGGACTGTCTCAGTGGTGTATTGGCTCATGATAGTGGAGAGGTGTCGGTGGGGGTTTCCGGCCTGCCTTGGAGAGGCAAGGGTTCCCGCCCACCATAGGGTCTCCGGGAGTACTGACGCAAACCTCAACAAAAGGTCACGCCGCCCCCCCAAATGGTTCTCAGGCCGAGGCGGCTATCGGGGGCACCGGCACGTCGAGCGATGCGGCGACCGCCCTCAGGAGCTCCGCCTCCTGGGTGAGGACGACCCCGTCCGCGCTGACGACATGGGCTGCGGCCACCAGCAGGCGTTGCTTGATCGGCCCGCTCGCGCCGGCGAGCCGGTCGAGGGCCGCGTCGAGCTGCGGCAGGCCGCTCTCGGAACCGGGCAGCAGGCGGAGCGAGGCCTCGACCAGCTTCAGCTGCGAGGCGCCCTCGGCGAACGCCTTTGCCGCCTCACGGGCGTCGTCGCTCGACGCGTGGGCCAGCGCCGAGAGCACGACGGATATCTCGGTGGTTACGGCCTGGAAGGAGAAGACCTGCTCCACCGGGGCCGAGGGCGCCCGGCTGACCGCGAGCGTCCGCAGCACGAGGCGTTGGAGCGCGAATTCAAACGGCGTCACCCGGCCGTCGGCGAAAACCAGTTCGTCCAGCGTGCCCGCGAACGATCCGAGCGCCGTCGGGGGGAGCGCCTTGAGCGCCGGCAGCGCCAGCTGGAGGACCGGCAGGCGGTGCTCGGGCTTGAGCTGGCGCAGCGCGGGGTCGAGCTGCGCGAGCGTGCTCCCCGCGTCGCTGCCCTCGCGGCTCGCGAGCGAGGCGAGCTGCTTCGCGCGCACGCCCTCGTCGGTGTCGAGGAGGAGCCCGTAGACGAGGATCGGCGCGTCGTGGGGCGAGCGCGCAGCGGTCCTCAGGGCGGCCGGGATCTCCGAGAGCAGCGACCGCGCGTCCGCGGCGCCCTCGGGCGTCAGCGTGCCCGCCGCGGCGGTGAGCGCGGCGCCGAACGCGGCTGCGGCAAGCGGGGAGGGGGGCGGCGCCGCCTTGGGCATGTGCGGCACTCTCGACCAGGGCTCCTTCGCCACGTCCACCACCTCGGGCGCCTCGATGAAGGTCCCGTCGAAGGCGGGCTCGATCGCGCGGATGCGCGCCGGCAGCGGCGGATGGGTGGCCCAGAGGCCGCCGAAGTTAGACTCGAAGGCCTGCGCGAAGAAAAAGTGGCTGATCTCCGCCGCCCGGTGGGTGCACAGCGAGGAGCCGATCGCGAGTCCCCCTATCTTCTTCAGCGGCCCCGTGACGCCGGCCGGGTTGCGGGTGAACTGGACCGCCGAGGCGTCCGCCAGGTATTCCCGCTGGCGTGAGAGGGACGCCTGGATCAGCCTCCCGAAGAAGTAGCCGACATAGCCGATGACCATGAGGGCCAGGCCGACCCCGAGCACGACCGCCGTCCCGTTGCCCTTCGAGCGCGAGGAGCCCCGCAGGCCCCAGAGGACGCCCCGGCCGGCGAGCCCGATCACGAGGATGCCGAAGATGATCGCCGAGACCCTCACGTTCATGCGCATGTCCCCGTTCAGGATGTGGCTGAACTCGTGAGCGACGACGCCCTGGAGCTCGTCGCGGGTGAGCCTCTGGAGCGTGCCGCGCGTCACGGTGACGACCGCGTCGCTGTGGGTGAGCCCCGCCGCGAACGAGTTGATCGCCGGCTCGTCGTCCAGGATGTAGACGTCGGGCACGGGCAGGCCCGATGCGATCGCCATCTCCTCGACCACGTTCAGCAGCTGGTGCTCCTTCGGGTCGGTCGTGTGCGGGTCGACCCTGCGGCCCCCGACGCTTTCGGCGACGGCCGATCCGCCGGCGCGGAACTCGGTCCACTTGTAGAGGGACGCGAGCCCGATCACGGCCAGCGTGCCGACCGTGACGAGTGCGAAGACGCCCGGCTGCCAAAGCGGCGCAGGCTCCGCGGCCACGGTATCCTGCTCATAATAGCGGGCGTGGCGGCCGTTTCCGGACGCGCCCGAGACCCGAAGCATGAGGACCGTGGCCAGGTACCCGGCGACCACCGTGCCCGCGACCGCGAGGCCGAAGAGCACCAGGAGCCTCGCCGTGCGCTTTTTCGCGCGACCCTCGGCGGCGAAGAAATCCATCAGCCAAACGAGACCTTGGGGGCGCTGCGCTCCGCGGGGTCCTCGACGTGGAAGAGCTCGGCCGGCAGGAAACCGAACATCCCCGCGAGGACGACGTTCGGGAACGTCTCGCGCGAGGTGTTGTATTCCATGACGGAGTCGTTGTAGGCCTGCCGGGCGAAGGCTATCTTGTTCTCCGTGGAGGTGAGCTCCTCGGTCAGCTGCATCATGTTCTGGTTCGCCTTGAGGTCGGGGTACTGCTCGGCGACGACCATCAGGCGGCCGAGCGCGCCCGTGAGGCCGCCCTCGGCGGCGACCAGGCCCTTCACGGCGCCCCCGTCGGCGGGGTTCGCGGCGGCGCTCTGCGAGGCCGCCAGGGCGATGTTGCGCGCCTTGATCACGTCCTCGAGCGTCTCATGCTCGTGCTTCAGGTATCCCTTCGCGGTCTCGACCAGGTTCGGGATCAGGTCGTACCGGCGCTTCAGCTGCACGTCGATCTGGGCGTAGGCGTTCTTGAAGCGGTTGCGCAGCGCGACGAGGGAGTTGTAGATCCCCATCGCCGAGAGGGCCGCGACGACGATGACGGCCAGGAGCCCTAGGAGGATGATGAGTGCTGTCATGGGAACCACAGGGTGGAATGCACGGTCGGCAGGGTCAATTGAACTTCGTCCGGACCAATCCCGGGTTGATTGTTATCGACGCCGCAACAAGGATTAGGGCGCTTTCCATGCGACTCCCGACCGCCCTCGCCCTGATGCTCGCCGGGTCCGCGCCCCTGGCCGCCCTGGAGCCGCTGAACCCCCCCGCGCCTCTTTCGCCCCCGCCGCCCGCCTCGTCGCCCGGCGAGGCCGCCCTGGCGCTCCTTTCTGCCCAGCGGGCCCAGGCCCTGGGGTTCCCCTCCACGGCGGTCACGCTCTACCGCGCGCTCATCGCCGCGCCGGGGGCCGACACGGGCCGCCTGACCCTCCTCCTCGCCTCGGCGCTGCTGGACGACGGGGATGTCGCGGGGGCCGGCCGGGTCCTCGACGCCACCTCCGGCCCCCGGGGCGCCGGCTGGCACCTGCGCGAGGGGCTCGTCGCCGCCCACCTCGGGCGGACGGAGCAGGCCCGCACCGAGCTCGCCGCCGCGCGCCTGGAGGACCTCGGGCCCGCCGAGCGCGGGTGGCGCTACTTCCTCGAGGGGATGCTCGCCGACGCGTCCAACGAGCCCGTGCGCGCCGCGGGCCTCTACCTGCAGGCCGCAAGCTCCGCCGAGTCCGATCTTGAGCGCGCCCGCTTCCTCCTCGCCGAGGAGCAGGTGCGCCTGCGCGTGGGCGGAGTGACCGAGGACCAGCTCACGGCGGACCGCAAGAACGCCGAGAAATTCCAGAACCAGAAGATCGGGTACGGCTTCACGCGCGAGTATGCGATCGCGCTGAACGCGCTCGGCCGCAGGCAGCAGGCCATCGACGTGCTCCAGGCGGCGCTGCGGTCCCTGCCCGCCGAGGAGCGCTCGGAAACCGACCACTTCCGCCTGCTTCTCGGCCTCATCGCCGGCGCGGGCGCCGGCGTCGGCCGCCAGGAGCTCTTCGAGCTGCTCGCCTCGGGAAGCGACGCGGACCAGCAGCGGATCGCCCTCCAGCTCCTCGTGCGCAACTCGCCGTCGGGCGCGCAGTCGGTCGAGCTAAGGGAGCGCCTGGACCGGCTGATCGCCGAGCCGCGGCCGAGCGCCGTCCTGGAGAGCCTGCTCCTCTGCCGCGCCCAGCTCGGGCTCGGCGAGGCCCGCCGCGGGGCCGGCGAGTCGGCGTCCCTCTACGCGAGGGCCGAGGACGACGCCAACACGCTCCTCCAGAAGTTCCCCGGCTCGCCGCTGAAGGCCCATGCGTACGCGGTCCTCGCCGGCTCTGCCTGGGAGCAGCACCGCTACCGCACCGCGGCCGACTTCGGCTTCAAGGCGGGGAGCGAGCTGCCGGCGGGACCGAGCCGCGCGGAGTTCAGCGTCCTCGTCGCCGAGGCCTGGTTCCGCGCCGGCGAGCAGGGCAGGGACGCGGGCGACTTCAGGAGCGCGGCGGACGCCTACGCGTCCGCGCTGCGGGCGCGCCCGGACGACGTCCGCGCGGGCGTACTCATGTTCCAGCAGGTGCAGTCGCTGATCGAGGCCGGAGCCCTGACGACCGCCGTCACCGTCCTGGACGATCTCTCGCGGGACCGCGCCTTCGACTCCGAGTACCGGTGGGAGGCGGAGTGGAACCTGGCCCGCAGCCTCGAGATCCACGGCGAGACCTCGGCGGCCTACGAGCGGGTGAACCGCCTCGTCAAGGGGGCCGCACCCGCGGGCCTGCGCCCGGACCTCAAGGCCCGGATGGCATGGCTCCAGGCGCGCCTGTCGTTCGACGCCAAGAAGCCCGCGGAGACGCTCGCCCTTGTCGGGTCGCTGGGCGACCTCACGGAGGGGCTGCCCGCCACGCTCCGCGACGACATCGAGAGCACCGGCGCGCTCCTCGGCGCGCAGGCCGACTTCGAGCTCGGCCGCGACGACGCGGCGAAGGCGGCGCTCAGGCGCCTGCGGGTCGACTACAAGGGCTCCGACGCGGCCGTCTACTCCTACATCGTCGAGGCCGACCGCAACGCCCAGCAGGACAACGTGGTCGGCGCCGAGGTGCTGCTCACGGAGCTCGCGAACGACTTCCCGAACAGCCCGTACGCCCCCTACGCCCTCTACCAGGCGGCCCTCCAGGCCGAGCGCCTCGGGGCCGAGGCGAACCTGAAGGAGGCCTACAAGTTCCTGGAGGACCTCGTCACGAACCCGAAGTACGCGGGCAGCGAGCTCATCTTTCCCTCCCGCATGAGGCAGGGCGACCTGCTGCGGGAGATGAACCAGTTCCCGCAGGCCCAGCAGGTCTACGAGCTGCTCGTCAACAACCCCGCCTACAACCAGAACCCCGACCTGATCCTCGCGCAGCTCGCGCTCGCCGAATGCCACAACGCGCAGTCGGCGGGCGACCCGTCGCACTCCGACAGCGCCAAGCGGATCTTCGAGGACCTGGTCGAGCGGGTGGGCATCTCCCCCGACGTGAGGGTCGAGGCGGGCTACAACCTGGGAGTCATCCTTGCCCGCACGGATCCGGCGAAGGCGCAGGCGGTCTGGTGGAACGACGTGGTGGACGCCTTCCTCGTGCGACCCGACCGCCCTGGGGACCTCGGCCCCAAGGGGCGCTGGTGGATCGCCCGCACGCTGATCGACGTCGGGGCCCTCTACGAGAAGGAGGGCCGCCTCGAGGAGGCGAAACGCTCGTGGACGCTTATCCTCGATTCCGGCCTGCCCGGCGACGCCCTCGCGCGCCAGCGGCTGGCCCGCTTCCACTTGCCCGCGCCCAAGGCGTGATATAACCACCCCCCTATGCCCGCCCTCGAACCCAGCCTGTTCTCCCAGGGCGGCCCCATGATGTGGGTCCTCTTCGCCCTGGGCCTGATCCTGCTCATCCTCTTCTCGGAGCGCGCGCTCTACCTCCACCGGGGCCAGATCCGCTCCACGGCGTTCGTGAGCGGGATCAAGAACATCCTCGCCAAGCGCCGGCTCGTCGAGGCGCTGACGGTCTGCGAGGAGACCCCGGGACCCGTGGCCGCCGTCGTCAAGGCGGCGCTCCTCCACGCGGACGAGGACGCCGACGCGATCCGCTTCCACGTGCAGGAGGCGGCCGTCGTCGAGCTTCCCGCGCTCGAGCGCAGGATAGGGGCGATCGCCGCCATCGCCCAGGTGGCCCCGCTCGTGGGACTCCTGGGCACCGTCCTCGGCATGATCACGACCTTCGCCGCCTTCCAGCACGACTACGCCACCGCGAGCGTGCTCGCGAAGGGGATGTGGCGGGCGCTCCTCTGCACGGCTGGCGGCATCATGCTCGCGATACCCGCGCACCTGGCGGTGCATTTCCTGAACGGGCGCGTGCGCGCGATCGTGCGCGACATGGAGTGGTCGGGCAACGAGATCATGAAGTATCTGAACATCGAATACAAGCGGGCGGAGGCCCCGCCGCAATGATCGCGAGGCCGCTCGACCTGGCCTCGAGGCTGCGCCCGCCCCCCCAGGGGACGGGGGCCCTGCACTACGTGAACGTGGGCCTCCTCGGGCTCTTCTTCGCCGTCTTCGGCTCCCGCTTCGTCCTCGCCCCCGGCATCGGCCTCGATTTCCAGCTCCCGCAGCTGGCCGGGGCCCAGTCCGGCGCCGCCCAGGCAACCGACGTCATCAGCGTCCTGCGATCGGGGCAGATCTTCACCTCCGACGGCCTCGTGGACGCGGCCCAGCTGCGCCAGTGGCTCAAGTCGCGTGCCGGCAAGGACCCCCATCCGACCCTCCTCATCCGGGCCAGCTCGGGGGTGACCCTGGCCGAGCTGATCGAGATAGAGGGCGCGGCCCATGATGCGGGCTTCCGGGTGCTCCTAGCCGCCGCCGAGGCCGCAACCCCGTCCCCGGTCGAGCTCAAATGAAGCCCTCCGGCAGCCGCCTCGGGGGACGCTGGCTATGGGCTTCCATATCGGGAGTCATTGTCCTGGTGGTATTTGCGTACATGATCAGGGTCCCGGGCGTCCAGGTGTTGGCGCCCCGGGCGCCGGCCCCCTCGATGGGCCTGGTGGACCCGATCGTGGTCAGCGCGACCATGCTGCGCGACCCGACCCCCCTTTTCCTGCCAACCGAGTTCAACAGCTCCCGGAAGGACTACGTGCCCCGGGAGCCCGGGGGCGCCTTTGCCGGCTTCCCCCCGACCCTGACCTTCGCCGAATCCGAGCTTTCCCTCCGGCTGCCCGCGGTCGCCTCGGTACCCGAGACCCCAGCCGACGCCCTCCAGGGGGAGCCTCCGGGGGCCCCCTTCATAGGCTTCGGCCGGGCCGACCCCGTGCTGGAACCCGTTGGTCCGCGTGGGGCCTACGTTGAGATCACCCAGGAGGGGACCGGCCGGGCCGTCTTCGCGACGGCCCTCCTGGACGCCCATCCGCCCGCCTCCTCAGTGCCCTGGCAGCCGATGGAGTTCGTGGCTGCCGTGGACGCCGCGGGCCTCGTCGGGGCCGTGGTGCCGACCACCCGCTCGGGGATCGTCGAGGTGGACGCCTATTTCGTGCGCTACCTGGCCGACACGCTCCGGGTGGGCCAGCGCTTCGCTCCGGGCTTCTACCGGATCAGCGTGGGGCCCTGATTTCGGCGGAAAAAAGGGCCTTTTTCAGGCCCTGAGCCGATTTATCGAGGGCGATGTAAATTTCTGTTGACGCACCAATTTCCAAGCTGCACTTTCTTCGCTCTTTTTCGTTTCTTGCAACGCAGTCTTGGTCTGCCCAGATAGCTCAGTTGGCAGAGCACGTCCTTGGTAAGGACGAGGTCGCCGGTTCAAATCCGGTTCTGGGCTCC
>Ga0181537_10003996_pt1 | contig 12383 bp, 12 predicted proteins | sample PEATcosm2014_Bin_39_FD_119765 | JGI IMG/M metagenome (GOLD analysis project Ga0181537, IMG submission 119765) | Peatland microbial communities from MTU Mesocosm Facility, Houghton, MI, USA - PEATcosm2014_Bin23_10_metaG | ecosystem: Environmental > Terrestrial > Soil > Wetlands > Peat | place...
AATCTGTATCGCGACGAAGTTCTGGATGCCTCACGATTGCCGATTTCGCTAACCGCTTACACGCCATGTTTCCGCAGCGAAGCGGGCTCGTATGGCAAAGACGTCCGCGGCATCATCCGGCAGCATCAGTTCCAAAAAGTGGAGTTGGTCAAGTTCACTCGCCCTGAGGATTCCTACGCAGAGTTAGAAAAGCTCACGCATAACGCCGAAACGGTTTTGCAGAAACTCGGACTTCCCTATCGCGTCATGGCCTTATGCACAGGCGATGTGGGCTTCTCGTCTGCCAAAACCTACGACCTGGAAGTCTGGTTGCCGGGGCAAAAGCTCTTCCGCGAGATTTCTTCTTGCTCTAACTTCGAGTCGTTCCAGGCGCGTCGAGCCAATATCCGCTATCGCAAGGAAGGCAAGAATAAGACCGAACTGGTGCATACTCTAAACGGCAGCGCGCTGGCCGTGGGACGCACCTGGCTGGCAATTCTGGAAAATTATCAGCAGGCCGACGGCAGCGTTCTGATTCCAGAAGCGTTACAGCCCTATATGGGTGCCGATCGCATCACCGCGAAAAAGTTCTAGGCGATTCGCCGCCGAGGGAGTAAAAATTGAACGTGCTTTTGAACCGCTCGGGAACGAGCAAAGCCGGGGCCTTGTATGCCGCGGCACCCGACGAGCCGATGTCGCAGATCTGGCGCACAATTCGCGGCTTCATTCTTTGGCAGCATGAGCGCGGCACAATCCAATATGACGTCATGGTCACGCTCATATTACTCTTCGTTTTTACCTCGCCCTACTGGATCAACTTTCACGACAAACCAGCCGAGCGCAATCCGCATCCCAGTGAAGTAGTGGTCACCGCGGACTCCACCGGAGGCTTCGTCTATCAAATCGAAGGCTCTGCGATTACTGGCCAAAGCGACGCTATGATCCGAGCGCAATTGCTGAAGATCATCGAGCCGATCGCTGGGGAAGTGATCATCTCAAAGTATGAAGCAGAGCGCGACGGCGAAGGCCGCATCGTGAAATACAAAGTATGGCTGCAACGCGGATAGCGAAGCCGAATTTGGAGTTTCTTCGTGTCGTGAACGCTCCGCAACGGCAGCGCACGACTTTCACAGCCCTCGCAATCTTTGCACTGTGCTTGACGGCGCTGGCGCAGTCTGCGCCGTCCCCGTCGCCCACGGCTTCCACCAAGCAGTCTGAGGACTCCCTCAAAGCCATTCTGAAGCGCATGGATGCGGCCGCCGCCGACTTCCACACCACGCAAGCCAGCTTCGAATGGATTCAGTGGGAGAAGGTGATCGGCGATGTGGTCGATACGCAGAAGGGCAAGATATTCTTCCGGCGCTCCAACGGACGCATCGAAATGGCCGCCGACATCGATCAGCCCGCGCCCGAGAAACAAGTCCTCTTCGCCGATGACAAAGTTTCGCTCTACGAGACCCGCATCAACCGCGTCACCGTATATGGCGTGGGAAAAAATCGCGCCGCTTTTGAAAGCTTCCTCGTTCTGGGATTTGGTGGCTCGGGCGAGGATCTGTTGAAAGCATTTGACGTGACTTATTCCGGGAAAGAAAAGATTGCGGGCATCGACGCCGACCGACTAGACCTCGTGCCCAAGGCCGACAAAGTGAAGAACACTTTTTCGAAGATCACGCTTTGGATCGATCCGGCGCGCGGTATTTCAATTCAGCAGCAGCTGTTTGAGCCGTCGGGGGACTACCGCCTGGCGAAGTACTCCGACATTACGATCAATAAGTCGATTCCCGAAGGCGCGTTTAAGCTGAAAACCAATAACAAGACCCAGACGGTATCCCAAGGCTCTTAGTTGACCGGTTTTTAGATGGCCGGGTTTTCAGCTGAACAAAGAAAAGTGCAATTTTTTGCAAGGAAAATTGAAGGCGCAGGGCTATACTGCAAGAAACACAGAGACTTGGCGTTTGATATGGCAAAAGTTTTCACAATTCCGGTTATCCCAATTGTGGGCAGAAGAGAGCGCGAGCGCAACTCCGACCCGCGCTATGTGGACGGCCAGCGTTTGCTGGTCGATGCCATGAAGTATTTGGCCCGGCTCGACCCGATCGCCAATCGCGATGCTGTCGAGCTTCTCTCAGAGCACGTCAGGACGCGCTTCCGCATGAGCGATTCGCCGCTGATTCCGCTGACTGAGTAAATTCCGGCTTTCCTAAGCCTGGATTCCGACTTCCGAAATAAAAAACGGCCCGCATCGCTGTGGGCCGCTCTTCACTACCGCTGATTGCCAAGCTATTTTCGCGCGCCTTCGTGAGGCTGGCTATGTTTCGCCGGCGGCGGATGCGGAACGCTCTTCGGAGCGCTGCTCGTGTGCGAAGTACTCGCCGGAGCGGAATGCGCCTGGGGCTGGCTCGCAGGCCGAGGCACACTCGGCGTCGTACGGCTGGCGGAACTCTGGGCCATCGGCGCCGGGTGAGATGTACCCGCGTTAGGCGGCTTCGGAACCGAGCGATTCTGCGCCGTCGTTGTGTTAGGGCGAGCCGCAGCAGCGGCTGTGTTTGCAGCCTTGGGTGCAGCCACCGGCCGCGCATTCTTGTAGGCCGCAGCGTTGTAGGGCGCTCCTGCGGCTTTTGCGGGGACGACGCCTTTGCCGCTGAACTCTCCGGGACGCGACGTCGCCGCAATTGCCGGGCTGCCGTGATTCACCGAAGCCAGCAATTGATGATTCGTGCTGGCGGCCTGCTCGTGTTGGGTTTGCAGCTGTGTGGGTTGAACGTGCTGCTCGTGTTCCGCCTGCAGCTCCTGCTGGTTCGGCTGCGCTTGAATGCCGCCGGTACCCCCATTGAAGCTCACATTACTGCTGTTGTTATTGATTACCGTCTTGTTGTAGACATTGGTCACATTGACGTTCACATTGGTCACGCTGCGGTTGTAATTGAACACCCCGTGGTTCCAGAAGCCGCCCTCGAAGCCCACGCCACCGTAGCCGAAGCCATAGTTGACGCCGCCGTAAAAGCCGATATGCGGCCCCCAGTAGCCGGCGTGCCAGAGGAAGACGCCGCCGCCCCAGCCCCAATAGCCGGGCGTCCAGAGGAATCCAGGTGTGGGCGCGACGACCCATGTGCCGGGAACCCAGAAGTATCCCTCGGGGCCGTAGGCCCAGTAACCGGGCGTCCACATGTACCCGGGCGCGGGACACGGAGGCTGCACATAAACCGGCAACGCAGGCGGACCGATGTTCACCGAAAGGAAAATCCCCGCAAACGACGGCGCGGGCAGCGCAAATACCAAGGTAGCCAGCACAGCCGCCGCCGCCAATCGGGAGACGATCTTGGACTTCAGAAAGTGCATATTTAGAACCCTTTGCCCCATCCTTCGTTGTCCCGTTACGGCTTTGCTGCTGCGGGTTGCGCGGCTTGGCGGCAAGCTCTCATCATGAAATTAAACTCAAGTTCGGGCGAAATGTTGCTGGGAAAATGCCTGACGAACTGATTTGGTAAAGGTAAATCGTTACGGCGCAGCCGTATAGCGGCCCGAAGCGAAAATATCAATTTCTACTTCCTTGCTCACTCGCAGAACAAAGTTGCTGGGATCCTTAAGCCCCCAATCGACATACGGCACGGCGAAGTGCAGCGTCGCATTCAAGGCGCTGCCGCTCACTTTCACAGGCACGGACAACGTCATCGCTTGCTCAGAGCCGTGAATTCTGAACTTGCCTTCCACTTGCACCGTGGAAGTTCCCGCAGTCGCCACCTTGCCGACGATCTTGGTGGGATTAAAAGCAATCTCTGGATACTTGTCGCTCTCCAGAATCTCTTTGTGCATTTTGCGATCGCGGGTGTGGTTGCCTGAGTCTCCGCTCGTGGCGTCGATTACAAAGCCGCCACTCGCCACACCTGAAGCCAGGTCGCAGGTGACGTGCCCCGTCTTGGCTTTGAAAGTTCCGTGCACCGTGTGCAGGACATCGCCCAGAGTGAACGTGACCGTCGTCTTGGCGGGATCGAGGTCGAAGGTTGCTTGCTGGGCCTGGGAACTCCGCGACGCGAGAAAGAAAAATGAGCCGAGGACAACTGCAATGCTAACCGCCCGAGGACGACTTAATTCATACTTCATGGGGGAACCGGTCAACCCGACCGATGCTCCACAGTATATGAGGTGCGCTTTCAAGGCAAGGCGAGGTGAGGAACGATCCCCGTCGGTGTTATGCTGTTTTGCTCAACGGGACAAACTTTATGCATTCCTATCGCATCCGGAACCTTGTACTGGTACTTCTCATTCTCTGTGGAATTTCCGCCGCGGAACAGTTCGATCCCACGCTCTATCAGGAAATGCAGTGGCGTTGTATTGGGCCGTTTCGCGGCGGCCGCACCGTCGCCATCGCCGGCATTCCGGCTCAGCCGAACGTTTTTTTCATGGCGCCCAACAACGGCGGCGTATGGAAGAGCACTGACTATGGGCGCACATGGAATCCCATCTTCGATAGTCAGCCTACCGGATCGATCGGAGCGCTGGCCATAGCTCCATCCGACCCCAATGTAATTTATGTCGGCAGCGGCGAAGGCTTGCGACGCCCCGATCTTTCCACTGGCGACGGCATTTATAAAAGCACAGATGGCGGCTTAAGCTGGCAGCATCTCGGTCTGCGCGACGGCCAACAGATCGGTTCCGTCATCGTTGACCCGCACGATCCCAATCGACTCTTCGTCGGTGTCATGGGCCATCCTTATGGACCCAACTCCGCGCGCGGTGTGTTTCGTTCACTCGACGGCGGCATTACTTTCGAGAAGGTTTTGTACAAAGACGAAGACACCGGCGCGATGCAACTCGTCTTCGATCCGGTCAATCCGCAAATTATTTACGCCGACATGTTCGCCTCGCGGCGTCCCCCATGGACTACCGGCGACTCCTACAGCGGCCCCGGCAGCGGCCTGTACAAGAGCACTGACGGGGGAACCACCTGGACCCAACTCACCAAAGGCTTGCCCGATTGGTCTCATCACTTGGGACGCATCGGCTTCGCGGTCGCTCCCAGCGACGGCAGACGTCTCTATGCTCTAGCCGACTCGCCCGATCTCGGCGGACTCTATCGTTCCGAAGACGCTGGCGAAACCTGGACACAAATCAACACTGATGACCGCCTCTGGGGACGCGGCGATGACTTTGCCGCCGTCACCGTCGATCCCCAAAACGCAGACAAGCTTTACATTGCCAATGTTTCCACCTATCTCTCGACTGACAAGGGCGCGCACTTCACCGCGATCAAAGGGGCACCCGGTGGCGACGACTATCACACCGTGTGGATCAATCCCACCAATCCGCAGGTCATCGCGCTGGCGGTCGATCAGGGCGCGACCATCAGCGTGAACGGCGGCGACACCTGGAGTTCCTGGTACAACCAGCCCACGGCGCAGTTCTATCACGTCATCACCGACAACCAGTTTCCCTACTGGGTCTATGGCGGTCAGCAAGAGAGCGGCAGCATCGGCACCGCCAGTCGCAGTGATTATGGCGAGATCACGTTTCGCGACTGGCTGTCAGTCGGCGTGGAAGAGTACGGCTACGTTGCGCCCGATCCACTGAACCCGAATCTGATCTACGGCGGCAAGACCACGCGCTTCAATCGCATCACCGGCCAGACGCAGGACGTATCTCCCGTCGTTATTCGCACCGGCAAATATCGTTTCAATCGCACCGCGCCGCTGATCTTCTCGCCGGTCGATCCCAACACGCTTTACCTGGGATCGAATGTTCTCTTCAAAACAACGAATGGGGGCAATCGCTGGGACATCATCAGCCCAGACCTAACGCGCGAAGACCCCGGAGTTCCGCCGAGTTTGGGCGTATTCGTCGAGTCGGATCCGGCCAAGGGCAAGCATCGCGGCGTAATTTATTCACTCGCGCCTTCACCGAAAGACGGCAAACTCATCTGGGCAGGAACCGACGATGGCCTAGTCTGGATAACGCACGACGCCGGCAAGACGTGGAGCAATGTCACCCCGCCGGAACTGACGCCCTGGAGCAAAGTCGCACAACTTGACGCTTCGCACTTCGATGCGGATACCGTTTACGCTGCGGTGAATCGCTTTCGCCTGGACGATCTTCAACCCTACATCTACCGCACCCACGATGGCGGCAAGACATGGAAGAAAATCGTCGCAGGACTGCCCAACGATCCGGTGAACACAGTCCGCGAAGATCCTGTGCGCAAGGGACTTCTGTTCGCAGGGACGGAGCGCACTGTCTACGTTTCCTTCGACGACGGCGATCACTGGCAATCCCTGCGCCTGAATCTTCCTGCGAGTTCGATTCGCGACTTAGTCGTGCATAACGATGACATCGTCGTCGGCACCCACGGCCGCTCGTTCTGGATATTGGACGACATCACCGCACTGCGCCAGTTGGACGATAAATCAGCAAACGCAGCCGCGCATTTGTTCGCGCCGCAGATCACGTATCGCGTTCGCAACAACGACAATACTGACACCCCCCTGCCGCCCGAAGAGCCTGCGGGGAAGAATCCTCCCGACGGAGCGATTTTGGATTACACCCTGAAATCCGCCGCCACCGGGCCAGTAGTGATCGAGATTAGCGATGCCGCCGGTAAGATCGTGCGTAAGTTTTCGAGTGCCGACCAGGCTGAAGCGGTCAATCCGAAAGAGCTCAACATTCCGACTTACTGGATTCGTCCCTTCACCAAGCCTTCGCCCGAACCGGGCATGCACCGCTTCGTCTGGGATCTGCGCTATCCCGCTCCGAAGTCGTTGGCACAGGAATATCCTATTTCCGCCATCGAGCACGACACTCCTCGCGATCCCCTAGGTCCGGCTGTTCTGCCCGGCAAATATGCGGTTAAGCTCACCGCCAATGGCGAAACCATGACGCAACCGCTCGTCATCAAAATGGACCCGCGAGTGAAAACCGGCGTCGAAGGTCTTCGTGATCAGTTTTTGCTTGAAACCAAAATCGCCGATGCCATGAATCGCAGCTACGATGCCGTGCAGCAAGTTCGCGCTGCTCGCGAGAAACTCAAGAAGGCTCCGGTAACTTCTTCGAGCAAGAAAGGGCAGGAGAAACTCAACAAGATCGAGTCCGGCGGCGATGGCGAAACGCCGGGCGCTTTGGGCGGCAAAGGGCTCGCCCAAATCAACGAATCGTTATATGCGATATTAGAAATAGTGGACAGCGCGGACAGCGCTCCAACCAGCCAGGTAGTTGCCACCTTCCATGAACTTGACGCAGTCCTGGCCAAACGATTGGAAGAATGGAAACAGATGCAGAGCGACGCCTTCGCAGCAAAATGAGGGATTGCAAACCTGCCCGAAGGTTGAAATATCATGGCAGTCTAGTACACTACTTGTTCCGTGAATCCCAGTTTTGAGGCGGGACATCTATGGCCGTAAGCAGCAAAGAATTGACCGAGAAGGTTAAACAACTGATCAGCGAGAAGCTGGGCGTGGACGAAAGCGAAGTCACCCCCAATGCCTCCTTCGCCGACGATTTGGGCGCCGACTCACTGGATCAGGTCGAACTGGTGATGGCCATGGAAGAAACCTTTGCCTTGGAGATTTCCGACGACAATACGGAGAAAATGGTGACGGTGCAGAGCGCCATCGACTACATCACCAAGCACGCCAAGGTCATCAAACAAGTTTCGTAAACTCGAATCACATCGCAGAAAAATCCCACGAACTTAAGGAGAAGCAATGGCATCGGTTGATGAAAAAGTGAAGCAGATTATTGTGGAGCAGCTCGGAGTCGACGAAGGTGAAGTCACCCAGACCGCGTCTTTCGTGGACGACCTTGGCGCCGACTCGCTGGATACGGTCGAACTCGTCATGGCCTTTGAAGAAGCCTTCGAGATCGAAATTCCTGACGAAGACGCAGAAAAAATTCGCACCGTACAGGATGCGATCGACTACATCGGCAAACACTCGAAGGGTGCAAAATAGTTTGAAGAGGCGCGTCGTAGTCACGGGGATCGGCCTCCTCTGCGCCGTGGGCAACACCACCGAGGAGGTTTGGCAAAATCTGCTGGCGGGCAAGAGCGGCGTGGCGCGCATCGCTTCCTTCGACGCGTCGTTGTTTGCCAGCCAGATCGCCGCTGAAGTCAAAAACTTCGATCCTCTCCAGTTCATCGAGAAGAAAGAAATCAAGAAGATGGGCCGCTTCATCCACCTGGCAATCGCTGCCGCGGATGAAGCCATGAAGCACTCAGGCCTGCAAGTCACGCCAGAGAACGCGGAACGCATCGGAGTGCATATCGGCTCCGGCGTAGGCGGACTGGAAGTCATCGAACGCGAACATTCCGCTCTGCTCGAAGGCGGCCCGCGCAAGCTGTCTCCCTTCTTCATTCCCGCCTTCATCATCAACCTTGCCGCCGGCCATGTTTCCATGCGCTTCGGCGCGAAGGGTCCAAACGAAGCGACGGCGACGGCCTGCACCACCAGTGCTCATTCGATCGGTGACTCCTTCAAGATCATCCAGCGGAACGACGCCGATGTAATGATCGCGGGGGGAACGGAAGCGCCGATCAATCCCTTAGGCATCGGAGGCTTCTCGGCCATGCGCGCGCTCTCCACGCGCAACGACGAGCCTGAGAAGGCCAGCCGTCCCTGGGATATCGGTCGCGATGGTTTCGTCTGCGGCGAGGGCGCGGGCATTGTCATTTTGGAGGAACTGGAATTTGCCCGTCGCCGCGGCGCGAAAATTATTGCTGAAATCGTCGGCTATGGTATGTCGGGCGACGCCTACCACATGACGCAGCCCGCGCCTGAACACGAAGGCGCATTTCGCGTGATGCGAAATGCTCTGGCCGACGCCGGCATTCAGCCGTCGCAGATCGGCTACCTCAACGCCCATGGAACCTCCACTCCGATCGGAGACAAGTTAGAGGCGGAAGCGATTCGCAACTTCTTCGGAGAATACAAAGTTCCGGTGAGTTCGACCAAGTCGATGACAGGGCACCTGCTGGGCGGGGCGGGCGGCCTGGAAGCCGCGGTCACCGCACTGGCGCTGCGCGATCAAATCATGCCGCCTACCATCAATCTGGACAATCAGGACCCCGAAACTGCGGGCATGGACTTCATCCCCAATCACGCCCGCAAAGGTACGATCGAATATGCTCTGTCGAATTCCTTCGGCTTCGGCGGCACCAACGGGGCGCTGGTGCTGAAGCGCTGGCAAGAGTAACCAGAGAGTAGGCCGACGCGCCCCTATCCCTCATTTCGGCCTCAAACGCTAAGTACTTTAGTCCATTCCCGGCTCGCCAAAAGCCCTGCGTAAGCAGGCATAAGCCTCACCCAGTAACCTCACCTCGGTACTCCCATACTGGCCTAAATCGCCTTTGCTATCCCCGCAAGGGCAGGCCAGAATAGAGATTCAGGGCTGCGGAACGTTCCAGCCGTTTTTAGTCACCATGTTGACCCAAAAGGAAAAGCCCAAAGAAGCCCAATGAACAATTCCATCCCCGTGCCGATGAATATGACGTACCCTGCTTCGCTCCCCATGTCCAAAAGGCGCAGTGCCCGAGCCGCATTAGTCGACATGAAAGAGTCTTCCCGCCTCATCTTCGCCGAATGCTTTCGCCAGTTCGGCATTGAAACCGTGTCCATTTCGAGCGCTGTCTCCGATCGCCTTAAGTCAGAAAAATTTGAAGCCTGTGTGGTTCGGCTGGGCGGAGAAGCCGCGCCGGTGATGGAAACGGCACGAACTTCGCCTTCCAACAACCGAATGGTGATTTACGGGGTTGGCGGAACGGTCCAAGATGCCATGAAGTTCTCTAAGTATGGCGTCAACGCCGTATTCAACGAACCGCTCGAGCGCACTTCGGTTCTGAAGCTGGTCCGCTCCACACAGATGCTGGTGCTGCATGAATTCCGACGCTACGTTCGCATCCCGGTGATCACGGAAGTCTCGCTCTTGCTGTCCGACAATCGAAAGATCGAGGTGACCAGCCAGGAAGTGAGTTCTGGCGGCATGTCGTTCAAGTCAACCGACATGATTCCTGTCGGGCAACCTCTTGAAGCCTCCTTCGGCCTACTGAACTTGCCGCGCATTTGGGTGAAGGGCAGTGTCACCTGGCGCAATGCCAATGCCAAAACTTTCGGCATCCGCTTCGATATGCAGGACGAAAGGCGCACAAAGGTCAAGCAGTGGATCGAATCCTACCTGGAAAACTAAGAGTCGAGTCAGCTGCGCAGGCGGTGCATGACCTCGGTGATACCGATGCTGGAGCAGGCTGCCAGCGCGGGACTGATAACGGCTAACACGCGCAGGAACCAGCGCGACTTCGGCATCTGCGGAAGCCATCCCAGTGTTGCGAACGGAACTACTGGAATGGCAAACCGGGCGAAGTTTCCGAGTGCCCAGTAGGGTGCATTGTAGCAACAGATCATGGCTAGGTAGCCGATAGAAAACAATACTTCCGCCGGATTGGATGCCCAGTATGCACTCTTCTTTAAGTCTCTTAGAAACCTAACCATGCCAAGCACAATGAATCCCACCCAGCCCAGACTCAAAATCAAGTTCGTCACGGGAGTGGCCGGACTGAGGGCGCCCTTTGCCAAAGCATAAAACGGAATACCGAACGGTGGAGGCGATGGCTCCTCACTGGTATAGCTATGCACCGTCGCCAACGGATCACCCACGGCCGAGCGCAGGGCCACCATGTAGGCGGCCGCCACGCACAAAGTGATGACCGTGACGTAGATCAACCTGCGATAATCGCGGCGCCAAAGCAGAACCAGGCCGAATGAGAGCGGAGCCAGAAAGCCCAATGGGCGTACGACAGTGGCCAACGATCCTAGAAGCCCGGCCAGCGGCCACCTGTCGCGGCGCGTGGCCAGGAACGATGCGTAAAGGAGTGCTACAAAAAGTGGTTCCGATCCTCCCAGAAAACTAACCTGTAGCCAATAGAAGTTCAAGACTGCGACCACGCCAGCTACGCTTCCTCCCCATAGCCGGTAAGCCAAAATAAGGCTTGCGAAATAGCAGAGGAAACAAATCAGCAGCAGCGCGTGGAAGGTCGAAATCCCAGTGCTCAGAGAGACGGCAGTGATCGAAAAAGGAAGTCCCCAAAACTGTTTTATCGTAAGACCGGAGAAGTTCCAGTGTCGAATCGCTTCGGCAACGTTGAGATAGCCGGGATTGTCCCCGAAATGGAGCACTTTGTGGCTATAGCCATCGAATCTCGTCACCACGGCCAGGAAGACTGCGCAACTAATCGCGCCCAGCATCAATACTTCCCGCAAGGATGATGCGGCTGCGCTATGCTCCGCGCCCTGCGCGAACTTTTCCGGCGAGAAACCGGGAATCGTCTTTTCTCGGGCGGATTGTGCCCTCGGCATGGGTCAATTATCGGACAGGTCTGGCGCGGACTCCGGCCGATTGGGGATCGAGCATTGTCCAAGCGGGTTCCCCCTGGACGTTTGGCAGCGTGTGTAAAATAGGGTTATGGCCAGCAACTCCCCACTCGTCCAGATTGAGGTCGGACCTCCTGTCAGGAAGCCCAAGCCGGAGTGGCTGCGCGCTAAAGCTCCCGTTGGCGATAACTTCCACGAGCTAAAGAAACTGGCTCGAGGGCTCGGCCTGCACACCGTTTGCGAGTCGGCCCAATGTCCGAACATCGGCGAATGTTGGAATCATAAGACCGCGACTTTCATGCTGCTGGGTGACATCTGTACCCGGCGCTGCGGTTTCTGCGCCGTGCCCAAGGGACGACCGATGGCCATCGATTGGGACGAGCCGCGTCGCGTCGCTGAAGCCGTCGCAACGCTCGGACTGAAACACGCCGTAGTGACCAGCGTCAATCGCGACGACGACAACGTAGGCGGAGCGCAAATTTTTGCCGAAACCATTCGCCTGATTCGCGAAGTCACCGACGACTGTCGCATCGAAGTGCTGATCCCCGACTTTCAAGGACTGGAAGAACCGCTGCGCATCGTCCTTGACGCCAAGCCAGACGTGTTAAACCACAACACGGAAACTGTTCCGCGGCTGTATCGCGCCGTGCGCTCGGGCGCTCGCTACGAAAGAACTTTGAATCTGTTATCCAATGCGAAGCGCATCGCTCCTGACGGAGCCACGAAATCGGGAGTGATGGTCGGCTTGGGTGAGACGACCGAAGAACTGATCGAAGTATTCCGCGATTTAGGCGAGCGCGGCGTGGACATCCTAACCGTGGGGCAGTATCTCAGGCCGTCCAAAGACCACCTGCCGATGACTCGTTACTACACGCCGGACGAATTCAAGTTCCTAAAGCAGGAAGCATTGAAGTTCGGCTTTCGCCACGTCGAGTCGGGGCCGCTGGTCCGCTCCAGTTACCACGCTCATGAGCAAGCGGACGCCATGTCGGCAAAAGTCAGCGTCGTATAAATGTAGGCGCGAGCGTGCCGCTCGTACAGCAGCAACGACAACCT
>Ga0181537_10003997_pt1 | contig 12382 bp, 23 predicted proteins | sample PEATcosm2014_Bin_39_FD_119765 | JGI IMG/M metagenome (GOLD analysis project Ga0181537, IMG submission 119765) | Peatland microbial communities from MTU Mesocosm Facility, Houghton, MI, USA - PEATcosm2014_Bin23_10_metaG | ecosystem: Environmental > Terrestrial > Soil > Wetlands > Peat | place...
CCACCAAGACCAAGACCGCCACCACCAAGACCACCGCGCCCCCCAAGACGACCAAGACGACCACCCCGGCCAAGACCAACCCGACCCCGGTCAAGAAGGTCACCGGCTACAGGGAGGTCACCGTCAAGGCCGGCCAGACCCTCGACGAGATCGCCAAGCAGTACGGGATCACCCCGGCCGAGCTCGCCAGCCAGAACGTCTACGTGGCCGGCGAGGTGCCCGGCAACAAGAAGGTCGGCCAGACCCTCGGCACCGGCGCCGGCCTCAAGACCGGCCAGGTGCTCAAGGTGCCCGTCTACTCCTAGGAAAGGGGGAGCCCCCCGATGCTCAGCCGCGACGTCACGCAGTACCCGTTCGGCGGGACCACCCCGCCCCCGGCCCCGCCGGTCCACACCGCCATGGACCAGCCGGCCGGCCTGTCCGGCATGCCCCCCGCCACCCGGCTCGAGGGCCAGCAGGACACGCTCACGCTCACGGGCCCGGTCGGCGCCGGCGACGAGGGGTACATGGGCCGCGACCTGTCCGACCCCGCCGCCGAGCCCGTGTTCGAATCGCGCGGCATGTTCGGCCGCCTGCACGAGGGAGGCTAGGCATGGCCGACCAGGCCCGGCAGGACGACGACGCCGCGACCGCCCGCGCCGCCGTCATCAACGGCGCCCTCTCGATCGGCGTCCAGCTGGCGATGATCCTCGCCGTCCGCTACTGGATCGACCACCAGGAGCAGATCGCGATGCGCGGCCGGCGGCTGCGGGCGCTCGCCCGCCGCACCGGCCTGCCGGCGGACCTGGAGTTCCAGGTCCGCGAGTTCGCCCGGGCCGTGTCCGCCTACGACCACGGGGACCGGTCGTGAGCAGCGTCCTGCGCAAGCGGATCGCCCGCCAGCCGAAGGCGATGAAGGCCCACGCCGCCGACCACTTCCAGCCGCTCGAGGCCTCCGCCCCGGCCGGCGCCGCCGCCATGGGCAACGCCGCCCCGCCGCCCCCGCAGGCCATGGTCATGCCCCTGACCCTGGTCCAGGTCACCGCGTCGGGCGTGCAGGTCAGCGAGGCCACCCCGCTGTACGCGGGCCCGCGCGGCGCCCCCGTCCCGGCCACCGCCCCCGGCCGGTGGCAGCAGCTGTACGCAGCAGGGCGAGCCTGATGCGCGTTCACGCAAAGGAGTGACGATGACCCAGCCGAAGAACGACGACGACGCTCCGCTGAGCGCGGAGGCCGCCGCCATGGCCGCCGACGAGATCGGCCGGCACGCCGCGGCCTCCCCGACGTCCGCCGGCGCCCAGGCGGCCAGCGCCGCCGCGATGACCGAGCGCGGGCCGGCCCTGCCGGCCGAGGCCGACATCGAGCAGTTCATGGCCGACATGCAGGCCCAGATGGCCGACGTCAAGGCCCAGCTGGCCGTCTACAAGCAGCAGGCCCTCGAGGCCCAGGCCGCCGCCGGCACCCCGATGGTGGTCCGCTACGCGGAGGGCGCCCGCGACAAGATCGCCGCGCTGGCCGCCGCGCACCCCGACGCGCCGCAGCACCACTTCAAGCCCGCGGCCGATGCCGCCGCCGCGCTGGCCGACGCCGCCGCCGGGCTGCACAGCGGCGCCGGCGCCACCATCACCGACGTCAAGGACGCCGCCGCCAAGGTGGAGGCGTTCGCGACCCGGGGGCACTGGCGCGACTGGGGCAAGCACATCGACTTCTCCGCGATCCTCGGGGACCTGGAGGAGACGATCGAGGCCGGCGTGAAGCTGGCGGCGGTCGCGTAGGCCATGGTCTACCAGCCGTCGCCCGTCGCCGGCATCGCGTTCCTGGTGGCGGCCGGGTCGATGGCCGAGTTCATCGCCAAGGCCTGCAGCTCGCCGCAGACCACGGAGCTCAACGCCGACGCTCGGGCGCCCACCCTGATGAAGTGGGTCAACGTCGGCGTGGCCGAGGGCGTCCTGATGACCGGGATCGCCTACGCGCTGTCGCCGGAGGTCGGCAACGCGTTCGTCCTGGGCGCCGGCTTGGAGCTCGTCATCACCTACGCGGAGTACCTGCACGCCCGGCGGGCGGGCCTGGCGAGCTCCGCCCCCGGGACCGAGGACTACGGGGGCGGCGGCGGGCCCCCGGCTGCGGCGCCGGGGGCCGGCTGGGGGTGGGCGCCGTGATCGCCCTGGCCGCCGGGGTGGTGTGGGCCGGGTACGGGGTCGCGTCGTGGGGCTGGTGCCTGGTGATGGGCTACGACGTCCCGCTGACCGGCTGGTTTTCGCCGCTCGCCCCGTTCACCTGGCCGGCCGACGGGAACCCCGGGTTCGTCCGCAAGGGCCAGATCTTCCCGGGCGGCGCCCCGGGCACCGCCAGCACGTCGACGTCGGCCGCCGCGCCCGCCGGCGGCTCGGGCTCGAGCTCGGGCGGGCCGCCGGACCAGACCGGCAGCGGCTACAGCTCGGAGGGCCGCGGGGCGACCCTGGGCGGCGCCTGATGTCGAACCTGACGTACGCGCAGCTCGAGGGCCTGTGGATGACCACCGCGGCGGGCACGACCTACGGGACCAAGACGTGGGCGGCGCTGATGGCCGCGATCGCGGAGGCCGAGTCCGGCGGCAACCCCGACGCGACCAACCCGAACGACAACAACGGCAAGCAGACCAGCTGGGGGCTGTGGCAGATCAGCCTGGGCAACCACAACCCGCCCTCGCCCAGCTGGGCGGACCCCGCCACCAACGCGCAGCTCGCCCTGGGCAAGCTCCAGTCGCAGGGCCTGGCCGCGTGGGGCACCTACACCAGCGGCGCCTACAAGGCCTACATCAACGGGTCGACCACCCCCGACGCCAACGTGCCCGGCAACGCCGGGGCGGTCGCGACGGAGACCAGCGCCTCCAGCACGTCCGACTGCCTGTACGGGCTGCCCGGGATCCCCGGGACCAGCTGGATCACCGACCTGACCGGCAGCGGCGGGAACGTCGGGCAGGTGTGCATCCTGACCCGCTCGGAGGCGCGCGGCTGGATCGGCGCCGGCCTGATGGCGTTCGGGTCGTTCTGGATGCTCGAGGGCATCGGCCTGGCGCTGGCCGCCGTCGGCCTGCAGACGCCCGTGGGGCGGTCCCTGGCGGGCGCGGGGCTGAGCCTGGCCACCCGGGGCCTGGCGGGCGGCGCGGGGGCCCCCGGGGCCGCCGTGGAGCCCATCCAGCCGGGGCCGTCGGTCGGCTGACGTGCTCGCGATCGCGACCGTCGACACCGCCGGCATCAACTGGGCGTCGGTCCTGACGATCGTGTCGGCGGTGGTCGTCATCATGACCGCCGTCCTCGGGCTGCTGACCCGGTACGTCGCCAGCAAGGTCACCGGGTCGATCGACAAGTTCCGCATCGAGGTGTTCGACCCGCTCGAGGGCCGGGTCACCGCGGTGGAGGCCCGCCAGGGCGTCCCCCGCCACCGCCGGGGCGGCCGGGGGTAGGCCGGACACGGCGTGTAGCGAATCGCTATACGCGTTTCGCCCCGCGCACTTGCGTGATGTTGTGTATAGACCCTACAATGGTCTCATCGGAACCCGATACACCGAGGAGACCACGATGACCGAGACCGCCGCCCCCCACATGACCGCAGCCGAGCTGCTGGCCAAGATGCGCCAGGGCCAGAAGGACACCACCCGCGCCGCGGTGGAGCTGGCCTTCCGCGACCTGGAGCGCAGCCGCAACCACGCCGTGCGCGAATACGACGGCGACGTCAGCGCCGCCCACTGGCTCGGGGTGATCGCGGCCGACCTGGCGATGCTGCCGCTGATCGCCCGGCAGACGTCCGAGGCGACCGGCGTCATGATCACCGGGATGGAAGCCCTGACCCTGGCCGAGGCCGAGGCGGTCGTCAGCGTCAGCGGCCCGGAGCAGCTCAACTCGTGGGTGGCCGCGCACTCCCACAACCCGGCCTGGCCCGACGCCCGCGCGGCCGGCCTGGCCCTGTACGCGGTCGCCCTCGGCATCGCCCGGGTGATCCTCGGGGAGACGCTGCGGATCATCGAGCGGGTCGGCGGCTGACCGGTGGTGCACGCCTACCACGAGGGCCTGCCCGGCTACAGCCCGGACCAGATACTGCACGACGGCTGCCCGGTCTGCGAGGACCGGGCGGCCTCCCGCAACCTGGGCCTGGCGACGCTGGACATGCGCGCGTTCGCCCGGGCGTGGGCCCGGGCGGCGGAGTACAACCGCCGGGGCCTGCCCGACCTGTCCAAGGCGGAGATGCCGATGCTCGACGTCCTGTGGGCCGTGCAGTGCCAGCTGGAGATCCACGGCGTCCCGATCGGCGCCATCCCCGCGATGTTCTGACCGCGGCGGAAGGCCGGCAACCGCAGGTTGCCGGCCTTCCGCGCGCCTAGGTGACCTTGGGCGGGCGGACCGCGATCAGCGGCGAGCGGACCTCATCGGAGATGAACAGCCACCAGTACTTGGGGAACTCGTCGATCGCGGCGGCCAGCTCCTGCCAGGGCCGGCCGGCGGCCGACGCCGCCATCTTGATCAGGTCCCGGTCGCGGGTCTTGGCCATCGCGATCATCGTCGACTGGCGCACCCCGGCCTTCTCGATCCACGCCAGGAACTGGAAATTGATGATCAGCGAGGTCTTGTCGCGGGCGGCGGTGATGGCCTGGCGGGCGATCGCCGGGCCGTGGCCCATCATCCTGGGATCGCTGAGCACCTGGTGCTCGTCGACGAGCAGGGTCCACCCGCCGGTCTGGCGCGCGTACTCGATCGCGTCGCCCATGAGCTGCCGGTTGGCGGCGTCGGCGGCGCGGGTCCGGGACTCGATGCCGGCGATGATCCGGACCGGCCGGCCGGCCGCGAGGTCCTCCTGCAGCCGCTCCCACTGCTGGTGGCCGTCCGACCGCCAGGCGGGCTTCACGGCGCCGCCGGGCACGGTGGAGACCCGCTCCCACCCCGACGCGGACAGCGATTCGTCCATGCCCTTGGGGTCCAGGGCCAGGACGTAGCGGCGGAGCTCGGAGCACAGCCACACGGCCAGGTTGGTTTTGCCCTCCCGGGTCTTGCCCAGGAACGCCAGGTGCTGGCCGGGCTGCCAGGGCGGGGGCAGGCGGACGCCGCGGACCTCGGTCAGCTCGCCGCGCAGCCAGCCCAGGAACTCGGCCGGGGTCAGGGCGATCACGCCGGGGCGGACCAGCGCGCCCGCCCCGGCCGGCCCGGCCGGGGTCACGCCGGCAGCACCGACCCGGTGATCGCGGGGCGGAACGCCGACGACGGCGGCGGCGGCCCGGGCTGCCCGTAGAATCCTGGTGCCGGCTGGGGGCCGGCGGGGTAGCCGGCCCCGGGATCGGGCCCGGGGCCGGCGAACCCGGCCGCCCTCATGGTCTGCCCGGCCGCCTCGCGCTGCACGTCGGCCCACGACTGGCCGGGCTCCTGGGCGGAGAAGATCCACCGGATGATCTGGTCCGCGTCCTTGCCCTTGCGGACGGTGGCCTCCGCCTGGGCGATGATGTCGCCGGCGTGCCGCTCGGTCACCGCGAGCCAGCTCATGAGGCAGTACTTCAGCCCCATGACCTGCATCTCGGTGCCCGGCTCCCAGTCAGGGCCGCCGTCCTCGCGCAGCAGCGGGCGCGGCTGCCCGTCGGGCCCGGGAGCCATCTTCACGCGGCCGGTGAACGCGATCACCGTGGTCAGCAGCGGCACGCCGATCAGGGCGGTCATCGCGTCGGCCCGCTCCTCCATCCGGGCGGCGGGCTGCAGCAGGAGCCGGTCGACCAGCGTGCCGCGCATCTGGGCCTCGAGCACGACGCCGGACATGGGGGCCTGGGCGGCGAGGATCCGCTGCAGCGGCGGGATCGACCCGGACGCCATGGCCATGCGGGACCACACGTTCTCGATCAGGCCGGCGGTCGGCCGCCACGGCTGCTCCGGCCGGGCCCGGCCCCGGGGCCGCGCCTTGGCCCGGCCGCCGCCCCTGCCCTTGGGCTCTTCCGCTTTCGGGCCCTGCTTCGCGGCGGCCCGGGCCCGGCCCAGCAGGCCGCGGGCGCGGTCGCCCGCGGACGGCCCCGTGCGGACCTGGCGGGGCGTCTGCTCCGCGTCCACCGCGGCCCGGGGCGGCGGCGGATCCGCCGGCAACCCCAGGTTGCCGGCATCGGGCCCGGGATCCGGCAACCTGGGGTTGCCGGCGTCCGGGCCGTCGAGGTCGGCCGTGGGCCAGTCATCGGCCGGGCCCGCCGGGGCCGCCTGGGGCGCCGCGGCGAGCCGGTCGAACTCGGCGTACTGCTCTGCGGACAGGCGCCCCCGCGCGCCGACCGTGACCCCGGCCGCGCGCAGCGCCTCCCGCACCTCGGTGTCGGGCGGGCGCATCAGTTGAGGCTCCCGCCGCGGTACAGGCCGGCCGCGCCGCCGGGGCCCCGGGCCGGGGGCGGCTGGGTGGGGTCGACCGCGGGGAAGTGCAGGCCGCACAGCGGGACGACCAGGGCGCCGCGCATGATGAGCGGGTGGCCGGCCCAGCTGATGGCGGCGTCGACCGCCTTGATGAAGGCCTTGGGGTCGACGGCGACGGCGAACACGTCGCGCTTCTCGTCGGCCAGGCCGTCGGCCACCCGCTCCTGCACGGCGGGGTCGGCGAACGTCTCGCCCTTGAACAGGGCCAGGCAGGCGGCGCACCAGGTCTCGCCCTCGGGCGGGTGGGGGATGCCGGTGATGGTCATCTTGGCCACGGTCAGCTCACCTCCGTGAGGCTCACGCGGCAGCGGTGGACCAGGCCCTTGGCCACCAGGTCGTTGATCCTCTCCTGCAGGACCCACAGGCGGGCCTCGAGGCCCATGATCTCGCGGGGGCCCATGTGGGGGGTGACCGAGGTCCGGATGGCGTGCATCTGGGCCTGTATCTCGATCTCCGCCGGGGGGTGGGCGCACGGGGGGCAGACGCCGCTCATGCGCTGGCGGATCATCGCGACGTGCCCGTTGCAGAGCCAGGCGACGCTGCCCCGGTGCCCGCACTTGCAGTGGTACCGGTACCGGGCGTCGGCCCGGGCGGTGCAGTGCCACATGTGGGGGCCGAGGTGCTCGGGGCCGTAGAAGCCGCCCTCGAGGTGGCGGGGGGCGCCGCCGGACTCGTGGCCGAACGGGTCGCAGCGGCGGACCAGGACCCCGGAGCCGGCGCCGGCGACGGTGACGTCGGGCAGCCACCAGGGGGTGTTGTCCTTGAGGTCGGCCTTCTCGAGCCAGCCCACTACGCGGGCTCCTTGCCGACGACGAGCCGCTGGACGCGGGCGCGGAAGCCGGTCTCCGGCTCGCGGGGGGCCTTCTCGGCCTTGACCTTCTCGATCACCTCGGTGACCCCGGCGCGCCAGGTCGCCTCGTCTTCCTCGCGCTTGCGGCGCTGGTCGGCGTCCTGTATCTCGCGGCGGACCTGGGCGGCGATGTCGCCGGCCTGGGGCTCGCCCTGGGGGGCGGGGCCGCCGGCCGGGCCCCGGCCGCCGCTGACGGCGGCGAGCACCTGCTGCAGGACCTGGCCCTGCTCGCGCTGGACGGCCTCGATCCGGTCGATGCGGGCGGCGTCGCCGGCCGGCGGGGCGGGGTCGGCGGTGGGGGCCGGGGCCCCGGCGGGGGGCGCTGCGGTCTGGGTCATCGGGCCTCTCTCGGCAGGGGTGATTTAAATCGTCAGCGGCGGCCGGGCTTGCCGCCCATGGTCATGATCTTCCCGACGGGGCCGCCGGCGAGCCTGGCGGCGCGGTCGATCTGCGGCCGGTACCTGTCGAGCATGGACGCGACTTTGCCGAGGCTGCCGGCGATCGACGCTAGGTGGTCGTTCGCCGTGTCTAGACGCTCGGTGATTTGCTGGATACTCTCCGGAGTAACTCCAGGCTGCGGCGATGGCATAATCGGGATACTAGCCGGATAATCTGCGGAGCGGGAAGAGGCGACCATGGTCGACGGCGACGACGGGTACGAGGGCGACGACCAGGCCGGCTGCGGGGCGTGCGCCCGGGGCGGCGGCCTGCTGCTGCTCGCGGTCGGCCTGGGCCTGGGGCTGATCGGGGCGGACCTGCTCACCGGCGGCGCGCTGACCCGGCTGGTCACCGGCGGCGGCGCCGCGGTGATCGCGGGCGCGTCGGCCGCCTCCGCCCTGGCCGACGACGACGACGAAGACGACGAGGCCGGCGAGGCCGGCGAGGCCGGCGACGGCCCGTGGACCGTCGACGAGGCGGAGCTCGCCCGTGCATAGCGTCAGCCCCGACGAGGGCATGTCGCGGCTGTTCCCGTCCGGCGCCGACATCTCCGCCACCCTCAGCCCGGGCACCTCCCGCGAGGGGACGTCCGGCACGCCCCCCGAGCCCGATGGGCCGCCCGACCTGATGGTCAGGATCGCGGCCTGCCTGGACCTGGTGGGCGGCGCCTCGAGGCGGCTGGCCGACGCGATGGAGCGGCAGCGGCAGCTGGAGGAGCTCGAGTGGGAGGACTGCCACCCCATCCCCCTGGCGCCCATCGCGACCGCCGCCGCCGGGAGCCTGACCGACGAGCGGTGGCAGCCCCGCGCCGGGTTCGCCTGGCAGGTGCTCCTGATCACGATCACGTTCGGCGCCGGCGCGACCGAGGCGGTCATGTACAAGACCGCCGACGGGTCCGGGTCGACCCCCAACAACACCCGCCAGGGCTTCACCCCCAACGCCACCACCAATATCGCCACCTGGGAGCCCAAGGGGCTCATCTTCCTGCCCGGCCAGCAGGCCCTGTTCGTCGCCACCGGCGGCGGCATCACCGTCACGGGCGAGGCCGTCGAGATCGCCCTCGGCAAGCTGCCCGCCTACCTGATGTGAGCACGGCACCATGACCCTGTCCCTGTTCGGCGGGGCGGCCCCCACCGGGGTCGACGGCACGTCATCGACCGCCGATCAGGTGCTGGGCGTGCTGTTCGGGGTGACCGCCCCCGCCGCCCTGAACGCCGTCGCGTTCTACAGCCCGGCCGGCGCCGCCGGGCTGCCCGCCGCCGCCGCCGTCTACACCCAGACGGGGCAGGCGCCCGTCGCGGTCGACAACGCGCCGTCGTGGTCCGGCGCCGCCGGGTCCGGCTGGGTGACCTGCAGCATGGCCGCCTACGGGGTCACCCTCATCCCGGGCGCGGGCCTGTACTGCGCGGCGGCGTGGTCCGGCGGGTCGCTGTCGGGCGTGTGGGACGAATACAGCGTCGACTGGTGGGAGACCGGCAGCGGCCCCGGGTCGGGCGGCATCGTGAACGGGATCCTGCACGCCCCCGACTCGGCCGGCGGCAACACCGGCCTCCTGCTCAACGGCGCCGGGGCGATCGCCTACCCGTCCAACTCGTTCGAGGACACCAATTTCTGGATCGACGTCCTGGTCACCCCGCTGGCCGCCGGCGGGGGCCAGCCCGGCGACCCGGGCGGGATCGGCGTCCGGCCCGGCGAGCTGTTCCAGTCCCACGGGCGCCGCCGGCGCAGGAGGTTCTGATGGCCCGCAAGTTCCCGCGGCTGACCAGCCTGCAGGCCGGCGGGTGGGGACTGCCCGGCACCGGGGTCCGCCGGCCCGGGTCGGCGCCGCTCGAGGCGTTCGACCAGACCCTGACCCAGCAGATCCGCCCGGGCGAGGGCACCGTCACCGGCGTCATCCCCGAAAGCGGCGAGCTGACGCTGCTGGCGGGCCCCGACGGCCTGGCGACCTGGTACGTGTCCTACGTGGCGATCAGCACCACCACGGGGGCGCTGGACACCAGCACCGCCAGCGTCACGACCGGGCCCGCAGTCGGCGCCGGGATCGTGCCCGCCGGGACCGCCTACAACGGCGGCGGCGACTCGGTGGGCCTGGCCGGGGCGGTGCTGGCGCCGGGGGAGTACGTGATCGTCACCTGGACCGGAGCCCACCCGGGCGACCAGGCCACCATGCGGGTCTACGGCAACCTGCAGGTACTGGTGTGAGCTGGCCCGGGCTGCCGGCCCGGCGGGTCGACCAGCGGCGGGCGCCCGCCACCGCGGCGACCGCCCCCGGCTCGAGCTCCACCATCCGGGTGCGGGTCATCATCGTCACCGGCGCCGGGGACGGGGTGTTCGTCTACGCGCCCGGCACCACGCCCGCGCTGGGGAACCCGCCGATCGCGTGGATGGGCGGCGGGCTGGTCGACCCGTTCGGCAACGTGCTGCCCAGCACCACCGGCATCGCGGCGTCGGGCACCTTCCAGGCCGGCGACACGATCATCACCCCGTCGGGCGTGTTCATCTACGGGGGCGCGCCCGCGTTCGGCAACCTGTTCGCCAGCATCACGGTCAGCGACGTCACCGACGAATTCGGGAACGTGACCGGGCTGGGTTTCGCGACCTACGGGACCGGGCGCAGCGCCTTCCTCACGTCCGGGGTCCTGCAGTTCAACAGCACCGCCGGGTCGACCGACCTGTTCTCCAACTCCAACGGGACGCTCGCCGCCAACACCGCCCCCGGCTACGCCGGCACCATCCCGCTGACCGGCGTCGACACCGCCGTCAAGACCGTCACCCAGGCCACCATGAACCCGCTGTCGGACGCCTGGCCGGTGCCCGCCAACGACCCGGACTCGCTGACCGCCTACACCCTCGAGGTCGACGGGTCCGGCACCACCGGCACCGCGCAGGAGACCCTCAGCTTCCAGCTCGAGGCGTTCGGGCAGGCCCTGTGCCCCTTCACCATCGGCGCGCTGCAGTTCCCCGCCAACACCGCGTTCACCTGGTCGCTGTCATGCAAGATCGGGTTCGCGACCCCGACGACGGCCCGGGCGCGGATCCGCGGGTCCGCGTCGGTGTCGGGGGCGAACCTGCTCACCGGCAACAACACGGTCAACGCGACGATCCCGCTCACCGCGTTCACCGGCCTGACCACCGTCGCGGTGTCGCCCGCGCAGACGGTGGAGCTGCAGGCGGCCTGGGGGTCGGCGGCGGTCGGGGCGACGATCAGCTGCGGCCTGCAGGAGTTCCGCCGGTCCGGCGCCTAGGAGAACCCACCAGCCGAGGGAAAGGTCATGATTTAGTGGAGTTCGTGTTCTGCAGGGTCAACTGGGACAGGACCGCGCCGCCGTTCCACATGCCCGGGGCGGTCCGCTGGTTCGACCTGCACGTCGGTCCCGAGCCCGGCCACCCGTTCGGCCGGCGGGGCGCGGCGATCGCCGGGGCGTGGCGCCAGCTGGGCAACCGCGGGGACGCCGGGATGCTGCTGCTGGACGGGGACGTGGCGATCGACCCGCTGGACCTGGCCGCGATGGGCGACGCGATCCCGCAGACCCCCCGGATGGTGCTGGTCGGCCCGGTCCGGCTGTGGCCGGCCAGCACGATGCGGCCCGACTGGGTGTGGGGCCACTGGAAGGCCGGCCCCGGCCCCAGCCAGGAGATGGTGACCCGCCCCGACCGGTTCGGGTTCGGTTTCACCTACCTGCCCCGGGCGCTGATAGAGCGCGCGATCAAGGCGGGGCTGGAAGAATGGACATTTCCCAATGTAGACATGAAAATGGCGGACGCCGCCCGGGCCGGGAGAATACGGGCGCGGGTCGTCGAGGGCTGCCACCCCAAGCACCTCCATTACTAAAACATTACTAAGAACTTCTTAATACGCTGCCGGAACGCGCCCGGGCGTCTTATCCGGGATGGTATGTTTTCCACGCAGCGGCCGGGGGGGCCGCGTCGGGGGCGGGACGGGGCCCGGGCCGCTTTTCGAGGGGATAGCGCCGGGGCCCGTCCCTATTCGCAAAACCCGGGCGCGTCCGGCCGGGGCCGCCGTGGCGGCGTATTACTCTGGCCAGTTGTCGCGCCACGGCGGCCCGTACTATTTAAATCCCTGATATATTGGATTCCGGCGGGGGAGCCCCCCTGGCCGCCTCGCCCCGGGTGTCTGCAGCAACCTCCCGCCCCCTGGGATAGACCCCCTCACGGGCCGCGGCGGCGACGGGAAACAGGGGCGGCCCCCCGCCGACCGACCCGCCGCGCGTATGTGCTTCCAACAACGCCCCGCGGCGGGCCGGCTCCCGACCGAGATCGAGGTGACTAGGTTATGGGCGTGCAGGAAGGGGCGCCGCGGCCGATCCGGCTCACGGTCGACCTGAACCCGGCGATGCACCGCGGGCTGTCGAGGCTCGCCGCGGAGGTCGCCGCCGACATGGGCCGGCCGGGCGTTCCCCTCGTCACCGTCATGCGGTCGATGATCACGGCGACGCTCGAGGATGAGCAGGTCTGGGCCGCGGTGCAGACCAGGCTGCCCCGTAAAAAAAGGAGACGCTCCTGGTGACGCCGGCAGACTGGTCGGCCGAGCGGGAGGAACAGCGCGCGTGGATCGACGGCCTGGCCGCCAAGTACGGCGTCGTCCGCCTCGAGGCCGCCCTCACGCCCGCCCAGCTCGAGGCCCAGCAGGACCGGGTGCTCAGGGCCCTGGGACTGCGATTCCACACCACAGAGCCGTACGCCCGGCA
>Ga0181537_10003998_pt1 | contig 12371 bp, 11 predicted proteins | sample PEATcosm2014_Bin_39_FD_119765 | JGI IMG/M metagenome (GOLD analysis project Ga0181537, IMG submission 119765) | Peatland microbial communities from MTU Mesocosm Facility, Houghton, MI, USA - PEATcosm2014_Bin23_10_metaG | ecosystem: Environmental > Terrestrial > Soil > Wetlands > Peat | place...
CGCGCCGAGCAGCCGATACCCTTCCAGCGCAATCACCGGCGGCGTCAAAATGACGGCGAGTGCGAAACTGTAGTTCTCCAGCAACTCCTTATCGAGACCACGCAGCAATCCGGTCGAGATGGTCGCCCCCGAGCGCGAGAAGCCCCTGAACGGCAGACACAGCCCCTGCACCGTGCCGATCCATACCGCGTCCTTGAACTCGACCGACTGACGGACATAGGCCGTCGTGCGCAATCCGGACACGATGATCAGGACGCCGACCGTCGCAAGCGCCACCGCGATCAGGGTGAGGTTGCCGAACAGCTGCTCGACCTCTGCCTTGACCGCGCCGCGAAAGATGACGTGCTCGATGAATACCTTGAGCCCGTAGCCGATGATCGCCGTACACACGGTGGCGACAATCAAACTGCGCGCGAACGACCAGAAGGCGCCCGCGGAGGAGAAGTAGCGGCTGCGCCAGGAATTCCAAAAATACGCGATCACCGCCAGCATCGTCCCCGTGTGCAGCATGACCAGCAAAAAGGTCATGCTGGGTGTCGTCGGATCCAAGCCCATCAGCTTTTCAGCAATGATGACATGCGCGGAACTCGACACCGGCAGTAGCTCGCAGAAGCCCTGCACGATCGCGAGAATGACAATCTTTATGACAAACGGCACAGCGGCCCCTCAAAAGAAAACGCCCCGGCCGCCGTGAAGCGGTCGGGGCGTTATACCAATTATCTTACTTGGTTGTCGCGGGAGCAGGAGCCTTCTTGTGCTTCTTGTGCGGCTTCTTCGCGGGCTTCGGCGCGTCCGTCGCAGTGCCGGCGGCGGGTGTGTCGGCGGCCATCGGCGCCGCGGTCTTCGGCATATCGGCGGACATCGCGGCAGCCGCGAGGCCAAAAGTCAACAAAGCAGTGGTAATCAGGGTTCCGAACTTATTCATGAGGTCTCCAAGCGGTGGTATTGACGAGCATTTCCAAGAATACCCCGGATCGGGTTGTTTCATCACAGATGAAGATCATTTCACAAAGCGTTTTCGGGCGGTAAATCCGCATGTTTACCCCTTGTCCGGACATGCCATGCGAGGTATACGACGATTGCGATGTTGGCGATCAGCACCACCGCCTTGCCGAGATTCGGCCGGAAAATGAGTTCGTAGACCTCCAGCGGAATCAAGGACGCCGTGATGATCGTGGTGAGCCACTCGGCCCAACGTTTCTGCATCCACAATCCGATGCCCTCCGTGGCAAACAGCGCGGCGTACGCCAATGTCACGATGCGCAAAGCGTGAACCTGCGATGCACTCAGGCCGCTGAATTTCTCCAACAGCCACGTCACGACGTCATGCTCCAATCCCAAGGGGCGAGCCGAAGCCCAGGTCAAGAGTTTGGCGGTGAGCGAAGCATCCCTCAAGCGCACCTCGCCGTAGGCGATGGCGAGCAGCAGCAGCACCTTCAGCAGCTTGTAAAGGGCGATGGTACGAAGGACGTTGAAGCGCGGCAACGGCGCCGGTCGATCAGCGATTATCATGGAGCGTTAGGCCTGACCCGCCGGCGGTTGAAACTCCAGCGTGGCGTCGAGCAGCGCCGGAATGTCGAAAACCGCCCGCTCGTTGTCGAGCATCAACGGAGCGATTCCGGCGGCTGCCACCAGCGCCGCCGGCACTTGAATGCGGTCGCGCTTCCGGGTAACCGTCCAGGTCTCGAGCCGTTTGTCTTGAAATGCCAAATTGAGCGCCCCCCAGCGCAATAAGGCTGCGCGCGCCAGCGGTGTATCCCCGCCCCAGTGACGCTGCGCCAAAGCCAAGGCCGAACCTGCGGCGATCTCCCCTTGCGGCAGCGTCATCAAATCCTGAATATATTTCACCATTTCGTCCGGCGGAACATGCACATCCAGGTAGGCTGCCGTCTTGGTCATGGCTGCCATTTTATGTCGGATTCTCCAGGCTGAACATGGCATTCTCGTCATCGTACGCGAATGCCTCGGCATAGCGAGCCCAGCGCAGCACCGCGCGCAGGGTTTGGTCGGCCGCCTCCTCGCTCATGAAGTCCTCCAGTTCGTCGATGAACCGGCTCTTACGGGCCGAATGCGAGGCGCGTTCATCCAAAACGCGGCGGATATGCGCCGCCAAGGGCACATATGTCAACAAATGACGCGAGAAAATCCGCTTGCGTTCATCGAGAGCGGCCTGCGCGAAAGCCAGCCCGTCGGGCGTCAGCTTGAGATCGCCGCCTTCGAGCTCGGCGAAGCGCAGCATTTGCAGAGTCTCGGCCACCGGGAACAGTTCATCGATCTCCATTTGCAGATCCGAGGCGATTTTCGGCAAGTCGGCCGTACCGTTGAACGGCGGGGCCGCAACCGCCTCCATCAGGCCCGCCAGAAGATTCGAAGATACCTGAGGGTACTGGCTGCCGATACCGAGGCCGGGAAAGCGCTCCTGGCGCGCGCCGGCGCCCGCTTGCGGCCGTGCCGTCATCTCCACGTAGATCCGCTCCACCATCTCGCGAAAGCTCGGGTCGAGCCGATTGCGCGGCTGCGGCAGAGACACCTTGATTTCACTTAAAATCCGCCCTGGATTGCTGCCGAATACCAAAATGCGATCGCACATCAGCACGGCCTCCTCGATGTTATGCGTGACCAAAATCACGCCCTTGATCGGCATGCGGCCTTCCGACCATAAATCCAGAAAATCCGTGCGCAGCGTCTCCGCGGTCAGTACATCGAGAGCCGAGAACGGTTCGTCCATCAGCAGAATATTGGGATGCACCACGAGCGCGCGGGCGAATCCGACACGTTGGCGCATGCCGCCGGAAAGCTCGCGCGGATAGGCGGATTCGAAGCCGTCGAGGCCGATGAGGTCGATGGCCGCCAGCGATCGTTTGCGGATGTCCGCGCGCGCCATGCGCTGTGCCTCGAGGCCGAGCGCAACGTTTTCGAACACCGTGAGCCAGGGGAACAGCGCGAAGCTCTGAAACACCATGGCAATGCCGGAGGCGGGACCTACGATCGGCTGGCCGAGGTAGCGCACCTGACCGCCGGTCGGCTCCGACAATCCCGCGATCAAGCGCAACAAAGTGGACTTGCCCGAGCCCGACCTGCCGAGCAGCCCGACGATTTGTCCCTCCCGCAATTCGAGGTTCATGCCTTCGAGCACCAGCAGTTCCGCACCGTCCGGTTTGGGGAATGCTTTGCGAACTTCCGTACACTGCAGCAGCGGTGAGCTGTTCATGGGTGCAATCTCTCAGGTAAGCCGATACTTGCGCTCGGCGTAGTAATACAAGGGACGCCAGAAGAGCCGATTGATCACGACGACGAACAGACTCATGGTGCCTATGCCGAGGACGATGCGGTGAAAATCCCCGGCCGTCGTGGCTTCCGCGATATATGAACCGAGGCCACGCGCCTCGACCTGAGTCTTCCCCCAGGTGGCCAACTCCGCGACGATGGCCGCATTCCACGACCCACCCGACGCCGTAATGGCACCCGTGACGTAAAACGGCAGAATCGCCGGCAGCGCAACCTTGCGCCACCAGAGCCAGCCGGTCACCCGGAAATTTGCCGCGACGTAGCGCATTTCAGCGGGTATCGCCGAGGCCCCGGCAATGACGTTGAACAAAATGTACCACTGGGTGCCCAGTATCATGAGCGGACTCAGATAAATGTCCGGGTTGAGTTTCCAGGTCACGATCCCGTACACGGCGATGGGAAACAGCAAATTCGCCGGGAACGCCGCCATGAACTGCGCGACGGGCTGAACAATCTGTGCGGCCTGCGGCCGCAGGCCCACCCACACGCCGATCGGCACCCATACGAAGCTTGCCAGCGCGATCAAGATGAAGACCCGCAGCATCGTCAAGGTCGCAAGACCGCAGACCTGCAACGCCTCGTGCAGCGGCGTATTCTTGATCAGCACCAGGACGATGTGCCAGCAGCCGAGCAGGACGGCCGCGGCGACCAGCGACACCCACAGAAGATCCAAGCTGCGCCTGCGAACCGCGGTGGTCGCAACGATCGGTTTGTCGTTGCGCTTGACCGCCCGGCTGGTCCACAGCACGGCCGCATGAAACGCCAAGGTCGCGGCGAGGATCACGCGTGAACGGCGCATCATCGTCAGCGCCCACGAGTCGGGAACCCGCACGCCGGGCTCCTGCTCGACGCGAAACCGGTCCACCCATGCCACCAACGGTCGAAACAGCAGCTGGTCGTACAGCAGGATCACTATCAGCATGGTGGCGATGGCCCAGCCGATGGCGTGCAGGTTTTTCTGCTCGATGGCGAGCGCGATGTAGGACCCGACACCGGGCAATGCGACGGTGGTATGTCCGACGCTGATGGATTCGGAGGCGACCACGAAGAACCAGCCGCCGGACATGGACATCATCATGTTCCAGATCAATGCCGGCATGCCGAAGGGAACCTCCAGCTGCCAAAAGCGCATCCAGGGCGAGAGCCGGAACGACTCCGCCGCTTCGGCAAGTTCGGTCGGAATTGTGCGCAGCGACTGATAGAAGCTGAAAGCCATGTTCCAAGCTTGACTGGTGAAGATTGCAAAGATCGCGGCGAATTCAGCCCCGAGCACGCGGCCGGGAGCGAGCGACATGAAGAACACCACCGTGATCGAAATGAAACCTAGAATCGGTACCGACTGCAGAATATCCAGTATCGGCACCAGGAGCTTTCCCGCCCGCTCGCTCTTGGCCGCCCACGTCGCGTAGGTCAAGGTGAATACCAGCGACAGGAACAGACCCGCCAGCATGCGGAACGTGGTGCGTGCCGCGTATTCGGGCAGGTGGCCGGGGCTGAGCGACAATGGCGTGATTTCGAGCGTCGACAGCGGCGAGAACAGGCCGCGGGATGTTTCGCCCAAAAAGGCGATCATCCCGATCACGACGATGAATGCCAGCACGTCCCAGCGCGACCAGAAATCACGGAGAAAAACATAGGGTGCGAAGCGATTCATCCGCGCATTCTCTCAGGACAGACAACGAAGTAGCTAGTAGGGTACGCATTTATGGACAAGAGCTTCACCGGCGATTCTCTGGCTGTCGGCACACCACGCGCCGCTTCGCCGATGCAAAGCCAACCCTTGCCGACGCGCTTCAATGTTCTGGGTGCGATCAGTTTTTCGCATTTTCTGAACGACATGATGCAATCGCTGATCGTTGCAATCTATCCGTTGCTGAAGGGTGAATTCAGCTTGAGTTTCGTGCAGATCGGCATCATCACGCTGACCTACCAGATCTGCGCATCGGTTTTGCAACCGCTCATCGGCATCTACACCGACAAACACCCGAAGCCCTACTCGCTGAGCGTCGGCATGGGATTTACACTGATTGGCATCGTGGCGCTGGCATTTGCGCCGAACTACGCCTGCGTGCTCATCGCCGCTGCGATGATCGGCGCGGGTTCATCGATTTTTCATCCCGAATCCTCGCGCATCGCCCGCCTCGCCTCGGGCGGCCGTCACGGGCTGGCGCAGTCCATTTTCCAGGTCGGCGGCAATGCGGGCAGTGCCATGGGTCCATTGTTGGCCGCCTGGATCATCGTGCCGCACGGACAATCGAGTCTGGCCTGGTTTTCACTTGCCGCGTTGCTCGCCATCGCCGTATTGGCGCGGGTCGGCGCCTGGTACAAGCGCCGACACCTCGATCGCGCCGCCGGCGGCACGCGGCGGGCAGCTGTGCCGGGTCCGGTGTCGGTCCGCCGGGTTGCGTGGTCGATCGTCATCCTGGTCATCTTGATCTTCTCCAAGTATTTCTACATCGCGAGCATCTCGAGCTTCTACAGCTTTTACTTGATCGACAAATTCCAGCTGTCGGTGCGCTCGGCCCAGATGTATTTGTTTCTTTTTCTGTTCGCCATGGCGCTCGGTACGCTGTTCGGCGGCCCCATCGGCGATCGCATCGGCCGCAAGCGCGTCATCTGGGCATCGATTCTCGGAGTGGCGCCCTTCAGCCTGTTGCTGCCCTTCGTCGGTTTGATGTGGACCGGCATCCTCACCTTCATCATCGGACTCATCCTGTCCTCGGCCTTCTCGGCCATCGTCGTATTCGCCCAGGAGCTGATGCCCGGCAAGGTCGGTGCCGTCTCGGGCTTGTTTTTCGGATTCGCCTTCGGAATCGGCGGCATCGGCGCGGCGGTGCTCGGCGGTTTGGCCGACAGCCACGGGATCGAATTCGTCTACCGGCTGTGTGCCTACCTGCCGCTGCTCGGCATGGTGGCGGCGTTCTTGCCCGATATCGAACATCGCAGGACATGACCCACCAGCTCATACTTGCAATCGGTCAGTACGGGTTGGTGATCGTGGTCGTCAACGTGCTCCTCGATCAGATCGGACTTCCGGTGCCGGCGGTGCCGACGTTGATCATGGCCGGCGCGATCGCCGCCGACGGACACATGCCGTTGCCTTCGCTTTTCTTCGGGTCCGTGATCGCCTGCCTGGCTGCCGACTGCGGCTGGTACCTGATCGGTGAGAAGTACGGCATCCGCGTGCTCAAAACCCTGTGCAGGATATCGCTCGAACCCGATTCGTGCGTCAGCCAGACGCAAACGCGCTTTGAACGCTGGGGAGTCAATTCCCTGGTCATCGCAAAGTTCGTTCCGGGCCTCGCCATCATCGCGCCGCCCATGGCGGGCGCGCTGCGTATCGGCTGGCCGCGATTCGCTTTTTTGAGCACCTGCGCCGCCCTCCTCTGGGTGGGCTCGGCGCTCCTCGCCGGCATCCTGTTCAAATCGCAGATCGCGAGGCTGCTCGACAATCTGAACGGCGTCGGCAGCTTCGCTGCGGCGGGTGTGGCGCTTTTGCTTGCCGCCTACGTCGGCTACAAATGGTGGGAACGCAGCCGCTTCTATCGAATGCTGCGCATGGCGCGGATCAGCGTCGCCGATCTGTACGCGCTGATGCAGGCCGGCGCCTCGCCCATCATCCTCGACGTGCGTTCGACCACCGCCCGGGCGCTCGAACCGAAGTGGATTCCGGGCGCGCTGAACGTGCCGCTGCAGGACGTGGCGCGGCACCTCAAGGAATTACCTCGCGACCGGGAAATCATTTTGTATTGCACCTGCCCGAGCGAAGCCTCCGCCGCGCGGGTTGCGAAGTTGTTGATGAATCACGGTTTCAAGCGCGTCCGTCCGTTGTCGGGCGGGCTCGATGCCTGGATTGCCGCAGGCTATCGCGTGGAGCACGACGCATGACTCATCATGTCGTCATCGTCGGTGCCGGCTTCGGCGGCCTGGCGGCGGCGCAAGGATTGGCCGGCGCCGCCGTCAGGATCACCATCATCGATCAGCGCAATCACCACCTGTTCCAGCCTCTCCTGTATCAGGTGGCCACGGCATCGCTTGCCACCTCGGAGATTGCGTGGCCGATCCGCCACCTGCTGCGCAAGCGCAAGGAGGTCACGACCTTGCTCGGCGAGGTGACCGCAGTCGACACCGAGAACCGCACCGTGTCGCTCGGCGACGGCGGCAGCGTGGCGTATGACACGCTGGTACTCGCCACCGGTGCCCGGCATGCCTACTTCGGACACGACGAGTGGGAGCCGTACGCGCCCGGGCTCAAGACCCTGGAAGACGCGACTTCGATCCGGCGGCGGATTCTTTTGTCTTTCGAACGTGCGGAACGCGAGAGCGATGAGCAGCGCCGCGCGGCCTTGTTGACCTTTGTGATCATCGGCGGCGGCCCGACGGGCGTCGAGTTGGCGGGAGCGATCGCCGAACTCGCGCAGCAGAATCTACCCCAGGAATTTCGCCACATCGACACGCGCAAGGCGCGCGTCGTGCTCATCGAGGCGGGTCCGCGCGTCTTGCCGAGCTTTACCGAGGATCTGTCCGCCTATGCTCAGAGATCGCTCGAGGGCCTCGGCGTAGAGGTTCATCTTGGTCACCCGGTAAGCCACTGCGGCGAGGCGGGCGTCGTCTACGGGGGAGGCGCATTGGCCGCCGAGGTGATTCTGTGGGCCGCCGGCGTGCGCGCGTCGTCCGCGGCCGCCTGGGTCGGGCTGCCGGCCGACGCGGCCGGACGCGCGAAAGTAGAGCCGGATCTGACCGCACCCGGGCACCCGGAAATATTCGTCATCGGCGATACCGCGACCGTCGATGCGTGGCACGGCAAACCCGTTCCGGGCATCGCGCCCGCCGCAAAACAGCAGGGCATGCACGCCGCGCGCTGTATCAGGCTGCGCCTGCGCGGAGTCGAGTCCGCTTGCAGCTTCCGCTACCGCCATGCCGGAAGTCTGGCGACCATCGGCAAACGCGCGGCCGTGATCGATTTTGGGCGCATCAAGGTGCGCGGCTGGCTCGCCTGGTGGATCTGGGGATTTGCGCATATTTACTTCCTGATTGGCGTACGCAACCGATTGGCCGTCGCCTTGAGCTGGTTATGGATCTACATCACCGGCAGCCGCAATGCCTGTCTGATCACCCAGGGGGACCCACGGCAACCGAAATGATCCACGGGGTGCGGGCGCGCATAATGGACGCCGTGCGTTGTCACACGACTCTCGGCGCGATTGTGGCGCTCATGGCGGGCGCCATGCCCTACGCTGCGCGCAGCGATTGGACGCTCGCGAGCGAAGCGTCCATCAGGCACGATGACAATGTCGGCAACAGCGGATCGGCATCCGATGTCGTCGGCGATTCGACGTTGAGCGCGCGGCTCTCCTTGTTGAATCTCTTTCCGCTGGGAGAGAGCTACAGTTTGACGGTTGGCGGCAATCTTCGCGGCGAATTGTTCCGCACGCTCACCGGCTTGAATAACGCGTCTCTCGAAGCACAGCTGTCGCTCAAGAAGAAATGGGGGCTGGGTGCCTTGGCACCGTGGGCACGTGTCGGACTCTCGGTCGGCCGGTCGAGCTACGATGATAGCTACCGAAATGCATGGGACTATCGGGCGCTGGCCGCGGCCGGCTGGCGCATCGATCAGCGCCTGAATCTGTGGGCGGAGTATGCCTACGATCGGCTGGCTGCGATCGAGCAGACGGAAGAGGAGGTCCCGGGTCTGTCCGCGGACGCGTATAGTCAGGTCAGCAACAATCTCACGTTGAATGCCGAGTATTCGTTGAGCGAGCGCACCTTTCTCAACGTCGGCTTGTTGGGCCGTCAGGGCGATGTGGTGTCGACGACGGAAGGCAACGCGCAAATTTTTTCCGCCGCACGCGCGCTCGCCGAAGATCCGGCATTCCGACGCGAGGCCTACGCTTACCGGATCACCGGCACGTCCTATGGGTTTCGAGTGGGAATTCACTTCTCGCCGACGCCGCACAGCCTGCTGGGCTGCGGATTCGAGCGCCTGATCACGCACGCGTATGGCGGCGCCGATTATACGAAGTCGATTCCCGAGATCACCTGGGATTACCGCTTCTGAGATGAAAAAATCGCTCGCCATAGGCCTCGTGCTCATGAGCGCCCTGCCGGCACACGGCGCCGAATTGATCGTGCAGGTGAAGGATCGGGGCAAGCCGGTCGCCGACGCCGTGGTGATCGCGACGCCGCAGGACCCTAAGAATCTGCTGCGCGCCAAACCGCCCGCGGATGCGGTCGACCAGGTGGACAAGCAGTTCGTGCCCTACGTGAAGCCGGTGTTCGTGGGATCGAAAGTGCGCTTTCCCAATAGCGACAATATCCGCCACCAGGTCTATTCGTTTTCACCCGCCAAAAAATTCGAGTTGCCCCTGTACGCCGGCAGCACGGCGCCGCCGGTGGTGTTCGACAAGCCGGGAGTCGTGGTCTTGGGCTGCAACATTCACGACTGGATGGTGGGCTACATCTACGTGTCGGACACGCCATTCTTTGCGAAGACCGAGGCCGCGGGAACTGCAACCCTGGACGATCTGCCGCCCGGCGAATACACCGTGCGTGTCTGGCACCCGAGCATGGCCGAGCATACCGATGACTCGACGGCTCGACGCCTGACCTTGACTGCGGACTCTCCGGTGAATCTCGAGTGGACGCTGAGCCTCAAACCGCTGTTTCGTGTGCCGCGCGTATCGACCCCGGGCTCTACAGTCTACTAAATGAAGCCCAGGGTGCTCGGGCTGAATGCCGCCAAATTCGGCAGCACCGTCGTCAATGACGCCTGGCTCACGCCGAACCACGCCGCCATGGTTGCCGCGTATTGATCCACGGCGATCGTCGGGATCCAACGGCCGCGGGTGCCCTCATCATCGGGGCTGCCGAGCGCCAGCGTCGGCATGGTGCCGTACAGTTGTCCGCCGTGCACCGCCGCGCCGATCACCAAATGATGGCTGCCCCACGCATGGTCTGTCCCCAAGCCGGTGTTTCCCTGCAGGGTGCGCGAGAAGTCGGAGAGCGTAAACGATGTCACGTCGCTGCCGGCGCCGATGTCCGCCATGGCGGCATGAAATGCGGCCAACGCCGGATCGAGCTGCGCGAAAAGCGTTTGCTGAGTGTCGGGCTGATTGGTATGCGTGTCGAAGGACCCCAAGGTCGCGAGAAATACCTGGCGCTTGGCGCCGAGTGCGGCGCGTGCTTCGATCACCTTGCCGATCGCGAGCAGCTGCTTCGCAATGCTGGTGGTGAGGCCGGTGAAATGCGTCGTGACCGTGCTGGTGGTCTCCGTCAGGATGGGGTTGAGCGTGGCGCTGCTTGCGAGCGCGCCGCTCATCACATCCTGGGCCGCGGCGGTCAGATCGCTGCTCCGGTCGAGGCCGAGCAGACTCACCAGCGCGGAGCGGCGTGCGGTATTGGCGGTGCTGCTCGAGAAGCCGCTGAGGCCGAAGGAGCCGCTGGTTGGGATGACCAGCGCCTGGCTCGCAGCGCCGGTGACGAACAAATTATTGCCGCCGGTGGAGATCATCGGCGGCACCAGGGCGCCGGCGTTCAACGTATTGAACTGATCCGACAACCGTCCGCCCCAGCCGGTATTCGATGATTTGTCGGAGATCGCTGCCTGCCATTCGTGCTGCTGATCGATATGCGAAAACAGAGTCGCGGGTTTCTGCGTGGCGCTCGACAAGTATTGCGCCTTGGTCAACGGCTGCACCAAGGTGCCGACGTTCGCGACCACCGCGAGATTGCCCGCCGTCCACAGGCTTTGCAGTCCCGGAAGCGACGGATGCAGCCCGTACCGCAAGACTCCGCCGGGTTCTTGCAGCGGCAATAACTGCGCCTGCGGCAGTGCCAGCGGGCCGCGAACCTGCGCATAATTCGCATAGCCCGCCGAATCGATCGGCACCACCATATTGTTGGTGTCGTTGCCGCCGCTCAGGAAGATACACACCAGCGCCTTGTAGTCGTCCGTCGCCGCTGCTCGCGATGCGAGAATCCCCAACTGACCCAGCGCCGCGGAACCCGCAAGCGCACCGGCATGACACAAAAAACTGCGACGCTTCATTTCAACGCTCCACTTGATACTGTGCGGAAGTCAGCAGGAGATAGGTTGCGGCCTGTGCCGCTTCCAGTTCGGTCGTGGATGCGGCGCCAAGCGCGCTCTGCACCACCGCGCCTGCCTGGCTCGAGAGGCTGCCATGCATCAGCGTTTGGTTCAGTTGAGCAATCAACGCCGCGGGATCGGTGATTGCGGCCAGCGAGGCAAGGTCGATGGTGGTGCCGGTGCTGCCCGTCACGGTGGGATCCGGCGTCGTGCCGCCCTGTATGATGACGGTATTGACGAAGTTGGCGCGCGCCAGCACAGTCGCCGCATCGTCGATGCCGAATTCAGGCGCCAGCGTCTGACTGCCCGGCAGCACGAAACTCGGCGGATAAAAACTGAAGACCGAGGCTGGCTGGTAGATCGGCTGGCCCATGCTGCTGCTGGCGCTGCGCAGCAGCACGCCGTCCGATTGGCCGCCGAGGTTGCGCATCACGGAGGTGATGAACAGCGCCGGTTCGCGTAGATGGCCGAAGCCGGTGCTGGCAGGCGCATCGCCGCGCGCCTCGCTGTCGGTCAAGATCGCAGTCACGACGGCTCCCATGTCGCCGCGCACCCCCTTGCCGTTGTTGGCGAAAACTGCCGCGACGCGCGCGACGTACGCGGGACTCGGATTGCTCGTCACGAGATGCTGTATGAGCTGTTTGCCGATGAAGGGACCGACGTTGGGATGGTTGAATATGTCATCGAGCGCCATCGCGAGATCTTGCTCCGGCGTCTGGCCCGCCGGCACGGTGAAGCCATCCAGCAGGAGTTTCGTGCCGGGTTCGTGATAATCGGCAAACGGCACCATCACCCCGACATAATTGAGCGGATTGTAAAACTGCGAGGTCGCGCCCGGCAGCGGCGGATAGGCCCAGCCCGTGAACACCGCGGAGAATCCCGCGACTGTGTCCTGGTCGTAGGTCGGAATCGGCGCGCCGTTGGCGTCGAGCTTCTGCGAGCCGTCGGCGTTCTGCTCGTACAGGCCGATCGAGCACAATTGCAGCACCTCGCGGCC
>Ga0181537_10003999_pt1 | contig 12368 bp, 11 predicted proteins | sample PEATcosm2014_Bin_39_FD_119765 | JGI IMG/M metagenome (GOLD analysis project Ga0181537, IMG submission 119765) | Peatland microbial communities from MTU Mesocosm Facility, Houghton, MI, USA - PEATcosm2014_Bin23_10_metaG | ecosystem: Environmental > Terrestrial > Soil > Wetlands > Peat | place...
GCGGACATTATCGTTTTTTTGGATTTCCGGCACAGCATCCGAAAATGCCGCCACATCACGAACGCGACGCCTATTTGAAAAATTGCGCGGCCGAATTCGCCCAAAATCTGGAAACAATCCTCAAACGCGATCCGTTGCAATGGTATAATTTCTATCCGTTCTGGGAAAAAACCGAATTGCCGCAACCGCAGCCAAAACCCGTCGCCCAACCATGCCCGTCGCCATCGAAAATCTGATCCCGCACCGCGCGCCGATGCGCTGGATTGACGCGCTGACCGATTGCACGGACTTGACCGCGAGCGCGAACGCGACTTTCAACGCGAAACATTTTGCCGTCGCGAAGGGCGCGGTTTCTGAAATCGCGCTCGTCGAGTGCATGGCGCAAACCGCAGCCGCCGCGTTGGGACAGCGCGCGCGGAATGCAGGAAAAACCGGCGCGGACGGCATTGGAATGCTCGTGGCCGTTTCCAATTTCAAAATCCATTTGCGCGCGCCGTTGGAAAAACTTTTGCAGATTGAGATTCGCGAACTCAAGCGCCTCGGTTCGATGCGGATGATTTCCGGCGTCATTTTGTGCGAAGGACGGACAATCGCCGCCGGGCAATTGATGGTATATGCGTGAGCCGCCCGCGAATTTTCCGACGCCGGTGGCCATCGCCGGTTGCGGCGCGACGACCGCCGTTGGTCGCGGCGTGGAAGCGCTGCGTTCAGCATTGCGCGCCAACTCCAGCGGCCTGCGCGCGTGCGAAAAATTTGATTCTCCGCGTTTTCAGTCCAAAATCACCGGCGCAATTCCCCAAACTGGAAATGACAACGACAATCCTGCTTGGCAATTCGCAACGGACGCGTTGGAAGAAGCGCGAAGTTCGGCGCTTGAAATTTTAAAGAAAATTCCTGCTGAACGAATCGGACTCGTTCTTTCAACAACCAAGGCAAACATCGCCGCGCTTGAAAGAATTTCCGAAAATCGTCTGTGCTCCGAAACCGCCCGTCGTCATTTGCAGGGAAATTTTCTCGCTGCCGATCTTGCCGCCGCGCACGGCGCGCGCGGTCCCGTGCAATGCGTGTCCGTCGCTTGCGTTTCCGGATTGGTCGCAATTCAGCAAGCTGCAAAATTGATCCAGCGCGGCGCGGCGGACGCGGTTTTTGTCGTGGGCGTGGATACTCTTTCCAATTTTGTGATGGCTGGATTCACGGCGTTGAAGGCGATTGACCCGAACGGCTGCCGTCCTTTCGACAAAGACCGCTGCGGTTTGAGTCCGGGCGAAGCGGGCGCGGCGATTGTTCTAGTGGGACAGGCTTCCAGCCTGTGTAGTTCCAAATCACAACTCGACAGGCAAGATGCCTGTCCCACAATCAAAATTCTCGGCTGGGGCGGAAGCAACGACGCGAATCATTTGACCGGGCCGTCGCGCGACGGTTCAGGTCTGGCGCGGGCGATCCGCAGCGCGCTCAAAATGTCAAAATTGTTGCCAGCGGAAATTGATTACATCAACGCGCACGGAACCGGCACGCCTTACAACGACGCGATGGAATCAATCGCGTTGAAAAATGTTTTTGGCGAAGCATGTCCGCCGTTCAGCGGCGCGAAGGGAATGCTCGGACATACGCTTGGCGCGGCGGGCGTTGTCGAAACCATTTTGTGCGCGATCGCGATGCAGGAAAAATTTCTGCCCGGCACGCCGCGTTTGAACACAATCGCGGAAGGCGTGCCGGCGGGCCTCGTTCGCGAACCGCGTTCCGTCGCAAAAATAAATCGTGTTTTGAAACTCAACACCGGATTCGGCGGCGCGAACGGCGCGCTCATTCTCGGCCATGAATAAAATTTTCATCGCTGCAACAAGCAAGGTCGCCGCGGCCGATTTGCCATCGGCCCGGCTTGGCCCGCGTTTTGCGCGGCTTGATTTGCAAAGCCAGATGGCTTTGCTCGCGGTCGAATCGCTGGGCGTTGATTTTCAGGAATTTTCGCCCGACCGCGTGGCGGTTTGTCTTGCGGCAAAAATCGGTTCGCTGTCAACGGACGTTGAATTTTGGAACGGCCGCGACGGCGCGGGCGGGCCGAGCCCGACTTTGTTTGCCTACACGCTGCCGAGCGCGGCGATCGGCGAAATCGCGATCCGCCACAAATTGACCGGGCCGAATTTGTGCTTTGTCGACGACGACAAAATTCTGTTGTCCGAAGCCGCCGATTTGATTCAGCGCGGTGAGGCGGATTATTGCGTCTGTGTTTCATGCGCCGTCGTCACCGCAGCGGCGGCAGAATTGATTCAGATTCCACCGGAAACGGGTGCGTGCGCGGTTTTTTTGCAGCGCGGCGAAGGGTTGCGCGAGTTGACGGAATTTGACCGTGACATGAAATCGCTGTGTGCTAATTTTTGCCGACCTAAAATTTCCGGTTGAGAAGGACATGAACATTTCAATGAACGAACTGAAGGCGAACATCATCGAGTCGCTCCGTTTGCAGGACATCACGCCTGAAAAAATTGACGATGACGCCCCGCTTTTCGGCACGGGGCTGGGCTTGGATTCCATTGACGCGCTCGAACTGGTCGTGATGCTTGAGCGCGACTACGGCATCGTGATCAAGGACATCGCCGAAGGCCGTCCGGCGTTCCAGTCCGTGCGCACGCTGGCCGACTTTATCGCGGTCAAGCGCCCAAAATAATGGCCGTGCATTTTCCCGTCATCACCGGCATGGGCATCATCAGCGCAGCCGGCTTCGGCATGGAAGAAAACTGGCGCGCAATCGCCGCCGGTCGCAGCGGGTTGAAACATCTGACGCTTTTTCAATCCCCGCGCTACGGACAGATTCCCGTCGGCGAAATCCGGCAGGATCTCGCCGGCCTCGGCGCGCCGTCGCGCGGCTCGCGCAGCGACAAACTCGGCTGGTTGGCCGCGCGCGAAGCGGTCGCTTCCGCGAAAATCAATTTTCAAGATTGCGGCGACCGCTCGGGCGTGCTGCTCGGCACTTCGGTCGGCGGTTCGTTCGACAGCGAGCAATTTCTCGAAACGCTCATCAAGCGCGGGAAAATGCGCGCGCGACCGACTCGCTTTCACGAATGTTCCTCAACCGTTGATTTGATCGCCGATGAATTCGGATTGTTCGGACCAAGCACGGCAGTGGCGACCGCCTGTTCGTCCAGCGCGCTTGCCATCGCGATGGCGGCGGAAATGATCATGTCAGGGGAAGCCGACGTGATGCTCGCGGGCGGCGCGGATTCGCTTTCGCGCATGACGTGGGGCGGATTTCACTCGCTGCTGCTCGTGGATTCCGAAGGTTGCCGGCCGTTCGACATGAATCGCGCCGGGATGAGCCTTGGCGAAGGCGCGGCGATTTTGATTTTGGAATCCGAGGAATTTGCACGCAAACGCGGCGCAAAAATTCTGGCGCGACTTGCCGGCTGGGGCGCGAGTTGTGACGCGCATCATGCCACCGCGCCGCATCCGCAAGGCACGGGTGCCGCTGCGGCCATGCAAGCTGCGCTGCGGCGCGCCGCACTCGAACCGTCGGCGATCGATTATATCAATGCGCACGGCACCGGCACGCGCGACAACGACCTTGCGGAAGCGAATGCGCTGAAAACCATTTTCAAAAACCGCGTGCCGCCGTTTTCCAGCACGAAGGGATTTTTCGGCCACGCGCTTGGCGCCAGCGGCGCGATTGAAGCCGTCGTTTGCGTCGAAGCCCTGCGTCGGCAGGAACTGCCGCCCAATCCCGGTTTCGAAAAAATTGATCCCGCCATCGGCCTTGAACCGATTACCACTTTGCGACCCGCGCCGCTGGCGCATGTGATGAGCAATTCGTTTGGTTTCGGCGGCAACAATGCGGTCCTGATTTTTTCAAAACCCGAAACGCCCGCGCGCACCCGCGCGCCGCATCCGGTTGAAGTTGCCGTGGACGGCTTGGGCGTGATCGGCCCGGGCGCAGTCGCTGTTCAGGAAATCAGACCGCCGCTGCCGCCGGGAAAAGTTTCGGTTCACAGTTGCGGCGTGCTGTCGGATGCCGCGCTGCTCAATCCAAACCAGCGCCGCCGCTTGAGCCGGCTGCAACAAATGGCGTTGATCACCGCGCGCCGCAGCCACGCTTCCGATCCGTCGCAGCGCGTCGCGGTCGCGATCGGCACCGGCCTCGGCTGTCTCGAAGATGCGGGCGCGTTCATTGAAAATCTTATTTCCAAGGACGAACGCGAACCGATGCCCGCGCGGTTTCCCAATTCAGTCCACAACGCCGCCGCCGCGCAGGTCGCGATCGATTTGGGCGCGCGCGGGATGAACTCCGCGCCGACTGCGGCTGAAATCACTTTTGAGATCGCGCTCTGGCAGGGGATTTGCCAGCTCGCGACCGACGAGGCCGATCGCGCGCTGGTCGGCGCGGCGGACGAACTGGACAAATATCTGCTGGGCATCGGCCAGCGCTGGGGCGCGTGGAATGAAAAAATAAAACCCGGCGAAGGCGCGGTCGTCGCGAGCCTGTCACGCGCGGAAAAAACCGTCGCGTCGCTCGCTCGCGTGACTGCGGTGAAACTTGGCCGCTACCGCCGCCCCTTTGACGCGGAGCGCGAAGCCGACTGGATTGCCTCCGCCGTTGACCTGAAAGATGTGGGCGTGATCTTGAGCGGCGCCAAAGGTTTTCCGATAATGGACGCGTTGTATGAAGCCGTCGCGTCGGCGTTGTCGTCGCGCGCCGGGCGAAAATTGGAGCATCAGACTTACAAACAGCATTGCGGCGAATTCCACTCGGCTTCAGCGTTCGGATTTTCCGTCGCGATGGGTTTGGCGCGGCAAAAAAAATGCGGCGTGCTTTTATACACGCTGGCGCCGCGCGGCGGAAAAGCCGTGTGCTGCATCCAGCCATGAGCCGGTTTCAAAAAATTTCAATCATCGCGCTGCTCTCTGCCGCGGCAGCCGCGGCATTCGGGCAATTGATTTTGACCGGAATCTTAATCATCGCGTTTCTGGCGGCCGCTGGGCTCGGCGTCGCGTTTCCGCAAATGGGTTTTTTTGGAAAATTCATTTGCCATGGAAATCATTTAAAAAAATGCGTGGCCCTGACGTTTGACGACGGGCCGGACGCAAATTCAACGCCGCAATTGTTGGATTTGCTGAAAGAAACAAAAATCGAGGCGGCATTTTTTGGCGTCGGAAAAAAAGTCGCGGCGAATCCCGGATTGTCCGCGCGGATCGTGCGCGAAGGTCACCTATTGCAAAATCATTCCCACGCGCACAGCCATTTCACAAATTTTTTTCCCGTCACGCGATTACGAACGGAATTGTCGCAAACGCAAGCGGCAATTAAAGCAGCGACGGGAACTGTCCCTCAATTTTTCCGTCCGCCGATGGGTTTGTCGAATCCGCGCATTTTTCGCGCCGCGCGCGAACTTGATTTAAAGGTCATCGGCTGGAGCGTTCGCAGCCTCGACACGATTTTCACCGATCCAAAAAAAATTGTCGCGCGCATCGCTCGCCGCCTCGAACCGGGCGCGATCATTTTGCTACACGACGGCAATATCCCGGTCGAACGTTTGCTGGCGACGGTGAAATTGCTTTTGGCAACTCTCCGCGAACGCGGTTATGATGTCGTGCGGCTCGATAAAATGCTCGAATGAAATTTTTCAATACTATTTTAGTGATGATGCTGACGTTTGGAATTTTTGCGGCGGACAATGTGCCGTTGCAACCCGTCGCCGATCCGCAGCCGGTTCTGCAAGACCTGCAACGCAAAATGTCTTCGCTCGGCTCGGTTTATTTCGAGCTGACGCAGGAGCGCCATTTGAAACTGTTCACCGAACCGTTGACCAGCAAAGGTTTCATGCTGATCGAACGGCCCGACCAAATCCGCTGGGAAACGACCGCGCCGTATCAATCCATTCTGCTAGGCGACAAAAAATCCGTGGCGCAATTTGAATTCAACGACGGCAAATGGGAAAAGTTGAAACTGGGATTCCCGCAAATGTTGCAACGCGTGATGGACCAGATGTCGCTGATGAACCAGGGCAAGCTTGATGCGCTGACGAGCGATTACACGATTTCAGTTTCAACCAATGTTGAAACAATTTTAACGCTCGTGCCGAAAGATGAAAACGCGCGCTCGGTGCTGGCGTCCATCGAAGTGAAGATGGCGCCGGATTTTTCCGCGACGCGCGAAGTGGTGATGAACGAGCCGAACGGCGATTTCACGCGGATCATTTTCAACCGGGAAAAACGCGACGTGAAATTTCCAGCGGGAACTTTTGACCAAACCAAACCGCTGGAGATCGCCGCCGTCAAGGCGGCCGTGGGCGATGCGCCGTAATTTATTTTTTTTGTTGCTGCTGCTCGCGGCGGGTTGTGCGACCGCGCCGCCGCCGGAAAATTTTTCGCGCGGCGAAAATTTATTTCCGCCCGATGCGCTGATGATCCAGCGCGCGGTGCTGACGGTGCATGGACGGCAATTCACTTTGAACGGTTATCTCGCGTCGAGCAAAAGCGGCGGCCAACGGTTGATCGTCACGGAAAATTTCGGCGCGGTGCTGGCGGACGTTTTGGTGAAACCGGGCGGGAAAATTTTCGTGATGCGGTCGAGCCGGCTGTTTCGTCCGGAATGGATCGGGCGTTTCGTCGTCGCCGATCTGGAATGTGTTTTTGGTGATGCGACGCCAAAAAATTGCCCGGGGAAAATGTTAAGTCCGGCGCATTTCATTTTAGAACATCGCGGTTACACTTTGGATTTGCAAATCGTGGAAACCAAACCCGGTCCGCAGCCGCCGGAATTATTTGACGAAACGAAGCGAGGTTCGCCGTGACGATGCAACGTTCCATCGCCGCCGCGCGCATTGGCGAACCACAAAAAAATGCAGACGGCGCAGATATTTTTGAATTTTGTTTCGCCGCAAACGACCCGGTGTTCGCCGGGCATTTTCCAAGTCGTCCGCTGTTGCCGGGAATTTTTCAATTGGAAATGGCGCGTGCCGCAGTGGAAATTATTTTAAACTGTCCGTTGACCGTGCGCGAAGTTTCCAAGGCAAAATTCCAGCGTCCGATTTTGCCGGACGAAACCGTGCGGTTGGAATTAAAATTGTCGGAGACCGGAGAAACAATCCAAGCGCGCGCAAGTTTTTCCGTCAAAGGCCAGTCGGCGGGCGAAACGATTTTATTGTTGTGGCGAAACCAAGATTAAAAATTTGGCTCCAGCGGATTTTTTTCAGCGCGATTTGCCTCGCGCTGATTGGCTGGCTTACCATTACTTTGATTTTGCGACATTGCATCGCGAAACCCCCGCCGTTGCCCGCGGATGTTTCGATCATGTCGCTCAAGCCGGAGGCGCGCGGTGGGAAAATCTGGCTCGGCAAGTCGTGGACCGGCCAGCGCGAAGGTTTGACGGTGATTTTTCTGAAAGGCTCGCCGTTCGAGATGGGTTACGCCGAGGGCGTGTTGTTGCAGGACAAAATGCACACGCTGGAAAATGAATTTCTGAAAATGATCCAGGGTTACGTGCCGCAACATTGGGTGATGGAACTGCTAAAAAATTATATCGTCTTTCGCAACCGCCACTTGAGCGATTTTGTGCCGCTCGATTTCCGGCAGGAAATTTACGGCGAGACGCTCGGCTGTCCCGACATCCATCCCGAAGAGGGAAATTATTACAACCGCCTGTTGAATTATCACGCCGCGCACGACGTTTCCTACATGATGATTGACAATCCGTTCATCTCCGCGCGCGCGGGCTGCACGGCGTTCGGCGCGTGGGGCAGTGCGACGGAAAACAAGCATCTCATCACCGGCCGAAATTTCGACTGGGAAGCCGCCGAAGTTTTCAGCCGCGACCGCGTCGTGATGATGTGCGAGCCGGACAACGGAATTCCGTTCATCTCGTTGTCGTGGGCCGCGATGGCCGGGGTTGTTTCGGGCATGAACCGCGCGGGCGTTTCGGTGACAGTCAACGGCGCGCCGTCCAAATTGCCAAACACGACTGCCACGCCCGTCGCGATCGTCGCGCGCGAAATTCTGGAGCAGGCGCACAACTTGGACGAGGCGCTGAAAATTTTACGCGCCGCGAAAGTTTTTGTCTCGACGATCTGGCTCGTCGGCAGCCGTGCGGACGGAAAATTTGTCGTCGTCGAAAAAACTCCCGGCGTGACGAACGTGCGCGAGGCGAATGGCGATTCCATCGTCTGCCCGAACCATTTTGAAACGGCGGGATTGAAAGACGGCGAGCGCAACACCAATTACATGATCGAAGCGACTTCAGTGTCGCGCGAAAAGCGGATGATGGAATTGTTACAGCAGTCGCACGGCACGATCAATGCCGCGCAATCGGCGGCCATTTTGCGCGACCGCGATCTGCCCGGCGGAATTTTTGCGGGCGACGGCCATCGCGGTTCGTTGAACGCGTTCATCGCGACGCACGCGACGGTCATGGATTTGAGCAGCAATATTTTTTGGGCCGCGTCGCCGCCGAACCAGCTCGGCAAATTTGTCGCGTTCGATGTGAATGATTTTTCGCGCGAGCTGCCGGAATTGACCTTGCCGGCGGATGAAACCTTGAGCGACGGCGAATACGAACGCACGCGACAGGCGCAACAATTTCTGGCCGACGGCCCGCGCGCCTTGAAAAATAAAAACGCGCAAGCTGCATTGGAAATGGCCGACAAAGCCGAGGCGTTGAATCCGGGTTTTTACCAGAACACAACGCTGCGCGGCCGCGCGCTGCTGGCGTTGGGCCGGAACGACGAGGCCGCGCAGTCGTTTGAAAAAGCGCTGGCGGAACATCCGGCGTTTTTGGAAGAGACGCACGAGCTCGAAAGTTTATTGCAACAGACCAAAAGCCCGAAGTAACTTTGCGCCGAAATCATGCCGGAAAATTATCGCATCACCCGAAGCTGGAAATTCATCCAGGCGCTGCTGGGTTTTGGCGCGACGCTTTTTCTCGTGCTGCCCTATTTGCGCCGGACGCATGGGATGTATCGCTTGCGTCCGTCGCAAAAATATCTGTTCGTCTCCAACCATGTCAGCCTGCTGGACACGATTTTGCTCGGCGGCCTGTGCCTGCGTTCCGATTGCTACCCGATTTTGGTGCTGGGTGACAAAAATGTCTGGCACGCGTCGTGGCTGAAAAAAATCTTGAGCCGCAAGATCGGTTTTCTCGTCGAGCGCGGAAAACTGAGTCCGAACCGCATCGAAGAATTGCAGACGTTTGGACGTTGCGGAAAGGAATTTCATCTGCTCGTTTTTCCAGAAGGCACGCGCGGCGACGGCGTCAACGTCGCCGCGCCGCAGCCGGGGATTTATTTCATCGCGCAGGAGGCGCGGCTGCCCATCGTGCCGGTGTTCATCGAAAACATGCAGTTGGTCTCGACGAAGCAGGGAAAATTTCACCCCATCGGCGGCTTGCGGAAAGTCGAAGTGCATTTTGGCGAACCGATTTTGCCGGAAAAATATCTTGGTTTGCCGCGTGAAGAATTTCTGGAGCTGGTGCGACGGAGCATCACGACGGCCCGGCAACCGCAACCAGCAGCACATTTGAATCCCGTCCCGCGCCGGGTTTGATCTCAAAATGGACGAAGCCCGCCTGTCTCAACGCGTTTTCCAGTTCGGCGCGCGTCTGAAAATGCAAACCCTCCACCGTCTTGTTGTGGCCGAGGCGCGTCGCAATTTTTTCCCAAAAATCAACGCGCCGATGCGCCGAGTTCTCCGCGCGCGCGGCGTCGCGCAAAATTAATTTTCCGCCGGGACGCAACGCCTGTCGCGCTTTATTTAGAATCAACTGCTGTTTCTCTGGCGTCCAATAGTGCAACACGTCGAGCAGCAGAATCGTGTCGCACGCTGGATAGTCGCAGTTGAGAATGTCGCCGGTCTGAAATTTAATTCGTGACGATTCCGGCGCGGTGCGTTGCGCGACGCGGATTTTATTTTCATCGTAATCAATGCCGAGAAAATTCCGTCCGTCCGTGAATTGCGCGAGCCAGTGCGCCGCCACGCCGTAACCGCAGCCAAGATCGAGGACAAATCCGCTGCGCGGCACGGCTTCATCGAGCGCGCCGAACATCGGGTCCATTTTCATTTTCCAGTGGACGAATTGCTCCGCGAATTTTCCCTGATAGCGGTAGAGCCGCTGCACTTTGCGGCGGACGACGCGCGGCGTGTTGAGTTCATCGAGTTGTTTTTGCAGCGCGTCGCCGATGATTTTTTCACAATGTTTCATCAGCGCCGTGCTGCCGAGCGAATAGTCAAAATTCCGCGGCGTGATGCGCGGCCACGCGCGGACGGTGGCGTGATACGGCTCGAACCAATACGCGTCGCGCGGCATCGCGGTGTTAGTGTCGCACAAAATGATTGGTAAAATTTCCTGATTCAATTCCACCGCGAGTTCAAATGCGCCGCGATGGAAGCGTTGCAAAAATCCGTCGGGCGAGCGCGTGCCTTCAGGATAAAAATGCACGGACGCGCCCTCGGCCAGTTTTTCGCGGCAACGTTGCAGTGTCGCTGCGGGATCGTTCGGCTCGACCATCACATGACCGAGCAGTTTGCAACCGATGCCAAGCATCGGCGCGTCGAACACGCGTTTTTTCGCCGTCTGCCGCACGTCGGCGGGCAATCCGACGACGAGCATCACATCCACGGCGGATTGATGGTTGCTGATGACGATGCACGGCGGGGAAAAAGTTTGCGGCGTGATGTTTTGGAATTCCAGCTTGCCGAAAGGCATTCCTTTCAGGACGCCGCGCGCCATCCATCTTGTCGCCCGGCGCAATTTTTCATCGGCCCTGCGCGGGGAAATAATTTTCAGAACCGGCCGCAAAATATAATACAAGAAAATCTGGCCGCCGCCGAGGTGCAGCGCGACCCAAAGTGTGCCGAACGGATGCCACCAGCGCGGCGCGCCGCGCGGCGGATTTTTGAACAGCAGCAAATCCATGCACAGCGGAGTGATGACAAGCGTCGCGATGAACGCGCTGACCATGCCGAGCAGAACGGTTGTTCCCATCGAAAACAAAACGGGATGCTTGGCGAAGATCAAAACCGCGAATCCAAAAATGGTTGTCGCGGCGGAAATTAAAACGGACGCGCTGGTTGCGTGGATGCGCGGCGGATGCCCGTGCCATTCGTCCAGTTTGCTCGTCGCCAGAAACACGCTGTAATCCTCGCCCATGCCGATGACGAAAATGACGAACACGCAGTTCATCACGTTGATCGGCAGTCCGAGCAGGCCCATCAAACCCAATGTCCACAAAAGTCCGAAGCCGATCGGCAGCAGCGTGGCGAAAACCAGTTCAATCGAACCCAGCGCGAAATAAACGATCGCGCCGACGGCCACGACCGTCCACAACGCGAAATGGCCCATGCCGTTTTTCGCGAGCGCGGCGATGTGGTCGGCGAAATTTTTCTGGTCAATTAAAATAAATTCCGGCAGCGCGTCGCGCAAGGCGCCGGCTTGCGAACGGTCGGTGAGTTTGACTAGCGTGCTGACGGCGGTGTCATTCGTCCCGATGGCGACGCGTTCGCTCAACGCCTGTTCCAACGGCGTGCCGCGAAACTGATCGAGCGTGATCATCGCCGGTTTTCCTTCGACGGATTTCCAGAACGGCGCGAAGGCGTCGGGACGAAAACCAAGTTCGCCGCCGACTTGCTGCAAAGTCTGGTGCAAATTTTCTTGCCGAGCCGGCGTCCAGAATTCTTGCCAGCGTTTGATATTCGCTTCCTGATCGGCGAGCGAAGGACAAACTGCGGCGAGCGAATAAACGCCGGCGATGTTTGTTTGACATGCGAGAATTTCCGCCGCGCGGTCGTTTTGCGCGAGCGCGTCGTCCGCAGTTTTTCCGCGCGCGACGACGAGCGTCATGCCGAGCGCGTCGCCCCACGTTTGTGTGATCAATTTATCGTCAGCGCGCGTGGATTCGGTGATGCCGTTGAGTTTTGAGATGTCGCCTTCAAAGCGAAGTTTCTTCACGCCGATAGTTGCGATGACAGTAAGGATCAAAACGCCAAGCAACAGCAGCGGACGTTTTCGTTTTTGCCACGCGTGAAAATTTTCCATCCAGTGTGTGAAGCGCAATTGCGGCAGTTCGTAATCTTTTTTTGGCAGCGGGACAATCAGCGGCAAAACCAAAAGTGCGAAAATCGCTGACATCAGCACGCCGACCGCTCCGAAAATTCCGAGCTGCTGGTAGCCGCGCATCGGCGAAGTCGCGAGCACCATGAACGCGGCGATGATCGTTATCGCGCCGATGGCCGTCGGCAGCACTAGCCGCCCGACGATCTTGCCGGCTGTTTCGCGGTCGCGCGCGGCGTTGTCGAGGTGATAGACGACGTAGATGCCGTAGTCCACCGTGATGCCGATGGCCATGCTCGCGAAGCCGATGGCAATGGCCGAGAGATGTTCGTCCACAAGC
>Ga0181537_10004001_pt1 | contig 12363 bp, 12 predicted proteins | sample PEATcosm2014_Bin_39_FD_119765 | JGI IMG/M metagenome (GOLD analysis project Ga0181537, IMG submission 119765) | Peatland microbial communities from MTU Mesocosm Facility, Houghton, MI, USA - PEATcosm2014_Bin23_10_metaG | ecosystem: Environmental > Terrestrial > Soil > Wetlands > Peat | place...
CGCGCAACGCCAACCTTTTCCTCGCCAAGGGGCCGAGGGGCTGGATTCGGCTGGATCCGGCCTACGCCTACCGGGGGATCGTCGCCACCACCTCGAACGGCCCCCTCAGCTACCCCGAGGTGCCCCAGCAGGCCCTCCAGATGGACGATTTTGCCCTCTGCCTCCTCACGGGGAGGGTCCCGCCGGTCGGTGGCGAAATGGGCCGGGACCACATGGCCATCATCGACGCTGTGTATAAGTCGGCCGCCGGCGGCGGGAACCGGGTCGCGCTTCCCGTGATCTAAGGGCACAGTCGCTAAACGGCGGCTCTGCCCGGGTTTGTAACACACTCCCACCATTCTTTAATGGACATCGGGGCATAAAGCTGCTCACTTGCTCACAGGATATTCTCAACCTTAAATGGAAAACCTGCGCGGGGCTACGGCCCCAAATTCGCGGATACGGGTTACGGCCAAGGTTAAGACGTTTGTTTTGGACACGAACGTCCTGATTCACGATCCGCAATCGATTTACAAATTCCAGGAAAACAACCTGGCCATTCCCGTGGAGGTCCTCGAGGAGCTCGACGCGATAAAGACGGAGCAGTCGACCGAAAGGGGGCGCAACGCCCGGCGCGTCCACCGGATCCTCCAGGAACTCCTTCCGGACTCGCGCTCGATGCTCGAGGGCGTCGAGCTTCCGAACGGCGGCACGCTGTCGGTCATCATCAACCCGTACCTCGCCGACACCAACCGCCGCTCTCCGGCGATGGACCGCCTGCGGGCGGTGCTCCCGGACCTCTCGAAGAAGGACAACCGGATCATCGCGTCGGCCCTCTACGTCCAGGAGCAGTACCCGCCGCCGACCGTGCTCGTCACGAAGGACGTCAACGTGCAGCTCAAGGCCCGCGCGGTCGGCCTCGAGTCGGAGGACTACCTCAACGACAAGGTCCCGGAGGACGTCGAGGAGGCGAGCTACCGCGAGATCGCGCTCTCCATCTACGAGCTCCAGCGCTTCTGCTCCGAGGGCCGCTTCGAGATCGACGCGAAGGCGGCGCGGCCGCTCTACCTGAACGAGTACGTCCTGCTGCGCTCCGACGAGGGAAAGACGATGCCCGCCCGATACTACGGCGACGACATCGTCCAGCGCCTGAAGATCCCGGAGCACGTGAAGGCGCCGGGCGGGATCCCGATCCGCGCCCGCAACCTCGAGCAGCAGTTCCTGATGGACGCGCTCCTGGACGACAGCATCCACATGCTGACCTGCTTCGGCAAGGCGGGCACGGGCAAGACCCTCCTGACGACCGCCTGCGCGCTCCACCAGACCCTCGACGAGAACTCCCGCTACGACGGCGTCTCGATCTCGCGGCCAGTGATCGCGCTCGGAAAGGACATCGGCTTCCTGCCCGGCACGCTCGACGAGAAGATGAAGCCCTGGCTGCAGCCCTACTACGACGCCCTGGAGGTGCTCATCCCCTCGAAGCCGCCGAAGGAGCCGCAGTTCGCCTCGAAGAAGGTCTCCAAGAAGAAGCACTGGAAGCGCGAGAGCGCCATGGCGTCGATGGGCCCGGCCCACTCGGCGAACGGCCACAACGGCCACCCGCCCGTAGGGCTGGTGAAGCCCTACGAGAGGCTGCTAAAGAGCGGGCTCGTCGAGATCGAGGCCCTCTGCTTCATCCGCGGCCGCTCGATCGCGAGGCGGTTCTTCATCCTGGACGAGGCGCAGCAGCTCACGCCCCACGAGGTGAAGACCGTCATCACGCGCATCTCCGAGGGCTCGAAGATCATCCTCATCGGCGACCCCGCCCAGATCGACAACCCCTACGTCGACTCTCGCAGCAACGGCCTCGTCTACTGCCACAACCGGATGAAGGGGCAGGCCATCGCGGCGCACGTCACCCTGAAGAAGGGCGAGCGCTCGGAGCTCGCGGAGCTAGCGGCCGACCTGCTTTAGCCCGAGCAGGCTCGGGCCGCCCCGGCGCAGCGAGGCGTACTCCATCGCGACGGCGAAGAACGCCGTGAAGAGGAGGTCGCTCGCGAGCGTGTTCCTGAAGAAGAAGATCGTCGGGTAGTACTGCGGGTGCCCCACGGTCATCGCCTGCCACCACCCCGCGGCGTCGCGGGCGTACCCCATGTCCCCCGCCCAGGACGCGGTGTTCGTGACCAGGTAGAAGAGGACCGATCCGGCGAGCGCCCCGCCGAGGAGGTTCAGCCAGTTGCGGCGGCGAGAAACGGCGACCCCCATGCCGAGCGCCGCCGCGAAGCAGAGGATCCGGATCGCCGCTCCGCGGGCGCTCCACTCGTAGTGGTAGGTCTGCGCGTAGAAGCGGTCGATGTAGAGGTCGGAGAGCACGAGCGCCGCGAACGGCGCGAGCCACATCCAGCGGTTGCGCGTGTACGCGCCCGCGCAGAACGCCAGGGCCATGACCGGCGAGAAGTTGCTGAGCGCCGGGATGTGAAGCACGGCGACGCGCCAGGCCGCGGCGAGCACGAGGACGACGATGGCGAGTGGCATGCGCGCATCCTGCCCGTCCCCCGCCGGGATTTCAAGCCCTTGGGAGGACCCCTGGCGCCCTCACCTCGCCTCGGACTGGGGCCAGACCCAGTCGCCCTCCCTTGATGCCCACACAAACGACGCGTAGCCCTTGTCCGTCTTTCCCGGGAGCGCCCCGCGGTCGTCGGTCCTGTTGTACCCGACCGAGTAGAGGCTGAAATGGAGCCCGTCGGGGCATGCGTAGCGGAGGGGCTGCCCGTCGATGACGTCCCGGGGCACCGAATCGAGGAAGGCGGGAACGAGCCCGGCGAGGCTCGCGGGATATTTCCCGCGGGCCAGGCGGTGCCTTTCGAGGGCGCAGACCGTCCGGGCCAGGGCGAACGTGTTCTGGCTGGCGCCGATCCACACGGCGATGCGCGGAGACCATGCCTCGTTTCGCGAGAGCCACATGAGCGGGGAGAGCGTGTGCTCCACCCCTTCCGCGCGCGCGATGTCGCGGTCGACCGCGGCGATATCGACGGTCTCCAGGACCGGGTCGAACGACGACAGGTCGCCCCCTGCGGTGCCGGACGTGTAGTAGCGGACGGCATTCATCTTCCTCCAGCCTTCCGGCATCCACCAGGGCTGCCCCAGGTCGGAGACATGGCTGCCGCCGTAAGCCCTGCCGGCGGCGAAGGCCGCCGGCAGCTGGCGGAGCGGGTGGAGCCGCGAAAGCACCTCCTGGATCCGCTTGAGCTGGGCCTCGTTCCACGCGCCCTTGAGCCATCCCTCCCAGAAGGCCTGCACGTCCAGCGTGCCCATGACATTGGCCATCATCAGGTGCAAGTGCGACGGGAACAGGACCGCGCCCTCCGTGAAGCGGAGGGAGGCGTAGAGATCGCGGAACGCATCTTCATTGCGCCCGAGTTCGACCTCGGCGACGGCCCGGAGCGTGAGGGCCTGCGTGAAGTAGCGCAGGCCCCGGAACGTCGGCGAGAGATAGCCGTCCGGCCGGAACGGGATCTGGGAGTAGGGGCGCTCGAGGGCCGCGTCCCCGATCGCGTCCAGCTCGGGCTTGGCCTTCTCCATGGCCTCCAGGATGAGGGCCGCCGCCGCCTTGGCGTCGGCGGGCGACCCCGCGGGAGGCGTCCTCTTCAGTATCCCGAAAACGTCCCCGAAGGCCGTCCCTTTCCCGCGCTGCCACTGGCCCATGATCCTCGTGAGTCCCATGCTTGGCAGGTCGAGGACAAGCGGGTCCTTCAGGTCGTTCATGACGCGGGCGATGACGGGCGCCTGGAAGAGGTTTTGTTCGTCTGCGACAGGCGGCGGCCTGTAGAACGCGTAGTCGAGGGGCCTTCCCTCGTCGGCGCATTGCTTTGCGAAGCGCCGCAGCTCGCGCTCGCCGCGGACGTCCTCCTCGAGCCACGCGGCGGCGGCGGCCGTCGCCAGCGTCGCAAGGATTAGGACGGTTCGCCTAAGAGCGGGGATCCAGGAGGGAAAGCGTTTCATCGGTCGTCAGGGTGAGGTTGGCCAGGTCCGGCCGGCGGCCCGCCTGCTCCGGGCCGCTCCCCGCGTAGGGTGCGAGCGCAAGATGGGCGCCCAACAGCGCGATCCAGGCGGCGGCAAGGAGGGTCCACGCCGGCAGGTTCGGCCGGAAGAACTCAGCGACCACCTCCGCGAACGTGGCCCGTTCGTCGCGAAGGGCCGCCCCCCGGATCTCATCCAGGCGGACAAGCGCCTCCCTGTCCCGGTCCAGCAGCCATTCGCGCGGGGTCTTGCTCATGAGGTGCTCCTCCCCATCAGGCCGCGAAGCGACCGCTTGGCGTTGTGCAGGCGGGACTTGACCGTGCCCACCGGGACAGACGCCGCGGCCGCGATCTCCTCAAGGCTGAGGTCGCCGAGGACATGGAGGAGAAGCGCCGACCTCTGGGGGAGCGGCAGAGCGTCGATGAGCGCGTAGAGGCTTTCCGCCCGCTCCGCCGAAAGCAGGGCGACGGACGGGTCGGGCTCGCTTCCCTCGATCGCGTCCATCTCGCCGCCAGGCGCGTCGTCGAAGAGCGCGGCCCGCCGCCGCCTCGAGCGGAAGTGCCGGACGCAGCACTGGTGGGCGATCCCGAAGAGCCACGACGCGAACCTGCCGTCGTCGCGCAGGCCGCCAATGTGGGCGATTGCCCGGGAAAAGGTCTCCTGGACGATGTCGAACGCGGCCTCCCGGTCCCCCGTGAGGCTCCTCGCGTAGCTGAAAAGGGCCAGCTGGTGCTCGCTGAGGAGGCTGTTCCATGCGGATTCAACATTGTGGCGTGCTGCCTGGACGAGGGTCTGGGAGGGTTCGGACACTGGGTGCTTTCAGTGGGATGGAATGCCGGCGGCACCCAAAGGTTCATTCCCGGGGAGCTTTTCCCCGCCGGCCGCCCTAGCCCGCGCGTGACTCGGCTTCCCGAGCGAGGAGCCACAGGAGGTCCGAGAGCCTGTTCGTCCACTTGAGGAGGAGGGGCCTCGGAGTCCGGATCCCCGGGGGCAGCCCCGCAAGGCGGCGCTCGGCGCGCCGCGCCGCGACGCGCGCCCGGTCGTACGCCAGGGCCTCGGGGTTGGCTCCGGGCGTCGCCCATCCGTCGAGCTTGATTTCCCTAGACTCCAGGTGCGCGAGGAATTGGTCGAGGAGCCCGAGGTCGGCCTCGGAAAGCCGGGCGAACCCCGACGCGGCGTAGGCGGCCGCGTCCTCCTCGGCGCAGGCCAGCTCGCCCATGAGGCCGACGAGGGATTTCTGCACGGCCGCCAGAAGCTCCGCCGCGGCGGGCTGGCGCGCGAGCATCCGCGCGCCGCCGACCTCCACGTTCAGCTCGTCAAACGCGCCCACGGCCTCGATCTGCGGATGATCCTTCGCGACCCGCTGCCCGTGGAGCAGGCCGGTCGTGCCGTTGTCGCCCTTCCGGGTCGCGATGCTCACGTCGGGGCCGCGGTCCGCCCCTCGCGGGTTCGCTTGGCGAGCGCCTTCACGGACTCGTCGACCGCGGCGCGGACTTCCTTCGCCATCCTGTCGATGAAGAGGACGCCGTTCAGGTGGTCCACCTCGTGGAGCACGCACCGGGCGAGCAGGCCCGTGCACTCGAGGGTGTGGTGCAGTCCCGCCTGGTCCTGGAACTTCACCGTTACCGAGCCCGCGCGCTCGACGTCGCCTCGGATCTCAGGAAACGACAGGCATCCCTCCTCGGAGGTGACGGTCGGCGTCTTGCGCGCGACCGACACCTTCGGGTTGGCGAGCACCATCGGCATGTAGAGCTCGAGCGGGGTCTTCTTGCCGTCGATCGCCCATTCGAATTCCGCCTCGGTGCCCCGCAGGTCGATGACGCACAGCTGGACCGCGCGCCCGACCTGCTGCGCGGCCAGCCCGATTCCATGGGCTTCGTGCATCGTGTGGATCATCTGCGCCGCGAAAGAGGCGAGCGCGTCGTCAAACGCGGTGATTTTCTCGCCTTTCCTGCGCAAAACTGGATCGTTGTAGTGAACAATTCCCAGATACATCGGTCGGAGGGACTATCCAGCCTGATAACCCCCCGCCGGGCCGCAAATCAATACTTTGGATCCGAGAATGAGTCGTCACGAAGAGGCCCGCAACACCCCGCCCGCAGCTCCCGCTCTCGTCTTCGCCGGCGCCCTCGTGGCCGTCCTCGCGTGGCTGCTTCCCGTGAGCCTGAAGTCGGTCAGCAAGGGGCTCCTGCGCTCCGCCGGCGCGGACACGCCGTCCGTCGCGGCCTTCGGGCGAGACCTGGTTGACTCGGAGAAGATCGGCCCGGCCTTGTTCTTCCTGCAGGCCGCGAAGGCGGTGGGCGACCCGCGCGCGCCCGCCCTCGAGCGCGCGCTTGGCGACCTCTCGGCCAGGCAGCCGGCCCTCGTCGCCTGGGGCGGCTGGGACGCGTCGCTCGATCCCCTCTTCAACCTGCGCCAGAGGACGGCCCACGACACGAGCACGCCCGTGATGAGCTTCCTTATCCCGCAGCGCGCGCGGGACTCGGCTCGGGCCTACCTGGCGAACTCGGGCTCGCTCGGCGTGCAGGCCATCCTGAAGACGAGGGACATCTCGTCAACCGGCCGGTTTGTCCCGGCAAGCCGGCCCGGCGGCCAGCCCCTGGACGCCCTCATCGTCCTCACCGGGCTCCTCTACCAGGGCGAGCACCTCTCGCCGACCCTGCAGCGGGAGGTGCGCGGCCTCGCCGAGACCGCGGTGCAGCGCAGGGAGCTCGGCGACCTCGAGGGCTTCTACATGGACCTCCTGTCCCTCGGCCGGCGCCTGGACTGGACGCAGCTCTCCGAGCTCACGAGGCGGACCGAGAGCGTCCACACGGTGGAGGAGTACGCGCACCTGAGCCGGGTCGCGCCCGACCAGCTTCCCTTCATCTACTCGGCCGCGCTGCTCTCGAACTCGGCCGACCGCGTGGCCGCCTACCTGATACGCTACGGGAAGGCCGGGTCCGAGGACCTCAGGCTTGCGATCTCGGACGGCCAGGGGGCCGTCAACCTGCTGCTCCAGCGCGCCGTCCCGGTGAACCATTCCCCGGGCCCCGCGATGGGCGCCGCCTCGGCCCTCGTCCTGGAGCACCCGAGGTTCATGCTGCTGATCAAGTACGCCGGCTACATCCTCGGGCTCTTCCTGCTCCTGCGCGGCCTCGACATCTGGATCGTGATGCCGGAGGGCGGCAGGTCGGCCGGCGCCCAGCAGCACGCGCGCGCGGGCGTGCTCGCCATCGTGATGTCCGCCCTCCTGATCGTGGCGACGGAGCCCTTCCTGCTCAAGGCGGCGCCGCCGTCGGAGTACCGGGTGCACCTCGCCATCCCGATGCTCGCCGCCACCGCCACTCAGACAGAGCCCACCCAGTCCTCAAAACCGGTAACTATGGAAACCTCCACACTCGTATCAATCGGCATTTTCGCCGCCCTCCAGGTCGGGATGTACATGGCCTGCCTACGCAAGATCCGCGAGATCGAGATGCAGGACGCCTCGCCGCAGCTGAAGCTCCGCCTCATGGAGAATGAGGAGAACCTCTTCGACAGCGGCCTCTACGTCGGGATGATGGGCACCGCCGCCGCCCTCGTCCTCCAGGTGCTCGGCGTCATCGAGCCCAACCTGCTCGCCGCATACTCGTCGAACCTGTTCGGCATCGTGTGCGTCGCGCTGGTCAAGATCCGGCACGTCCGCGGCTTCAAGCGCCGCCTCATCCTAGAGGGGCAGAGGACCGCCGTGCCCGCATGAACAGGACCCTCCTCCTTTTCATCGTCGACTTCCTTTTCCTGAACCTCATCGCGCTGACGCGGTGGGAGAGGGCGGAGCCCGCGCGCCCCCGCCAGCCCCCCGTGAACGAGATCTCGGCCAACACCGTCTCGAAGGACCAGGACCTCGTCGAGGCCATGAGGCAGTCGCTCGTCGAGGAGCAGCTCTCCCGGCAGGCGCTCGAGCAGAAGCTCAGCTCCGCCGACTCGACGCTCGCCTCCCGGGAGCGCAGCCTCGGCCAGCTCCAGTCGGACACCCAGAAGCTGACCGCCCAGCTGGTCGACACCCAGAAGGCGCAGGCCGAGCTCAACCTCAAGTACCAGGCCGAGACCGAGGAGAACTCCATGACCCGCAGCCAGCTGGCCCAGCTGCAGCGCGAGCTGGAGGACAAGAAGGCGGAGTCCGAGCGACAGAAGCAGGCGCTTGCGCTCCTCCAGCAGCAGCAGGCCGACGCCCTGAAGAGGATCGAGGGGCTGGCGGTGCAGGTGGCGGTCGGGGAGCGCGAGAAGCAGCAGCTCGCCGAGAAGGCGACCGCGCTCGAGGGCCAGGTTCAGACCGAGCGCACCGAGCGCGCCAAGGTGGAGCAGGCGACGAACCAGCTCGCCGAGGGCGTCGGCCAGCTCGCCGAGAATTCCGGGGAGCTGACGAAGGAGATCCGGGACAACCGCCCCATCTCCGCGAACGTCCTCTTCAACGACTTCCTCGCGAACCGTGTGGAGACGACCTTCTCGGCCTCCCGCAAGGGGCTCTTCGGCAACTCGACCCGCGAGAAGGACTCGAAGACCGTGTTCACGACGGACGGGAAGATGGTCTACGCCCTCCTGGAGGTCGAGGACACGCCCTTCTCGCTCAGGGAGATCGGCTCGGACTGGTCGAACATCTCCGTGCGTTTCGACCGGCCGCCCGACTACAGGTCCACCGGCTCCCAGATCGAATTCCTGCAGATCGACCCCCGCGTGGTCGTCGTGCCGGTCGACGCCCAGCAGGTCGCGGCGCTCGGCGCCAAGGTCTACCCGCTGGCCGCCGACCCCCTCAAATTCCCCGAGGCGCTCCTGATCAGCGACGGCGGAAAGGGCTACGGCGAACTCGGGTTCAAGCTCGACGCCGCCCACCCGGGCTACGTCCGTGTCGACAACAGGCTTTTCAAGCGCCTCTTCGGCGACTTTGCCACCTCCCGAGGCGACCTGGTGTTCAGCAAGACGGGCGAGCTCCTCGGCGTCATGGTCAACGGCGACTACTGCGTCCTTCTCGGCGACTTCACGCCCACGGCCACCATCCCGACGGGGGAGGGCAAGGACCTCCACACCGGGAGCCTGCTCGACTCGCTCGCGGCGCGCGTCATGTCGATGCCGCCGGAGCTCCAGTAGCGCCGGCGCCGACCGGCGCCCTGGCGTAGACCGCGCTGCGGATCAGCCCCCCCTGGAAGTCGCGCAGGTCGGTCCGGGACCAGCCGCACCGCGCGAGGATCCTCTCCGAGGGCGGCAGCGCCGAGGCGCGCAGCCCCGCGGCGAGCCGGAAGAAGAGGTACAGGGCGGCGACCCACGCGCGCGCGCGCAGGCGCGCGGCGCCGCTCGGCGGCACCGCGAAGTCGGCAAAGAGCCAGAGGGCGCCGGGCCGCAGGGCGGGCGTGACGCGCCGCACGACGGCCTCGACCCCCGCGGCGTCGAGGCAGTCGAGGAAGAAGAGGGTCGCGACCGCGTCAAATCCCCCGGGACGAGGCGCGAACGCCGCGACATCCGAGCACAGGAAGGCGACCCTGCCGGCGGCTTCGCCTCCGGCGATCCTCCCCGCGGCCCTCCTGACCATCCCGGGGCTCGAGTCGACGCACAGGATCCTCGCGCGCGGCGCGAGGGCCGCCAGGCGCTCCGCGCACCGGCCGTCGCCCTCGCCGAGAAGGAGGACGTCGCGGCAGCCGGCAAGGCGGCCGAGGAATTCAAACCGCGCCCGCTCGAGGTCCCGGCCGAACGCGATGAGCTCGAGGGCGCGGTACGGCCGCGCAAGCCGGTCGAATCCCGAGCCCGCCGCGCTCATTGCGAGCCGAAGACGGCGAGCCACGCCGCCGGGGTCAGGAGGGCGACGTCCGCGAGGACGCGCGCGGGCACCCGGCCGATGCGCGGCTCCGCGAGCCCGAGGAGGCCCAGCAGCGCGCCGCTCGCCGCCGCGCAGGCCGCCGCCGGCCCGGCGTGGGGCACCGCGCCGAGCCAGATCGCGGCGGCCGCCCCCGATACGGCCCACGGCAGCGCGCGCAGGAGCGCCCCGGCCCGTGTGAACTGCAGCGCGAGCGAGGTGCCGCCGTGGCTGCGGTCCACCTCGTCCTCCCAGACCGAGATGAGCGCGCAGTTCGAGAAGCAGAGGAGCGTGAACAGCGCGAAGGGCGCGGCCATCCCGCGGACGTCCGCAACCGGGTTGGCGGCCGCAAAGAGGGCGGCGCCCACGCCGAGCAGCAGGGCGACGCACGCCTCCTTGGGGGGCCTCCATCGGCTGTGCCGGTGGACGAGCTGGTGCAGGAAAAGGTACGCCGCGACGGGGACAAGCAGGAGGGCGCCGGCCCAGAACTCGCGGCGGGGGAGGCCGTGCGCCGCCTCGAAGACGTCGACGCAGAGGACGGCGACCCAGACGCCGAGCATGGGCCACCGCCAGTCCTGGTGGAACCGGTGCCGGTGGGTGCGGACGCGGTCGGGCGCAAGGCGCCAGCCCTCGATCCACCTGTCCGCCGAGTACGAGAGCCAAACCGACGATGCGAGGACGATCGCCTCGGGCCGGGTGGTCCCGACCGAGGCGCTCCGGGCCAGGACGACCTGCCAGAGAACGACCACCGCGGGGGCGTCGAGCGAGAGGATCGTGGGCCAAAGCCACCACCGGGGAGGGGACGCGACGCTGGGTTGCACGGCAGGGGGCCAGCTTGTGTACTTGCCGGCGTTTCACAACACCGGCTCCCCTCCCGAGATCCCCATGCCCCCGAACATCCTGCTCGTCGTGACCACCCAGTGGCGGGCGCAGGCGTGCGGGTATTCCGGGGACCCGAACGCCCGGACGCCGTGCCTGGACGCCCTCGCCGCGACGTGCGTCAACTTCACCCAGGCGGTCACCCCGCACCCCTTCGGGCCCTTCGCCCGCGCCGCGATGCTGACGGGCGTCGAGTCCCCCGCCAACGGCATCAGGGACTACTTCGACCCCCTGCCGCCCGGGACGAGGACGGTGGCGCACGAGATGCGCGAGCGCTCCTATGACACGGCGTTCTTTGGCAAGTGGCACCTGTCGGCCAGGGACAGCCGGGCCCGGCTGACGGGCGACGCCCACGCGCGGCAGGTCGTGCCCCCCGAATTTCGCGGGGGCTTCGACTTCTGGGAGGGGTTCGAGAGCGGCTTCCTCCTGAACGATCCGTGGCTCCACGGCACCCGCCTGCCGGCGCCCGCGCGGTTCGAGGGCTACCAGAGCGACGTCGTCTGCGACCGGGCGGCCGAGATGCTCGGCGCCTGGCGCCGGCGCCCCTGGTTCGCCGTCGTCAGCCTGGAGGCCCCGCATCCCCCGTATCACGCGCCGGCGGCCGGCGTGCGTCCGAGGGACCCGGCGTCGATCGAGCTCCGCGGCAACGTGCCCGCGGGGGCCGAGGCGCGGGCCCGGGGCGATCTCTCGGGCTACTACGCCCACATCGAGGCGACCGACCGCTCGATCGGAAGGCTCGTCGGCCTCCTGCCGGGGGCGCTCGTCATCTTCACCTCCGTCCACGGGGACATGCACGGCTCGCACGGCCTGTTCCGTAAGGGGTGGCCCCACGAGGAGAGCGTGAGGGTCCCCCTCCTGGCCCGGATCCCCGGCGCCGCGGGCAGGGACGACCGGCCGGTCTCCCTCGTCGAGCTCCCGCGCATGATCGCCTGCATGGCCGAAGGCCGCGTCCCGGGGCCGAGCGGCGGCCCGGCGCGCCTATCGATGCCCTCGGTCGTCGCCCTCGCCGACCAGTGCGACCGGACGTGGCGCGGATTCCGGTCGGCCGAGAGGAAGCTGGTCGTTGGCCCCGACGGTTCGCCGTGGCTTTACTTCGACCTCGAGAAAGACCCTCTCGAGACGCGCAACCTTGCCGCGGACCCGGCCCATGCCTCCGAAGCAGGGGCCCTCGCCGCCTCGCTCAGCTCGTGACCGACGGGGCCACCTTGCTCTTCGCGAACTGACGGCGGATCGCGGCGACGATCTCGTGCATCTTGACGGGCTTCGAGATGTAGTCGTCCATCCCGGCGTCGAGGCAGATCTCGCGGTCGCCCTGCATGGCGTTGGCCGTTAGGGCGATGATCTTCGGCTGGCGGTCCGTGGGCAGCGTCCTGCGGATCCTGCGGCTCGCCTCCAGCCCGTCCATCTCCGGCATCTGGAGGTCCATGAGGACGAGGTCGTAATTCCTGTGCTGGAAGGCGTTCACGGCCTCGAGTCCGTTGCCGACCGCGTCCGCGTTGTAGCCCATCCTCTCCAGGAACCGCAGCGCGACCTTCTGGTTGACCGCGTTGTCCTCGGCGAGAAGGACGGTGAGCGGTATCTCCTCGGCGACCGGGCGGTCCTCGGGATGGACGTGCTCGACGACAGTTCCCCGGTTTCCGAGCGTCGCGAGGGCCTGCAGGAACGAGACCGTCTTTATCGGCTTTGAGAGGGTGGCGTAG
>Ga0181537_10004002_pt1 | contig 12362 bp, 10 predicted proteins | sample PEATcosm2014_Bin_39_FD_119765 | JGI IMG/M metagenome (GOLD analysis project Ga0181537, IMG submission 119765) | Peatland microbial communities from MTU Mesocosm Facility, Houghton, MI, USA - PEATcosm2014_Bin23_10_metaG | ecosystem: Environmental > Terrestrial > Soil > Wetlands > Peat | place...
ACGCCCACCGCCGAGCGCGCATGCTTGCCCGCTTCGCCGAATACCTCGCCGATCAATTCGGAACAGGCATTCGCCACCAGCGGCTGGTCGGTGAAACCCGGCATGGAACTGACGAAAGCGACCAGCTTGACGCAACGCTTCACGCGGTCGAGGTCGCCATCGAGCGCGGCTTTTGCCTGCGCGAGTATGTTCAGGCCGCAGAGCCGCGCCGCCTCCTTGCCCTGGTCGAGGGCGATGTCGCCGCCCAGCTTGCCGGTGAAGCGGTTCTCGCCCTGCCAATGGCAGATTTGGCCGGAGATGAACAAGAGATCGCCGGTGCGCACCGCCGGCACATAGCTCCAGCGCGGCGGCACCGGTTGGGGCAGCTCGATCTTCAATTCCTTCAACCGCGCCTCGATTTGTCCGGCCATGGCTTCCTCGCGCTTGTTCCTGTGGATAAGTTTCTCCGGCGACCCGGCGATTCCAACACATTAGGGCCCCGTGCAATAGGGCATTGATTCCACATAAAAAAACCGGCCATCCGAGGATGGCCGGTTAGTCAACTGCGCGTGGCCCCTCGCCCATTAGGACGAGGGTATCGATTCTAGGCGGGAATAAAGCGGCCTATCCCCGCTTATGCCGATTATTTTTGGCCCGATTCCAGGGATTTTAGGGGGTCCTGACGCCTCAGGTTTTGGGCGCTTACGGACTGGCTGGGCCGGAGAGCAGGGCGCGGATTTCGTCGGGCACGGCTTCGGGCTTGATGCCGGGCTGCCCGGCTTGCGCCTTGGCCCAGACGCGTTTCTCGAAGCCTTCCACCGCCAATGCGCCGCCCTTCAAGATGCGGTGACGCACCGTGAAACTCGACCGGCCCCATTCGCCGATCTCACATTCGATCGTCACCTTATCGTCATAAAAACACGGCTTGCGAAAATTGGCGCCAACATCGACCAGCGGAAAGCCGATGATGCCGTATTTCTTGCGCATATCCCGTCCGGTCAACCCGGTGCGTTCGAAAAGCTGCGCCGTGCTCAAATCGAACATGGCGAAGAACTGCGGATAGAACACGATCCCGGCGGGATCGCATTGTCCCCATTCGATACGGAATTCGCGGCGGTGAACCAGCATGGCGGAACCGGCTTATGTAATAGGGGTGGGGGATGTGGCGAAAAAAAGAGGGGCACGGCTTGCGCCGTGCCCCCCAATTTCTGCCTCAGTCACGGTGCCGGCCGGGAGGCTGTAGCCGGGGTCCCGCGTTGCGATCAACTACAGCCGCTGGTGCCGCCGCAGGTATCGCATTTGAGGCAGGTTCCGTTCCGTACCAGGGTGAAGTTGCCGCATTCGCCGCAACTGTCGCCCTCATATCCCTTCATCCGCGCCGCCTTGATCTGCTCGATGCGGCTATCAGGCGGCGTCATCGCCGTGGTGGCGTGAAGCTCGGCGGCGAAACTGGCCGCCACCGCGACATTGCCGCCGCCGGCCACTTCCAGCGTGGTGGCGCGCAAGGACGCTTGGGTCCCGCCCTGCTGAACGCCGCCCTGGAACACGGTGAGCTTCTTGCGCACATAACCGTTCGAGGCAACGCGTTGCACCATCGCCGCCATGTCGGGCTTCGGCCCTTCCGGCAGGTTCGATTCCGCCGCGCCCTTGCCCAGCGTGTCGGGCATGAGATCGGCCGGCTGGACATGCGCCAGATCGTTGCGGCCGAGATAGGAGACCGCCAGTTCGCGGAAAAGATAGTCGAGGATCGACGTCGCCATCTTGATGGCGTCGTTGCCCTCGACCATTCCCGCCGGATCGAAGCGGGTGAAGGTGAAGGCCTCGACGAACTCTTCCAGCGGCACGCCATATTGCAGCCCGATCGAAATGGCGATGGCGAAGTTGTTCATCAACGAGCGGAAGGCCGAGCCTTCCTTGTGCATGTCGATGAACACCTCGGCCAGGCGGCCATCCTCGTATTCGCCGGTGCGCAGATACACCTTGTGGCCGCCGACGGTGGCCTTCTGGGTATAACCCTTGCGGCGTTGCGGCAGGCGGGTGCGTTCGCGCGACTGCACCATCCGCTCGACGATGCGTTCGACGATACGTTCCGCAACAATCGGCGCGCGTTCCGTCGGGCTCTTGGCGGCGAGTTCGGCGACCGCGTCCTCATCGCTTTCATCGTCAATGAGCATCGATTGCAGCGGCTGCGACAGCTTGGAGCCGTCGCGATAGAGCGCGTTGGCCTTGAGGCCGAGCCGCCAGGAGGCCATGTAGGCGTCCTTGCACTGCTCCACCGTGGCGCTGTTGGGCATGTTGATGGTCTTGGAGATCGCGCCCGAGATGAAGGGCTGGGCCGCCGCCATCATTTTGATATGGCTGTCGACCGAGAGCGAACGCTTGCCGATGCGGCCGCAGGGATTGGCGCAATCGAACACCGCCAGGTGCTCGTTCTTGATGAAGGGAGCGCCTTCGAGCGTCATGGCGCCGCAGCAATAGGTGTTGGCGGCGTCGATCTCGGCCTTGGTGAAGCCCAAGGCGGCCAGCATGTCGAAGGACACTTCATTCATCTGCGCATCGGAGAAGCCGAATGCCGCCTTGCAGAACTCTTCGCCCAAAGTCCATTTGTTGAAGGCGAATTTGATGTCGAAAGCGGTGGCAAGTTGGGCTTCCAGCGCCTCGAGCGCGCTTTCGGTGAAACCCTTGGCCTTCAGCTCCTTGTGGCCGATGGTGGGCGAGCCCTTGAGCGTGCCGTGACCCACGGCGTAGAGGATCATCGCGTCGACTTCGTCCTTGGCATAACCGAGCTTGGCCAAGGCCTCGGGCACGACGCGGTTGATGATGCGGAAATAGCCGCCGCCGGCGAGTTTCTTGAACTTGACCAGCGCGAAATCGGGCTCGATGCCGGTGGTGTCGCAATCCATGACCAGGCCGATCGTGCCGGTGGGCGCGATCACCGAGGTTTGCGCGTTGCGGAAGCCGTGCAATTCGCCCAGCATCAACGCTGCGTCCCAGGCTTGGTGTGCGGCCTGAACCAGGCTGCGGTCGGGGCAGTTGACCGCATCGAGCGGCACCGGCGGCACCGACAGGCCCTCGTAACCGGCAGGCTCGCCATATGCTGCGCGGCGGTGGTTACGGATGACGCGCAGCATGTGCTCGCGGTTCTTGTCGTAGCCGGGGAAGGCGCCCAATTCGCCCGCCATCTCGGCCGAGGTGGCGTAAGACACACCGGTCATCACCGCGGTGATGGCGGCGCAAAGCGCGCGACCCTGGTCGCTGTCATAGGACAGGCCGGCGGCCATCAGCAACCCGCCGATATTGGCGTAGCCCAGGCCCAATGTCCGGAACACGTAGCTGAGCTGCGCGATTTCCTTCGACGGGAACTGCGCCATCAGCACCGAGATTTCGAGCGCCACGGTCCACAACCTGACCGCATGCTCGAAAGCCGGGGTGTCGAAATGCCCGCCCTCGCGGCGGAACGCCATGAGGTTGAGCGAGGCGAGGTTGCACGCCGTGTCGTCGAGGAACATGTATTCCGAGCACGGGTTGGAGGCGTTGATGCGCCCGCTCGCCGGGCAGGTGTGCCATTCGTTGATGGTGGTGTCGTATTGCAATCCCGGATCGGCGCTGGACCAGGCGGCCTCGGCGATCTTCTCCCACAAATCGCGGGCTTCGAGCGTCTTGTGGACCTTGCGGTCGATGCGGCGGATCAGATCCCATTTGCCGCCCTTCAACACGCGCTCGAGGAAATCATTGGTCACCCGGACCGAGTTGTTGGAGTTCTGGCCCGAAACCGTGAGATAGGCCTCGCTGTCCCAATCGGTGTCGTAGGTCTTGAAGTCGATTTTGGTGAAGCCCTGCTGGGCGAACTGGATGACGCGCTGGACATAGTTCTCCGGGATCATCACCGCGCGCGCGGCCTTGATCTCGCGCCTGAGCGCCATGTTGCGCTTCGGGTCGTGGCGGTTGGCGCCCAGGGCCTGAGCCTCGGGCCCGTTGCAGGCGGCCATGATGAGGTTGAGATGTTTGGCCGCGAGCTTGGAACCCGAAACCAGCGCCAGGACCTTCTGCTCCTCGGTCACCTTCCAGTCGATATAGGCCTCGATATCCGGATGGTCGATGTCGACCGTGACCATCTTGGCGGCGCGCCGCGTGGTGCCGCCCGACTTGATCGCGCCCGCCGCGCGGTCGCCGATCTTGAGGAAACTCATCAGGCCGGAAGACTTGCCGCCGCCCGAAAGTTTCTCGCTTTCGCCGCGCAGCTTGGAGAAATTCGAGCCGGTACCCGAGCCGTATTTGAACAGGCGCGCCTCGCGCACCCACAAATCCATGATCCCGCCCTCGTTGACGAGATCGTCGGCGACCGACTGGATGAAGCAGGCATGCGGCTGCGGATGTTCGTAGGCGCTTTTCGACGCCACCAGCTCGCCGGTTTTGAAGTCGACGTAATAGTGGCCTTGCGCCGGGCCGTCGATGCCATAGGCCCAATGCATGCCGGTATTGAACCATTGCGGCGAATTGGGCGCCGCCATCTGGCGGCACAGCATGAAGCACATTTCGTCGTAATAGGCGCGGGCATCGGACTCGGCGTCGAAATAGCCGCCCTTCCAGCCCCAATAGGTCCAGGTTCCGGCGAGGCGGTGGAACACCTGCTTGGCGCTGCGTTCGGACTCGGTGCGCTCCGCCTTGGGCAGCTTCTCCAGCGCCTGGTCGTCCGCCATCTGGCGCCACAGCCAGGACGGGACGTCCTTTTCCTCAACCGGCTTCAATTTGACCGGCACGCCGGCCTTGCGGAAATATTTCTGCGCCAGGATGTCGCAAGCGACCTGACTCCAATCGCCCGGAACGTCGATGTCCGGCAGATAGAAGACGCGCGACCCGTCCGGGTTGCGGATTTCACTGACGGCTGATTTGAAGGCGATGCCCTGGTAAGGGTCTTGGCCAACGGATGTAAAACGACGCTCGATACGCATTAAAATCCCCCCAACTAACCGCGTATCGGGCGGGACACCACATCTTGTGTCTGCCGAATGCGCAGACCACTAAAGTTGACAGAACTCTTACATTTGTTCAACCAGATTTTGTGGGTGTGGATAGAAATCTCCGCGATATATAGATTTTATCGCGTTTGCAGGGTTTCATCGCGCTGCCACAGTGGATAATCCGGTGGATAAATCGGTTTTGCCCGGTCCCGGACTGTCACAAAGCGAAAGAAAAAGGCCGCGGCGATGGACTCGCCGCGGCCTTCCCCAAGATTGAACCCAAAACTCGATGTGGGTTATTGACCCGCCATCTTCTTGGCGTCGTAAGGATAGTGGAAGGCGCCAGACTTGAATTCCGGCGGGTAGAGAACCACCTGGGCCCCCGGCTTGCGGAATTGGTCGACGTCGTTGCCCTTCACCCCCTGGAATTGGACGAACAGGATGCGGGTTTTGGCCCATTCGCCGCTGGGGGCGAATGTCACGTCACCGACGACGGTCTTGAAGGTGGTGGCGTGGATATAGGTCGCGATCGCGGCCTGGTCGAGGCTGCCGACCTTGTTGACCGCGTCACCCAGGATCTGCAACTCGGCATAGGCGAAAGGCGGCAGGTAATAGCCCAGCGGATCGACGCCGGCATCCACCGCTTTAGCCTGGTAGCGCTTGAGGAAATCCGCGATGCCCGGGAAATTCGTCTTCGGCGACGGCACGTAGGTGTCGTAGGCGACGACGCCGTTCAACAGCGGTCCGAGTTGCGCCATGATCGGCGTGAAGGCGAGACCGATCATGCCGCCGCCGAACATCTTGGCCTTAAGCCCGGCTTCGTTGGCCGCGCGGATGATGCCCACCGATTCGGGCGGGTAGGAGGCGACATAGACCACGTCCGGCTTGGCCGCCTGGATGGCATGCATGATCGGCGAGAAATCCGTCGAGTTGGGCGGATAGCTCTGGTCATAGACGATCTGCAACCCGGCCTTATTGGCCAGATCGCGGGCGCCGTTGATCACGTTCTGCTGGTATTCGGCGTTGGCCGCCACCAAGGCCACGGTCTTGGGCTTGGGGTTCATTTCCATGGCGAGCTGGAAGAAGCCATAGGACGGGCCGATGGCGGGTTCCGGACCATTGGGCAGAATCTGAAAATACTTGTCGTAGTTGAAGCTGGCGTTCACCGCCGTGCCGAACAGCCCCATGTAGACCATGTTGTGCTGCATGACGATCGGCATGGCCGGTGCGATCTGGTTGGTGGCGTAAGATGAGACCACCAGATCGACCTTATCCACGTCCAAAAGCTTGGTGTAGATGCCCGGGACGGTCGAGGGATCGCTTTGATCGTCGTAATAGACCAGCTGAACCGGCCGGCCGAGCAACCCGCCCTTGGCGTTGATGTCGTCCTGCCACATCTGCATCGCCAGCAACGAAGGCTTGCCGCCTCCGGCCAGGCCGCCGGTCAGGGACATGCTGAGGCCGATCTTGATCGGATCGGCGGCGAAGGAAATTGCGGGCAATGCAACAGCCGCGAACGCGGCCACGGCCCAACCCATCACCGCCAAGCTCAGGCGGCGTCTATTGATAATCATGGATAAACCCTCCCTCTCTTCTCTTATGTGGAACGAATTGCCCGAAACATTAATGCATTAAGCCGGCTTGCGCCAGGATGCGATGGCCGCTGGCCGCCAATTCCGCCTTGCGCCGGGGAAGCTCGGCATAGAGCAGTTTTCCTGCTTTTTTTACAGTGCGCCCGCCGACCAGCACGGTGTCGACATTGGCCGTGCCGGCATGGAAAACGATCGAATGCACCGGATCGTTGACCGGCGTCAGGTTGAGGTCGTCGGCGCGCAACAGGACGATGTCGGCTTGTTTACCCGGGGTCAGCGAGCCGGTCACCCGGTCCAGCCCGGCCATCCGGGCGCCGTTGATGGTGGCCCATTCCAGCGCCTCGCGCGCCGGGATCGAGACATGATCGGGGGCGGCGCCGGTGCGCTCGACCACCGGCTGGTTGTCGAGCGCGCGCTGGTATTGCAGCGCCATGCGCATATTGGTGAACATGTCGCTGCCCATGCCGCTTTCGACGTCGGAGCCGATCGAGGGCAAGGAGGCGAGCGCGCGCAGCTTGCCGGTCACGGGATGGCCGAAGCCCATCTGCAGCTCGCATTCGGGCGTGACGGTCACGGTGGCCCCGGCGCCGACCAGCGCGCGCAACGCCTCCATGCCGAGATTGTTGCCGTGGACGATGTTGATCCTGCCGCCGATCAACCCGTCCGCTTCCAGTCGGGCGAAGCCGTCCGGCGTCTTCGGCTTGCTGCCGGCGACATGCATGCTGCACAACAAATTCATTTCGCGCGCCAAAGTGAAATCCTGCGCCGCCACCTCATAGGTCGCGTAATGCGGCCCTAGGATCGCCATGCCGAGGGTCAGCAACCCATCGCGCGAGGCAAAGCGTCCGCGCATCAGCCGCTCGATCTCGGAACGGGGATGGGGGATTTCGCTGAAATGCTTCTGCCCCGGCTTCGGGTCGGGCTTGGGCGAGCCGTGCAGGAACACGGCGCGGATGCCGGCCTCGGCCAGGCCCTCGATGGCGGCGTCGCTATGCGCCGGCGTCGGGTTGTTGTGGCACCAATCGACCATGGTCGTGACGCCGGCATTGAGCTGGGTGAGGGCGCCGGTGAGATTGGCGATGAAGATGTCCTCGGGCTTGAAGGCGGGGGCGATACCCGCATGCATGGCATGCAGGTATTCATTGATCGCCCAATCCCCGGCTACGCCCTTGAGGCCGCTTTGCCAGGTGTGGATATGGGCGTTGACGAATCCCGGCATGACGATGGCGTTCGACGCGTCGAGAATCTCGGCATCGGGCGATTCGATCCGGGGCGCCACTTCGGTAATGCGTCCATTCTCGACCAGTACATCGCCCTGCTTCAGGTCGGGGATGTCCCGGTCCATGGTGACGATGATTCCCGACTTGATCAGCAGGCGCGACATGCCGGCGAAGCTCCCGATTATCGTTTGTTTTGCAGGGAAAAATGGCTCGGAATTGAGCCATGCCGCCGGAATGGCGTCAAGCAAGAGACGGCCCACGAATGCGCTCCCGGGCCGCGATTGCCCACCAACCCGGCCTGTGACGCTTGCCTTCTGGACGGGACAAGTGGGCAGTGCCATAGTCCGGCTCGGTTCGTCACTGACATTCGGGCGCGTTTTGCCCCCACTGCGCATGAACATCGGCACCCTTCTCTATACCTGGCTCAAAGGCGATCTCGCCGGCACCGATCAATTCGGTAACCGCTATTATCGCGAGCGCGGCAAACACAAACTTCAACGCGGCGGCGGGCTATACAGCCGCGAGCGCCGTTGGGTCCTGTATAAAGGCGAGGTCGAGGCTTCGCGCGTGCCGCCGGATTGGCACGCTTGGCTGCATCACACCGTCGACGTATTGCCTCCGGACGCGAATCATCCCAAATATCCTTGGCAGAAAGAACATCAGCCCAATATGAGCGGCACGCCCGGGGCCTATCGTCCCCCGGGTTCGCTCTTAAAGGGCGGCGCGCGTTCGACCGCCAGCGGCGATTACGAGCCGTGGAATCCTGAGTGATTATTTCGCCTCGAGGAGCCGAACAGACATGAACCGCAACGCCATCGAAACCATCATGGGCGCCGTCGTCCTGGTGGTGGCCGCCGTCTTCCTGTTTTTTGCCTATACCACCACCCAAGTGCATGCGGTGGGCGGCTATACCCTGACGGCGCAATTCGACAAGGTCGACGGTCTGCGCGACGGCAGCGACGTCGATATCAGCGGCATCAAGGTCGGCTCGGTGATTTCGCAGACCCTCGATCCCAAGACCTTTTTCGCCACCCTCACCATCAGCATGGACCCGTCGATCCAGCTGCCGGTCGATTCCGTCGCCACCATCACCTCGCCGGGATTGTTGGGCGACAAGTTCCTGTCGATCGAGCCCGGCAACGAGGACCAGCTCATTCCGCCGGGTGGGCGCATCACCCACACCCAATCGGGCATGAGCCTGGAATCGCTGATCGGACAAATGATCTACAGCCAGTCGCAACAGAAGAGCAGCGGTGGCAGCGGTCAACCGGCCAAGTAGCGCCGGGCCCGCTCCGGGCGCGTCAATCGCCGGGCAGCGCTGGGATCCCGAACGCTATCGCCGCAACGCCGCCTTTGTTCCGGCGCTGGGCCGGGAAGTCATCACGCTGCTGGCGCCCCAGAAGAACGAACGCATTCTGGATCTCGGCTGCGGCGACGGCACGCTGACGTCCGAACTGGCTAAAATCGCCACCGTGGTGGGCGTTGACGCCAGCGCCGAACAAATCGCAGCCTGCCAGGCGCGCGGCCTCGATGCGCATGTGGCGGATGGCAATGCTCTCGCCTTTGACAACGAATTCGATGCCGTGTTCTCGAACGCGGCGTTGCATTGGATGCGCGATCCCGATGGGGTGATCGCCTCGGTGTGGCGCGGTTTGAAACCCGGCGGGCGGTTTGTCGCCGAATGCGGCGGGGCGGGCAACGTGGCGCATGTCGTTAAGGCGTCGCTCAATGCCTTGAAACGGCGTGGCATCGACGGGAAGACGGCGATCCCATGGTATTTCCCGTCGCCCGACGAATACCGCGCCAAGCTCGAAGCGCGAGGATTCAAAGTCGTGTCGATGATGCTGTTTCAGCGGCCGACCGAGCTGCCGGGACGGCTCGGCGATTGGCTCGACACTTTCGCCGAATGTTTTTTGGCGTTGCTGCCGGAATCGCAGCGCGCGGCATATAAGGACGAGGTCGAGGAAAGCCTGCGGCCCTATCTCTTCAAGGGTGGAATCTGGCGCGCCGACTACGTGCGGCTGCGCTTCGATGCTCAAAAACCAATGGGACAGCCGGCGGAGAAACGGGCATGAGCAAGCTCAAGCTTCCCACCTGGCTCACTCCGGCGGGCGAGCCGGTTTCCTGTCTCGACAAGATCAAGGTGTTGAACGAGAACCTCGATGAAATCCGCGCCATGGCGCAGGACGCTCTCGAAGACGCGGTGCTGATGGGTTGCGACGAAGCGCAATTCCGCCAGGTGTTGCGCGCGTTGGGCGAGGGGCTGGAAAATCCCTATAAGGGTGCCACTAACAAAAGCCCAGCTGCCCAGAAAAAGAAAGACCCGGCGTGATACGGATTACCGCTCTTGCATTCGGACTGACGGCGCTGCTCGCGGCGGCGGGATTGGCGCACGCCCAGGATGCCACTCAGGGCGCCGCTTCCCCGGGAAACGCGCCGCCGGCAACCGCTCCTGCTGCTCCGCCCACGGACATGCTGCAAGGCAATGTGGCGGTGCTGCAAGGTCTCGACAAGACCACGGCGCGGGTTTCGAAATTCGACGCGCCGGTCGACAAGCCGGTGAAATTCGGCCGGCTGATCATCACCGTGCGCGCCTGCTACAAGCGCCCACCCGAGGACCCGCCCGAAACCACGGCGTTCCTCCAGATCGACGAAACCCAGCCCGGCGCTCCCGGCACGGCCAGCGGCACTCCCGCTCCGGCCACGCGCGTCTTCAGCGGCTGGATGTTCGCCTCATCGCCGGCGATCTCGGCGCTCGAAGATCCGATCTACGACGTCAACGTGCTCGACTGCAAGATTCCGACCACATCCGCGCCGGCGGGAGCCGCCCCCGGAAAATAGGCCGGCGTCTTTATCGCCTCGGCCAGCAGACGGTGATAGCGCGCGCGGGGAATCTCGATCGCGCCGAAACGCTGCAAATGCTCGGTGACGAATTGCACGTCGAGCAGCTTGTAACCGCCCTGAAGCAGCAACGCGACCAACGCCGCCAGCGCCGCCTTGCTCGCGTCGGTTTCGCGCGAGAACATGCTTTCGCCGAAAAACGCGCCGCCCAGGCTGACCCCGTAAAGCCCGCCAGCGAGTTTTCCGCCGCGCCAGGCTTCGATGCTGTGGGCGTGGCCGCTGGCATGGAGATTGGAATAAAGCGAGACGATCTCGCGGTTGATCCAGGTTTGCGGACGGTCGGGGGCGGCCTCGGCGCAGCCGCTTATCACGCCCGCGAAATCGCGATCGATTCCGATCTCGAAAACCTCGCGCCGCAGCGTTCGCGCCAGCCGTTTCGGCAAATGGAATTTATCGAGCGGCAATACGCCGCGCCGCTCGGGATCGACCCAGAACAGCTCGGGATCCTCGGCCGATTCCGCCATCGGGAAAATGCCGGCGGCGTAGGCGCGCAACAGGATATCGGGAGTGAGCCCTTCCATCGCCGCCGATTAGAATGAATTTCTTCTGCCCCGTCACGCGTTCTGGGGCAGGGAAGCCTAGCTCTTGCGGTCGAAAGTGCGCTCGAACCAGCCGATGTCGTAGGCGCCGTTGATGAAATCCGGCGACGCCACCAGCCGCTGGTGCAGCGGAATGGTGGTCTCGATGCCGGTGATGACGAATTCCTCGAGCGCGCGCCGCAAACGCATCAGGCACTCGTTGCGGTTGGTGCCGTGAATGATGAGCTTGGCGACCAGGCTGTCATATTGCGGCGGCACGGTGTAGCCCGCATAAAGCGCGCTGTCGATGCGCACGCCCGGCCCGCCCGGCGCGTGATAGCGCAGGATATCGCCGGGCGATGGCGCGAAGCTGTCGGGGTTTTCCGCGTTGATCCGGCATTCGATGGCGTGGCCCTGGAGCACGATGTCCTCTTGGCGATAGCCGAGCTTGGCACCGGCCGCGATACGGATTTGCTCGCGCACGATATCGATGCCGCTCACCACCTCGGTGATCGGATGCTCGACCTGGAGGCGCGTGTTCATCTCGATGAAAAAGAATTCGCCGTCCTGGTAGAGGAATTCCAGCGTGCCGGCGCTTTTGTAACCGAGCTTGCGCACTGCATCGGCGGCGATGCCGCAGATGCGCTCGCGTTCCACCTGGTTGACGCCGGGCGAGGGGGATTCTTCGAGCAGCTTTTGATGCTTGCGCTGCATCGAACAGTCGCGTTCGCCGAGATGCACCACGCCGCCCTGGCCGTCGCCCAATATTTGCACTTCGACATGCCGTGGCTTGGCGAGAAAGCGTTCGAGGTACAACGCACCGTTGCCGAAAAAAGTCTGGGCCTCGGCCTGGGCTATGGGAAACATCGCCTCCAGCGTCTTGGCATCCGGCGCCACGCGCATGCCGCGTCCGCCGCCGCCGCCCGCCGCCTTGATCAGGATCGGAAAGCCCACTTCTTTCGAGGCTTCGCGCGCGGCCTCGATGTCCATCACCGCCGCCGAGCCGGGCACCACCGGAATGCCGAGTTTCTTCGCCGCCTCTTTGGCCACCACCTTGTCGCCCATCATCCGGATATGCTCGGCCGAGGGGCCAATGAAGACGAGGCCGTGCTCGGCGACGATCTGGGCGAAAGCGGCATTCTCCGACAGGAATCCCAATCCCGGATGGATGGCGTCGGCGCCGGTGATGGC
>Ga0181537_10004004_pt1 | contig 12358 bp, 10 predicted proteins | sample PEATcosm2014_Bin_39_FD_119765 | JGI IMG/M metagenome (GOLD analysis project Ga0181537, IMG submission 119765) | Peatland microbial communities from MTU Mesocosm Facility, Houghton, MI, USA - PEATcosm2014_Bin23_10_metaG | ecosystem: Environmental > Terrestrial > Soil > Wetlands > Peat | place...
AGCGACAACTGACCGCCTCGGGTGACCCCTCCCATACCCATGGTGCCGCGGGGATCGGTCTCGGTGTAGTAGAGGAGCCCGTAGGTCTCGGAACCGCGCAAATAGAACAACCCCGTCTGCACACTGAAGGCGGGCGGGGGCCAATTCGTCCAGCCGTCAATGGACAGGATGGTCCCACCGACCGACGCATCGCGGGCCGGATCGCGCACCGGCTGGCCCCTGTCATTCAGCTGTTTTACCCACTTGCCCCAGGGTGTGAATCGAGTTGTCAGCAGATGCTCGCCCGTCACTCGATCCAGCACGAAGAAATATCCGTTGCGGGTCGCCTGCAACACCAGCTTGCGAGCGTTGCCGTTGAATTGGCCATCCACGAGCACCGGTGTTTGCGCCGAATCCCAGTCGTGTGTGTCGTGAGGCGATGTCTGGTAATACCAGGCCATCTTTCCCGTATCGACATTCACGGCCACCAATGAACACGTGAAGAGATTATCGCCCGGCCGAACGCTCGATCCATACGCCGGTGCCGGATTTCCGGTCCCGAATATATACAAATGGGTATCCGGGTCGTACGAGCCTGCGGTCCAGATATTGCCGCCGCCGTGGCGCGCCGCTTCGAGGCTCGGCCAAGTATCGAGGCCGGGATCTCCAGGGTTCATCGGTGTTGCGTTGAACTGCCACTGTAATTCCCCTGTGGCCGGATCGAAGGAACTCAGCGAGCCGGGTTCATCCGTATCGTTGCCGGCGCCCACGAGCACGTGGTTGCCGATGACAATGGGCGCTGCCTCAGAGAAATACTGTTCGGAAAAATGCGCAATCTCCTTGTGCCAACGCTCCTTGCCGGTGCGGGCATCGAGCGACACGAGATAGTCATCGGCGGTCTCCATGAACAGCCAATCGCCGTAGATTCCCATCCCCTTGTTCGAGGTATGAGTACCCCCTTTGGTTTTCCAGTAATAGTGCCAGAGAACGCTACCGGTTCTGGCATCTATCGCCCATGCGTTGTCAGGCGCGGAGGCATACAAGGTTCCGTTCGCCTCAATGATCGCGCCACGAATGCTGATGGGCGCAGCGGAGGAGAACAGGCCGCCGGTGACCACGGCTTCCGCCGCCTCGCCACCGACAATTTGCGGAGGGCCGGGTGGCGCAAACATGCCGCCTCCACCCGGATCCAGTCCACCGGTCACCCGAGCCGCCCACGCCAGAGTGAGGTTCTTGACGTTATCGCGCGTGATTTGCGTGAGCGCGCTGTAGCGCCGCCCGGAGTAGTCCCCGGAATACGTCGGCCAGGAGTCCGCCAGCGGCGCCGCCGGAGAGGGCGGTCCACCGGCGATCGCCAGCGCGGGAAGCAGGCAAATGCACGCCTGTATCAGGTTCCCGATGTTCATTTCAGGGTCGCCAAATAGGCGGTCACATCGTGAAGATCCCGATCCTCCCAGCGTCGCGCCATGTCGAAGTGGACCTTCATCGGGTCGGTGATTTGAATCACGGGACTGTCCCCGTCGCGCCGCACGGTGCGCCGGTTGCCGTCAGCATCGATCAAGACCACGACAAAATCGTCAAGTGATAGCAGCCGGCCTTGGATCACTTCTCCCGCGGGCATCGTCACCTTCACGGTTCGCGGCGGTGCGTTCGGAGAGGGAATGCCGAACATTCCCGTCGCGCCGCCTGTGAAAATCACATCATTCAGTTCCTTCGGTCCATATCTCGCACCGATTCCCGCCAGATCCTTGGTCACCGAGTGACACGACGTGCAATGACCCGCTCCTTTAAAATACTTCTTACCCAAGGCCGCGTTCCCGACCAGGATGCTCTTGGGATCGAACGGCTTGGTCGGCACGCTGCCGGCACTCACACTGTGCACATACGCGGCAATGTCCGAAATGCTCGGCATCGGCAGATTGAACTTGGGCATGCCCTTGTCGATGCGCCCGTTCAAAACGATGGCCGACACCAACTCGCCGTTTTGATCATTCAAAACGATGGGTGAACGCAGCAGATTGGGGCCGCCCTCGCCGCCCCGGGCGTCCGAGCCATGACAAAAACCGCAGTTGACGCTGAAGACCTGCCTTCCGCGCGCGATTGCCGCGGGATCGCCGGGAGGCCTTGGAAAATCCTGTCCCGCCACCGGGTTCGCGCCCCATAAGACGAGGGCCGCGATCCCGCACGCGGCGAACATCGAATTTGCCATAAATGCGTTGTTCCCGGATCCACCCGCCGCGCCGTCACAAGGTCGTCGCAATCGGGCGATCTCGTGAGACCCTACCCCCTTCAATCCCTGATGTAATGCGTTACATCGTAGCCAAACTATACCTTTGCCGCGCCGGATATGCAAAGTTGCGCGTGATAGAATCGCATCATCGTCGAATGGATTTGATCGCCGTATGACCAAAACCCGCAAGTCAAAGCGCGTCGCGCTTCCCGCGGGGCGCAATAGCTACAACATCCGCGAGGTAGCCCAAGCCGCCAAAGTGTCGGTGGCCACCGTGTCGCGTACGCTTCAGATGCCGGACGTGGTGGCGCCCGCCACCCGAAGCCGGGTGCAGGCGGCGATCGAACGGCTGGGATACCGGCCGAATGCGCAGGCGCGTATGCTGCGCACCGCTCGTACGCATGTCATCGTGGCGCTGGTTCCGGATATCTCCAACCCGTTCTTCGCCGAGGTGATCCGGGGAATCGAACAGGTGGCTCACCAAAACGGCTATTCCGTACTTCTGGGGGAGACTCAAAATTCCAGAGCTCGCGAGAAGGCCTATGCCGAGTTGCTGGAGACCAAACAGGCAGACGGCCTCATCACCCTGATGCCGCACATACCGACTCTGGCAATGGCCCGGCCGTTCCCCATCGTCAATGCGTGCGAATACGTGAAGGACAAATCGGTCACCAGCGTCTACGTCGATAATGAGGGCGCCTCCTACGAAGCGACCACCTACCTGCTCACCCTCGGGCACCGCGAGATTGCGTTCGTTACCGGGCCGATGGACAGCCCCATCAGCGTTGACCGAGACCGCGGCTATGAGCGGGCGCTTCAGCAGGCCGGAATCAAACGCGACCGCAGGCTCACCGCCGCCGGCGATTTCTCCGTCGAGGCTGGCATTCGGGCGGTTGACGGCCTGCTGGCGCAGCAGCAGCGATTCACAGCGGTATTTTGTTCGAACGACGAGATGGCCGTCGGCGCCATACACGCGATCAAGTCCAAGGGCCTCAGAGTGCCGCAGGACATTTCCGTGGTCGGCTTCGACGATATCCGGTTTTCCCGCTATACCGATCCGCCTCTGACCACGATTGCCCAGCCGAAAGACGAACTCGGACGCGAGGCGATGAGCATGTTGATTGAATTGATGCGCGGGACCGACATACCGGCCCGCAAGAGAATTCTGCTGACTCAGTTGGTGGTGCGTGGATCGACGGCACGCTGTCCCGGAAAAGTCCGCGCCGCCTGATTTATGTGACAAACGCCGGCGACAAGTCCTTTGCGCCTGCGCTACATCACGAGCGTCATGCGTTTTTGTGCGGTAGTCAGGAAGAGGTTCGGCGGGACGTAGCTGGGATTCATGCCGAGCGTCACCGTGAAATCATGAATACCGGGTTTGAGCCCTCCCGGCGCCAGGACCGTGACGATCATCGGAGTTCCGAAATCCCAATGTACATTTTCGGCGCGGCCCGCCTCCTCCATCGTGAAAGTCCGGTCGCCGACGGTGATGCGCAGTTGGTCGCGCGCGTACTTCGTGCCATCGACAGCGACTTCGATCGATCCGATGATGTCGAGGAAGGTGCCCCGGTAGTAAGCGGTCTTCATCAGGAACTGGAAACCGACCGGCGTCCCGTCCTTGAAAACGTTCTGGAAGCCGCGCGTGAGAACCATCTGCTTTTCAAACATGGGACGTTACCTGCTCTTCGCGTGTGTGCGTGTTCATGTGCTCAGGCGATCTCGCCGAAAAGCCGGCGCAACATCACGTGTTCGCGCCGCACCTGCTCGCAGCTGTCCGTGATGATCACATCCTGGGTCCAGCGCTGGCCCTCGTACTCGCTGTCGATGGAATGCGAGTAACCGAGATCCACCAGGGCGGGAATGATTTCCTGATAAGGAATGCTGTATTCCGTGAGATCGTCTTTCATCTCGTAGAACTTGCCGTGGATGTTGTAGATAAAGGGTGCCATGGGCTTGAGCATCGCGGGCGTATTGGTGATCGGTCCGTAGCCCCATGAGGTGCCAGCCAAACCCATGTTGCCCTCGGTTGCGCCGATCTTCTGTACCGCAGCCATGATCTTATCGCCCGGCTCGGCATTCTCGAAGGCCTTCTGCACGTAGTCGACGACCGCCGGCTGCGCGCCGCGCCGCACCCAGTAATCCACCATCACGCGCGGCAGACGCTTGCAGAACACGCCGAAGTCGAGCGTGAACCCCATGTGCTTGGTGCCGGTCCTGTGGATAAGATCCAGATAAGAACCGATGTAGTTGCCCTGCAACGGGATGGGTGCATGGATTTCCGGCGCGATCCGCACATCGTATTTCTCGGCGTCGGGTAGCGCCCGCTCCACCAATTCCACCGCCGGTGTTTCGACAGGCCCGGTGGTGGGCCGCACGACCTTGAAACCCAGACGGTTGGCGAGCTTGATCTGCCCGACCAGCGTGTCCACGGACTCCTGCAGCGACATGTTGCGATGGCCGCCAAGGTAGATGTCGACGAAGGTGTCGAGGTTCGTCGGCGTCAGGTGATACTTGGCCAGCATTTCGTGCCAATGATCTACCCAGGCCTGCGGCGGATTGGGATAGTTCGGCACCATCTCTTCCGCGATCAGCTGCACGCCGGTGGCACCGATGGACGCCAGCTCTGCCAGGCAGTCTTCGAGCGTCATCGCATGTTGGTAGTACTCCTCTTGGTAGCTGTACAGGGTGACGCCGCGCGTGATCTTCGAGGCGGAAGGGGTCTTATTCGGCTTCGCCGCAGGCGCTGCAATGGCGCCCCGATACAGCGATGCCGACAGTGCCAGGCCGGATGTTGCCAAAAAATCTCGTCGCTTCATGTGCTTGCTACTTCACGTGGGCGTCGAATCGCACGCCGAACACGCGCGGGTCGCCATAGGAGTAGTCGTACTCGGCCGCGCCGCCGGTGGTCGTTTCGGCCGCGTAGTTGAGATAGGTCTTGTTGGTCAGGTTTCGCCCGTAGAAGCCGACGGACCAGTTGTCTCGCTTGTAGCTGACATACGCATTCAACAGCGTGTAAGCCGATTGCGTCGTATCGTTGTAGTTGAACGGATCGAAATAGACCTTGCCCGTATAGCGGCCCTCGATGCGCGCGTCGACATCTCCCGACGAGGTATTCCACACGTGATCGAACCCGGCGGAAACGACGACCTTTGGCGACTGGATCATGGTGTTGCCGTCCAAGATGCAGTTGCCCAGAGCATCGGTGCGAGCACAGCTCTGCAGGCCGGGCGTGCCGTTGCTCGGCGGCAGCGACAGCTGGCTGTAGGTCGCGTGCAGCAGGCTCAAGCCCACGTCGGCCGTACCGATTTGATCGATCAGCACTTTGAAGTCCGATTCCAAGCCGTAGATCTTCGACTTGCCCGCATTTGTCGTCACGCTTCCCGTGGGACAGGTGGAGGTGAACTGGTCGATCTGCTGGTCCTTGTAGTCGCTGTAGAAGACGGCGGCGTTCAACTGCATCGTGTTGGCCGCCCAGCGATTCTTCGAACCCGCCTCACCCGTGGTCACATTCTCCGACGCGAAACTACCGCACGACTCGATGCCGCCCGGCTTGTAGCCGGTGTCGACCTTCGCGTAGAGCAGGTTTGACGGGGTCAAGTCATAGTTATATCCCACATGCCAGGTCGCCTTGTCGCTCGAGTACGTGCCGTCGCCGTTGGGGCCTGCGGGCACGCCAAAGACCGGTAATGCAAACGTACCGCTACGCGTCGTATCATCCTTGCTGTAGCGCACACCAAAGGTCAACTGGGAGGCGTCAGTCACATGCAAATCGCCCTGCGCGTAGGCGGCCTTCGACTCGGTTTTCACGGCGTAGATGAATTGCAACAGCGGGACCGCCCCGGGTGTTCCCGGATTCTCGATGCCTTGGCTGTTCAGATGATTGTCTTCCTTGAAATAGTAGAGACCGCCCTGCCAGGTCAGAAAGCCGTCGGGCGATGACGTCAGGCGCAACTCGTGATTTTGCGTGACCGGCTCTTCGGTTTGAATGTAAGGGCGAATGGGTAGAAAGACGTTGCCACCGGGCGTGGCCAGCTCGGGGAAGAAACTGAGCGAGGCCGTAGAATGCCGCCAGTCGTAGGAATCGTATCCGCCCAGATACATGGCCGTGATACCGCCCGGAATCCCGTCGTAGGCGAAATTCCACTTCGAAACCTTGTCGGTGATTCGCTGGAAAGGCTGGCCGTACCACGCAAAGGCATCGGAGTTACCCAAGTTCGGCTTTTGCCGTGAAATATCGCCGTCCGCGAGAGTAACGAACGGAATTCCCTGGATGACGGCTCCGGTGCCGCCCTGAGTCTCCTCTTGGAAATTTACCCAGCCCTTGAAGTGATCGACCGGCTCGAACGCCGCGGTCACGCGGCCCGCATGAGAATCCTCATCATCGCCGCGATCCGGCAGTGAGCCGAGCGCATCGTAGGTATCCGTCCGGTAACCTTGGTGGTTGCGGGACGAGACGGCCACGCGCAACTGCAGCCAATCGTTGACCGGCAAGTTGAGCATTCCCGTGGCGTTGACCGCCTCGTAATTGCCCAGCTCCAAGCTGCCGCCCGCCTCGAAGTCCTTGGTGGGCTTGTTGGTGGTGATGTTCACCAATCCGCCTACCGAACTGCGGCCGAACAACGTGCCTTGCGGGCCCAAGAGCACCTCGATACGTTCGACGTCGAAGAGCATGGAATCGAGGGCCTGGGCTCTATTGACGAAGAAATTATCGACGCCCACCGGAACCGCCGGGTTGCCGATCTCGGTGGTATTGTTGGTGGTGACACCGCGAACCGCCAGTGTGGCCTCGCCGCCGTTGCGATTGAAAACGAGATTCGGGTCAGTCTGGGTGAGGGACTGCAAATCCACGATGTCTTTTTGGGAAATTTCCGCACCGGTGTATACGTTCATGGAAATGGGCGTCTTTTGTTCCGTGCCCTCCCGCTTTTGCGCGGTTACCACGATTTCCTGGAGCGCCTCCCCCGACGCAGCTGCCTCTTCGGCCGCGCGTGCCACGTGCATTGCAGCCATTCCGATCGTTCCCATCACGAACAACGCATGTTGAATGCGCATATTTATTGCCCCCGTATGATCGCCAGAATTGATCGCCAGAATCGGAGTTTTTCCGTGCATTCCGGGTGCCTTGTTGGACACTCCGACTGCATGTAATCGATATCATAGATCGGGCTATCATCTTCAGTCAACAGTTTTGTAATCAATTACATTATCTGTCGCATTAATGTGACTCGAGCGTCGACAACGTCGTCGACAGATTGGGCGCCGCACGCAGAAACCGTACCGCGACTGGATCTGGCGATCGAATTTGCAGCATCTGATGAGACCGATTACATTGTGGCAACTGTTCAAGTTCACCCCAGCAAGGTTCTTCAAAGCACCGCCGCAGACGAGCCGCCACCATGTCCGCAAAGCCCTTCCAACCAAAACCCATGCAACTCAGCATATTGACCGCGGCCCTGCAGGAACTGACGCCGCGTTCCGTGCGCGATTCCGACCCTGATCGGGCCGTCGAGGAATGGCTGGAGTTCGCAAGGACGATCGGTTCGCCGCTCATTCAACTGTCCGCGGCCTTGCATCCCAATGAATCCGACATACCCCCGGAGGCGATGCTGGATCCGGTGGCGAATACGTTGGACTTGCGCGCGCCCTTCACCAAAGAGCGGGCCCGCCGCGTACAAGCGGCGATGTCGGCTACCGGAGTGGGTCTGTCGGATCTTGGCTATTTCGACAATATGCTGGCCGCCGACAGCGGCATCCGCCGCCAAAAGCATGCGTTCATGCGCAAGGTATTCGATGCGGCCGTACTGCTCGAGACGAAGGCCGTGTGCGGCTTCGTCGGCCGCAATACGGATCTATCCATGGATGCCAATCTCGTGATGTTCGAAGAGGAATTCATCCCCCTGCTTCAAGAGGCCAAGGCGCGCGGCTTGACCTATCGAATCGAGCATTGCCCGATGCCCGGTTGGACCATCGGGGACCAGTGGCACAATAATCTCGCCTATGCTCCCGGGCCTTGGATTGCGCTGCATCGCATCTGTGAGCGGCATGGAGTCGGCGACCAGTTTCGCATCCACTACGACCCCTCGCACGCCATTCTCATGGGCCAGGACTCGCGCTCTATTTTCCAGTACCTCAAGGACGAGGGATATGCGTTTCTCATCGATGGATTCCACGTCAAGGGACAAGTCATCGACTCACGAGGCGTTTCCGCGTGGGGTTACGGCGGCCAGACCATGCTGCGCGGCGACTGGCACGGCGCCGTTCCATCGGCAAACCCGGCCGATCACGTGAACGCCTGGAAGAAACAAACCGTGTTCAGCGAGCACGAACTGCCGGGCACCGCGCATCATGATCCGCTTGCTTACCTGCAGAACCGCAGCGTCGATTGGCTCGACCATCAATTGGCGGCCCGGGAGGTCCTCGGTATCGATGCGGCGAACACGGTGCTGGTCTTGGAACACGAATACCCGAAGGCGCGGCTGCAGGATCGCGCCCAGTTGGCACCGATCCTGGCGGGATCGCTGGCGTTCGTGGCGGCCATCGACCAGGCCGCGGCGGCCATGTACTCATTGCAGCATGATGTCCTGGCGTCCTTGGGCATTCCGGTCCAAGGATACGGGCGGGAGCCCTATCGAAGCTGATCGCGGGCGAAGCTGATCGCGGGATTTCGGTGTCAGATATCGACCCACCGATTGTGTTCGGCCGCTGACCGGAGCACCGCCTCCACAAAGCGCATCCCGCGAACGCCGTCCTCGATGCCGGGAAATTCCCCCGCGGGCGAATGGGCGTTGCGAATTCGCCGCACGACGCCGCGATAAATATTGCCCATCGCATCAATGAAGCCTTCGGGATGCCCCGGAGGCAATTTGGCAGCTGCACGTGCCTCAGGCGAGTTGTACGAATTGCCTGCCGTCAACGTCGCGGCCGGTTCTCCCTCACGAAGATACTCCAGCCGTCCCGGCTGCTCTTGCGCCCATTTGAGCGCGCCCGTCCGCCCATAAACCGCGAGTCGGAGATTGTTCTCCTCGCCTGTGGCGATCTGGCTGGCGAGCAAGACCCCCTTGGTGCCGTTGCTGAATCTCAGCAATGCGGAGCCATCGACATCCAGGCGATTGGCGGGATTGAGGGTGTCGATGTCCGCCAGGATCTGCGTGATGGTCAGACCGGTCGTATATTCGATCAAATTAAATGCGTGGATGCCGATATCGCCGATGCAGCAGCTCTGACCCCCCAACTTGGGATCCAGGCGCCACACCGACGTCCATTTACTCGGCTCGTGGATCACAGGATTGATCCACCCCTGATAGTACTGTGCGTGTACCTTCTGCACGGCGCCGATCGCACCCTGCGCGATCATGCTGCGCAATTGGCGCACCATGGGGTATCCCGTATAGGTGTGCGCCACGGCAAAGAACGTGTTCCCTCGTGCCACCGCTGCAGCGAGCTGCGCGGCCTCGGCCGCCGTGGTGGTCACGGGCTTTTCGCAAATCACGTGAAATCCAGCCTGCACCAATGTCAGAGCCATTGAATAGTGAAGATAATTGGGGGTGGCAACGGTGATCAGAGTCATGCGCTCCTCCTCGGGGCGCCGCGATTCGCCGTCTATCAGCGCGTCCAGATCGGCGTATGCCCGACCCGGTTCCAATTCCAGAGCAACGGCAAATTTGATTCCCAGATCATGTTGCGCGTTGAAAACCCCTCCGACCAGCTGGCAATCTTCGCCCATCGCGGCAGCCACGCGGTGAACGACGCCGATCAAGGAATCCGGGCCGCCCCCGACCAAACCCCATCTGATTCTTTTGGCGCTCATGCGAGTTTTTATAAACCTGGCGTCAAATCTCGCCTAACAGGCGACGCAGCATGACCTGATGCCGGTCCACCATCTCCACCGCGCTAAAAGGGTCGACATCCTGCACCATGCGCTGACCTTCATATTCGGTCGCAATATCACCGTCGTAGCCGCCCTTGATCAAGGCAGGAATCACCTGGGTCAAGTCGATGGCCGGATCGATGCACTCTTCGGTCAGCCCCCAAGTCTTGCCGTGGATGTGCCGGCACTTGGACATGATGGGAATGAGGTTGTTGGGATTCTCCGGCTTGATCATATAAACGTTTTCCACATAGCCCGAGGCGCCCGTACCGGCGGACATCTTATTGACCGCTGCCAGCACCGATTCCTTCGAGGACCCCTTCGCCCATTCGCCCTCAATGAACAAGGCGGCGTCGTGCGTGATTACCCCATCGCGCACCATCCGGTCACGCAGATACGGGTTGGGCTTGTTTTGGAATATACCGAAATCGGGTACGAAGCCAAAGCGGTCGGTCTTGTCGGCAATCTTCAGCAAACGCTCCACCAGATGCCCTTGGATGGGGATGGGAAAGTGGATTTCCACGCCCATCCAAACATCTTCCTTCTCGAGATGCGGTACGGTGGCTTCCAGGATGTCCACCGGCGTTCCGACCAATGCGCGAATCTTGGGGATGCCCAGACGCTTCGCCAGTCGAATATCCCGGAGCATGGTCTGAACACCCTCCTCGACCGTCAAATTGTGGGTCTTGGTGCGCATCGTGTCGATGAATTGGGTATAGCAGGTCGGCACCATGTGATACTTGTCAACCCATCCGTGCCACTGTTCGACCCATGCATTGCTGGGATTCGGAAAATCGGGAACCATCATTTCCGCGAGCAACTCGATGCGGTAGGCCCCGATATCCGACATCTGACGAAGACAATCCTCCACGCTCATCGTGCGCATGAAGTACTCCTCCTGAAAGGAATACATGGCCACGCCTCGCCTGATCTTGTGCTGCGGGGTCGCGGCAGCCGCTTCCGCAATCTTCCCTGCGGCGAGCGCCAGGGCGGATGTCGCTGCCAATGACTCGATGAAGGTTCTGCGTGAAATTGTCATGTCGAACTCCCCCGATTGAATCGTCAACCCATCGCCCCGACTTCCCATGTGATTCTTATGCTCAGGCCATGCATTCCGGTACAATCGATGTAGTGTAATGCATTACATCAGAGGGTCCAATGTACGCCATGCGTAACATACTTCGAACGACCGCGTTGCCGATCGCGCTGAACCTGCTCGGTGTCCCTTTCGCCCCGGCCGCCGACCCGCTCAATTCCCTCGAGCTTCGCCCGCACCACATTACCGCAGCCGTCCGGGATCTCGATCGCGCGGCGAATTGGTACCGCGAGATGCTGGGATTCACCATTAGCCAGCGGGGCAGACACGGTGACATCTCGTTCGTGGAACTCACCATTCCCGGCTTCGGCGTCGCCCTCATCAAGGAGCCTTCGCGCATTCAAGATGCGCCGCAGACCGGCCACGGCGAAGTTCGATGGTTGCACATCGTATTCAGCGTCCCCGACACTGACGCCGCCTATCATGTCCTCGAGACCAAAGGAGCGTCGCTCGCTGCGCGGAGAGCGCCAAACGGACATATTGAAAGCTTCCTGATCACCGACAGCGAGGGAAACGAATTGGAAATCATCGAGAAATCCCCGTGACTTACTGTACCAATACCATCCGCTTGGTGATGAACGACGGCGGCTCTATGAAGGTCGAGTATTTGCCATCGCGCCACAAACCAGGGAAATCCGTGTACAGATGGTCCGGGTCGTCGGGCGGTAGATAGGATTTTCGGATGGTGATTCCCACGCGGATCTCGTGAATCCCCGGCACCAAGCCGCCGGCCTTCGTCACAAAAAGCGTCGCGGCATCGCCGAATTGCCAGCGAATGTTGTCTGCTTCCTCCATTTGATCGAGCGTCACCGTCTTGCCCGATACCTTGATTCGGATGTGATCGCGAGGCACCAGAACACCGTCGACGGTGAGGTCGAAGTAGTGGATGGACGACAAAAAGGTTCCGCGATAATAGGGCTCACGGATATTCAATTGATAGCCGGTCGTTGCCCCGCGCTCGATCGTGTTCTTGAATCCCGTGTTCATGATGACATAGCGGTCTTGCATATCACGCGCTCCCCGGTTCGTCGGCTCGTCGTCGCCTCGGCCTTGTAATCGATATCATATACGCCGATTTGCGGAACGGTCAATCGGATTAAACGTTGTGAGGGAAAATCGTACCGCGTCAGGAAGGATGACTGCCCTCATCGCCGTGGCCTGCGCGTTCCGACGAGTGCATTATGGC
>Ga0181537_10004005_pt1 | contig 12358 bp, 10 predicted proteins | sample PEATcosm2014_Bin_39_FD_119765 | JGI IMG/M metagenome (GOLD analysis project Ga0181537, IMG submission 119765) | Peatland microbial communities from MTU Mesocosm Facility, Houghton, MI, USA - PEATcosm2014_Bin23_10_metaG | ecosystem: Environmental > Terrestrial > Soil > Wetlands > Peat | place...
CGGGCGTAAAGATCTTCGACAATTCCGAGGTGCTTCGCTACGAGGATGGCCCCGAGGTCAGGGTGCATACCGCACAGGGGTCGGTGCGCTGTGCGCACCTGGTGCTGTGCGGCAACGCCTACATCGGCGCCGTCGCGCCCGCTTTGGCGCGGCGCATTCTGGGGGTGGGAACCTATATCATCGCCACCGAGCCGCTCGGCGAGGAACGCGTGCGCGCGCTCTTGCCGAGCAATGCCGCCATCGCCGACATCAACTGGATCTTGGATTATTTCCGGCGCTCGGCCGATCATCGCCTGCTGTTCGGCGGCCGCGTGAGCTACAGCGCCGTCCAACCGCCGCACCTGGCCGAATCGATGCGCAAGCGGATGGTGCGCATATTCCCGAGTCTCGCCGACGTCAAAATAGGATACGCCTGGGGCGGCTACCTCGACATCACGATGAGTCGCGCGCCCAATTTCGGCCGGCTCGCGCCCAATGTGTTCTACCTGCAGGGCTTCTCGGGCCACGGCATGACGCTCACCGGGCTCGCCGGCAAGCTCGCGGCCGAAGCCATCGCCGGCACCGCCGAGCGATTCGATGTGTTCGCGCGCATCCCGCATCGGGATTTTCCCGGCGGCCATTTGTTCAGGAGACCCTTGCTGGTGATGGCGATGCTGTACTACCGCCTGCGAGACCTGATGTAGGAGGCCGTGGTCATGGCCGACTCATTTGAATTTCACGCTGAAGCAGCGGTGAATCCGCGCATGACGCTCGAAATCCTTGGGGATGGTTTTGGCGCTCAGGTCTTCCACGGCCAGGTCGGCGAGGGATTCAGCGTCGAGTTTGAACCGCGTGAAATTGGTCGAAAAGACCAGGCGGCCCGACGGCCGCAGCAATTTCAACGAGCGGCGGATCATGCCGACATGGTCGCGCTGCACGTCGAGCACGCCGTCCATGCGCTTGGAGTTCGAGAAGGTGGGCGGATCGACGAAGATCAAATCGAAGCGCGGGCCCTTCGCTTCCTGTTGCTCGAGCCACTGCAGGCAATCCGCGCGGTACAAAGCGTGCCGAACCTGGCCGCTGCCGCCGGAATCGCCGTCGAGGGTAGCGCTGTCGAGAATGCCGCTGTCGAGAATTCCATTGAGCCGCAGATTCTCGTGCGCCCACTCCAGATACGTGTTCGACAGATCGACGCTCGCGCTGCTGCGCGCCCCGCCCGCGGCGGCATACACCGTAGCGCTTCCGGTATAGCAGAACAAGTTCAGAAAATCGGCATCTTTCGCCCACTCTCGCAAGCTGGCCCGCACGATGCGGTGATCGAGAAACAACCCGGTATCGAGATAATCCCGGAAATTGATCCAGAATTTGAGGCCACCTTCATGAACGGCGAAGCGCTCGGACTGCGCGGCGCGATGCTCGCCGTGCGCGTCGCCGCGGTCCGCCGGGCCGCCACGCCTTTCATACTGCTCGCGGCCTTTCTGCGGTTTGCGCACCCGGGAATGAACGTGATCGATCGGCACGGCCAAGACTTCGGGCAGCACCGCGAGCACCTCGCGACGGCGCTCCCGGGCGCTCTCCTGATTCACGGACTTCGGCGCAGCGTATTCCTGCACGTAGGCGTGGCGCACCCCCCGGCCATACAGATCGATGGCGAACGCATATTCCGGCATGTCGGCGTCATACGCCCGAAAGCATTCGATCTGCTCGTGCTCGGCCCAGGGCTCCAAGCGCTGCAAGTTCTTGCGCAGGCGATTCGCGAACATCCGGGCACCCGGCCGGCTCGACCAATCGGCGCGCACCACTTCAGCCGGCCGTTGCTCGCTCGCCTCGGTGAGCTCGAAGCGCAGCAGCCGGCACTCGATGGCGCCGTTGAAAAATCGGTGCGAGCGCTTCGCATATAACCCCAAGTTTCGCGCCAGCGGCGGATTGCCGGTGAGGATCGCGGCCTGCCAGCCGCGAAACCGCTCGCGCAATGTGCTGCCCAGTTCTGAATAGAGCGCCGGCAGCCCCGATTCCGCGCCGATGCGCTCGCCATAGGGAGGATTGGTCACGATGAGCCCCGTCTCTGCGTCACTTGCGGCATGGGGACGCGTGATCGCGCTGAGCGGCCGCCGCTCTACGGATATCCACGCGCCGACACCGGCCTGCTCGCCGTTGGCAATCGCCATGCGCACGGCATCCGCCTCGACGTCGGAGCCCGCAATACGGCGCCGCGCGGGAGCCGTCCTGCGGCGCGCGCGGGCTTCCTCGCGCAGACGCTCCCAGAGCGCCGCGTCATGACCCCGCCAACCCGTGAAACCAAAATACTCGCGATCGAGTGCCGGCGCGGCGTCCGCCGCCATCAAGGCCGCTTCGATCAGGAAAGTGCCCGAGCCGCACATCGGATCGAGGAGCGCGCCGCCCGCCTCGCAGATGCCGGGCCACCCCGAGCGCAGCAGCACCGCGGCCGCCACGTTTTCCTTGAGCGGCGCGCGCCCGCTCTCGCTGCGATAGCCGCGCCGATGCAGGCTTTCGCCGGAGAAGTCCACCGACAACAGGGCGGTGGGCCCTTCGACGTGCATATGCAGCAGCACATCGGGGCGCTCCGGCTTGACGTTCGGTCGCTCACCGGTGGCGTCGCGCAAATGGTCCACCACCGCATCCTTCAGCAGCTGTGCGCCGTAGAGCGTGTGCCGGATGGACTCATTGCCGCCGCTGCAATCGCAGGCCAAGGTCGCGTGCGGTCCGATATGCGCCCGCCAATCGATGCGCTTGACGGCCTCGTACACGCTCTTCGAGCTGCCCGCCTCGATCGACCCCAGACTCAGGTATATCCGCGTCGCGGTGCGCGACCAGAGGCAGGCGCGATAGCCCACCTCGAGCGTACCCTGAAATTTCACGTCATGGCTGCGCTCGCGAATATCGACGGCGCCGAATTGCTGCAGTTCCTCGGCCAGCACCGACGCCGCGCCCACCGGAGCGGTGGCGATCCAGTATCGAACGTCGCCGTTCACGTCAGGGTCGTTGGATCGCGCAAATCGCGCAAATCGCGCCACTCGAGTTTGGGATGGTTCGAAAAATGACGCACCAGAATTCTGTAGACGTCGGCATCGAAACCGGCGCGCTGCCGCTCCGCCCCGAAGGCCGCGATTTCCGCCTCGGATCGGGCCGTGCCGAGATACGTCCAGTCATCCAGCACGTGAAATTCCGGCCCCAGGCCACCGTCGGGCACGCCGTCCGGAGCACCGCGTTCGCGCAGTGCGATGCGCCCCGGAAATGGCCAGGGTTTTAATTTCAATGACGACAGCGCGAGGTTCAGCCGCAGGTTGTGCAGCATGAGCGGTTCCTTGCCCACGCAGGCGCCCTTGCACTTGCCGATCTGGTAAGCGAAGCACGAACCGGCGCTTTGCTCCATCCCCAGACACTTCAGGCAGAGCTGATGGGCGCGGGCAATGTCGATGAGCGCCTTGCGGGCATCCTTGGCGGAATGAAACACGCCGAAGCATTGCGCGAGCGCGGCCGTCCCGTGGCCGTCGATGGCGGTGATCTGGATCGGGCAGCCGCACTCGCCGGCGGTGCGGGGGTCCGCGTCCGGTATGCGCAAAGTAAACGGATCGCCCGTGTCTTTCAGGCGGCGATTGTGCAGCGGCTGCTGGGTCTTGATCCACCGGGCCTCGAGCAATTTGGCGCCGAGCTCACCCGCGGTCGCCTGCCAATCGAGGCGCCGCACTTGACGCGCCAGTCGCTGCTGCCGCCCGCCTGAATGCTCGCCGGCGAGATGGCTCAGGACGCGGGCTCGCAATGAATTGCTCATGCCGATATACAGCACGGCGTCGTCCTCGCCCTGGAACCGGTACACGCCCGGCCCGTCGGGCAAATCGTCGGCGAAATCCGCCGGCAGATGTGCGGGCAAGCGGTGCGCGCCGAGCACGGTGTGCACCGCCTGGGCGAGCGCCGCGTGCGGCACCTCGCGCCGCAACGTGGACCACAAATCGTGCAGCACCCGCGCGTCGCCCAACGCGCGATGCCGCGAGCTGCACACGATTCCGTGGCGCTCCATGACGGCATCGAGATTGTGTCGCGCAAATTGGGGAAACAGGCGCCGCGACAATTTGACCGTACACAGCACCTTTGCGGAGAAGTTCATGCCGAGCCGCCGAAACTCGCTGCGCAGGAAGGAATAATCGAAGCGCGCGTTGTGCGCCACGAACACGTCGCCCTCGAGCTTTTCACGCACCAGCGCCGCGATGTCGGCAAAGCGCGGGGCATCGCTCACCATTTGGTTGGTGATGCCGGTGAAATCCTCGATGAACGGCGGTATCGGGCATTCCGGGTTCACGAGCGAACTCCATTCCTCGGCGAGTTCGCCGTTTTGCAGCCGCAGGATGCCCACCTCGGTGACCCGGTGATAGGCCGCGTTGCCGCCGGTCGTCTCCAAGTCGACGAACACCAGGTCGCGCGGCAGGACCTCAGCCGCGTCCATCGAGCGACAATAGCGGGTAATACAAATCGGGTCGCCGATCGCGGAACACGCCCCAGGATTGACGGTAGCGGCGCACCGCATCGAGATCGAATGCCGCGGTCAGCACGCATTCGCTCACCCGATCCGCCTCGGCCACCTTCTCCCCGGTAGGCGAGGCGATGAACGAGGAGCCGTAAAACGTCATGCTGTACTTTTCGCCCTGCTCCGTGCCGATGCGATTCGATGCCACCAGCGGCATGATATTCGCGGCGGCATGGCCCTGCATGGTGCGCTGCCAGTGCCCGCTGGAATCGATGCTCGCATCCTGCGGCTCCGAGCCGATGGCGGTCGGAAAGAGCAGAATTTCGGCGCCCATCAGCGCCATCGATCGCGCCGTCTCGGGAAACCACTGGTCCCAGCAAATGGCCACGCCGAGCTTCGCATAGCGAGTGTCGAATACCTTGAAGCCCGTATCTCCGGGCGAAAAATAGAATTTCTCGTGATAGCCCGGACCTTCCGGAATGTGCGACTTGCGATAGCTTCCGAGCACCTCTCCCCCGGCATCGACGATGACCACGGAGTTGTAGAATGCGTTGTTGGCGCGTTCGAACACGCTGACCGGCAAGACCACCTCGAGTTCGCGCGCCACGGCGCGGAAATGTTCCACCGCGGGGTGGCCGTCCAGGGGTTTGGCGAGTTCCAGATGCTGCGCGGCGTGATCCTTGCAGAAGTACGGCGTCTCGAACAATTCCTGCAGCAAGATCACCTGCGCGCCGCGGGCCGCGGCCTGGCGTATCAGCTTTTCCGCGCGCGCGATGTTCGCGTCGCGATCCCAACCGCAGGCCATTTGCGTGGCCGCCACCGTGACGATGCTCATAGGCGGGATATGCTACCTGAAGGCGGATTCACAAGGAGCCTGTCCGGCCGATGATGCGCCTCGTGGCGCCGTCAAAAGGTCGGCGGCGAACTGGCGCTGACGATCTCGCATTCCTCGCGTCCGACATTGCGGAATCGATGCGGCATGGAACTCTTGAAATAATATGCATCGCCCGGCCCGAGAACGCGCGATTCGCCGCCGACGCTGAGTTCGATCTTGCCCTTGACCACGACGCCGCCCTCCTCGCCCGCGTGCGTGAGCATCTCCTCGCCCGTATCGGCGTTGGGCGCGTACAGTTCATGCAAGATCGACATGCTGCGCTTCGCGAGCCGCCCGCCGACCAAACGCAACTCGACGCTTGCGGTACCGATGTCGGGCAGTTCCTGGCGCGGGAAAAACACCTGAGGCCGGCCGCCGAGATCGAGCGTGAAAAAGTCGGCGAGCGCCATGGGAATGCCGTCCAAGACTTTCTTCAGCGAGCTGACCGAGGGGCTCACCCGGTTCTGCTCGATCAAGGAAATCAAGCCATTGGTCACACCGGCGCGCTTCGCCAATTCGCGCTGCGAAAGGCCGTACATTTGCCGTACCGCCTTCAAATGAGTGCCCACGTCCAAGCTCATAGGCGTCTATTATAATAGACATAGTGACGTACAATCTGGCTAAAATTGAGCTGAGTGTCGATTTTCTTTATCATCGACCCGCCCGACGCCCGTACCCCGAAGGATCCCCCATGAACGCGCAGCTGACCCCCGCCCCGTCGCACGATGAACTCGATGCTTTCTGGATGCCGTTTACCGCCAATCGTCAATTCAAGGCGAAGCCGCGCCTGCTCGCGCGCGCGCAGGGGATGCACTATTGGACGGATGACGGCCGCGAGGTGCTCGACGGGGTAGCCGGACTGTGGTGCGTCAACGCCGGCCACGCGCGGCGCGAAATCACCGAGGCGGTGACGAAGCAACTCGGCACCATGGAATTCGCGCCCACCTTTCAAATGGGCCACCCGATCGCCTTCGAGCTCGCGAATCGTCTCGCGGAAATCGCGCCGCCCGGCATGAATAGAATTTTCTTCACCAACTCGGGCTCCGAGTCGGTCGACACCGCGCTGAAAATTGCCATCGCCTATCACCGGGCGCGCGGCGCGGGACAGCGCACCCGTTTGATCGGCCGCGAGCGGGGTTATCACGGCGTCGGCTTCGGCGGCATGTCGGTGGGCGGCATGGTCAATAACCGCAAGATCTTCGGCTCATCGATGCTGCCCGGAGTCGATCATCTGCCGCACACCTTGGACATCGAACACAATGCGTTCTCGCGCGGTCTGCCGCAGTGGGGCGCGCACCTCGCCAATGAACTGGAGCGTCTGATCGCCCTGCACGATGCCTCGACCATCGCCGCGGTCATCGTCGAGCCGATTTCCGGATCCGCGGGCGTGATTCTGCCGCCTGCCGGCTATCTGAAACGCCTGCGCGAGATCTGCGATAAACACGAAATACTGTTGATTTTCGACGAAGTGATCACAGGCTTCGGCCGCGTCGGAAAACCCTTTGCATCGCAGGCATTCGAGGTAACTCCGGATCTCATGACCACCGCCAAGGGTCTGACCAATGGGTCAGTGCCGATGGGAGCCGTGTTTGCCCAGCGCAAGATATACGATGCCTTCATGCAGGGACCGGAGAACTCGATCGAGTTGTTTCACGGCTACACCTACTCCGCCCACCCGGTCGCATGCGCCGCCGCGCTCGCAACGCTCGATATCTACGCGAAGGAGGGCTTGTTGACCCGCGCCGCGTCGCTCGCGGGCGAATGGGAGAGCGCGGTGCATTCCATGCGCGGCCTGCCGCATGTCATCGACGTGCGCAATTTCGGGCTGATCGGCGCGGTGGAACTCGAGCCGCGGGCCGGCAAACCCGGTGCGCGAGCCTTTGAAGTGTTCCTGAAATGTTTCGAACGCGGAATCATGGTCCGCCAGACCGGCGACGTCATCGCCATGTCCCCGCCGCTCATCGTCGAGCCGAAACAAATCGCAAGACTGGTCGAGACCCTCTCCTCGGTGATCCGCGACACCGCCTGAACCGCGGCGGCGCGTGACACCGATAGGCCGGGTGATCAGATCAAATTCACGTCCCCGAACTCTTCGCCTCGAAGATCGAGTACCACTTCTTGCACGGCTCGGTGACCTCCCAGATCCCCTCGAACCCCGCCGGCACCACGAAGGCATCGCCCGCGCGAAAATCGTGCTTCTCACCACTGGCCGACTCGATACGCACGCGCCCTTCGATCAACACGCAGAATTCGTGTTCGGTGTAGCGCACCCGCCATTTGCCCGCACTGCTGGTCCAGATACCGCAGAAATACTGCTGCGTCGGATCGGCGTACTGGTTCGAGACCCGCGCTCGCGGAATCCCGGCGAGAATATTTTCGGGTGCCGGATTGGCCGACTCTCCGGTCTGCAAGCGGTCGAGGACGACGATCTTGATGCGCTCACTCATGCCGTATCGTAGGCTTGGGGCGCGGGTGGAAACAAGTGCGGCCCGATGCCTGTATCGCACCGGGCCGCAAGGGCCCCCGCCCGCCAGCGGCGCAGTTCACTCGCTGTCGCCCACCTGGGCCACCGCGGCGCCGCCCTCCGCCTGCAGCGTCAGACGAACGCGGCGCTCGAGCGCATAGCCGTCGTAGTCGTTGGCGACGCTTTGACTCTTGCCGTAGGCGTTGACTTCGAGCGCCTCGTTGCTGATCCCCGCCGCCAGGAACAAGTCGCGCACCGCATCCGCCCGCGCTTGCGAGAGCTGCATATTGGTGTCCACCGTGCCGCGCGGATCGGCGTAGCCGTCGACCCGCACCTTGAGCGCAGGCGACTTGACCACCGCCTCGGCCAGCACCTGGATTTGATGTGCGATCTCCGGCGTGATCTCCGCACTGCCGGTTCTGAACAGCACGTCGGCCTGCATGCCGTCGAGAACTTCGCTGCCGTCTTGCCTGGCCGCCTGCGCGCTCTGCACCTTGTGTGACAAATCATCGAGTTTCGCCGTGAGGCCCCGGTTGGCTTCCGCGAGCTCGCTCTTTTCGCTGAGCAGCGCCGATTTTTCCGTCAACCACTCGGATTTATCGGTTTGCAACGCGGCCACCTTTGCCTCCGCCTTGCTCGCATCGCTCGCGCGATGCACGCGATTGCCGAGCCAGGTGCCGAGGCCTGCGCCGATGACGGCGCCCACCGGTCCTCCGGCGAATGCGCCGATCACGGCGCCGCTGACGAATCCCATCGGCTCCTGCGGCGTGGCCGGTTTGGCCGGCGCCGGCTGCGGGTCGCCCGCCAACGCCGCCGCGCTCGCCCCGACCAACCCAATCGAGCAAACGAGCCTGGAAAATGCAGTGTTCATAACAGCTCCTTACCTCTAAGTTTCACCACTCGAGGCGGCGACCGCCGCCTCGTGGGAGCTATTACGGTCTTCGATTCGGGCGCCGGCCTGCGCGGCTCATGACAAATGATGGCAACGCCGGGACCAATTCTTCAGGCTTTCAGCGAGAACGGCGTGAAGTTGGTATTGGTATCGTAGTAGTCCTCGCTTTCGGCTCGCTTCAGGAAGGCGACGACTCGATAGGTGACGGGCGTGGCGACAAACTCCCAGCCGCTCTTCAGCGCGTATTGGGTGAACATAATGGCGACGAGATGCGACTCGGGCATCCGGCCGTAGAAGGCGACGAAATAAAAGATCACGGAGTCCACCAGTTCGCCGCAGAGCGTGGAGCCGACGATGCGGGTCCACAAGTAGCGCCCTTGGGTCCAAATCTTCATCTTCGCGAGCACGAAGCTGTTCACGAAAGTGCCGCATAGAAACGCGAGAGTCGAGGCCGCGACGATGCGCGGTGTGCTGCCGAAAATGGCCTCCACCGCCGGCTGATTGGCGCGCGAGGCCTCGGACGGCGGCAGATGCACGACCACCGCCGCCATCAGGGAGGCGAAGGCGAGCGCCGCAAATCCCGCCCAAACGACGCGCCGATCGCGGCCGTAACCATACACTTCGGTCAGGATATCGCCGAAAATGTAGGAGATCGGGAAGAACAGCACTCCGGCGAGAAAGGTGACCGTGCCCAACAGCGGGACCTCGAACGAGGTTTCCTTGGCCGGGCCGATCAAGTTCGAGCAGAGCAGCACACAGACATAGGCCGCCATCACAAAATCGTAGTAGCGGTATTGACGGGATTGCGGATTTGCGGCCATAGCGGCTCCAGTGTAGCCGCAAGCGACCCATGTTTCAGGTGATATGTAATACCGGCCGGCAACTGTCACCGTTTGGGGAAGAGCATCACATCAAGACAAGGGCGGGTACGGTAGATATACACCTTCGAACCCCAAGCAGCGGATCCATGGAGCACGGCAAACCCTTCAGCGCGACGGACAATCCGCTCGTCGACTTCGATGCCGTGTGCCAGAAGGTACGCGCAGCCGTCGAACCTGCACGTGCCCAAGCAGTCTCCCTGCACGATGAGCACGGCGATTTGCTGTGGCTCAGCGAAAGCTCCATGGGCCCCGATGAACACAATGCCGTGCGCGAAGCGATCGATGCGTTCGCAACGCCCGGCGGCCCGCCCATACTGGTCTACGATCTGGGCGACTCGCGCTCCGCCGTACTGCTGCGCGCGACGAATGCTCGACGCCAGATGGTCGGCGCGGTGATGGTCATCATGGATGCGCGCGGCGTCAAGCAAGACGCACGCGGCGCGCTCAAGATGATGACGCCGAAGCTGCAAGGCGCGCTCGCGGACTTCGCCGCCATGCGCCCGGACGCCGAACCGCCACCGGCTCCGATCCCGGCTGCGCGCGCCGCGCCGCGCGCACCTGCCGCCGTGGCGGGCGCACGCGCCGTACAGTCCACGGCGGCCGCGACACGCGCGGCCCCACAACCTCCGGCAGCACCGGCGGCACGCCGCCCGGGACCGCCCGCTCGGGCGGCCGCGCCGCTGCAGGCCGCAGTCGCCAGCCGCGCTGCCCCGCCGGCCGCACCGGCAGCAGCGACGCGTACCGCCACGCCTGCGCCGCGCACGGCCCCAGCGGCACGCCCGGTATTGGCGTCCCAGCGTCCCGCCCCGGCGCCAGCCACGCCGGCTGCAGCGGGCGTGGCGCCCCGACCGCTCGCGACGGCAAGTGCTGTGGCCGCACCACGACCTGCCGTCGCCCCGCCGATCGCGGCCGTCGGCAAGCGCGTGCAAGCCGCGGTGACGCCCGAGATCGATCGCCTGCACGCGGCGCTGCGCCGCAGTCCCATCGCTCTGCACGTGCAGAGGTTGGTGCCGCTGATCAAGGGCAGCCAACTGACGCGCTATGAGGTGCTGCTGCGCGCCGCAGACGACACCTCGCCGAATGCCGCTCCGCAGGCCATGCTCAAAGCCGCGGTGGAGGCCGGGCTCGGCTCGATGATCGACCGCCGCGTCGTGACCCAGCTCATCGGCTGGCTCATCCGCCATCCGGATGTGTGGAAATCCACCGCCGTCATGTTCTCGGTCAATCTGACCAGCACCGCGGTGCACGACGAACACTTCATCAAGTTCGTCGGCCTGTGTCTGGCCAAAGCCTCGCTGCCGAAAGGCATGATCGCCTTCGAGGTCGATACGCCGACCGCGGTCAAACTCGCCGACAAAATGGCCGACGTCGCCGCCGCGCTGCATCGCCTCGGCTGCCCGCTCGTGCTCGATGATTTCGCGCTGCGCACCGAGTGCTTCGCGCTGCTGCGACTGCCCGGCGTGCGCTACGTCAAGCTGGCGTCCGATATCACGGCGAAGATGCGCACCGACAAGCTGTCGCAAGCGGCGATCACGGCGGTCGTGCAGATGGCCCGGGTGCTCGGCATGCACACGGTGGCGAAGCGCACGGAATCTGCGGCCGAACAAGAATGGCTGACGGCGCTCGGCGTCGACTTCGTCCAGTCGAACTCGATGTCTCCTCCGGTCGCGATCGAAACCCTGTCGAAGGCGCCAAGCCCGCCCCGCCCCCAGACTCCCCGACGCGAGCCCACGCGCACCAGCCTTTGACGTTGCACGCGCTCAACTGCTCGCGCCGCCCCCGCGCGGCGCGGCGCTGCTTGTTTGCACCTGATTTAGTGTGACGGAAGTCACGACGCGCGACGATCGAGACGCGGTTGTAGAGGTTCCAAACTAGATACCCCTTGCAAATCATTGGAAACAAAGCAAACTACGGGGGTCTGCAACGAGACACCGGGACCGGGCTAAGTGTTTTGTTAGTCCCATGAGGTTCGGTTCCGGTTCCCGTTAGACTCCCTCCATGACATTTACCGCATTGATCGTCGTCCTCGCGCTTGCGGGACTTCTGTTCTTGATCGCCGCGGTTCGCCGCCTTGCGCGGCGCCGGCTCTTGGGAGGTGCGCTGCACGGCGCGGGCGCACTCGTATTTCTGCTGCTCGCCGTTTGCATCGCCCTCATCGCCGCCAATCTGCGCACCTACCAGCGCTTGAGCTACGAGCAGCCGGCCGCAGAACTGCAATTGACCCGCACTGGGGATCGCCAGTTCAACGCCGTATTGACCTACCCGGGCGGCGAGCGCGTGAATTTCGCACTGCGCGGCGATGAGTGGCAGATCGATGCGCACGTGCTCAAGTGGCATGCCTTCGCCAATCTGATCGGCTTCGATACCGCGTATCGGCTCGAGCGCATCAGCGGCCGATACACCCGCATCGAGGATGAAATCGGCCAGGCGCGCACGGTGTATGCACTGAATGCGCCCGAGCGCATCGACCCCTGGAGCCTGGTGCATCGCTATCGCGCGTGGATTCCCTGGGTGGATGCGGTCTATGGCAACGCGACGTATCTGCCCATGGCGGATGGCGCGCTGTACGAAATCAGGGTGTCGCAGAGCGGTTTGGTATCACGGCCGCTCAATCAAGCCGCGCGCGAGGCGGTCAGCGGCTGGCACTGATGGCTCCTGCACCGACTCCCGCACGACGCTGCATGCGCTAGAATACGGGCGCGTCTTGCGTCCAGTATGCTTCGGCGCGAATGAGTACGTCTCAATACGCCGGCTTAGCACAGTGGTAGTGCAACGGTTTTGTAAA
>Ga0181537_10004006_pt1 | contig 12355 bp, 14 predicted proteins | sample PEATcosm2014_Bin_39_FD_119765 | JGI IMG/M metagenome (GOLD analysis project Ga0181537, IMG submission 119765) | Peatland microbial communities from MTU Mesocosm Facility, Houghton, MI, USA - PEATcosm2014_Bin23_10_metaG | ecosystem: Environmental > Terrestrial > Soil > Wetlands > Peat | place...
TGGCCCCTGACTTCGTTGCTCGTCGGTCAAAGACCGCAGAGGGTATTCTCCCTCCTCGCGCCTCGTCAGAGGCCAAAAAATAAAGGCAACGCGACCCATGGCTACTTTGGATAAGAGTTCTAAAGCGCCCCGTGGTGGAGGAAGAAGAAATAATAACAGGCCCCGCCGATGATCGCGAGAACGAGTAGGATGATGATGAAAAGCCAGAGGCTCGATGTTTTTCCGGTCGCCGGCTTGGCCAGGTCCGTATAGTTGATGGCCGATTCTCCCTTCACATAGGCGTTGTCGTCCTTGACGGGACTGGGTTCGGGAGGGGGAACCGGCCTCGCCTTTGGGATTTTCACCGTTTGGTTTTGGTAATAAATGGTGCCTGTGTTCGCCAGGGTCTTCAACTGCCCCGATTGTTTCTGGAGCGGCGTCTTTTCCGGGGCGAGCAACTTGGGGCGCCGGACGCCCGGCTCGAACTTGATCAAGACCGAGCCCAACTGGATCAGGTCGCCCGGCTTTAGAATCGCCTCGGTAATGATCTCCCCATTGACATAGGTGCCGTTGGAGGAGTTGAGATCGCGCAAAACGATATCGGGACCGCTATGGACAAAAATGGCGTGACGGTTGGAGATCGAGGGATAGGGCAGCGCAATTTCATTGTTGGCGGAGCGTCCGACGTGGGTGTATTCCTGCTCGAGGAGATATACGAGGGGCGGCAGGTCGGGACGCGTCACGGTCAGCTTGGGCTGGTTGTCCTGAATCCGCATGGTCAGGGGCTCGGACGTGGTGATGGCGGGCGAGGAGAACTTCGGCCCCGTCAGGCCCGCATCGGCGCGGCGGGCGCCTTCAAAGAGAAGTTGTTCCCACGTCAAAGTCACCGTTCGTTTATGAGGAAGGATGTCTTCATCGAGGGAGAAGCCGCCTCCGGGCCAGAGAAGCATCGCATAAATCGCCTCCTCGCCCTCGATGGTGCCGCAGAGCGCGTGCAGGACCCGGCCCTGCTGGATGTAGATGAAGCCATACGATTCGCCGGAGCGGAACGTGATTTGGCCGCTGCGCCGGCTTAAACAGCACATTTGTAACACTTCCGGCAATCCCATTTGGGATTGGGCGCTAAACCCCGATTTTGCCGCTTGTTCAGGATTAGGGGACGGATTGCTGTTTGGATGACTCATCGGGACGATATTTGCTGTTGCAAGTGAGAGATAATAGTGCACCATCTACCCTGCTTGACAAGCTTTAGAAGCTTACAACTCAATTACCCTAGTATATGGCATTTTTTTCGTTCGGCAAAAAAGATAAAAACCCTCCCGAAGTATCTGCCCCTGTGGCAAAAACGCAACCGACTCCGCCAAAGATTCAGACTCCTCCGAATACCGGTACTTTCCCTCCAATCAAGCCCCCCCAACCGACCGGTTTAATGGCTGCGGTCATGCCCGCCGGTGTCGCCACGACACAGCCGATGGCGACGCCACGGACCGCGACGAGCGGCCTCAAACCGAGCCGTCCCGGCACCGGCCATTCAACCCGCTCCACCCAGCGGATTGTGCTCCCCACTCCTCCTGGCGCGCGGCCCAACAGCACAAAGCCTCTCCCCATGGGAGCGGGCGGCGGACGCATCAACCTGCCCATCGGCATGATCCTGCGCTGCCTGCCGCCGGAAGTATTGGCCGACGATCTCTCGAATTTCGAGGCCAGCGGAGCGGCGGCGACGGAAATCGGCCTGCCGATGAATGCGATCCTGAGCCAGCTTCCCTCGGGAAAAGTGGAAATGACGCTGCAGGAACTGATCCCCCATTTTCCCGCCGGTTACCTGCAGCCGACGGAATCGATTGCCAGTTATCTGCCTAATGTCATCAGCCTCCCGCTCATGGACGTGGTCATGCGCATCCCGCCCGATCTGCTGGCACTGCGCCCGGACCAAAAGGATGTCGATGCCGCCGTCATCAACATGGCGGACCCTTTTACCGAGGAAATTTTGCGCGAGCAGGCCGAAACCGCGCGTCGGCAAACCCAGCCGAATATCATCGAGGAAAGCCAGGCCCCGCAGGAGGAGTTTGTTCCCCGCGACCAGGCGGAAATGACAAAATCGATCGTTCCGCCCCGGCGTCCGGTTGCGGAACCCCTGATCGCCTCGCGCACGACGGCCACGACTCTTTCCGCTCCTCCCATGCCGGCGGTGACCAAATTGCCCACGCCGCCGATCAGTACACCGCGCCCGACTCCACTCGTCCCGCCCTCGGTTCCGGCTTCAACTCCGATCCCGCGAAGCCCCTCCGCCTCCGGGCAAATCCCGATTCCCATCCGCTCGACCACGATGCTGCCGACGCGGCCCCAGGGGCCGGGCGCGATCCAGGCGGATGCGCCGCCAGCCAAGTCAACCGCGCCGGTTCCGCCTGTGCCTCGCCATACGGGTTCGATCCCGGCGCCGCCTCCGCCCCGGCATACAACCTCTTTGCCGACATCCGTGCGCCGGTCGGGTGCCCTGGTGCCTCCAGTCCTGACGGCTACCTCCCTGGTTCCACCACCACCCGTAGTGCCAATGCCGCCGCCGCCAGCTTCAAATTCGGACGATCTGCAGCGGCTCGCCGCCCTGGCCATGGCGCAGTTGGGCGACAGTGCCGAATCGGCGCCGGCTGCAAGCGCCGAACCTCAACCGGAGGCTGCGCCCGTACCGGAACCCGTGGTTGCCGAAGCCCCGGCACCCCCGGTCGAAGAACCAGAACCGGTGGTTGCTTCCGCGCCTGAACCCGAACCTGAGCCCGAACCGGCACCGGTGGTTGAGCCGGAACCTGCAGTCGTTCCCATGGCCGTGGCGGAACCCGAGCCGCAACCGGAACCGGTCAGCGTCCCGGCGGTTGTCGCGCCTCCCGCTACGGAGGCTCTCGCAGCGCATGAACTGGAACCTTCGGCATCAGTCGCGTTTAATCTCAATACCTGCACTGCGGATGAACTGGTCAAGAATATCCCCGACTGCACGACGGACCTGGCCGAGGCGATCATCCAGCATCGGGCCAAGATCGGCTCCTACAAGAGGCTGGAGGACCTGCTCGATGTCCCCGGCATGACCAAGGTCGCATACACGAACCTGACCGGGGAAGCGCCGCCCGAAAACCGGATTCCGCTTTCAATCAACGAACTGCTCGGATTCCGCCAGGAGCAGAGCATCTCGCTCAAGGATGTCACGGACCGGATCGCCTGCTGGCCCGATGTCACGGGTTGTCTCCTGAGTCAAAGCAGCGGACTCTCCCTGGTCGGCACCGCGCCCGCCGGCCTCGACAAGGAGGCCATCGTGGCTTTCGCCCCCCGCATGTTCGAGTCGATCAACAAATCGTTCTCGGAAGTCACCGGCCAGGAAACGGACGCCCTGGTCATTCCGTCCTACGGCACCAGCTTCCATCTTTTCCGCAGCCGCGACCTCTATTTGATCATCATGTCCCGTTTACCCCAAATGCCCGAACGCCACATGAAAGTGGCCCGGTTTGTCCTGGCTGGATTGAGCGTTCGCCGAGATTGAGGATTCCGAAAGTCGACGTATGGCTTTTATCAATTATTCGAGCCGCGAAATTCAGCTCAAGATCGTTTATTACGGCGCCGCCCTGTGCGGCAAGACCACCAATCTGGTCACGCTCCACAAGCAGATCACCCACGCCCAGAAAGGCGAACTGGTTTCTCTCGCCACCGATGCCGACCGGACCCTCTTCTTCGACTTTCTCTCGCTCAACACCAAGACGCTGCCCGGTTTCACCACCCGCTTTCAGCTCTACACCGTTCCCGGCCAGGCCATCTACAACACGACCCGGCAACTGGTGCTCAAGGGCGTGGACGGCATCGTCTTCGTCGTCGACTCCCATTGGGATAAAATGGCCGACAACGTCGAGTCGTTCTCCAATCTCCAGGAAAATCTGATCGAGAATCACCTCAGCCTCGTCCAGATCCCTTACGTCCTCCAGTACAACAAGCGGGACATCCCCAACGCCGCTCCCATCAATTACCTCGAATTTACCTTCAACAACCGCGCCAACCGCGCCCTGGCTTTTGAGTCGGTGGCCGCCACCGGCTCCGGTGTGCTGGAAACCCTCAACGCGGCCGCCCGCCTGCTGCTGGCCAAATATTCCAAGACTCCCAACGCCAACGTCACCGGCATGAGCCAGCCGAATCTTTCCGTGGCCGTGCCTCCTTCCGACCTGAATCCCCCGGTCCCGACGACGGGCAACGCCGTCGCCTGACCAAGGATATGATATGACTGGAATTGGAATGCTTACGGCCGAGGACCAGATGGCCATCGAACAGCGGCTGGCCGACTTTCTCGCCAAGTCGGAGGCGCAATGGTCGGCGCTGGTCGACAAGGGAGGCAATCTCTTTGCCCAGTCGGGCGATACCGGAAATCTCGACCTCAGCATCCTCTCCGCCCTGGCCGCCGGTTCTTTTGCCGCCACCCACGAATTGGCCAAGCGCCTGGGCGAATCGGAATTCAGCGCTCTTTACCATGAAGGTCATGGCCAGCACATCCTGATGAGCGCCCTGCACCATGAATGCCTTCTCGTCACGATCTTTGGAGAAAGAACCAATATCGGATTGGTCAGGTTTTACGCCCAGCAGGTCACGGTTTCGCTGAACGAGCTTTTGCAGCAGGCTCGCGAAAAGGAAGCGTTGGCGACGCCTCTTCAGATCGAAGGCGATTTTCTCAACGACCAGGCAACAATTACCTAGCGTCAAGAATTGCTAGGTAAAAGTCTGCTGTTATTAGTCTTCTGAACGGTCGAGGGCCATTTTACCGACACCCATTTGCTGATTAATTGCTTATATTTTTAAGCTGTACACATTTTTGTAACATTTTACAATATGCTTGATAAAAGCGAGTTAGGTGAGTATTCACTATTTTTGTAAAATATGGTTCGCGGCCCATTTTTCTATTGGCACGCGAAATGGTTAAGTATAGCCTAACCACTGTCATCGAAGCGGGCAACAGGCGCAAATCTACCAATTTTGAACATTTTTTTCGGAAGGGAGGTGAAAAAACAATGATAAACAAAGTAATTATTCGCGCTAAAAGCGCACTGCGCCGGATGAAAAGCAAGAAGGGCCAAACTCTCGTGGAGTACGCCTTGATTCTCGCTTTCATTTCTGTGGTCGCCATCTCCGTCCTGATCGCCCTGGGCAACCAGGTCAAGGGCGTATTCACGACCATCACAAGTCAGCTCGCCATCGCGGGAAGCAGCCACTAGTTCTCCTGCTGGCTCGGAGACTTGAGAAGTTCCATTCTCTCAAGTCTCTTCCGGAAAACCTCCCGGCTTGAACTCCTCTTTCTCTTTCGTTGTCGAAGCCTTTGCTTTGATGTATTTTTAAATCAGTTACATCCAACTTCAGTTCATGAGCCCCCTCATCCAACCGTTTTTAGACTTGATCCGGTCGCGCCTTTGCTCCCGGAAAGCGCAAACGCTGGTCGAATATTCGCTGGTCCTGGCCATAATCACCATCGTGATGATCGCGGTCATGTCACTCTTGGGCGCGCGCATCGTCGTCATTTTCAGCGCGGTCGCAAACCTGCTCGATACCGCGCAAAGCAGCCATTAAGATGCCGCGCCCGCCCGTAAATGGTGCTTGCTCTCTCTTCGGATTGAGGTAGTTTTTCCAACTCCCATGAAACCCAATATCCACCCCGAATATGTGGAAAGCCAGATCGTCTGCGCCTGCGGCGCGGTCTATCACACCCGCTCCACCAAACAGAACCTTCGCCTGGGCATTTGCGCGGCCTGCCATCCCTTTTTCACCGGCCAGCAGAAATTTGTCGACACCGCCGGGCGCGTGGAAAAGTTCACCAAGCGATTTGGCGCCAGCAAGCTGACCGAAGCGCGCATGGCCGGCACGTCGATCGCGAAGAAAAAATAGCTGCTTTTCATCGGGCGCAGTCTGCCGCAATCCGGCGCCTGCGCCCTTTTTGTTTTGATGCCCCGTCCTTCCTTTTGCCGTTGACCTTGCCGCCATGGATTTAATGCCCCATCTCGATCGCTTTTCCCGCCGCTTTGCGGAGCTGGAAGAGATCCTGGCGCGCCCCGATCTCTACGACAATCCCCAGCGCGCGCAGGAGTTGACGCGGGAGCATTCGCGTCTCAAGCAGTTGCTGGCGGACGGGCAGCGCTGGCTCAAGCTGCAAAAAGACCTGGCCGAAGCCGAGGCGATGGCCAAAAACAGCTCGGACCCGGAGATGGCCGAGATGGCGCAGGACGAGCTGCTGACGCTTCGCCCGGCCTGCGATAAGGCGGAGCAGACGATCCGCTTCGGCATTGTCCCGCCGGATGAAAACGATTCACGCAATACCATTATCGAAATTCGCGCCGGGGTCGGCGGGGAGGAGGCGGCCCTTTTTGCGGCGGAACTGGCGCGCATGTACAGCCGTTATGCCGAGCGGGTCGGCTGGAAAACCGAGACGCTCGATTTGAGTCCGTCGGACAAGGGCGGAGTCAAGGAAGTCATCTTCCAGGTCAACGGCACCGACGTTTTCAAAAAACTCCGCTACGAGAGCGGCGTGCATCGGGTGCAACGGGTGCCCGCGACCGAGGCGCAGGGGCGCGTTCACACCTCGACGGCGACCGTGGCGGTGCTGCCCGAGGCGAAGGAAGTCGATATCGTCATTCGCCCGGAGGATCTCGACATCAGCGTCTGCCGTTCCGGCGGACCGGGCGGGCAGGGGGTCAACACGACCGATTCGGCCGTTCAGATCACCCATCGGCCCACGGGCGTCACCGTCCGCTGCCAGGATGGGCGGTCGCAGCTCAAGAACAAGGACAAGGCGATGAACATTCTGCGTTCGCGTCTCCTGGAAAAGAAAGTGGCCGACGAGGAGGCGAAGTATGCGGAGCATCGCAAAAGCCAGATCGGCAACGGCGACCGCAACGAAAAGATTCGCACCTACAATTTTCCGGACAACCGCCTGACCGACCATCGCATCCGCTATACGGCGCATAATCTCGCCTATGTCATGGAAGGCGATCTCGATGAGCTTTTCGATGCGCTCGCGACGCACGCGCTGGAACAAAAATTCGCGGAACTGGAAACCGCAGCCGCATAATGGAAATTCAGCCGCGAAAGAACGCAATAGGAGTTGAACTGAATTTGACGGAATTACCAAATTTTCGGAATTAACGGAATTTTTAACAGGAAGACATGAAATCATGAAATACATGAAAAAGGCGGGGGAACTTTGACAGGATTAACGAGGTTAACGGGATTTTTGAGGGAAGAGACAGTGGAACCCGGACTTTTCTTCCTTCCGGTTAAAAATGGATCGCCCAAGAACATCCCAAAATCCCTGTGTTCTCTGTGTTCTTTTGTGGCTAAAATTCTGCATGACCGTGCTTGAGCTCATCGAAAACACCACGCGCTATTTCGCCAAGCATGATGTGCCGTCGCCGCGATTGACGATTGAACTCATGCTTGCCGACATTTTAAAGAAGACCCGCATGCAACTTTATCTCGAATTCGACCAGGCCGTCTCTGATCCGGTGATGGACCGGCTGCGTCCGCTGGTCAAACGGCGCGCGGAGGGCGAACCGGTCGAATACCTGCTCGGCGGCACCACCTTTGCCGGCCACCGGATTGCGCTCACGCCCGATGTGCTTATTCCCCGGCCCGAGACGGAAATCTTGCTCGAAGAGGCGATCAAGCTAATCGAGCCGGAGGGCTTGCCGGTGCTCGATGCCGGCACGGGTTCGGGCATTCTCGCTCTTTTGCTGGCGAAGAAATTTCCGCAGTTGGAAATCATCGCCACCGACATCAGCCCGGCGGCGCTGGCGGTGGCACGGCGCAACGCGGAGGGAGCGGGTAAGATTCGCTTCCTCGAAAGCGATTTGATGGAGAACCCGTCGTTGCCGGAGCGTTTTCAAATGATCGTCGCCAATCTTCCCTACATTCCCACAGGCCAGATCGACGGCCTGATGCGGGAGGTGCGCCATGAGCCGCGCCTGGCGCTCGACGGCGGCGCGGACGGCCTCGATTTGATCCGCAAACTCATCGCCCAAAGCGCGGGGCGGACGCGCTATCTCGCCCTGGAACTGGGCGACGGGCAGGCGGAGGAAGCGAAAACGCTTTGCCTGAGCGCTGGTTGCGCTTTAATCCGAATCTTACCCGACTTCACGCAACGCGAGAGAATTCTCGTCGCCGAATACCCGAGATAAACTGAATTTTGACGGAATTAACGGAATTAACTAAATTAACGAAATTGGGGAAGGGGAAGTTTGGATGGGATTAATAAGATTAAAACGATTTTTAAAGGCGGGTATTTTTAACCAGCCTTCGCAGCAGTCTTCTTCAGCGAATCCCATTTATCATATTAACCCCATCTTGAAAAATTCCGTTAATTCCGAAAATTTGGTAATTCCGTCAAAAATCTCGACCGTTTTGCGTCGGATTTGATGGGTAAGAGACTAAGCTTAATTTATGGACAAACTCGTTGTAAAAGGTGGCGCCCGCCTCAAGGGTCGCGTTGAAATCAGCGGCTCAAAGAACTCGGCCCTGCCGATCCTGGCGGCGACGCTCCTGACTCCGGAAACGTGCGTGCTCCACAACGTGCCCGATTTGTCCGACATCCGCTTCATGCTCGAAATCCTTCGTCAGCTCGGAGCGACGGTGACGTTCGAGAATGGCACGGTGACGACCCGTGCGGAGAAGGTGATTTCTGAAGTGCCCTACGATTTGGTGCGCAAGATGCGCGCCTCGATTTGCGTGCTGGGACCGATGATCGCGCGTTGCGGACGGGCCACGATTTCCGAGCCGGGCGGTTGTTCCATCGGCGACCGGCCGATTGACATTCATCTCAAGGGACTCGCCGAATTGGGCGCGGCGTCGCACAGCGAAGGCGGCAACGTTTACATCCCGAAGGCGGAACTCATCGGCAAGGAGATTTTCCTGGGCGGCAAGTTTGGCTCGACGGTGCTCGGCACCGACAACGTGATGATGGCCGCCACGCGGGCCAAGGGCACGACGATCATCGAGAGCGCCGCCTGCGAGCCCGAAGTGCGCGACCTGGCCGAATTCCTCAACAAGATGGGCGCGAAGATCGTCGGTCACGGCACACGCCGGGTCGAGATCGAGGGCGTGGAGGGACTGGGCGGCGTCGAGCACACGGTCATCCCCGACCGCATCGAGGCCGGCACCTACATGGTCGCGGCGCTGATTACGCAGGGCGATGTTTTGCTCGCCGGGGCCGATCCCGACCACCTCGTCAATGTCATCGACCGGATGAAAAGTTGCGGCGCGCGCATCAAATGCAACGGCGAGGGGATTCAGGTTTCCGCGCCGAGGAAGCTCAGTTCCATCGACCTGGTCACCGAAACCTATCCCGGTTTTCCGACCGACATGCAGGCGCAGATGTGCGCGTTGATGTCGGTCACGCCCGGCATCAGCGCGATCACGGAAAAGATTTTTCCGAGCCGGTTCATGCACCTGAGCGAACTGCGGCGCATGGGCGCGCGCGTCGAACTCGAGGGCGCGACGGCCATCCTGCATGGCGTGGAGCACCTCAGCGGGGCGCCCGTCATGGCCTCCGACCTGCGAGCCTCGGCGGCGCTCGTGCTGGCCGGTCTGGTCGCGCACGGCACGACGGAGGTCAATCGCGTTTACCATATCGACCGGGGCTACGAGCACATTGATGAAAAGCTGCGCCAGCTCGGCGCGGAAATCGAGAGGGTCAGATGAACGAGGGCCTGCGCCGGATTGTCTATCCGGGCACGTTCGACCCCATCACCAACGGCCACATCGACGTGGTCGGGCGCGCGCTGCAGCTTTTCGATGAAGTCGTGCTGGCCATCGCCGCCGACTCGACGAAGAAGCCGCTCTTCGCCCTGGAAGAACGCAGGGCGCTGGCCGAAAAGGCGCTGGCCCATTTTGGCCAAAAGGTGCGGGTGACCGCTTTTCACGGCCTGCTCATCGATTATGTGCAGAGCGAAAATTCGCGGGCGATTCTGCGCGGACTGCGGGCCGTCTCGGATTTTGAGTTTGAATTCCAAATGGCGCTGATGAACCGCAAGCTGAACGACTCGATTGAAACGCTCTTCCTTATGCCGCGCGGCGCGTACACGTATCTCAGTTCCAGCATCATCAAGGAAATCGGACGCCTGGGCGGCGATGTCTCCGCGTTTGTCCCACCGCTGGTCGGCCAGGCGCTCCACGATAAATATCATGGAGCAAAGCCATGAATTTTTTCCCCGCGCTCGTGACGGAGGAGCATCCACTCGAACTTGACGAAGAGATTTCGCCGGAAGTCCTCGGCTTGAAGGAAGCCTCTGTTCGCGCCGAACAGCCGATCAAGGTGGAGCTGACGGTGCAAAAGGACGAAGAGGATTTTCTGGCCACCGGCTGGGCGACGACTTCGCTGTCGCTCCTGTGCGGACGCTGTGCGGGATGGCTGCCATGGCCGGTTCGCGCCAGGGTGGAGCATCATTTTGAGGCGCCGCATCCGAATTGCATCGACTTGACTCCCTTGATCCGGGAAGATATTTTGCTCGAGTTGCCGCTCAATGCGGCTTGCCGGCTTGGCGCGGACAACCGCTGCCCGGTCACCGGCGAGCTTTACCAACCGCGTCCGGAAACCACCGGTACTTTGGCCGGGGAGGAAGTTTGGGAGGCGCTGAGTAAAATTAAACTGAAAGACTGATATTATGGGAACTCCTAAACGCAAAACATCGAAAATGCGCCTGCGCACGCGCCGGGCCGCGAACGCTTGGAAATCGCCGGGCCTCTACGTTGATCCGAAGACGGGCAACCGCCATCATGGTCACTGTGTCGACGCGAAGACCGGCATGTACAAGGGCCGTCAGGTCATTTCCCGCACGATTGAAGAATAGTTTCGGATGGGGCGGTAACGGAGGCCTTGCCTCGCCGCCTTTTTTTCAAGACCCTACTCTGCATGAAGATCGCTCTTGATGCCATGGGCGGGGATTCCGCGCCCGCCAGCACCGTGGCCGGCGCCTGGGAAGCGCTCAAGAAATATCCCGACATCGAGATTGTCCTCGTGGGCGACCAGGCGCGCATTGAAAAGGAGCTTATCGTCCTGGGCGCGTGGCCGATCCACAAGCGCTTTTCCATCCTGCACTGCTCGCAGGTGGTCGACATGGGCGACAGCGCGATTGACGCGGTGCGGCGCAAGAAGGATTCCTCCATTTCCCGCGCCTGTGATTTGCTGGCGGACGAGGGCGCGCAGGCCCTGGTCTCCGCCGGACACACCGGCGCCTTTGTCGCCGCAGCCAAGGTCAAGCTGCGCATGCTGCCCGGCATCGACCGCCCCGGCATCGCGGCCGTGATGCCGACCGAAGCGGGGCTCTTTCTCCTGCTCGACGCGGGCGCGAATGTCGACTGCGATCCCAAGCACCTGCTCCAGTTTGGGATCATGGGTTCGGTTTATTCACGCGAAATCCTCGGCCGGAAAAATCCGCGCGTCGGCCTGATGAGCATCGGCTCCGAGGCGAGCAAGGGCAATGAGCTGACGCGCGAAGCTTACAAGGAACTGGCCCTCGCGAAGATCAATTTCATCGGCAACGTCGAGGGGCACGATTTATTCAACAAGCCGGTCGATGTCGTCGTCTGCGACGGGTTCGTCGGCAATGTCCTGCTGAAAACATCGGAAAGCCTGGCCGGGGCGATTTTCTCCTGGCTGAAGCGGGAGTTGACCAAGGACTTGATTCGCAAGGTTGGCGCGCATCTCGCCAAGGAGGCTTTTCTCACCATCCGCCGCAAGACCAATGCCGAGGAATATGGCGGCATGCCGTTGCTGGGCGTCAATGGCATCTGCATCAAGGCGCACGGCAACTCGTCCCCGAAGGCGATCAAGAATGCCATTCGGGTCGCACGGGAAGCCGTGACTCTCAAGGTCAATCCGAGTATAGTCGCCGAAATAGCCCAGCATGATAAATTTGTCCAAGACGCCAAAATCGACGGGAAGCATGCGACGTAGCGCTTCGATCCTCTCCACCGGGGCCTACCTTCCCCGCCGCGTGCTGACCAACGCTGACCTGGAGAAGATAGTCGACACGACGGATGAATGGATCGTCAGCCGCACCGGAATCCGCGAGCGGCGCATCGCGGCGGAAGACGAATTCACCTCCGACATGGGTGCCCAAGCGGCCCGGCAGGCGCTGGAGTTGGGCGGGATCGATCCGCAAAGCATCGACCTGATTATCGTTGCGACCTGCACCGGCGACACGGTGTTTCCCTCCACGGCCTGCTACATCCAGGACAAAATCGGCGCGACGCGCGCGGCGGCCTTCGATGTCCAGGCGGCCTGCTCCGGTTTTCTTTACGCGCTGGTCACGGCGGAGCAGTTCATCTCGGCCGGGGCGTATGAAACCATCCTGGTCATCGGCGCGGAAAA
>Ga0181537_10004007_pt1 | contig 12351 bp, 9 predicted proteins | sample PEATcosm2014_Bin_39_FD_119765 | JGI IMG/M metagenome (GOLD analysis project Ga0181537, IMG submission 119765) | Peatland microbial communities from MTU Mesocosm Facility, Houghton, MI, USA - PEATcosm2014_Bin23_10_metaG | ecosystem: Environmental > Terrestrial > Soil > Wetlands > Peat | place...
CCGCATCAGGGCAAGCTCGCCGGTATCATCGAGACGCTCGAGCGGGACCTGCGCCAGCCAAGCAGCCCGCGTCGCGGGGTCCGCCGGCAGGTCGGCGACGACCTCGCGGGCATTGCGGAAAATCGACTGCCCACGGGCATGGCCGTACTGCACATAAAACACGGTGTTTTCCCGCGACTGCTCGCGTACTTTGGCAAGATCGAAATCGAGGACCGCATCGTTCTTGCGAAACAGCATCATGAAGCGGACCGCATCGCGTCCGACCTCATCCACGACTTCACGTAGCGTGACGAACTCCCCTGCCCGCTTCGACATTTTGACAGGCTCACCGGCGCGCAGAAGCTTGACGAGCTGCACGACCTTGACGTCGAGCTCCGCCTTGCGATCGCTCAAGGCCGCGACCGCCGCCTGCATGCGCTTGATGTAGCCGCCGTGGTCGGCGCCCCACACGTCGATCAAAGTGCGGAAACCGCGCTCGAGTTTCGCGCGATGATAGGCGATGTCGGAAGCAAAATAGGTGTACGAACCGTCGGACTTCTTGAGCGGCCGATCGACGTCGTCTCCGAACGAAGTGGAGCGGAACAGCGTCTGCTCGCGATCCTCCCAATCTTCGACCGGCGCGCCTTTCGGCGGTGGCAATCGGCCCTCATAAACGTAGTCGCGCTGCCGCAGCCATTCGACCGTTTCGGCCACGCGATCGACACCGCCGGCAATCAGCGAGCGCTCGGAAAAGAAGACATCGGGATTGACATTGAGCGCGGCGAGATCGGAGCGGATCGCCGCCATCATCATGTCGATCGCTTTGGCGCGAACGATCGGCAGCCACTCCGCTTCAGGCTGCGCCTTCAGTGCGTCGCCGTATTCGGCCGCGAGCGCCGTGCCGACCGGCTTGAGATAATCGCCGGGGTATAGTCCCTCCGGAATGGCGCCGATGTCGTCGCCGCGCGCTTCACGATAACGCAGAAAAGCCGACCGCGCGAGGGCATCCACCTGCGTGCCGGCGTCATTGATGTAGTATTCGCGCGTGACCTTGGACCCGGTGAAGGCGAGCAGGCTCGCCAAGGCATCGCCAAACACGGCGCCGCGGCAGTGGCCGACATGCATCGGCCCGGTCGGGTTCGCCGAAACATATTCGACGTTCGCCGGCACGCCAGCGCCGATATCGCTCTTGCCGTAATCCGTTGCCGCGGCAACGGCGTGGCGCAGCTCTGTGAGCCAAACTTCCGGCTTGAGGGTGAGATTGATGAACCCCGGTCGAGCCACCTGAACGCTCTGGACCGTCGCGTCCGTTTTCAGCGCTTGGGCGATGACATTGGCCAGATCGAGTGGATTTTTGCCGACGCCTTTGGCCAGCACCATCGCGGCATTGGTGGCGATATCGCCGTGGCTCGCGTCGCGCGGCGGCTCGACCTGAATGCGGGAAACGTCCGTGCCCTGCGGAAGAATGGTGAGCACCGCCTTACGCACGCGTTCGAGCGTGCTGGCGAAGACATTTGGCGGCTGCGGCGAATTGGACATTTAGCGTCGCGCGCTAACGCAATTCAGGAGTCGTGTCAAAGAGCCGGGCGTGTTCAGCGAGCGCATAGCGGTCGGTCATGCCGGCGATGAAATCGGCGATGCGGCGCACGCGCGCCGCCTCATCGAGGCCGTCCAGCCCATCTTTCCATTCCGCGGGCAAGTCCGCAGGGTGCGCCGTGTAGCGGGCAAAGAGGTCGCGGACCACGTCGGCTGCCTGGTTCATCACCTGCATAACCCGGGCGTGCCGATACATGCTCTTTTTGAGGAAGGCTTTGATAGCGCCATCGGCTACCGCGACCGCGGATGAAAAGGCCGCAACAGGCCTTGCCGCTTGCCGCACATCGTCCGGCGTGTGCGGCTCAAGTTCGGCGACGCGTCGGCCGGTTTCTGCGACCACATCGTCGATGAGCAAGCCGATGAGCTGACGAACAAGCTCGTGTATCAGCCGACCACCGTCGAGATTCGGAAAAGCCGCGCGGATTTCGCCGATGATCTTGCCCGCGAGCGGCACGGCAGCGATATCGTCGATCTGAAACAGCTCGGCACGCAATCCGTCATCGATATCGTGAGCGTCGTAAGCGATGTCGTCGGCGACCGCGGCCAGTTGCGCCTCGACGCCAGCGAAGCTCCACAATTGCAGGTCCTGAAGTTTCATATAGCCCAGGATCGTCTCCGGCACGCCATGTGCGCGATAATGACCTAGCGGCGCGCCCCCGCGGTCGATTAACGGACCGTTGTGCTTGACCAGGCCCTCAAGCGTCTCCCAGCTCAGGTTGAGTCCATCGAAGTTCGGGTAACGCCGTTCCAGCGCGGTCACAATCCGCAGCGTCTGTGCGTTGTGATCGAAGCCGCCATAGGCCGAGAGGCAGGCATCAAGCGCCCGCTCACCGGCATGGCCGAATGGCGGATGGCCAAGATCGTGGGCAAGCGCCAGCGCCTCGGCCAGGTCCTCGTCGAGACCGAGCCGGCGCGCCAGTGAACGGGCAACCTGGGTCACTTCGAGCGTGTGGGTAAGCCGGGTGCGATAATGGTCGCCCTCGTCAAAAACGAAGACCTGCGTTTTGTGCTTGAGGCGGCGGAACGCGGTCGAGTGAATGATCCGGTCGCAGTCCCGGCGAAAGGCGCTGCGGCTTTTGCTCACGGGCTCGGGGTGCAGCCGGCCCCGGCTTCGGGCCGGATCGCACGCATAGGGCGCGCGGGATATGGCAGTTTCCATCGGCATTATCGCCCGGCGGGCGGCTATCTCCACCAATTGACCTTCGCTTGCGGCGCACTTAACTATCGTGCAGGTCGTGTTGCAATCGGCGCGAGCGGAAACCGGGTCTAAAATGACGATTAACGTCACGGTGACAGAGCGGGCGGCGCATAAGATCGGCGAAATCCTTCGCAAGGAGCCCGCCGGCACCATGCTGCGCATCAGCGTCGAAGGCGGCGGCTGCTCCGGCTTTCAGTACAAATTCGACACCGAGCGGGCGCGCGCCGAGGACGATGTCGTGATCGAAAAGAGCGGCGCCACCGTGCTGATCGACCCGATGTCGCTCGATTACATGGCCGGCTCCGAAATCGACTTCGTCGACGACCTGATCGGCTCGTCGTTCAAGGTCAACAATCCGAAGGCGACCGCTTCGTGCGGTTGCGGCACGAGTTTCGCGCTCTAACTCTCAAGCCTCCCTTGCGCATCGCCACCTGGAACGTCAATTCGATCAAGCAGCGCATCGATTCGGCGCTGGCTTGGCTCGCCGAGCGCAAGCCCGACATCGTCTGCTTGCAAGAGACCAAATGCGTCGACGACGCTTTCCCGCGCATGGAATTCGAGAGCGCGGGATATAACGTCGCCGTGCACGGCCAGAAGACGTTCAACGGCGTCGCGCTATTGTCGAAATTCCCATTTGACGAAGTCAATATCGGCCTGCCCGGCGACGACCGCGACGATCACGCGCGTTTCATCGAAGGCGTCGTCTCGACCGCGACCGGCGTAGTGCGGGTCGCGAGCATCTATTTGCCTAACGGTAATCCGCCCGACACCGAGAAATATAATTACAAGATCGGTTGGATGAAGCGTCTTGCCGTCTATGCGCGCGGCCGGCTGCTCCTGGAAGAGCCGCTCGTCATGGCCGGCGATTACAACGTTATTCCGACCACCGCCGACGCCAAAAATCCAAAGGTCTGGCTCGGCGACGCGCTGTTCTTGCCGCGCACCCGCGATGAATACCGCTCACTCATCAACCTTGGACTGACCGACGCCATCCGTGCCACCAGCGACGATCCCGGGCTGTTCACATTCTGGGATTATCAAGCTGGCGCGTGGCAAAAGAACAATGGCATCCGCATCGATCATCTGTTGCTGTCGCCGATGGCCGCCGACAGGCTCAGCGACGCCGGCATCGACCGCCACGTGCGGGCTTGGGAAAAGCCGTCGGACCACGTCCCGGTTTGGATCGATCTGGATATCGAGACGAAATAGCTAGTCCCGGCGGCCCTTGAGCCAATCCTCGAGATAAACAAGCGCCATCGTGCGCTCGTCGTCGCTGGCGTGCTGGAAGTCGGTGTCGTAAAGCGGCTTGACCCAGGCTTCGTCGCTGCCGGCGCAATCCTTGCCCAGCGTAAGCCACATCAGTCCGCGCGCGGCTTGCCGCGGCACGGCGCGGCCCTGAAACAACATGTCGCCCAGCGCGACTTCTGCACGGCAATGGCCTTTGGTCGCCGCAAGCTGGAACCAGCGCGCCGCCTGATGCGGATCGCTCGGCGTCTCGGTGAGATAAAGCCGGCCCAATTCATATTGCGCATCGGCATCGCCGAAATACGTGGCGGCATAACCGAACATATCGCGCGCGCGGCCCGGGTCGGCCGCGACCGGCGAATTGGCAATGCCAGTCAGATAATAATGCCCGAGCGCCACGAAGGCGTTGGCGACGAAACTCGCCTGCGGCGATCCCGGCGTCTCATCCGGATGGGTATTGGCGATCTCGCTGAAATAATTGAATGCGCGGAGATCGTCGCGCGGCACGCCGTCGCCGTCGGCATACATACGGCCAAGCTTCCACTGCGCCACCGGCTGCCCCTGCTCGGCCGCGTATTGCAAGGCGGTCAAGGCGCTCGCCTTCGCGGTTTCCGGCGCGCCGCCGCCGCGCAATCCGTCGCTCGGCGACAGGGCGGCCGTGCTCGGTGAAGTGGTGCCGTCGAAGGCATAAGCCGGCTCGGTCGTAAGCCCGTCACGACCGGGGCCGAGCGCGAGACAAAGTCCGCCCACGAGGCCCGCCACCATGCCGCAAGTCGCTATACGTGCTGCCGAGCTAGATATCCGCATAGCACGCCTTCTCTGCCGCAGCGCCCGGATGCGTCAGCGCGCCAAAGCGCGCCGATCCAACCTGCTGGGCGTACTTCCACAGATAGCCGGAGGTGAAAGCGTCCGGCCGCGGCTTCCAGTCCTTGGCCCGCCGGGCGAGCTCGTCCTGGGTCAGTTCGACATCGAGCGTTCCCCGGTCGGCATCGAGCTTGATGATGTCGCCGTCACGAATGAGCGCAATCGGTCCGCCGACCGCGGCTTCCGGTCCGATATGGCCGACACAAAAGCCGCGCGTCGCGCCCGAGAAGCGTCCGTCAGTGATCAGCGCGACCTTGGCGCCCATCCCTTGGCCGTACAGCGCCGCGGTGGTCGACAGCATTTCGCGCATGCCGGGACCGCCTTTGGGGCCCTCGTAACGGATCACCAGCACGTCGCCTTCCTTATACTTCTTGTTCTTCACCGCTTCGAAGCACGCTTCCTCGCCATCGAAGCAGCGCGCCGGACCGGAAAACTGCAAGCGATCCAAGCCGGCGACCTTCACGATCCCGCCTTCGGGCGCGAGATTGCCTTTCAGGCCGACAACGCCGCCGCCGGGCAGGATCGGCTTGTTGGCCGGGTAAACCACGGCCTGGTCATCGTTCCACTGCACCGATCGCATATTCTCGGCGATGGTGCGGCCGGTGACGGTGAGGCAGTCGCCATGGAGGAAGCCATGGTCGAGCAGCGTCTTCATCAACAATGGAACGCCGCCAGCTTCGAACATGTCTTTGGCGACATAGCGGCCACCCGGTTTCAAATCGGCGATATACGGTGTCTTTTTTAGGATTTCGGCGACATCGAACAGATCGAATTTGATGCCGCATTCGTTGGCGATGGCGGGCAGATGCAGCGCCGCGTTGGTCGAACCGCCGGTCGCCGCCACGACGGCCGCCGCGTTCTCGAGCGCCTTGCGCGTGACGATGTCGCGCGGACGAATGTTCTTGGCGATGAGATCCATGATCATCTCGCCCGCCAGCACGCAGAACTTGTCGCGAATCTCGTAGGGCGCCGGAGCGCCCGCGGAGTATGGCAATGCGAGACCAATGGCTTCGGATACCGTCGCCATGGTGTTCGCCGTGAATTGCGCGCCGCAGGCGCCGGCTGACGGACAGGCGTTTTGCTCGAGCGTGTCGAGGTCGGCGTCCGACATACCGCCAACCGAGTACTTACCGACGGCCTCGTAAACGTCCTGAATGGTGACCGGCTTGCCCTTGAAGGTGCCGGGCAGGATCGAGCCGCCATAAATATAGATCGACGGCACATTGAGCCGGCACATCGCCATCATCATGCCGGGTTGCGACTTGTCGCAGCCGGCCACGCCGATCAGCGCGTCGTAAGAGTGGCCGCGGACCGACAATTCCACCGAGTCGGCGATAACCTCGCGGGACGGCAGGGAAGACTTCATCCCCTCGTGACCCATGGCGATACCGTCGGTCACGGTGATGGTGCAGAATTCGCGCGGCGTGCCGCCGCCGGCAGCGACACCGAGCTTGACCGCCTGCGCTTGGCGCATCAGCGCGATATTGCAGGGCGCCGCCTCGTTCCAACAGGTCGCGACGCCGACGAAGGGCTGATGGATTTGGTCTTTTGTCAGCCCCATCGCGTAATAGAATGCGCGGTGCGGCGCCCGGTCGGGGCCTTCGGTCGCGTGACGGCTTGGAAGCCGCAGTTTCAGATCGGTCTTGGCATCCATCGAGTTCAGCGGGCCAAACAGGCCCAATCGCCCCTCCCATCCGGTCCCAGGCGACAGACGCCAAAGAGCCGGAAGTACGCAACGGCAACGAGTCTGCTTGTGGACTTGCCGCGGCCATCGCTTTCGAGAAATCCTATGGCTAAAAGACGGCTTTGGGCGTGGCCGGAATGTGATCCTTTCAAATGTTCCGAAGCTGTGGCCGCGAAGACACAGATTCAGGGTCCTCAACCCTGTTTTATTAACTATGGATTTACCGTCCGGCCGCCGGTTTGCGACATAGGCAGATGCCGAAGCGCCTGACCCGCAACTTTTTCAACCGCAGCGTCCACGAGGTTGCGCCTGATTTGATTGGTGCGACGCTGCTGTGTGACGGCGTCGGCGGCCGCTTGGTCGAGGTCGAGGCTTACCACCAGACCGATCCCGCAGCGCACAGCTATCGCGGCCCGACCGAGCGTAACGCCGTCATGTTTGGGCCCGCCGGCTACGTCTATGTCTACCGTTCCTACGGTATCCATTGGTGCTTGAACTTCGTATGCGAGCCGAAGGGTTCGGCCAGCGCCGTGCTGATCCGGGCAATCGAGCCGACGGCCGGACTAAAGACTATGCGCCGCCGGCGCGGCGTGACCGACGAACGTCTGCTCTGCTCAGGCCCCGGCCGGCTCTGCCAGGCGCTGCGCATCACTGCACTGCACAACGGTCTGGCGCTCGACCGGCCGCCGTTCGAGCTTTTCGCACGTCAAAGCGAAGTCGAGGTCATCGCCGGGCCGCGCATCGGCCTTACCAAAGCGGTCGACAAACCGTGGCGCTATGGGCTGAAAGGCTCGCGCTTTCTTAGCAAGCCGTTCAAGTCGGAAGCCTGAAAGCCGGATTGAAACTCAATTCCCTGCGCGCCTTTTCGACCGTCACCGCTCCGTCGTCCTCGGCGATGTTGTAAACACCCGGAGCGCCGCGGGTGACCGCAAGGAACGCGGCATGCGCAGCAGCGTCGACATGAAGCGGCGCCCGCGCGTCCGGCGTATTCCAGGTGCCGGGCCCGTAAAGCCGCCCATAGCGCAGCACGATGCCTTCGATGCCGGGCGAGCTGAGGACAGCGCCCTCAAGCGCGCGCACGCCGCGGGCCGTGGTGGCACTCGGCGCATCGCCTTCAGCCGAAGCGATTGGATCGCTCTCGGCATGCGGTTCGGGACCGGGCGCGTAGGCGAACGCAATGCTTTGCGCGATGAAGCGACGGCTTCCAGCGGCTTTCGCGGCGGCGACCAAATTGGGTGTGCCCTCTTCACGCAAGCGCGTATTGCGATGAAGCACCTCTGCAAGGCGCGCCGGATCGAACACCTGCGGCAAATCGGTCAATTGATGAATGACAATCTCGGGCCGCGCGCGAAGGACGGCGTCGTGCAAAGCCTGGGCGTCAAAAACGTCGACGACGACCGCTTCGATACCTTGGTCTTGCAAATCCTTGGCCTTGTCGGCCGACCGTGTCGTGCCGGTGACGGCGTGGCCCCCAGCAAGTAACAATGGCGTTAAGCGTCGCCCAATGGCGCCGGTGGCGCCTGCCAGAAAGATTTTCACGCCGCGCCCTTGAGCCGGTCCAAAGCCTCGGCGATCTTGGCCTTGCGCATCTCCGCCTCTTCGCGCTTTTCCTTTTCCTCCTCGACCACTTCTTCCGGAGCGCGCGCGACGAAATTGGGATTGCCGAGCTTGGCGTCGACGCGAGCAATGTCGGCGTCGCATTTCGCCATTTCCTTGCCGAGCCGCGCGCGTTCGGCGGCGAAATCGATGACTCCCGCAAGCGGCAGCGCCGCCACCTCGCCGCGCACCACAAGCTGCACGGCACCTTGTGGCGGGGTGTCCGCGAAGGAAATGCCCGCAACGCGGGCCAGCCGCTGCACGAATTCCGCCCAATGCTTGGCCCGGATCGTCGTCTGCGGCGACGCGCCGGCCAGCACCAACGGCAGCATAGTCGGGGCGGGAATGTTCATCTCGACTCGCACCGAGCGAATCGCCGTAATGAGGTCGATTACCCAGCCGATTTCGGCTTCAGCATCGGGAGCGTCGATGCCCCTATGTTGCGGCCAAGCATCCAGCGCCAGCATGCCGCCGCGCTTCGCACCCTGCTCGGCCGTGACGGTCCAAAGTTCTTCGGTGATAAACGGCATGAACGGATGGAGAAGCTTTAGGATTTCATCCAGCGCCCAGGCCGCGGCCGCACGCGTTTCCGTCTTGGCGGCGCTATCGGGCCCGGTTAGCACCGGCTTGATCAATTCGAGATACCAGTCGCAATAGACGTTCCAGACGAAACGATAGATGGCGTTGGCGGCATCATTGAATTTGTACGCTTCGATCGCCGCTGTCACTTCGCGGCCCGCCTTCGCGGTCTCGTGCGCGATCCAGCAATTGAGTGTTTCCTTCGCGTGGCGCGGATCGAATCCGGCATCGCGCGCGCAACCGTTGATTTCGGCAAAGCGCGCGGCGTTCCAGAGTTTCGTCGCGAAATTGCGATAACCCTCGACGCGCTGTGCCGAGAGCTTGATGTCGCGGCCTTGCGCGGCCATGGCCGCCAACGTGAAGCGCAATGCGTCGGCGCCATATTCGTCGATCAGCTCCAAGGGATCGATGACGTTGCCTTTGGACTTCGACATCTTGGCGCCGGTCGCATCGCGCACCAGCGCGTGGATATAGACGTCGTGGAACGGCACCTCTTTCATGAAGTGCAATCCCATCATCATCATCCGCGCCACCCAAAAAAAGATGATGTCGAAGCCGGTCACCAACACGCTGGTCGGATAGAAGCGCTTGAGCTCCGGCGTTTCGTCCGGCCAACCGAGCGTCGTAAACGGCCACAGCGCCGAGGAGAACCAGGTGTCGAGCACGTCTTCGTCGCGCTTGAGATATTCGCTGGCGAAGCGGTGACGGCGCGCAGGATCGGCGGCGATGTCATGACCTTCTTGCACCGTGATCTCCTCGATCTCGGTGTAATGGGCGAGCGCGTCGGCGACGACATCGTCCTCTGTCTCGGCCACAAAAACCTTCCCGTCCGGTCCGTACCAGGCCGGAATTTGATGGCCCCACCAGATTTGCCGCGACACGCACCACGGCTGGATGTTTTCCATCCAGTTGAAAAACGTCGCCTCCCATTGCGGCGGCACGAACACGGTCTTGCGCTCGCGCGCCGCCGCGATCGCAGGTTCCGCCAGCGTCTTAGCGTCGACGTACCACTGATCGGTGAGGAACGGTTCGAGCACCGCGCCGGAACGGTCGCCGTGCGGCACGACATGCGTGGTCGACTCGATTTTTTCGATAAGCCCACGCGATTCGAGATTTTCGACGATTAGCTTTCGAGCCGCTTCCCGACTTTTGCCCTCGAGCATATCCAACAAGGCCGGCTCGGGCTGAGCGTCTTTCAGAAACGCCTCGTTGTTCTTGAGCGTCAAGCGCGCTTCCTCATCAAACACATTAATCAGCGGCAAATCGTGCCGCTTGCCGACCTCGAAGTCGTTAAAGTCATGCGCCGGCGTGATCTTCACCGCGCCTGAGCCTTTTTCGGGGTCGGCATATTCATCGGCGATGATCGGAATGCGCCGGCCGACAAGCGGCAAGATGGCGTGCTTGCCGATCAAATGCTTGAGCCGTTCATTCTCGGGATGCACCGCGACCGCGACGTCGCCCAGCATGGTTTCCGGCCGCGTCGTCGCCACGATAATGAACTCGCCGCCGCCTTCGATGGGATATTTGATGAACCTGAGATGTCCCTTGGTTTCGACCTGTTGCACTTCGAGGTCGGAGATCGCGGTCTTGAGCTTCGGATCCCAATTGACCAGCCGCTTGTCTTTGTAGACGAGGCCCTCGCGGTACAGCGCGACGAAGACTTTCATCACCGCGCGCGACAGACCTTCGTCCATGGTGAAGCGTTCGCGCGACCAATCGCAGGATGCGCCGAGGCGCTTGAGCTGGCTGATGATGGTGCCGCCAGATTCCGCCTTCCACTCCCAGACCCGCTTGAAGAAGGCGTCGCGGCCCATGTCGCGGCTCGATGGCTCGCCGCGCTCCGCCAGCTGACGCTCGACCACGGCTTGCGTGGCGATGCCGGCGTGATCGGTGCCGGGCTGCCAGAGCACGTCCTTGCCGCGCATACGCTCGAAGCGGCACAGAATGTCCTGCAGCGTGTTGTTGAGCGCGTGGCCCATGTGCAGTGAGCCGGTGACGTTGGGCGGCGGAATGACAAGGCAATATGGCTTCGCGCCGGCGCGCTCCGGCCGCCCGGCGCGAAACGCGCCGGCTGCCTCCCACGCCGCATAAATGCGGCCTTCGACGGCGCTGGGCTGGTATCTGTTTTCAATCATTCGCGTTTGCCATTTGGCGGGCTAGAAAGCCCGCTCCGCCGAGAGTGTCAACGTTGCTGTATTCGCCAAACGCTTCGCCACCGCCAAATCCCACCCGCTCGATCATCCTGCTCGCGGTCGCTGGCTTTGCCAGCCAAGCGCAGGTGCGGGTGATGGATTCGCTATTGCCGCAGATCGCGGCCGACCTTCATACCACCGTCGGCGTGGCGGCCATGGTGGTGACCGCCTATGCCGTGACCCACGGCTCGATCCAATTGGTGATCGGCCCGGTCGGCGACCGCTTCGGCAAATACCGCACCGTGGCGCTGATGTGCGCCGTCGGCGCCGTCCTGGTCGCGATCTGCGGCATGGTCTCGACGCTGCCGCAGCTCGCTTTGGCGCGGCTCGCCACCGGCGCCGCCGCCGGCTGGGTGATTCCGATCTCGATGGCTTATGTCGGCGACGTCACGCCGCGCGACCGCCTGCAGCCGATCCTGGCGCGTTATCTCACCGGCCAAATCCTCGGGCAACTGTTCGGGCAGGCCGCCGGCGGAGTGCTTGGCGATCTCATGGGCTGGCGCAATGTGTTCTTCGTGCTCGCCGGCATGTTCGCGCTGGCGACCGCCGGCTTGGTCTTCGAGCTCGCCGTCAATCCGCTGACACGGCGGCGCCAACAATCCGGGAAGGGCTGGAAGGGTTTTGTCGGCGAATACTCCGTCGTGCTGTCGAACCCGTTCGCCCGCGCGGTGCTGCTCGCCGCCTTCATCGAAGGCGCGCTGATGTGGGGTGCGTTTGCGTATATCGGCGCCGACCTGCGCCTGCGATTTGGCCTGACCTATACGCTGGTCGGCATTGCCGTTGCCTGTTTCGGCATCGGCGGACTGATCTATGCGGCGATGGTGAAAGTGTTTGTCCGCCGTCTCGGCCAAATTCGGCTCGCCATCGGCGGGGCCTTGGTTCTCGCCGCCGCCTATATTGAAATTGCGATCGGACCGGCGTGGTGGCTGGCGCCAGTCGCGACCACCGCCATCGGGCTCGGGTTCTACATGCTGCACAATACGCTGCAGACCAACGCCACGCTGATGACGCCGGAAGCCCGCGGCACCGCGGTCGCGCTATTTTCTTCCGCGCTCTATGTCGGCCAGACGATAGGTGTTGCCATCGGCGCGCTGGTCATCGACCGCTTGGGCGCGCCGCCGTTATTCCTCGGCGCTGCAGTGGCGTTGCCAATGCTCGCCGTCTGGTTCGCCGGGGAATTAAAACGAAACCGGCGGGTCGAATGACCCGCCGGGGAGATTTCATCAGGCCTTGACCAGCGGCACCTTGGGCACCGTGCCGCGGCGCGGCGGCTCATCGCCGCCCGGGCCCGAGCCTGGCGGCTTCTTCCGCGGCGAAGCGCTTCGCTTGGCCTTGGCGCGGCGCGGCACCGGCAGCTTTTCCGCCCGCGGCTTCACCGGACCGTCCGGATAGTCGAAGCTGAGCTTGCTGTTGCCGGC
>Ga0181537_10004008_pt1 | contig 12349 bp, 12 predicted proteins | sample PEATcosm2014_Bin_39_FD_119765 | JGI IMG/M metagenome (GOLD analysis project Ga0181537, IMG submission 119765) | Peatland microbial communities from MTU Mesocosm Facility, Houghton, MI, USA - PEATcosm2014_Bin23_10_metaG | ecosystem: Environmental > Terrestrial > Soil > Wetlands > Peat | place...
ACTGCCTACAGTCCGTCGATCGCCTTCGAGGGCGCCAAGTCGGCGGCGCTGCTCATACACGCTGCCGGGGGCGGCGTGAACAGGGCCGCCAAGGATCGGACGGCGCCGAACCTATGACCTGATCCTCGTCGGAGCCGTCTGACAGAGACTCGAGTGCTCGCCCGATACATCCCCGCGAATGTGTCCGCTGATACTCGAGGCGCGGGTACCAGCGTTGAGGGGAACAGAAGGAAGGGGAACAGAAGGGGAACAGATGGATCGGGGCGAGGATTGTCCGGTGCTCGGGGATCGTTCGCAGCGCGGCGCGGCGCATGATTCGCAGCGCGAGCCGCAAGTTCCGATACCCGTCATCTGTCCTCGCTGCGGCGGCGAAGCACTCTCCCGCATGACCGTCTCCCTCATCGCCGATGCCCTGATCACCGGTCGTCGTCCGCGCCTGGTTAGCCCCTGCCACGGCGCAGAGTGGGACGCCAGCGACGCGGAGATTGCGCAAATTCGCGACTACCTCCGGGCGGGCTGCATCGCAGATGGCTCGGGTCTGACGGACCGCATCCCCGAGGACGCAATTCCCCGCCCCAAGTCCACGCTCCCCCGCGACAGCGCGGATTCATCGAGGCCGGCCTATCGCCGGCACGCGGACTATTCATTCCCACGCGGCATCGAGGCGGCATCCGAAACGCGGGGCATCCTCGGCTGGCTCATCGACGCCTGTCGCCGGCGATAAAACCTACTTCAGCAAAGACTCGATCGCCTGCTGCAGCTGGGCTTGCTGGTAGGGCTTCGACAACCGGGGCCATTGCGCCAGCCTGCTCGCGGGCAGGTCGGCGTACCCCGTCACCAGGAGAATCGGCAGGCCAGGGCGCTTGTGCTGCACGACGGTCGCCAACTCGATGCCCGTCATTCCAGGCATGGCCTGATCGGTCACCAGAATGTCGATGTCGTGGCCGGACTCCAGAAATTCCAGCGCACTCTTGCCTGAACGCGCTTCGGTCACCTGATGTCCCAGGTCCTCGAGCATCTCCACCGTGCTGCGCGCGACCAGCGGATCGTCATCGACGATGAGGATCTTCGCAATGCGCCCGGCGGCCGGCTGGGGGGCGACGTTCTCGAGCCGCTCCGCGGAGGCGTCCGCCACCGGCAGCCACAGGGTAACGACGGTGCCCTGGCCCACGCTGCTCTTGAGAGCCAGCGCGCCGCCCAATTGCAGTGCCAACCCGTGCGCCATCGACAGTCCGAGACCGGTGCCTTTTCCCGCCGGCTTGGTGGAGAAGAAGGGCTCGATCGCGCGCGCCAGCGTGGCCGCGTCCATTCCGCAGCCCGTATCGGACACCCGAACGCGCAGATACTGTCCCGGCTTCAGGCGCTGACCGTGATTTGCATCCGCCGCTTCTTCCTCGATGTCGATCGTGATGGCTCCCCCTTCGGGCATGGCGTCGCGCGCGTTGATCGCAAGATTGAGAATGGCCAGTTCGACCTGGTGCGCATCCACCTCGGCCGAGGGCAGGACGGGCTTCACCTGAACACGCAAATCGATTTGCGGGCCGATCGACCGGTGAAGCAACTCCTGCATGCCGATCAGCAGGGATCCCAAATCGACCGACGTCGTCTTGAGATCCTGCTGACGTGCGAACGCCAGCATTCGCTGCGTGAGCGCGGCGCCTCGCGTGGCGCCCTGCATGGCGCCGTCGAGCAGCCGGCGCAAACCGGGATCGGGAGGAAGGCGCTTTTTGAGTATTTCCAGGCTGCCCATGACCGCCATGAGCAGGTTGTTGAAGTCATGCGCGATGCCGCCGGTCAATTGTCCGACGCTTTCCATCTTCTGCGATTGCAGCAGCTGCAATTGAGTTTTTTCCCGAACGGCGGTTTCCGCGCGCAGCTGCGCCGTGCGCTCTGCGACCCGATCCTCGAGCGTCAAGGTGAAGTTCGCGAGCGCCGTACGTTCGGCGGCGAGTTCGCGGACCAGCGTCTCGCGCTCGAGCTCGGCGATTTTTCGACCCGTGATATCCGAGGAGACGCCGACCAGGCGGGTCACCTGCCCGGCGCCGGCGGTCAGCGCCCGCGCCCTGACGTCCATCCAGTGCACCGAGCCGTCGGGCCAGATGGTGCGAAATTCGCTGATGTAGTCATCGCCCGTCTCGATTGCTCTGCCCAACGCCAGTTGACGCTCCGCTTGATCGTCGGGATGGATTGCCGCCAGCAGATCGGCATAGTCGAAGGCGTCGTCGCCGTCCCTGCCGAAATGCCTGCGAGTGGTATCCGATGTGTGCAGAAGCAGGGTCTCGACGTCCAGGCTCCATGAACCGAGCCGGCCGGCCTCGAGCGCGGTCTGCAGCTGCTCCTCCCGTTCGATGATCTCCTCGTGCCGGGCGCGCGCCTCGTACTGACGGTGCCGGTTGCGCGTCGCCGCCCGTACCATGCTCGCCAGGGTAGCGGGACGAAAAGGGCGCTCCAGGAAATTCACATTGCCCAGAAAGTCCGCGAACTGGCGCAGCTCCGGGTCCTGTTCGGAGACTCCGCCCCGACGAGTCAGCAGAATGATCGGCAAATCCGACCACGCTTCCTGGCCGGTCAGGAAATTTGCAATCGGGCGAAGATCCGCGCTTCGCAGCGCCTCGTCGGCCACGATGGCGAGCCCCGCCCCTTCGGTCATCTGTTTGGCAAGCATGACGGCATCGTCGCAGACATCGGCAACCACGGAGATTTCAGCCAGCAGCGACGCGATCAACGAGGCGTCGCGCCCGGTGGGCGCGAGCACCAGCGCGCGTACTGAGCATTCCGCGCTCAACTATGCGCCCTCGACGTCGATCGCCGAATTGATCTCCTTCGACCGCGTGGGCACGCCGCGCAGCACGCCCTGAAAGGCCGTGAGCGGCCGTCCCACCCACAGGCCCCCGATCTCCGAGAGGCTGTCGATGTCCGGCGGAAGCAGCTCGCAGACGGAGATCTCTTCGCCCTGGGAAAGGCCTCCTCCGAGCACATCGTCGAGCCCCGCGATGCCCGTTCCCGCTTTATTGGTATTATGCGTCATGGCGGTTCAGTCTCTGTGAGGGCACTCGAAGTACTTTAGCGCCCCGCACCCGGCGTTCCGTCGGCACCCGCCATTACGCGCTGTAGTCCCATTCCTGCAAATGGGTCGCCAAAGCCCGGCCGATGGGCGAGACTGACGTTCCATGACCGACGAAGCCGCCCGCATCGAACAACACACGATCTATCCGATCCCGGCCGCCGAGCGGCACGGCCGCGCCATGGATCTGTTCACGGTCTGGTTCGGCTCGAACATCATGATACTCACCATCGTGACGGGGGCGCTGGCCACGACCCGGTTTCAGTTGTCTCTGACCGCGGCCACGGCGGCCATTCTCATCGGCAATCTGGTCGGCGGGGTTTTCATGGCGCTGCATGCGGCGCAGGGGCCCCAGCTCGGCGTGCCGCAAATGGTGCAAAGCCGCGGGCAGTTCGGCTCCTTCGGCGCCATTTTCGTCGTGGCTCTGGTGGTGGTCATGTACCTGGGCTTCGTCGCCTCCAATCTGGTGCTGGGCGGCGAGTCCCTGCACAGCATTGCCCGCGCGATCAGCGATCCGGTGGGCATCGTGCTGATATCGCTGCTGAGCGTCGCTGCGGCGATCTATGGCTACGACCTGATTCACGCCTACGCGCGCTGGATGACCTGGGTGTGCGGCGCCGCCCTGGCAGTGTGTTTTTTCTGGATCACCGTGGTGAATCCGCTGCCGTCCGATATTTGGCAGCGCGGCAGCGTGACCTTGAGCGGCTTGCTCGGGATGATTTCGGTGGGCGCGCTGTGGCAGATCGCCTACGCGCCCTATGTGTCGGACTATTCGCGGTACATGCCGGCCGACAGCGGTGTGCGGCCCACCTTCTGGGCCAGCTACTGGGGATGTGTGCTGGGATCGGCTCTGCCGATGCTGCTCGGAGCGCTGCTGGGCCTCACGGTGGCGGACGGCAACATCGTCGCCGGTCTTGCCAGCGCCACGCAGCCGATCAGCATCCTCATCGTCATCGTGTTCTCCATCGGGATCGGCGCCACCACCGCCATGAACGTGTATTGCGGCGTGCTGTCGAGCATTACCGTGGGCCAGACCTTCCTGCCGCACTGGCGGCCGGGAGCCGCGGCGCGCATCGTCCTGTGCGTCGTCTTCATGGCACTGGCGCTCGCCATGGCGCTCGAGGGCGCGAAGAACTTCATGGTGAACTACGAGAACTTTCTCGCTCTCCTGCTCTGCGTGATGGCGCCGTGGACGGCGGTCAATCTGGTGGATTTCTACCTGATCCGGCACGGCGCCTACGACGTGCCGTCGTTCTTCGAGGCCGACGGCGGCATCTACGGCCGCTACAACCCAACGGCGCTGTTCTGCTATGGGTTCGGCATCCTGATCCAGGTGCCGTTCCTGGCCACCGATCTCTACACCGGTCCGATTGCCGCCGCCTTCGGCGGCGTCGACATCTCCTGGCTGGTGGCGCTCGCGGTGGTGGGTCCTCTCTACTATGCGTTGGCGCAGCGCTCCGGGCGTGCTCGACCGGTGACCGGCAAGGGCGCGCCGGGGTGAGGACAAGTACCTGTCAGCCGATATACGCGCGCCAGCCGCCGTAGCCCGTGATGTCGGTGGCGCCCTCGGACGCATAGCCCTCGCAGATGAATCCGGGGATCTGCGTGCCGTCCTTGAGTTCGACCTTGCCGATGCCCAACGGGGCGGGGACACCCGCCTGGAACGAGCCGAGCTGCTCCGAGGGGAGCGCCCACACTTCGATTTCAACGGCGGCGCCGCCGCTCGACACGCGCACGAGGCCGGGGCGCTGAGGCGGGCCGCCGGGCAGCGCGAAGAGACGATAGCGGGGCGAGGTGTGGGTGCGCTGCATGAAGTACGCGCCGCGATCCCGCAGCTGTGCATTGAGCGGCAGACCTTGCATGTGCGCGCCGCACACCGCCATCGCCACGTAGCCCGCGGCGAGAGCCGGCGCCTCGGAGGAGGCGGGGGATAACGGCCAGCGCGTCGCGCCCAGGGTGGTCGCGCAGGATCGATGCACGGTGTCGGCGAGCGCGAGCAGGGCGCGATCGGTCGATGCAGGCCCGATCAAGGTGATGCCGAAGGGCAGCCCATCGCCGCGGAAACCGGCCGGTACCGCGACTCCCGCCAGATCGAACAGGTTCAAAAAGTTCGTGTAATAGCCGAGCGCCGCGTTCAGGCGGATTGGATCGGCCTCCACCGCCGCAATCGAATAGATGGTGCCGGCGGTCGGCGTCACGATCACATCGGCGCCAACCCAGGCCGCGCCGCTCTCGCGCTGCAAGGCCTTCAGCCGGTATTGCGCCTCGAAGGCCTCCACCGCCGAATGTCTTTTCGCTCCCGCGATGATCTGCGCCGTGACCGGGTGCAGCGCACCGGGGTGGGACTCCATGAACCTGCCAATTGCGGCGTATCGCTCCGCAACCCAGGGTCCCTCGTAGAGCAGGCGCGCCGCCTCGAGGAAGGGTGCGAAGTCGATCTCCACGAGCGTGCCGCCGGAGGATTCGAGCCGGCGGATTGCCGCCTCGAACAGGCGCGCATACTCGGCATCGCCGAAGAACTGCAGCTGCCCAGGGCGCGGAACGCCGAAGCGCAGTCCGGTGACATCCGCAGGCCCAGTCCCGGCGCGGCCGATCCCCGTACCGCCGATCGGCGCATTGCCCACCTTGCGCGCGTACGGATCCTCCGGGTCGTAGTCTTCGGCAGCGTCGAGGACGGCCGCGGCGTCCCGGGCGGTCAGGGCAAATATCGACACGCAGTCGAGCGATCGGCAGGCAGGCACGACTCCCCGCGTGCTCAGGCGCCCGAGACTCGGTTTTAGTCCGATCAGGTTGTTGAAGGCCGCCGGCACCCGGCCCGAGCCGGCCGTATCGGTTCCCAGGGAGAAGCTCGCGAGCCCGGTGGCCACCGCGACGGCCGAGCCGGAACTGGAACCGCCCGAAATGTATCGGCCGTCGAAGCTGTTGCGGCACGCGCCGTGCGGCGAGCGGGTGCCGACGAGGCCGGTGGCGAACTGATCGAGATTGGTCTTGCCCAAGGGGATGGCCCCGGCGTCGAGCAGTCTTTGCACCACGGTCGCCGATCGGACAGGCGTGTACGAAAACGGCGGACAAGCGGCGCTGGTCGCCACGCCGGCCAGGTCGATGTTGTCCTTGATGACGAAGGGAATTCCATACAGCGGCAGATCGCCGATCGATCGCCGCTCGAGCGACTGCACGTGGGCCATGACCTCGCGCCGCGACAGGCGGCTGATCCAGACGTGACGCTGTTCGGCGCCGTCGGCGCGATCCATCAGGCGCGTCATGACCTCGGCCGGAGTGAATCTGTTCGCGAGGTAGCCGCTGCGCAGCTCGCAAATCAACAAACTGTCGTCGGTGAGCATCGGATCGATAGTGGACATCGCGTCAATATATCGTGTTGAGGCCGATCATCGCATCTAGACTATTAATGCCCGGGTCATTGTACCGCGCCGCCAGGGCCTCAATGTCAACGCGTGAAGTGCGCGGCGCGAAGTCGAGGTGCCGATCAGATTTGACACCCCGCCACGCGACGGGGAACGTGCCTCTGAGGGAGGGCCTCCTAGTCATCTGCGGCGAGCTTCCGCTCGTAGACTCGCGACAAGAGCAGCGCCGCCTCGACGCCGGCCCCGGGCTCGACGCGGCCTTGAAGGCCTTGCGTTGGGGGGTCACCCTGACCGTCTCGAAGCTCGATCGGTTGGGTGCGACCTGCGCCATCTCATCAACGTCGTTCACCACCTCAATACGCGCAGCATCGGTTTTGGGGTGCTTACCGGCCATGGCGCGTCCACCGATACGACCACATCGGCGGGGGAACTCGTGTTCGGTACTTTCGCTCCGCTGGCTGAATTCGAACGAGACCTGATTTCTGAGCGAACAAAAGCCGGCCTGGCAGCCGCCCGTGCCGCGGACGAAAAGGGAGGTGCGCCGTTCACGATAACGGCGGCAAAAGTTCGCCTGACCATGGCCGCCATGGGCCAAAAAGAAACAAAGGTAGCCAACTTGTGCAACGAGCTGGGTGTTACCCGGCAGACCTTCTGCCGGCACGTCGCGCCCGATGGCACGCTACGTAAGGACGGTTTGAGGGCCGTTGAGGGTGGCAAGACTCGAAATCCGCCCAGAAAGAGGCTGTGACTGCTGCTCCATACCCCCGTTTTTCTTTGCAATTGCTACTCCGACCCCGTGCAACAAAAATATTCTTAAAAGTCGTGAGGGAAATTCCTTAACAGACGTCGCTTTACTCAATAGGAAGACTGCAATGGCCCGCTGCCGCCGCCTCGACGGACCGTCGTCGCAACGGCAGCCAAATCTCAAGGAACAGTAAGGAGACGGAAGAGATGAATAAGCACAGTCGTGTCTTTGCACTGAAAGGCTTTCGCGGCAAATTCGAGCAGGCACTCAGAATCATAAAAGTGTTTAGCGTTGTGCTTACCGGAATCGGCATGTCGGTACTATCGACGCACAATGCCTTTTCGCAGATGCAAGTGGTGCCTCCCACCGAGCAAACTCCGGCACGGCCGAACCGCCCCGCTGGAGTGCCCGAGAACTACGTGACGACCCCCAACGGTTACTTCCACCCCTCTTGTGTTATTGAGGTGAAAGAAAAAGAGACTCTGAGGGTAGATGGCCAGATTCAACATGTCGACGGCAGTATCGAGAATGTTGCAGCTTGCGGGTATTCGCACTACACGGCGCGCGGAGAAATTGTGACAGGGGCAGAGCCGCCCACCATCACCCATTCCTGGATTGATTCTGAGAGTACCACCACCAGCAGCTCGTTTGGCGAACTGATCGCAAGTTGGATCGTGCCTCCCACGCCACCTTCCAACGATGGCCAGACCCTTTACTATTTTCCTGGAATGGAAGACAGCAACGACGTCATCAGCATTATTCAGCCGGTGCTCGGGTACTCGGATGGGGGGTCTCCCGACCTTTGGTCCATCGCCAGCTGGAATTGTTGCATCAGCGGCACCACCTACCATAGCTCGTTTGTGCAGGTTAATCCCGGCGACGTAATTCTCGGAACTATTCGGTCTACCTGCGCCGCAGGAGTCCTTTCCTGTGCCACCTGGAACATCACCACCGAAGATGAAACTCTCGGCTCCAGCACAACTCTGAGCAGTTCTTCCAGCGATGGCCAGACATTCAACTGGGCCTTTGCCGGCGTGCTGGAAGTCTATAGCGTCGTCCATTGCACCGATTACCCTGCAAACGAAGGCATAATTTTCTCCAACGTCGCGTTGTACGACTATAACTTTAACAAGGTTACTCCGGGCTGGTCGTTTACCAATTGGTCTTCGGGCCTTACGCCGCAATGTGATTACGGCGGAGCAGTAGACAGTTCAACAGAAGTCACGCTCGACTATAATGGGACGCCCAGCAACAATTTGACGATGACATCAGGGAATTTGGGCTATAGGGGCGTAACGTACTACGGCTACTATCCTACGATAGGCATCGGCGCCATAAATCCAACGTCGTTGACTGGTGGCGACGGAGTATTTGCTTGGTTTGACACATATGAGGGAACATCGAAGGCGTCGTATCTCGTCATCAGTGCGTTTTCGGCCGATCCCGGGGCCGGTTGGCTCGCCTCCGCCACTTGTGGCGGCGTGACTAAGCTCGGATCGACTGCCACGTACAGCAACGACGGCTATGGCTCCGTACAATGGTACTGGTCCGGTTCCGTTTTCCAGTTCCCTGGAAGCGGCACCGTTGATTGCAGCGTCGTGCATAATTGAGATCTCCGCCTCCTCGTAGTGCTCACGACAGGGTAGATAACAGATTGAGAGTCAATGATCTAACGTCAGGATGAGTAGGTCACCCATGCGACCGTACCGCAAGAGAGAAGACGCACTGCGAGAATTTATCGCATGAAGTATAAAATCCCTCTATCGGCGCTGGGCGCCCGGGCAATCCGGACGCCGCGAATTTACCTAAAGGACGTGTTCTTATGCGCAAAAATACGGCAGTCCACAATTCCACCAATTCCGTCACCTTAATCGTCGCCGCCGTCGCGCTGCTTGGGGTGCCCTGCGGGCACGCTACGGCGGACGATATGCTTGGCATGTACGTTGGGGGCACCATCGGGCAGGCTCAAATAGCCACTCGCGCCTCAGATCCTACAATTGCGAACCCATATCCTGACGAGTTCAAAGAGAACCATTCGGCGTTCAAAGTGATGGTCGGAATTCGGCCGATCTCACTCGTCGGTGCTGAACTTGCTTACATCGACTTCGGACACCCGAGCGGCAATATCTTTACGTACCCAGCAAATGCGTCGCTTAAAGGTGCTGCTGCGTTCGGGGTCTTGTATTTGCCGGTTCCAGTCATTGATCTGTATGTAAAGGGCGGCCTTGCACGCCTCCAAAGCACTTTAAGCGGATCCTATCGGAATTACGATCTCGAATGCCTGCCCCCTGTACCGTGTGGTACCACCCTCTTTCAGTTGAGTAGAACTGACACGAGCGGCGCTGGCGGCGTTGGCGCGCAGTACAAATTCGGCTCTTGGGCGGTGCGCGCCGAGTACGAAAGATTCAATGCGGCCGGAGAAAATCCGAGCTTGTTGTCGGCCGGAATCACTTGGACTTTCTTCTAATTCTTTGCGTCCTCGGCGATTGGCACAGGCCGCGTTCCATTGCCCTCATAGCGGACTGTCGGCCGGGCCTACATAGAGGACGCTAAGATAAAGAACGAACAGCATTGCAGCATCCCCACGCCGAATGCACTTACATACTGGCGGCATCGTAAAAATCCGGAGTTTTACTGTAGGGCTTGGGGCGACGATGCCCCTCCGACGCATCGAGGATCGGATAGGAACGCATCATGGAAAATATACCGTGCAACGTAAAGGATAGTCAGGATTTACGTGCCAAGCGGCTCAGGCCAGCAAATGCGGACAGCGGACTCGTTTGCCTGAACTTCAAAGTGCCGATGCGAATTCGCCAACAGTTCAAGATCACTGCGGCGCGTCACAACGTGACGATGACCGAGCTGCTGCTACGCTTGGTGGACGACTTCACGAATTCACCGGCGGAAGGCAATCGACTACATGAATTATCGACAAAGCAAGAAATAAAGAAATAACTATTTGCATCGCGATCACGCTCTCGCAATTGCCGAGTAGTAACGTGGTGGTTCGCAAGAACTCCCGGCTGAACCGCGCCTGTAGTGTTGGCTGGCATCTTGCGGCGAGACGTAACGTTTGTTCTTTTAAATAGAGGAGGTAAGGGCCGTGAAAACGATCAAGCGAATAGTGGCGCTGAAGAAGGAGGAAGCAAATGAAGCGTAACTTCATATGGGTTGCTGGCGTTTTGATATCCACATTGGTTGTTGGAAACGTAATGGCCGCGAATCCAACTGAGGTGGTTATTTTTTCATGTATGGAGAAGGATCCGGCGACTGGCTACACCGTGCTAACTTACGATGCTAGCCCGTCGGCCCCAGCGAAGCCTTCGACAGATTGTGCGGCCGCGCTAGAAACCCTGCTGGCCGACGGACTTACTAATGTAAACGTGTCGGTACAAACGTATACCAACGGCGGTGCAGGCGCGCCTAGTGGCACAGACGGGACCTATATCACCTACGTGCTGGCGAATGGCACTTTAACCTCTGGCAATCTATAAACCGCTGGGGTCTGGATCTATTGAAGGATTGAAAGAAGGAGTTTTCAAATGAAGCGTAACTATTTCTGGGTCGTTGGCGTTTTGATTTCCACGCTGGTTGTGTGGGGGGCTCGTGTTGAGAAAGTTATGGCCGCGAATCCGACTGAGTTGGTTGTTTTTTCCTGTATGGAGAAGGACCCGGCGACTGGCTACACCGTGCTAACTTACGATGCTAGCCCGTCGGCCCCAGCGAAGCCCTCAACAGATTGTGCGGCCACGCTAGCAGCCCTGCTGGCCGACGGACTTACTAACGTGAACGTGTCGGTACAAACGTACACCAGCAGCACTGGTTCAGGTGCGCCTAGCGGCACGGACGGGACCTATATCACCTACGTGCTGTCAAATGGCACTTTAACTTCCGGCGGTCTGTGAGATTGCGATATATAAGCATCTGAAAAGGCGGTTGAGCAGCGGGGGGATTTTACCCCCCCCGCGGCTCTATCAAATCCGGATGTGCAAGCCAACGTGATTGGCCCGGCGGGCAGCTTCGCTTACGTCGCCATAAATCCGCCGGCACCGTCTCGGAGTGTTCCGTCAACTCGTCGACGGGCGCGCTGTATCCGGCTGCAGCCTATCCGGTAACGGCCGCGGCCAGCCCCGCATCGTTGGCGGACGCGTTCCGCGCTCGTGCTCAGCAAGCGGCGCGCGCGACGTCATATTGGATGTGATCGAGAATCGAATTGGGCTATCGAACAGCACCATCCGCTAGCGCTTTGCGAGCTTTGAATGCCGCGACGCAGATCGGCAAGTCCCAGAACATTCTCGGGATCGTTCCGCCAGTGACGCCGCGTCTCGTATTGCCATAGTCTTTCCAGAAGCGTTCGCAATATCCGGGATCATTGTTTTGATCCGCTTTGCATTTCGCTATCTCCATATCGCGCAGCGGCTTGATCTTGGCTTCCCGCTCCGCCTCGCACTTAGCCTCAAGCGCCGCGACGTCGCTCGCTTGATCCGCAAAGATGATGGCTGGGTTCCCCCAAACGACGAGTATGGCTGCGATAGCAAGCCTTCGGTGATTCCAAGAAGCACGAGATATGTGCAGCCGCATCCCTGATCCTCCCGATCCAACGTGACCGCTTGCGCAGGCTTCTGGTGACGACATAGTTATCTAAAGTTAGCAGGTAGCGGATAACCTCGCCACTTACCGGCACGTCGCGCCAGATGCCACGCTACGAGGGACGGTTTGTGGGTCGGTGAGGGTGGCAAGACTCGAAATCCGCCCAGAAAGAAGCTGTGATTGCTGCTCCTTACCCTGGTTCAGTTGCTCCTCGAACCCTAATTTACCTTTCCGAGGGTTGGGCGCTAATAGCCATCCTCCGAGGGGATGTGCAAGCATGGCAGATGCGCGAAGTTAGGGCATCGACGGGCGGTGTTGCGCCGTGCTGGTGCGGAAACTCGCCCGCCCTCGGACGGCAACTACGGGCGCATGCTCGCGCGCGCCCTGGAAATACCGCCTCCGGCGGCGAATTGGCCTGCGGGGACGCGCCGCGCCGCGACAGGCATGGGATTTGCAGTACACTACCAATAATGTGCGTCTAGGGTTCCGGCCTGGCTCTGTGCGGGCGACTGGTCCGAGAGATGCAGTCCACTGCCATTGGCCGCGCAACGCGGCGAACGGCAAGGGATACACGGCGGGATAAAAGCC
>Ga0181537_10004009_pt1 | contig 12346 bp, 11 predicted proteins | sample PEATcosm2014_Bin_39_FD_119765 | JGI IMG/M metagenome (GOLD analysis project Ga0181537, IMG submission 119765) | Peatland microbial communities from MTU Mesocosm Facility, Houghton, MI, USA - PEATcosm2014_Bin23_10_metaG | ecosystem: Environmental > Terrestrial > Soil > Wetlands > Peat | place...
CGAAATCATCGTCTGGTTCTGCGCGGGCAGTGCCACGGACGTCCAGATAGCGGAACTGATCGGCGGGATCGAAGATCAGCAAACTGACCCTCGGCCGCGCCATGAGGTTCCTTACCTTCACTCGGTCGTCGCTCAGTGAGAGCTGAAATCGGTCCGAGTCTCGGTTGTATGCAAACCAAACTAAAGTCGACTGAGGGTCACTGTCTCGGCCAAGAGTCGTCAACGACGCGACCTTGGCATTAAGAAGGTCTTCGAGGCCTTGAGGGATTGTTGTGCCGGACATTTCGTAATCCTCGTCGAGTTGTGCAATCGGCTTACGGAATCGCCACGGCATCGATCCCGAGAGCCAAGAGACGGATCCCGTCCGCTCCAGTTTACGTGTGGTGTGCTGCGCAAGCTCTCTCAGTGGCGAGGGTCCGCGGCATCTCCGCACGAGCGCTTAGCTCCCAGCGAGCTCCGATGCGTCGCGATCGCAAAGGCGACCGAGTGATGGCGCCGCGTCGGCGACAACTCACCAGGGGTGTGCCCGGACAGGAGGCGCTGCCTGCTGGCACAGGCTACACGGTCATGAGACCGGGGATTGCGAACGGGATCAAGGCCGTCATCGCAGCCGCGGCAACGCAGATCCCGAGAACAGCACGGTGTTGCTGTTCAAGCCCGGCGACAAGCAGCAGCGCCAGCACCGGGAGGCTGTCCCGCGTGTCGCCCCAAATGGGTTGAAAGCCGGAAAAGAACATGCTTACGCCGACCAGCATCGCAGCAATGGCGAACGTGCTGCGATTGCGCCAGACCAAGATCAGCGCCGCCACCACGGCCGCGAGAATCAGCACCTCGTAGGTCACATCCCAGACGATGAGCTTGGCAGGAGCGCTATGGATGGCGGCGCTGATCGAGGACACGAATGTCGGGAAGCGCAGTGCCGCGTGGCCGACAACGCCACCATTGCGAACGATCACATAGAGCTCCCAGCCGAGGAAAGCGAGCGCGGGCAGCACAACGGTGGGCGCCGCGCCACGAATCGTCTCGCGCACCGAACCAGCCGCTCGCCGCTCATGCCACGCGCGAGTCGCCGCGTCGATCGCCACCGCGACGACGACGAGCGCCATTGGCTCTCGGGTCAGAACGGCCAAGCTCAAGAGCAACCCCGCCGACCAGCGGTAGCCCCGGGAGTAAGCGATCAGGCCACTGAGCGCCGCGGCCGTCGCGAGTGGGTCAGTGAGATCGCGCAGCGTCGCCAGCAAGAACCCTGGCAACAGACCGAGCGCGAGTGCCCACAACCCAGACCAGCCGCGGCTGCGCGCGTACCAGGCGAAACCGAGAGTCAGGAACACCACAACCGCGACGTTGACGGACACCAGTGCGAGCGGCAGCGTCACACGCGCAGCGTGCGAGACGAGCGCCGCAAGCGCTGGATAGCCGATCCGTTCCGCGCGGAACACCTGACCGTCCAGATCAGCCAGGGTCGAGTGGTGCAGCAAGAGCGGATCGCGCGCGAGCACGTAGTAGAACTGACCGTCGTAGCCGTTCGAACTTGCGCCCCTCAGGATCACGGAGCCCCTCGGGGGGTGCGTGTCACGCACGAAGTGCGATCCGAACTGAACGAAGCCGCTGAGGTCGCCGCCGTAGTGAGCGAGTTCGGTGCGCAGCCCAATCGCCAGCGCTAATGCTACGAGCACGACGGGGAGCAATAGCTCCAGCAGAGGCCCCAAGCGGGCGCGCGGATCGGCTCCAGCGGCTAGAGAGAACACGCTACCCATCGAGGTTTCTGACCCATCGCCTGAAATCTATCTGCCGGTCCGTCAGCTTCACGCAAGCTCTCAGTTCAGAATCCGGCGATCCGGCTGCCGCTTCGCCAGATGCGGGTTCGTCCGGTGGAGCCGCGTCGCCACTACGCGCTGGCCATCGACGTTGCCGCTCGTCGAGCGAAGCAGCCATCAACGCGAGATGACCCGTGTACGCGTCAAGCGGCGGCCCGGTCACCTCGACATCGCGATCGAGATTGATGGCACTCCACTTGTCCGCCCGTCGTGGCGAGTGGGGTTGCTTTCGTCGAGGCCTTTGGTGGGACGCGGCACCTCTGCCCGGGTGTGGCTGCGTTCCACGAACTGCGGACGAGCGCTTCCACGATCTGAGTCCTCTCGCACCGGCCTGCTCCAATGGCGACTACTCGCCTTGAGTGTCAGCAGCCCGTAGCGTCACGCAGAGTCCGACACGCCTGTGCCATCCGGCGTGACGAAAGCTGGGTGATTTGACGGCGGAATGTCGCCCGGGGAAGCGTGTGCACGTTGTCGAAGTTCACAACGCAATCGCTCGGCACACCATCCTCCTCGGCGGTAAGAACGAGTTCGCTGACGAGCCCGCGTCTGGTCCTGGTCAGGGCGGCCACGATCACACTGCCGATCCGATCGGCCACTGGGTCTCGCGTGAGCACGAGCACCGGCCGGTCACCGCCCGGCGTAGCCGCAAACCAGATCTCACCTCGCTGCATGGTTCCAGTCCGACCAGTCCTCGGCCGGGCCCCAGTCGGCAATCGCCTCAAGCGACCGTTCCGTGTCGGTGGCTGGTTGTTGCTGCCATCGCTCCGCGTCGGCTTCCCCGCTCAGGACGACGAGATGGCGGTGCAGCGCATCACGCAATATCTCGGACCGGTAAACGCCCAATGCATCCGCCCAGTGTTGAACGGCATCGGCCTCTTCATCCGGCACACGAAAGCTGAGCATCGTCATACGTTGAATCATACGGCGTATGACAGGCGTGGTCGCGAGAGCGTTTCGGCATCCTGGCGTCACAACTCGGCGCGATTGGTTCGGCGACGACAGGATCGTCGATCCTCCGGCTGGGGGCCACGAACGCAGCGGCTCGACGTTCTCGAAGATGGCGAGTGAGCCCTTCTCGCGCTCGGCTTCGCGTGGGAGGAACAGGATGCTGCTTCCCAAGGCTTCGTCCCAGCCTCGGCGGATCGCGTCGATCCGGTCGCGGGCGAAGCCGACCACGAGGTGGGTGTCGAACGCCGCAGCGAGCCGACGCAGCGTCGCCACGCTGATCGCATGCTGACCGCTCTCGATCCGAGAGATCACGGAGTTGGTCGTGCCTACCCGCTCGGCGGGTTGCTGCTGTGTGAGCCCGAGCGCTTGGCGGCGTGCGATCAAGAGCTTCGGCCCGTAGTGGCAACCTCGACGGAACGTCGGGAGGCGCTGATCTAAAACGGGCCCTCTGCCGGACAAGCCCAAACAGGCGCTCTCCCGACATCCGCCGACAACACATGGTCCTCCAGTAAGCCCGTAGCAGAAGCGAGGTTAGCCTGGCCTTCGAGCAGGCTAAGCAGACCGAGAACTGCCTCGACCGCTTCGGCTGGGTCAGACGTCGCCAACAGATGCCGCCGGCGAGATGACTCAAATGGCAAGCTGTTATGGACGAAATACCGTCCGCCCGGGTAGTGGCCCTCAGGGACGAAGGCGACGAAAGCGGATTGGAGCCCTTCGAGTGGAAACGGGCTCTCCGCGAAGCAGAGTCTGTTCATGCTGGTGAACGGATAGAAGCGACGAAGCGCTGTCGAATGTGCCGCGCGCAGCAGAGGCCCGAGCGGCTCGTCAAGCCCGTGTCCGAACGTGTTGGCATCGTCCGCCCGCTCTATGTGAACTGCCCAACGCGCGGAGTGATCCGCAGAGCCTCCATCAAGCGGCGCGGACATAGGCCCGATGTTCTCGCTCACAGCTAGAACTCTGTAGCCGACGATGTGTCGGCGCGCCTGGGGAGCGGTGACGTCGAGCCATCCAGCGGCACGAAACTAACGCTGATTCGAAGACGACGACTGAAGCGAAGGTGCTCGCAGCCCGGATCGCGGTGCTGCGTCAGCACGCTCCACAGGAGCAAACCGACGATCGCGGCGCCAGTCAACGCCATCAGAATGATGTTTAGGACCAACATGAGGCCTCCCCCGGTAAGAGGTCGCGGTATCGCAAGCTAATGGTTAGATGCCCCGGCGCGCGGTTCGGTCCCAGCACCGACGGAATCAATCCAAGAACTCTCTTATATAACGGCGCGCTAGATTTGCCTATAGCAATCACAAGGAGAAAGGCGTCGCTGTCACCGAGCCTGAAGCGGCTCCGAGTTGCAATTGCAGCGCGCTCTGGAAGAGCGACAGACGGCGTTAATAATGACGGCGAGAGTGATAGTCATTCACCTGTCCTTTTTCGCGCAGAGTCTTGCTCGCCGTTGCGGGCAGTGCAACTTTGTGGGCGCTCATATGTCTGAGCGCAGAGTGAGTGACTGCGCTGACTTGTCCCGAAGCCGAGCGCGAGCTCAGCGGCCCTCTGAGCGTCCGCGGAACGAAGCGACCGCGTCCCTTCGGTCCTTCACCCCGAGCTTGCGCACGATCGCCGCGATGTGCACCCTGACAGCGCTCTTCGAGATGCAGAGATCGCTGGCAATCTGCACCGTCGAGCGGTCGCGAGCTAGCAGCTCGAGCACTTCCCATTCACGGCTTGTCAAGCGCTCAACCAGCGCGGCGTCCACGGCCAGCCGGCGCCGGCGCGGATCGCCGGCTCGGAAGCGTTCGACAATTCGACCGAGCAGCACCGGCTCGATCTGCGGAACACCGCTACTAATCCCACGCAGGGCTTTAACAAGCTCTTGCATGTCGGGTGACTTGGTGAGGTAGCCGTGGGCTCCGGCACGAAGCGCGGAAAAGAGGTCGATATCGGCGTCGGAGACCGTGAACATCAGAATCCTGGTGTCCGGCAGACGCGCGGCGATTTCCCAGGCGGCCGCCACGCCACCACCAGGCATCCCGATGTCCAGCACGCAGATGTCGGGGTGCTCGCGCATCGCTGACATGACCGCCTCGGCGGCATCCGCGACCTCGGCGCACACGGTGAATCCACCAGCCTCAGCGATAGCACGCCGAACATCATCTCGTGTAGGCGCGTGATCGTCGGCGATCAGGACCCGCAGCGACTCGTAGGAGATTGCGGCGCTGCTCATAGTGAGACCTCGACGACGGTGCCGCAACCCGGCGCCGACTTGACCGTCAGCTCCGCCCCAACCGCCCGCGCGCGTTCACGCATTGAGACAAGCCCGAACCCAGACGTGGGCGCCGCGGAATCGAACCCGCGGCCGGCATCCCGCACGCACAGCCGCAGACCCGCGCCGGTTCGGTCGAGACTATGGACACATGAGGCTGGCCGCTATGACGCGCAGCGTTAGCCACGGCTTCGCAGGCGATCCTCAGCAGCGACTCGCTGCACCCTGGCGACACAGTAGCCCCGCTGGCGATATCAAGCTCCAGCTCAGTGCCGAACCGATCCGCGACGTCTGTCACCGCTCGCACGAGCGCGAGCTCAAGCGGCTCATCGTGCGGGGCTCTCAACGCTGCGAGAGCTCTCCGAGATTCGATCTCAGCGTGTTGCGCCACATGCCGCAAGCGCTCAATCCGATCCCTCGGCGGCTCTACGTCCGCGGACTCCAGGGCCCTCAGGTTGCGGCTGATGTAGGCAACGTCCTGGGCGAGCCCGTCGTGCAGGTCGCGAGCGATCCGATGGCGCTCCTCGAGCACACGCAACTGCGACACCGAACTCCAGTAAGAGCGGATCTCACGCATCGCGCCGACCAGCAGCACGACACAGCTGACGAGCATGAAGCAGTCGCCCGTATAGAGCCAGTCGCTCGAGCGCGACGGATACAGCAGGTAATTGAAGTTGGCGAACGCAGCCAGCATCCATGCGATCCCGAGCCAGCCGAAGAATTCGTCGCCACTGCGGGCCGTGCGGCCCGTGAAGCCGACCGCCGCCACAGCGAACATTGCGGCCGTCACTGCAGTGATCACCAGCACCGGCGCCGGCGCGTCTAGATCAGGCCAGTTCGGCCGCACGATCGCCACGAGGACCACCCGCGGCAGCTCACTGCGCAGCGGCCAGAGCGCCAAAGCAGTCGACGCGGCGGGTACAAGCACGACGGCGAAGGCCAACCTGCTGGTCAGCTGCGGACGCAAGAGCCGCCGGCGCCTGACCAGGCACGACGCCACGATTAGAGCGGCACCACAGATCCTCGACGCTCGCCCGTCCCAATCGAGGAAAACTCGTACTTCCGGGCTATTGAACGCAGGCAGCAGCGTCAGCGCAGCGTCTGATAAAGCCAACCAGCTCAGTCCAAACGCCAGCAGGAGATCATCGAGGCGCCTGGACCGACGCAGCCGCCCGAAGCTAAGAAACGCAGCCAGCAGCAAGACCACCGTGGCAGCGGTAGCAACGATCAGATGCGCCGCTGCGCTTCGGTAGGCAAACTGCAATACCGGCAGCGAAACTGTTGCCACGGTCACCACGCCGCAGGCAAGCGCAACAAGACCTGTAATTCGTCCGGCCCGGCCCACCGAGGCCCCCCTTTGTCAGTCAGGATGCTACAAGCTGCGCGTCGGCTTCTCGAGTAGTTGGCGCTCTATTGACACCGAAGCGGACCGGTACCTCGGATCACGACCAGCCACGCCCACCCTTCACGGCCACCCGGAGCGGTGAATATCCTCGACCCAACGCACAACTCCTGGGACTCCAGCCAGTTGTCAGGAAGCTGGTCCGGGCAAACAAGAGTGACTACCTCGCTCCCGTCGGCTTGTTGACAGTCTGAGTAACGGCTTCTGGGCCGGGACTGGAGCCGAGAAAGGCAACAAGACTGCTGTTCCTGGATAGCGGGTTCCTTCCACTCCGCGCTCGCTGGACTAGAACCGCAGGACCCGGCGGCGCCGCAACTGTGAAGCGAAGTGCGCTCGCGTCAAGCGCGAGATTCTCAGAGAGCAAAGAAGCTGCCAGAAAGGTGCTACGTTTTTTGCGAATAAAACTTAGCGCTTATCCAGATGCCGAAACTTCCTGAATCCGGCTAAAACGCAGCTGGGCGCTGGGTTCCCACGAGCGTCCACGGGAACTGGGTTCCGGAGAGCCGCTCGTGACAACGACGCTGTCCAATAGAAGGCTGGATTGGTGCGGGGCGGCACCGATGGCCAGCGTGGAGATCAAGAGGGGGTTTACATGGCTGCGCTGACACCTGGCCTTACGCTTCTAGAGCGTGGGGATGACGACTACGAGGCCGCGCGCACGGCCTCAGTCTGGAACGGCTTGAGGCCGGACCGCTTTCCAGAACTCATCGCGCTTGTCCGAGACGTATCTGAGGCTCAGTCCGCAGTTCGTCTCGCGGCGGAACGAGGTCTGCGTGTCACCGTCCGCTCCGGCGGCCACAGCTGGTCGGCCAATCACCTGCGCGATGGTGCGCTCATGATCGATCTGTCACGCCTCACCGACGTCGAGGTCGACGTCGAGAGAGAGATTGCGTGGGTGTCGCCTGCGGTCAGGGGCGAGCAGCTGATCCGGGAGCTTCGTCAACACGACCTGTTCTTCACCACTGGCCACTGTAATGACGTCGGTCTCGGAGGATTCACGCTGGGCGGCGGGTTCGGCTGGATGAGCCGTGTGCATGGGATGGCATGCGAGAGCGTTGTCGCGCTCGACGTTATTACTGCCGATGGCGACCTCGTACGCTGCGACTCGGAGCACAACAAGGATCTCTACTGGGCGGCCCGTGGTGCCGGCCCCGGGTTCCCCGGGATCGTAGTGCGCCTCGCGCTCCGCGTGTACCCCCTGTATCCGGTGATGATGCTGAGTACCGATCTGTACCCGCGGGCGGCACTGGATGAGTTGTTTCTCTGGCTGGAGACGATCATTGCGACAGTTCCCGAGGCGCTAGAGCTCCGGGTCAATGTCTCGCGAGAGCACCCCGGCGTCGACGGCGTAGGTCTGCGAGTCGTTGGCAGTACGTTCGCCGCCGACGCCGACGCGGCACGCCACAACCTGGCCATCCTTGACTCCTGCCCGGTGCTCGAGCAGCGCGTCTCGTCCGTCCGGAACGCTGAGGCCGACGTCCTAGATGTAGTCATGGCGAGCGACGACTTCTGCAAGCCGGGCAAGCGCATGGTCGCCGACAACATGTGGACTGGTGCGCCAATGGAGGATCTCCTGCCGGGAATCCGGCGGATCGCGGACACGATGTCGCATGAGTCGTTCCTCATGTGGCACCTCATGGGTCTGGATCCTAAGGTGCCGCCGGGTGGGTTCTACTCATTGCGCGACCGCTACGCGGCGTGCATCTATTCGGTGTGGGGCGATGCTTCCGATGACGCCGCGCTCGCCGCCTGGCCCGGCGATCGCATGCGGGAGATGGAGCGCTACGCGACCGGCATCCAGATCAATGACGAGAACCTCGGGCGCCGTACCGCGGCGGTCGCCGATGAGTCAGCGGTTCAGCGTCTGCAGGAGATCTGCCGGGCGCGCGACCCAGAGGCTCGCTTTCACTCCTGGCCGGAGTACCCCGAATGACCCCGATGCAAAAGGACGCGGATATGTGGTTCACCATCAAACCGGGACGGCGTCGCGCCGCGAATGACCCGATTGTCGAAATGTCTCGTCGCACCCGTCTGGGTACGCGCCCATGAGCCCTTCACCCAAGGAAGTCGCCGATTACGTTGTCGTGGGCGGCGGCTCGGCAGGAGCGATTGTCGCGGGGCGACTCGCCGAGCGCGGCGCCGACGTGGTGCTGCTCGAAGCAGGGGGCACAGACCGCCGCCCGGAGGTCATGCTGCCGTTCGGGATCCCGCTCGCACACAAGAAGCTCAACTGGCACTATCCGGTTGAGCCAGACCCGTCTCGGCAAGCAGTCGCGGGCACCTGGCCCGCTGGACGTGTCCTGGGGGGTGGCGGCTCGATCAACGCCGGGGTTTTCGTGCGTGGCAACCGCCTCGACTACGACGGCTGGGCAACCGCGCACGGAGCCGACGGCTGGGAATACGAGTCGGTCCTGCCGTATTTCCGCCGCCTTGAGACCTGGGAGGATGGGAGCAACTCTTACCGCGGCGGAGACGGGCCTATCGGAGTGCGCCGCCACCGGGTCGCGCACCCCGCCAACAACGCGTTCATCGATGCGGCACAAGAGGCTGGGCACCCGCTTAACCGTGACTACAACGGTGAGAGTCAGGATGGCGTCGGAGTGACCCAGGTCAACCAACGCGGACATTTCCGCTCCCAGTCAGCCCGGGAATACTTGCACGGAATGGCTCCGAGGCAGCGACTCGACGTGCGCACGAAGGCGATCGCGCACCGAGTAACGTTCGATCACGAGCGAGCCACAGGCGTCGAGTATCGCCAGGGCCGCCGAATGCAGCACGTCCGCGCGCGCGAAGAGGTCATCCTCTCGGCTGGCAGCCTGGCAACGCCCAAACTGCTGATGCTTTCTGGAATCGGGCCTGCCGAGACCCTGCGTGGCCTCGGCATCGACGTCCGGCACGATGCCCCGGGGGTCGGGAGCAACCTTCAAGAGCATCCGGCTGTGTTCCTGCGCTACCGCGCACTCATCCCGACCGTCAACACGATCGGCCCGGCGGGCGCCCTCAAGGGGATTGGCGACTACCTACTTCGAGGCCATGGCTTCCTGGCTTCGACTATGGGGCATGCACAGAACATGCATCGAAGCGACCCGACGCTCAGCCAACCCGACATCCAAAGCGCGTTCTGTAACTTCCTCAGCGTCCCGCAGGTAGACGCGGCTGGCAATGTCAAGTTTACGGTTCCTCGCGAAGCCGGATTCATGATCGTAGTGATGTACCTGCGTCCGACGCATCGCGGACGCGTTACGCTGCGCAGCGCACGACCAGAGGACCTACCCCGCATCGAGCATCAGATTCTGGGTGAGCCTGCCGACGTCGATGCGATGCTGACCGGAGTCGAGGAAGCACGACGGATAATGGCCCAGCCCTCGATGCGCGGAGTGTCGGGAGGACTGATCGGAGCTGAGCAAGACTACCGTTCGCGCTCGGAATGGGAGGGATGGTTACGCGCCGGCGCAGGCGGCGGAGCCCACCCGGTCGGTACAGCGAGGATGGGCACCGACGACGAGGCCGTCGTCGATCCTGATCTGCGGGTGCGGGGTCTCGCCGGGCTTCGCATCGCGGACGCGTCGGTCATCCCCAGGATCGTCGGTGGCAACACGAATGCGACGACGATGATGATTGGCGAACGCGCAGCCGACCTGATCCTTTCGGCTTACCGGGGGACGGGTGCATCCCCGGACCTCAGCGAGACAATCCACGGAGGAACCCGATGACCACGACCAATCTACCCAACCAGGACGCCATCTACAGCTCGGGGACATGGTCGCCCCCCAGTTCACATGAGCGGCTCGTGCTCACCAATCCGGCCAACGAGGAGGTCTACGGCAGCGCACCCAACGGTGATGCCACTGATGTTGACCGCGTTGTCACGTCGGCGCGAACCGCCTTCGCGCAATCGGAATGGTCGGCTCTGAGTCCGGCTGTGCGCGGCGAGTATCTGAATCGTATGGCTGAATCCGTGGATCGGCGCGCGGAGGAGGTGGGGGCGTTCGTGACCTCTGAAAACGGGACGCTGCTCAGCCAGAGCGTTGCCGTCAACGGTCACGTGAGCGCCATGATCCTGCGCTATTACGCAAACCTGGCGCAGAGCGTGATTGTTGAGGAGGATCGCGGCTCAAGCCTCGTGCGCCGCGAGCCTGTCGGAGTCGCTGCGATGATCATCCCGTGGAACGGTCCGCAGATCCTGGCCGTCCAGAAGCTCGCCCCAGCCATGGTGATGGGCGCAGCGATGGTGATCAAGCCCGCGGCCGAGACGTCACTTGATATCGGGTTCCTCGTGCAGGCGGCTGAGGAGGCCGGCGTCCCGGAGGGGATCATCAACGTGGTCACCGGCGACCGCGGCACCGGTGAGGCGCTCGTGGCGCACCCCGGCATCGATCACGTCTCTTTCACAGGCTCGGTAGCTGGTGGGCGCAGCGTGGGTGCGGTTTGTGGACAGGCGCTGAAGTCGGTGACTCTCGAACTCGGCGGGAAATCGGCTGCGATCATTCTCGATGACGCCGACGTTGACGAGTTCCTCAGACAGGTTCCTGCCGTCTGCCTGGCCAACTCCGGACAGGGTTGTTTTCTCTCCACGCGAATCGTCGTTGATCGGTCGCGCTTCCGCGAGGTGTGCGACGGCCTGGCCGAGACGCTCGGGTCGATGCCGGTCGGTGACCCGCTCGATCCCGAGACCGTGTTCGGCCCGGTTGTCAACGCTGCTCAGCATGAGCGTGTCCTCGGGTACGTCGAATCGGGTAAGGCGCAGGGAGCCCGCGCGATCCTTGGCGGCCGTGGACGGCCGGCACATCTAACGCGGGGCTACTTTGTGGAGCCAACCGTGTTCGTTGACGTTACCCCTGATATGCGAATCTTCAGAGAGGAGATCTTCGGACCGGTGCTGGCGGTCGTGCAGGCCGACGGTGACGACGACGCCGTCGCCACTGCCAATGACACTGACTATGGCCTTGGGGGGATGGTCTGGACCACGGATCGTGATCGGGGAAACGCAGTCGCTCGGCGGATCGAGACCGGGACGATCGGCATCAATGGGTATACGCTCGATCCGAGCGCGCCTTTTGGAGGCGTAAAGCAGAGTGGCCTAGGGAGAGAGCTAGGCCCGGAGGGTCTCGAGGCCTATTTCAACTACAAGTCGATTTACCAGTCGGGTGGAGCGTTCTTCTGAACCGGCTTTATCTGCTCGAGAGGTTCCCGGACTCTCGTCGGCACATGCCGGCGCCGTCAACCGCCTGCGTACAGGCGATTTACGGCACTCCAGTGGACAAGCCCTCTATCGGACTCGAACCGATGACCCCTTCCTTACCATGGAAGTGCTCTACCAGCTGAGCTAAGAGGGCGGACCTTGGGCAGCGTAGCGTGATGCCGCTCGCCTCGCCACACTGGGTTGAGGTCGGCACAGAACCTCGGAGCCGGTCGGTCACGTCTGCGCCGGGACGGATCTGACGGCGACCGTATCGCGTTGATGCGAAAATCCCGATGGATGAGAGATTGGTTGATCAGTGAGTACCGTCGCATCGGGCCTCGGAAGATCGTGATCGTCTCAATAGCGATCGTGATCATGGTTGTGCTCGCCTACGGAAATAACATCGGCAACTCAAGCGCGCGCGTGCTCGTGCGCGCAGCGTCCGTGTCGGCGGCGGCGGCCCCGCCGGCCGCGCCCCGGCCCGCCGCCGGCAGCTGAAGAGTACGACAGCAGCGGCAGTCGGGATCACGCCGCCGGTGCACAGTGTGCGTGTCGCCGTTACGGTCATCCGCGCTTGGCGCTGTTGTGAGGACCCGGTCGAGTGCAAGGCACACACTACTGTCAGTGGTCTGCTGCGCCCGCGTGAGGGTGAGGTCCGTTTCCGCGGTGAGCTCATCTCCGGGTTGACCCCCAAACAGATCCTGGCGAGGGGAATCGCTCAGATTCCGCAGGCGCACAGC
>Ga0181537_10004010_pt1 | contig 12345 bp, 10 predicted proteins | sample PEATcosm2014_Bin_39_FD_119765 | JGI IMG/M metagenome (GOLD analysis project Ga0181537, IMG submission 119765) | Peatland microbial communities from MTU Mesocosm Facility, Houghton, MI, USA - PEATcosm2014_Bin23_10_metaG | ecosystem: Environmental > Terrestrial > Soil > Wetlands > Peat | place...
GGCCATGGCCTTGCCGGTCACTTTGGCGTAGCCGTGGGCGATGGCGACGGCGGCTTCCTCGTGCAGGCAGAGCAACATCTGCGGCTTCGAATTGCCGAGGTAATTGACGATGCTGTCGTGCAGCCCGCGATAGCTCGCGCCGGGCGTCAGCGCGATATAGGGGATATCGAGCGAGCGCAACGCGTCCGCGATCACGTCCGAGCCGAAGCCCGGCGCGTTGGCGCCGGCCGGCGTCGGGCGTTCGATCTTGGCGACGGCCGGATCGGCGTCATTGGCGCGTGCGGTCGCGGCGGGCGGCGGCGTCATGGCGGGTTTTCCTCACGTTTATGGCCGAAGCGGGCTGGTTGGCCGCATCCAACCGGATCGCGGGCTAATTCACAAGCCAGTTCAGGAAAGCCGGTTCACGAGCTTTGCCGCAACCGCGCCAAGAGTCCCACCCCGGCATAGCCGTCAGCCGGCTGCATGCCGAATTTGCGCTGGAAATTGCGCACCGCAAGCATGGTATCGTTGCCGATGCGGCCGTCGGCGCCGCCGGTATCGAAGCCGAGCGCGGTGAGCCGGCGTTGGATTTCCTGCACTTCGGCAAGCGTCGGGGCCGGTTCGCTGCCTGGGAATTTTTGCACGAACGGCCCGCCGCCGACGCAGCGGTCGCCGAGATGCACCAGCGCCAGCGCATAATTCATCGACGGGTTGTAAGCCTTGGCGGCATAAAAATTCGGTCCGAGCAGAAAGGCCGGTCCGCCCGGCACCGGAATCCACGGCCGGGCGGCGGCGCTGGGCTGCGGGAACGGCTCGCCATCGGCGCGCGTGACACCGAGCCCCTGCCAGACAGCATAGGTTCGCGAACGATCGCCGCGGATCGTCGCGGGCATGCGGACTTCATAGCCCCAATGTTCACGGCGTCGGTAGCCGCCGCGGGCAACGAAAAAACGCGCAGTCGATCCCAGCGCATCGGCGGGTTCGCCGTAGGGCGAGATGCGGCCATCGCCATCGTAGTCGGTGCCGACATGGAGCCAGACTTCGGGCATCCATTGGGTGTGACCCATGGCCCCGGCCCAGGACCCGACCATTTGTTCTGGCGCCGCCCAGCCGCGCTGGATGACGGTCAGCGCGTTGATGAGTTCGGCTTCCCAATATCCGCGGCGGCGCGGCTCGCCCCAGGCCAGCGTCGCCAACGACGGAATGACCGGCCGCATGTGGTTTTGCTCTACCACCGGATCGCCGAAGGCCGATTCAATGCCCCAGACCCCGAGCATGAAGGCGGGTTCGATGCCGAAATCATTTTCGATCCGCGCCAACAGCGGCGCGTAGGTCTTGGCTTTTTCCTTGCCGGCAGCAATCTTCCAATCGGAGGTGGCGCGGTTGAGATATTGCCAGAGCTTCAGCTTGAACTCGGCTTGGTCGCGGATCGCTTCAAGCCCCGTGGCGTCGGGACGTAGCCCGTGCATGACGCGCGTATAGGTCTCCGCGGTAATGCCGTGCGCCATCGCCTTGGTGCGAAACGCCTCGATCCACTCTTCGAATGGCATCGGCGTGCCGTGCGCGTTCGCGCTTTTCGGCACGATCAGGCTCGCAAAGGCGCCGGCGATGGCCACGAACGACGCCCGTCTTGCAATATTCGGCGCTGACAGCTTCATGCTCATGGAGCGATTCGCCACCCGCCGCGACCATAGCATTCAGCGGGGCGGGCAGGGCTGCCGGCGGCCCGCCGATCGAAGCGGTCGCATTGAGAACATCCCGGACAACCTGGCCACGGCCGCCGATCAGCCGCTCGTAGGCGGCGACCAGCGTCATATAGGGACTGACGAAAACCCAACCGTCCCGGCTCATCACCTGCGTGTCGAAATGCAGATGATAGGTGGTGCCGCCGGCGCGGCGGCCGTAATTCCCCACGGTGCCGATCACCTCGCCCTCGCTGACGTGACGGCCGCTGACCATGCCGGCACGGTCCAGTCGGTCCGGGTCCATGTGCAAGTAGCGGAAGCGGATATGCTCGCCCGGCGCCTCGACGACGAGATAGAGCGCCTTGTCGCCCGGCGCCCGCATCAAAATACCGTCGCGCACCGCGACCACCTCGTGCTGGTTGGGCTCGCAGCGGTCGGCGCCTTCGCTGCGTAATACGCAGGAACCGGGGCGAATATCCTGGCCCTGATGACCCAAGCCCGCGGGGCATTGCCCGACGTAAAAGTCGCGATGCTCGCAGAAATTATCGCGCCACGGATAGGCGTAGTTTTTCGACTCGTCGCGCACCAACGGCACGGAATTGACCCGGCAACGATAGGCCGCGGTTTTGCCGTCGCCGCCAAGGCCAATGCGACCGGTGAAATCGCAATCGCCCCAATTCATGAACGATTGCGAATTTGCATAGGCCGGCGCTTGCGCCATCGGGAATCGGATGTCGGCATAGACGGTCGCGTCGGGGCGCCCGCCATGGCCCTTCATGCCGGTGCCGGGAAGAATGTCGCCTGGCGCGTAATAGGTAAAGTCAGGATCCAGGGCCTCTGGCCGCTCGATAGCCGGCGGGGCCGTCGCCACCACGGCAGGTGGCGATCCGCCAACGATATTAAGCGCCTCGATGACGCGGAGCGCGATCTTGTCCGCCTCGCGGCACGACAGACGGCGCGCGCTATTGGCACCCTCAAAACATTTGATCGATACGATATAGAGCGCACCGAAACGGCTGAATATGTAGCGCAGGCGCTCTTCGAGAAAGACTCGACGCATACCGGGAAAATCGCTGGCGAGTTCCTTCACCGGCGATTCTTCCGATTGCACGGGGGCGTCGAGTTCATAGACAAGCGCCGCGCCGGAAATCTGCACGTCGACGCGGTTGGCGAAGCTGAGATCGGCGCCGCCGCTATCCTGCGGCTGGACCGATAAAGCGGCGTCGTAACCCGACGCGCCGGCCAAAAAGAAAGTCGGTGCGGCAAAGCCTGAGATGTATTTGGCGGCGTCGTCGGCCGAGCCCGGCGCTTCATCGTTCCAATAGGCCGCGGTATCGAATGGCAACAGAACTGGCACCGAGCTCGCGGCGATATTTGGAAAGCTTTTATCCGCCAAGGCGTTAAGCCGCGCCAATGCGTCGGGCGGCGGCGCGCCGGCCGCGTTATCGTTGATTTCGGGCCGAGCCAAGCCTGCCAAAATCGCTCTTACTGCGTCCCAGTCCGCGGCGGTGGCGGCTATGTGCGGACGCGTCCTCTCGATCTCGGCGGCGGCGACGGTCGCGGCGGGCGGCGGGGTTTGCTGCGCGGCGGCCGGCTGTCCGAACGCCAGCATCGCAACACAAACGGCAGGCAACGCCGAGCGTGCCCGCCGCGCCGCGGCGCCCAAGCTTCGCACCGGGGTCATTGATGCGCGGCCTGAATCTCCTCAGGCCCTTCCAGTTTTTTGATGAGGCGGTCGAGGCTAGTGGCAAAACTGCCGATGTCGAAATTGAGCGGATCGTCGTGGCCGCCGGGAATATCCGCGTCCAGCGCCACATGAAACGCGGGTATCAGCCAACGCTCGGCCCGCACGCTGGCGATCGTGTAGAGCAGCGCCAGCCGATCGTATTGCGCGGCGGTAAAGGCCGGATTGGGCGATTGCGCGTCGTTGCGCCGGCCGTGTCCGGCAGCGCTGCGCCGCGGCTGCACCAGTTCGGTATGCAGGAAAAGGCCCTGCAGCTCGCCGCCGAATTCGGCCGCTTGCTCGAACTTCGTTTCGCGCCACGCCAACGCGTAATCGTGCGCGACCAGCATTTGACCTTCGCGGTTGACGAAGACGTGGGCGCGGCCCCAGCCGTCGGAACAAGCAAAATTGGCCAGGTTGTTAAACCCCGCACTGCTGTCGATGTTGTCGGAAAACGAACGATGCCCGTAATTTGGTCCACTGGTATCGTGGATGACGAAATAACGCGCGAGCGGCGCGTCCGGGTTATTGTTGCGGGCGCGCGACACCGGCTGCCAGAGGTGCGCGGCAAAGTCCCATTCAAGATCCTGTTTTGACAGGAACGCGCTCAAAACTTCGCGGGAGGGAAGTCCCGCGCTTTCGCCGATGCGGCTGGTCAGCGCCGGCGGCAAACTGTCGGGCGGCGGCCCGAGGTTCCTGGTCGCATCCACGCCGCGCATCAGGCACATTGCTTGCTCGACCGGCCCGCCGCGAAAGCTCATGCTCTCGATGTCGAACGAGCAAGGCCCCATGGTCTTGATGAAATACGGCGCCCGGAAGTGACCGGGTTTGCAGCCTTCGCTCAAGGCAGCATGAACGCTAACAAGAAGCATCGCGCCCGTGAGTCCCGACGCGATCAGATTGCAGCTAGCTCTTGGCGATGCGCGCACCGTAAAATCCCAAACGCGACATTCTATACTATCGCCATCAATGTGCATTCTGCCAAGCGGGACGGAACCTATGAATAAACGTTCAGGATCGATCCATAAGATGCGGTTCATCACTCGATCTGTGGAATGGCCGCCTTGATAATGATGCCGCGATATTTTTTGATTTCATCGGCAATGAATTTTTTGGCCTGATCCGGCGCAAGATATAATGGCTCCGCGCCTTGCCGCGCAAACCGCGCGCGCACGTCATGATCGGTGAGTGCCGCGTTCATCTCGCCATTAAGTTTTTCGACAATGTCTCTGGTTGTGCCTTTGGGCACAAGCAATGCAAACCAGCCGGAAACGACGTAGTCGGGAAGTCCAGCTTCTTTTGCCGTCGGAACGTCGGGCAAAGCCTCAAGCCGCTTGGCGCCGGCGACGGCGAGCGCCTTCGCGCCGTGCGCTTCGATCGCGGCCGAAACATTGGGGTACCACTGGAATCCAAGCTGCACCACGCCGGCCATGAGATCCGGAACGTATTGCCCGATATTGCGGTAGGGCACATGGGTGATTTCCACCCCGGTAAGTTGGCTGAAATAGGCACCGGCCAAATGCTGCGAGCTGCCGATGCCGACAGAACCGTAATTGAGCTGGCCGGGATGCGCTTTGGCGTAGGCGATCAGGTCTTGCAGGGTATCGACGGGTAGCTTGGTGGTGGCGACGACCACGATGGTGAAGCCGGCAAACGGGGAAATCGTTTCGAAGTCTTTTAGCGGATCATAATCGAGGTGCTTGTACAGCGTCACATTCGCGGCGATCGGACCCGAGCCGCCACCCAATAACGTGTAGCCGTCAGGGGTGGCCTTGGCGACATCGGCGGTGCCGATATTGCCGCCGGCGCCGGGCCGGTTTTCAACGATGATCGGCTGGCCCATCGACCGCGACATTTTGTCGAACATGATGCGGCTGACCACATCGCTCGCGCTGCCGCCGGCAAACGGGATAATCGCGGTGATTGGCCGCGCCGGATAGATTTGCGACGCGGCCGCCGGCCATAGACCGGGCAGGACGGCGGCGCCGGCCAGCAGACGCATAAATCGACGTCGCGGATGATGCATGAAGCTATCCCTCCCGCGAGGCTTGCCGCCTAAAGCAGCGACGGTCGCACCGGTTCGTGCCCCGGCCGTCTGCGCGTTAGAAACTACGCGGCCGAAAATGCCGAATAAGCAAGCGGATATGCTTCTTAATCCCATTAAACACACGTTGGCCCGCCCGTCGCTATTGGCACGTCCCTTGCTAGGAATCCGGGCAGGAACGTACGCCGTCTCGCCGACACACCCTCCGTTTCGGCAGCCGTCGCGAACGGCGTGCCATGCGGATCAAGTTGAATAATTCAGAAGGATCGTTGCCATGGGCGTCGCCCGTCTCGCACGCATAGAGTTTGGCATCTTTGCGCTACTCATGGGGGCGTGCATCGCGGTCGGACCCGAGCGGGCGAGGGCGGAAACCACGCTGCAAATCGGCATCGGGACGCAGAATACGACGACCAATACGGTGACCGGCGGTATCGTCCTGAAAGAATTGGGGTTGCTGGAAAAACATTTGCCGAAAACCGGCAAATACCAGGACTTCAAATATTCACTGTCGTGGCAGAACTTCACCTCCGGTCCTCCGGTCACCAATGGAATGATGGCGGATAATATTCAGATCGGAATGATGGGAGATTATCCGCTGCTGGTGAACGGTGCCACTGGACAAGCCACGGGCAACGAAACGCAACTGGTCGCCATCATCGCCTATAACGCCTACGGCGGCGGCAATGGCATCGTGGTGCACAAGGACTCGCCGTATTTCGATCTGGCCGATCTCAAGGGAAAGAACGTCTCCGTGCCGTTTGGCTCGGCGGCTCACGGTATGATTTTGCATGCGCTGCAGATGCACGGCCTGACTCCCGATTTCTGGAATCTAGTCTCGCAATCGCCGGAGATCGGCTCGACCAACCTGCAGGAAAAGCGCATTGACGCGCATGCCGACTTTGTGCCGTTTCCCGAATTGCTGCCGTTCCGCGGTTTCGCGCGAAAAATCTACGATGGCGCCGACACCAAAATTCCGACGTTTCACGGCGTCGTCGTGCGCAAAGACTTCGGCGAGAAATATCCCGAAATCGTGACGGCCTACATCGAAGCACTGATGGAGGCCAATGACTGGGTGCGTCAGAATCCCAAGCTGGCGGCTGAGAAGGTCGAACAGTGGACCAGCATCAACAAAGAAGTGGTTTATATCTTCCTCGGCTCGGGTGGCATCATGACACTCGATCCGACCATTAAGTCGGCCTGGGTGGACGCGATGAAAGAAGACTACACCGTGCTGCAAAAGCTTAACTTGATCAAGCCGCTGAATATCGATGCTTGGGTCAACGATAAATATGTTCGGCAAGCCTTCAAGGACCAAGGCCTGGACTACGACAGTCAACTCAAGTCTCTCGCCAATTACGATATGACGGGCAACGATCCGGTCTGCAATGTTCCGGTCACGCATCCGGCGGAAGCCGGGCAGATCTGGATCGACGGCGGCGACATTCTGACCTTTAGCTCCCCGGCCTGCACGCTAACCGCGGTCAAGAAATATACGGCGGACGGCAAGAAGCTCGACGCCGTTTATCTCGTCGACCACGAACTCGGCATCAAGGTGTTTGCCGATGCGGCGTTTTACGCCATCGGCGGCAAGGATCCCAAGTCCCCCGAGGTGGTGCCGTTCCTGCTGAAGCGAAATGCCGAGGATTACGTGGCGAAAAATGGTGGCAAGGTCGCAACTTACGCCGACGCGCTCGAAGGCGTCGCCGGTGCCAGCCATTAGACACTGAAAGGGCGAGCCATGACGGTCCAGAACATCCGTGCATTGCCGAAACAGGCCGCGGCAGAAGATCCTTCCAGCCCGAAAAAGACGTCGCCAACAGGCTCGTCGTCCGCCCCGAAAATCTCGACGCTGGTGCTGGCGCCGGCGATCGCGCTGGCGAAACCTTCACAGCTGCTGCGGATTGTGCGCGAACAAGCTCCGACTGCGCTGCTCGGCTGCATCTCGCTAGGGGCGCTCTTTCTGTTTTGGTACCTTGGCACCAAATACAAAGTCGATTTTTACATCCGTTTCAAGAATGTGCCGACGCCCTATGCGGTGCTTGAGGAAGCAAGGACCGTCGGCTTATCCAACAAGTTTTTCATCAATGTCGTCGATAGTCTTCGCCGCATCATTTCCGGCTTCCTCATCGCGATCCTTATCGGCGTTCCGCTCGGCCTCGTGATCGGCAAGTACCGGCTGGTGCGCGACCTTTACATGCCGGCCATCGAAGTGTTGCGCCCGATTCCCGCCATTGCCTGGGTGCCGATGGCCATCATGTTGTGGCCGACAAACGAGGCGAGCATCGTCTTCATCACCTTTATCGGCGCCTTCTTTCCGATCTTGCTCAACACCGTGCACGGCGTTCATTCCATGGATGGCGTGCTGATCCGCGCCGGCCGGTGTCTGGGCGCCAACGAAGTGAAATTGTTCTGGTATGTGATCCTGCCCGGCACGCTGCCGCACATTTTTACCGGGCTTGCGGTGGGCATGGGCGTGGCCTGGGTGTCCCTGATCGCGGCCGAGATGATCTCGGGTCAATACGGTGTCGGCTATTACACCTGGGAGGCCTATTCACTGGTGAACTACCCGGCGATCGTGCTCGGCATGATCACCATCGGGATTTTGGGTCTATTGTGCAGCGGCGCGATCCGCTTGGTCGGCTTTATCGCGATGCCGTGGCTGGCCTATTCGGTCGGAAGCAAGCGATGAGCGAACCGGAGAAAGGCTTTATCGACGTCCGCGGCCTCGGCGTCGTCTTCGGCACCAAGGACGCCAAGGTCGAAGCCGTCAAGGACGTCTGGCTCAACGTTCAACCCAGCGAGTTCGTATCGCTGATCGGCCCTTCAGGCTGCGGCAAGTCGACATTGCTGAGCATCGTTGCCGGTTTCGTCAAGCCGTCGAGCGGCGAAGCGTTGCTCGACGGCGCGCCGATCACAAGCCCCGGCTCGGACCGCGGCGTGGTGTTTCAACAATACTCGCTGTTTCCCTGGCTGTCGGTGCGCCTGAACGTCGAATTCGGCCTGAAGATGGCGGGTGTACCTAAGGACAAACGGGAAAACACCGCGCGTACGCTGCTCGGCTTGGCGGGGCTCTTGGCCTTCGAGCACCATTATCCGGACCAACTCTCCGGCGGCATGAAACAGCGCATCGGCATCGTGCGAGCGCTGGCCACCAGTCCGCAAGTGCTGCTGATGGACGAGCCGTTCGGCGCGCTCGACACCCAGACCCGTGTGGTGATGCAGGAAATTCTCACCAACATGTGGCAGAAATTTCGCATCTCGGTGCTGTTCATTACCCACGATATCGAGGAATCCATTTTCCTGTCCGACCGCATCTACGTGATGACGGCGCGGCCCGGGCGTATCAAAGCCGAGATCAAGGTTCCGTTGCCGCGCCCGCGCACCGCGGCGATGACGGAATCGCCGGAATTCATGCGGCTGGTGCACGAACTCAAGCGGCTGATACGCGAGGAATCTCTTGCCGCGATGGGATCGGAGCTCCACGTCGGCGGCATCAGCGGCTTCGAGATGGACATCGGTCCGGAAGGTGTTAAAAGCGTGCTCTAACGCACTCGCCGCGATCGCTATCGTCGCGCCGCGGAGCCGTCCCCCACCAAACCATTGCCATGAAACCCGGAGAAAGCCGTGCCGTCCGACAAACCGAATATCGTGTTTTTTCACGTCGACAATCTGGGCATGGGCGAGTTGGGATGCTACGGCGGCGGCATTTTGCGCGGCGCCGACACCAAGCGCATGGATGATTTCGCCAAGGAGGGCGTCAAGCTCACGCATTACGTCGTCGAGCCGCAATGCACGCCGACCCGTTCGGCCCTGATGACGGGACGGTTCCCGATCCGCTCCGGCAACCACACCATCGCGCTGGGCGGCAATGCCGGCGGCTTGGTGCGGTGGGAGATCACCATCGCCGAAATCCTATCCGCGGCGGGCTATGCCACCTCGATCGTCGGCAAGTGGCATATCGGCGCCGAAGACGGCCGTTGGCCGACCGATCACGGTTTTGACGAATGGTACGGACCGCTGCGCACCTATGACGAATGCATGTGGCTGGAAGATCCCCATTACGTCGCCGAACGCGACGGCTATTCTTATATGCACGAAGGCCGCAAGGGCGAAGGCGTGCGGCCGATCCTGTCGCAGCAGCTGAACCTCGAGATCAAAAAAACCTGCGATCTCGAATATCAAAAGCGCGCGCTCGATTTCATGGAGCGCAGCAGCAAGGCGGACAAGCCGTTCTACCTTTATTTCAATCACTCGCTGATGCACTTCCCGATGCTTCCGCGTGACGAGTTCAAGGGCGTCAGCTCCAATGGCGATTGGGGCGATTGTCTTTTGATGCTCGACCACGACTTCGGCGTCTTGCTCGACAAGCTCGACCAGCTCGGCATCGCCGACAACACCATCGTCGTGATGTGCGGCGACAACGGCGCCGAAGATCACCTGGCCGGGCGCGGCACCGCCGGATTCTTCGACGGCTCGTATTTCAGTTCGGCCGAAGGCGGCATTCGCACGCCGTTTCTCATCCGTTGGCCCGGCCACATCGCGGCCGGATCCGAGAGCAATGAAATGGTGCATGTCACCGATATGTTCACCACGCTGTTGAAATTCACCGGATGCGAGCCGCCGCGGGATCGCTTGATCGACGGCGTCGATCAGAGTCCGTTCTTTCTCGGCCAGCAAAAAACGTCGAATCGCGAATCGTGCATGGTCTGGCTCAAGGACGAACTGCACGCCGTTAAGTGGAAAGATTTTAAGATCAATTTCAAACGGCAGCAGCATTTTCACGACCCCGAACTGCCGCTGGGGTTTGCCCGCATCACCCATCTGCAAGAGGATCCGAAGGAGCGCGAACCCGTCAACCAGCGTTACGTGCGCTGGTGGGTGATGCAGCACGCCAACCGCATTGTTCGCGAATTCGAACAGAGCACCAAGAGCGAGGAACTTATCCCGCCCGGATCGCCGGTCGATTTCGTGCCGAAGACCGTCACGGCTTCCTAGACGTATGTCGGCGAAGACGCCGGATGCGCGGCTTTTCGACGAGATGCCGGCGCGCGGCCCCGAGGCGACACGCCACGACGGCCGCGACGGCATGGTTTGGCTCTCCGGCGGCACTTTTCTCATGGGCTCGAACGCTTTCTACCGCGAGGAGCGTCCGGTTCGCCCAGTGTCAGTCGGCGGCTTCTGGATGGACGCGCATCCGGTCACCAATGCGCAGTTCCGGCAATTCGTCGGTGCGACCGGATATGTGACTTTTTCCGAGCGGCCGGTGGACCCGGCGCTTTATCCCGACGCCGATCCGGCGCTGCGCGTGCCCGGCTCGCTGGTGTTTCGAAAGCCGCCGGGCCCGGTCGATCTGCGCGATTATCGCGCCTGGTGGGAATACGTTCCCGGCGCCCATTGGCGGCACCCCGCAGGCCCCGACAGCGGCATCGACGACAAGGACGACCACCCGGTGGTTCACGTCGCATTCGAAGATTGTCGCACCTATGCCGCGTGGGCCGGAAAGGAGCTGCCGACCGAAACCGAATGGGAGTTTGCCGCCCGCGGTGGGCTCGACGGCGCCACGTACGCCTGGGGCGAGACTTTCGCGCCCGAGGGGCGGCTGATGGCCAATACCTGGCAAGGCCGCTTTCCGTGGGAGAATCTCGCCCTGGATGGCTACGAAGGCACGTCGCCGGTGCGGGCCTTTCCCGCCAACGGCCACGGGCTGCGCGACATGATCGGCAATGTTTGGGAGTGGACCGACAGCGTGTTCCAAACGCCGGGCGCCGAGGCCAATACCAAATCCTGTTGCACGCCCGGCAACGGCGGCCCGACGGCGCGCCGCGTCGTCAAAGGCGGCTCGCATTTGTGCGCGCCGAATTATTGCCTGCGCTATCGACCGGCGGCGCGCCAAGGCGAGGCGGTCGATACGTCGGCCTGCCACATCGGCTTCCGCTGCGTTTTGCGTCCGTCGAAAACGTTCCCGACATCGGCAAATAAATCGTCCACACCGCATGCCTGATCCGGCATTGACCTACATCACTGCGGCTCTTACCTCATCTGACGTCTCATTATCGCGAGTAAACGCGAGAGTCGCCGAGGGTTACCATGCCGGTCAAGTCCGCAATCTACGATCCGCCCGAGGAAGGTCTGCCCTATTTGGTTGTGACATTCGAGGCGGATGGACCGAAGATTGCCGTTGCAAAAACTCAATTTGACGCCCGGACGCTGGTCGCCGAGCGCGCCATCCGGCGTCGACGGGCCCTCAAGAGCGATGGATCGACGCCGCTGACCGCTCAGCAGCCGGCTTAAAGCGTCCCGGCACGCTCAATCCTTGGCGCGCTCGACGTAGCTGCCGTCGGCCGTCATCACCACGATCTTGGTGCCGGTGGTGACAAAGGACGGTACCAGGGTGCGCACGCCGTTCGACAGCATCGCTGGCTTATATGACGAGGTCGCGGTCTGGCTTTTGATGGTCGGCTCGGTGTCCACCACTTCAAGCACGGCCTTGGGCGGCAGTTCGATGGCGACCGGGACCGCCTCGTGCATGGAGATGGTGACTTCCATTTCGGGCTGCAGATAGGCGGCATAATCGCCGACGATATCGGTCGGCAGCGCGACCTGGTCGTAGCTCTCCATATTCATGAAATGGAAGCCGTCGCTGTCCTGGTACATATATTGGTGTTTGCGGTCCTCGACGAAGGCGCGCTCGACCTGATCGGTGGTTTTGAAGCGCAGCGACACCTTCACGCCGTCGCTGATCCGGCGTACGTCCATCTGGGTCACCGGCGTGCCCTTGCCGGGATGGATGTTCTCGACGGACATGATGGCCCCGAGCTTGCCGTCGATTTCGACGATATTGCCTTTTCGCAATGAGCTGGCGATGACTTTCACGGTTTCCTCGGCGTTGATGGCTTCTTGGTGGGCGCAACATA
>Ga0181537_10004011_pt1 | contig 12345 bp, 10 predicted proteins | sample PEATcosm2014_Bin_39_FD_119765 | JGI IMG/M metagenome (GOLD analysis project Ga0181537, IMG submission 119765) | Peatland microbial communities from MTU Mesocosm Facility, Houghton, MI, USA - PEATcosm2014_Bin23_10_metaG | ecosystem: Environmental > Terrestrial > Soil > Wetlands > Peat | place...
CTTGGCCACAGGGCTTTGGGAGGTTCCCAGATTCAGGGGAAGCAATATTGATGGTGGCCCCGGAGGGGCTCGAACCCCCAACCCTCAGTTCCGAAGACTGATGCTCTATCCAATTGAGCTACAGGGCCGCGATGTTGGAGTGGCTGGAAAGTCGAGCTTCGCTCGACCGGACAGCCCCTTCGACTATGCTCAGGGCAGGCTTAGGCGGCTGTCCCCACAAAATTCATTCCAGAAGCTGTAAGTATTTGGGGTGGGAAACGGGAATCGAACCCGCAACCGCCGGAGCCACAGTCCGGTGCTCTGCCAGTTGAGCTATTCCCACCGCAACCTTTCGATTATAGCAACGGAAGTTCAGCAGGAGATAGGGGAGGCGAGAAGGTTGCGGCCCGAATGCTCAGAGCGAGATCCTTCGCTCCGCCTGAAAGGCGGCTGCGCTCAGGATGACGCATCCGTGAGCTCTTTGCGATTCCGATCAGGTGTTACCGATTGCGCCGCGCTTCGCGCTGGCTTGGAAGACCGAAGCGGCCGTCCCCACATGCGTTTTTTCTGGTTAGGCTCGGCCGATGCCTACGTATTCAAAACCCAGAGCGCGCAGACGAGTGGAGTCGAGCAGGTTCTTGGTATCAACGATGACCGGATTCTTCAGGAGATTCTTGATGCGATCAAAGTCGAGCGCACGGAACTCCGGCCAGCCCGTACCGACAACCAGTGCGTCGGACCCTTCGGCGGCCGCGTAGGCTGAGTCGCAATATCGCACCGTTTCATTGAGGCGCGTTCTGGCTTCCGGGATCGCGACTGGATCATAAGCGCGCACATGAGCGCCCTTCGAAACCAACGACTCCGCAAGACGCAAGGACGATGATCCGGCAACCGAATTCGTATTCGGCTTGAAAGCCAGGCCGAGAATTCCGACTTCCTTATTCTCAACAGAGTTCAAGGCGTGGGCGATTTTGTCGACTAGGCGGTCGGCCAGGTAATGGTTCACATCGCGCGCAGCACCAAGAACTTTGAGGGACACGCCATGGTTCTGGGCCAACTGCACCAGAGAATCCATGTCGGACTCGGCGAATACACCGCCCATGCCGGCGCCCGGCTGCAAACAACGCGGAGCGATTTTCTTGTCGAGTCCTAACGCGAGAGCCAGATTGACCGCGTCGGCGTTGACGCGTTCGCAGAGAGTTGCGACTTCGTTGATGAAAGAAATCTTGGTCGCGACGAAAGCCGTGGCTGCTTCCCGCACGAGTTCGGCGGTCGATTGATTGGTGACGATCACCGGAACGCCGCGCATCACGAGCGGATGAAAAATCTGCTTCAGCATCTGGACGGCTTCGTTGGAAGTCGATCCCAGAATCAAGCGGTCAGGCCAGTTGAAATCCTCGACGGCGCATCCGTCGGTGAAGAACATGGGCTGCGAGACGATGGTCGCATGCAGGCCGAGGTCTTTCAGGTTCTTTTCCAGAGAATTCGCCGTGCCTACAGAAACCGGAGTCACAATGGTCAGGATCGGCGGCTTAGGAGCCAGGCGTGCAATGCGCATCACGATGTCGTTCAGGTTGTCCGCTTTGTCTTCGGCGAGGAAAATGACGCCAGTCTTGCGGGCGAAGGATTCGATGTCGGTGGAATAGGCGAGGCGCCCGGCACGCACGTTGCGGCGGATGATCTCTTTCAGGTTTTTCTCGAAGAAAGGGATATTTCCCTGAGCCATTTCGACCATGCGGGAGCGATCCGGATGGCAACAGGAAACAGGCGTGCCAAAATCGGCCAGGCAGGCCGAAATCACCGTTCCCAAGTATCCCGAACCGTAAACGCCGATCTGCATGTGCTCTCCTGTGACAACTGGAAATCCGCGCCAGTCGTGCCATTGGGGGGACTGCCCGAACGACGGCTCTACATCTTTACTACAGGGCCGGCGGGGACGTTTCAACGCACGGGAGGGAGATGTACCTGGGGCCATGCGGATGGAGCGGGGGTAACTGCAACCTGAGTAACCTCGGCGGAGATTACGAACGAGCTATCGAGATACGAGAGTGCGGCCGAGCGGAACGGGCGCCAGATCGACCCAACAATTCTGCGCGTCTTCGCGGACAAAGGTGAGCTTTTCCAACAGAATGCGGCGGCTGCCATGATACTGGCCCCAGCGCTCCCGCGCGATCTGAAAGGCGGTCCGCGCAGGCTGTTCTGCGGCCATCTTTACGATGGTGAGGTGAGGAATGTAAGGCCACTCCTCCTGGTACTGCAGCACTTCGGTATTCAACTTGCGGTGAAGTTCGCTCATCCGGGAGGCACAGGCGTCGACGCGAATAAAGACGGTGGGAGTGACTGGGATGAAAGTCTCGACCGCTCCGAGCGTTACATCGAAGGGTTCTTCGTCGCCACAAATTCGTTCGAGAACCTGGAGAGCGGAACTCTCCGTGCCATTTAAGGGACGCGGAGGAAGAATGGTGAGATGGGCTGCGAGGTGAGGGAGATCGGGATGCAGTTCGCGCCGGAGGGCTTCGACAAACTCTCCAGCCGGATTTTTCAGATACGCCACCAACGCATAGCGGACCGTCTGCATACTGGACGAAAATTATACCGCGCCCTTCGGACGGGTGCCGGTCAAAAGCAGGAACGGCCGCGGGATTGAGGGAGTTGGGGGAATAGCCCGAATCGCGCGGGAGACGCAGCTTTCCTCATTTATAATCTCAACGTTAGCAACAGTCGGGGCGTAGCGCAGCCTGGTAGCGCACCTGCCTTGGGCGCAGGGGGTCGTAGGTTCAAATCCTATCGCCCCGACCATTAAACTACTGAGCGCACTGATATTAGCTTTTCGTCTCTGTCCAGAAATGTCCAGTCGCTTGGTTTTCACCAGATTTCGCCAGAGGGAGCACGAGCCGCACCACACTGGACTGCGCCAAACGCTTCTGTCACTGACAACCTGCGTGTACAGATTCAACTTAGTTCCTGCATCGGCATGCCGAAGCAGTTCCTGCTGCACCTTCACGTCCACCCCTAGTTGTCGAAGCATTGACGAGTAGGTATAGCGAAAAGTGTGCCACCCTATCTCGGTGCCTATCTGGGCGGCCGCGGCAGCGGGCTTGATCTGTATTTCGGATTGGAAGATGGGTGGGATTCCCTTATGATTTCGGAAAATTGGGGCGGAGCCGGTGGGCGGCATTGGGAGTGGACCTACGGTGAAGGGGAAAGAGACAACGTCCTCGTATCGTCAAATCGACGTCCGCATTTGGCAGAGAAGGGGTTTGCTTGTGGTCGGCGGATCTTTCGCCTTCGATCGGTGGAAGGTCGAAGTAATTACCTCGATGAGACGAGCCAAATCTCGTTCTTCATTCGCCTCCGGCTTGGTGGTTCGTGCAGCCTAGCAGATACTTTTCCTCCGCGACCCAAGGGCATGCACCGAACTGGGTATCATCGGCTCCAGGCGAAAGGATTGGCGCACGAAGAAGTCTTCTTAGGTGCTTTGCGACTGTGGCTGAACGAAGTCAAAGCCAACGGCTAGCGATAAGGCCATTTTTTCTCAGGAGTGCTGACTTCCTGCCAGTGCCCCCCTGACGCCCGCCCTCTGACGCAGAGAAAAGTGCTACACACCGCAAACTCGTTTCACCTCGTAATCATCAGCCTCTGCTGCTTGTCGTGAGCCAAGTGAGCCACCTTTACAGGAATGGCTCAAAACGGACCAAAAAGCGTCAGGGCACTCTGTAGTAAGCCATTCGGATGGAAAAGGCGCCGAAGGCGTCCAGCATCGCAACTTTCGGTTCGCACAGCTCCTTGCTTATTTCATTTTCGTAGTCTGTTGCTGGCTGGTCGGAACGGACCCTTGCATGTCGAAGATCTCGAATATGGTGCGTCCCAAGAGAATTTCGTACTTGACCTTCTTTTCCTTCCTTACGACCTCGGAGGCTAAGTCAATCGCTTTTTGCACGCGGGCATGCGGAATACTTACTATGCCATTCGCATCAGCAAGTACGAAATCCTTAGGGACAATCGACAGCGTGCCGATCCGGACCGGGACGTTAATACGCCCGTAGGACTCCTTTGTCGCCCTGCGTGGGCTGAAACGCCGGCAAAATACCGGGTAGCCGAGCATTCGGATTTCCAGCGGGTCCCGAACTGGTCCATCGACGATAGTTCCCGCTACCCCTCTTTTTTGAGCTGAGATCGACATCAGTTCGCCCCACAGCGCGGCGTCGCAATTTGGTGAACCCCCAACAATTAAAACGTCGCCAGGTTGAGCGAGATGCAGCGCGTGGTGAACCGTGAGGTTGTCTCCGGGCGCACATTCGACCGTCAAAGCGGGTCCGCAAACCCGAAATTGAGGATCGATTGGAAGAATCGAAGTCTCGAAGGAACAGGAAGGTCCCAGTGCGTCCGACAGCTGGCACACGGTGAACTGTTGCAATTCTGCGATAGCCTCAGATGCCCGCATACCAGGCATAACCTTGCTCTGGAGATATGGAGCCCAGGCCCTTGCCGAATCTCTTTACGTCGTCGGTGAGAATCAGCCGGTTGAGAAATTTCACGCTCTTGTAACCGAGTTGCCGAGGCAGTCGCATGCGAAGCGGACCTCCATTGCCCACCGGAAGTTCATCTCCATTCATTCCGTAGGTGAGAAAAGTCTGAGGGTGCAGCGCATCAGCCATGTCCATGCTCTCCCACCAATCGGGTTCAATCGAAAAATAGAAAACGTACTTGGCCTGGGGATGTGCTCCGACGAGATTCAAGATGTACGAAAGAGGGATGCCGTTCCATTCGGCGATGTACGACCAGCCCTCTTCGCACACAACTTCGGTGATCTGGCTGTGTGACGGGTAGCTTTTCAGTTGGTCTACCGAGAAGGTAGATGGGCGTTCGACCATTCCGTCGACAGTGAGGCGCCAGTCTATAAATTTCCCCGCCTGAAAGCGCTTGAATTCTTCGCTGAAAGGCGCAACTTCGTTTTGCAGAGGGCGGGCCGAGATCTGACTCCGCGAAAACTCTCGGGCCATCGAATGCTGTGTCAATAACCGCAACGAAGCATAAGTCAAGGTTTCGCCCGGACCATAAAGCCCGCCGTGATCGGGTGGCACCAATCCATATTTCGTGGCGAGGTGCGCAGCTACACCCAAAGCAGAAATACCGGCCGCAGTCGCCACTCCAGTTGTGATCATTTTGCGACGCGAAATTTTGCTCATGCGCGCTCCTTCCCAGTCGCTGCCCGCCCGGTGATCATCGCCCGCACGCGGCTAACAAATCCTTCCCGCCAAACCATCGCCACATGAACGAAAAGGAAAAGTACCAGCGCTACCGACACGAAGAAGTGAATCGTCCGTGCGGATTGCCGCCCTCCCAACCAATTTACTGTTGCCGGAAATACCCCATCGAACGCCGGTGACATGGCCAGCCCCGTCCAGATCACAAGAGGGAAGAGAATAAACACGACCAGCAAATACGTCAGTCTTTGCAGCGCGTTATAGGATTCAAGGCCGCCCTGAGTTTCTTGTATCCGCAAATGATGGGTAATCACTCCTACCAGGCTCCGCCATGACAGATCTCTCTTGCCCGGTAGCAAGTTCCTTCGCAGATGTCCGCTCAGTATCCCGCCCACCACATAAAGCAATCCCATCCCCACCAGGACCCACGCGCTCTGAAAATGTAGCCCACGGCTCCATCCGTTCTGATCCGGCAACACATATCCGTAGCCGGTGGGTACGAGATTTCGCGAAGCAGGAATCGGAATCTTGAACAGCGGCTTGGTCAACACGTTGCCGGTCTCGCCCCAATAAAAACGCGGATGCGAAACAATGATTTCCCCACCACTCAGCACCAGCGCGAAAAATGACAATGTGATAACCCAGTGCGTGACACGGACGAGGACCGAGTGCCGATCCATTGTCACGACCTGCGATGGCGGCGAGGAGTTCTCGGCATCAGGTTCGATTGGCACTTGCGCGGATGGTAACGTCGACATTCTTCTTTCCTTTGAGTCCGGCCTTGCCTTTAATCACATTTGCAGCGCAACGATCATCATGTGAAAGGTTCCCGGCGTGAATTCGGGCAGATCCCCAGGATCCGGGGGTTGCGACCCAGGTTTGATTTGCTCGGAAGGCAGGAAGAGTTTGTGGCTGACCGGATCGAGAGCCATCGTTCGCGCCTCCCTTTCGGTTTGCAGAGTCTGCACGACCGTGTACTTGTCGGGGTTCTCCTGCCTCACTACCGTGAGCGTACCGTCGCAATTGGAGGAGAATACGAGTTTCTTTTCGGCATCATAGATCGCCGCATCCGGTTCGACGCCGACGGGAATCTGGGCCACCTGTTTTCCTGTGTCTGCATCCGTAACAATCATAAACTTGTTGTCGCACACAGAAAACAGACGCCGTCCTTCCCTGTCCATGGCCAAACCGGATGGCCCTTTGCAGGGCGCTAAGGACCACTCGTTTTGCACCTTTGTCCCGTCCGCATCAAAGCGTACGAGCGTGTTCTTGTTTTCGATATTTACGAAAACATTGCCCTTGCCGTCCGTTGCCGCAAACTCTGGAATGCCACTCAGCGGAACGGTCGCGACAATCTTTTTTGTCTCGGCGTCGATTACGCTCGCACTGTGACTATGAGCGTTGAACGCATACACTCGCCTCTTAGTCGGCTCGTAGAGAACCGCATCGGGAGCCTCACCGACTTTGATCTTTTGCTTCACTGCATTCGATTTCAGATCGAACACGACGATCGTATTGTCTCCACCGTCGCTGATGAATCCCTTGTTAAGTTCGTTCGCGAGTGCAACTCCGTGAACGCGCTTCAGGTTCTCGATGGAGGCTACTTGCTTTACGGATTCAAGGTCCAGGATCAGCACTTCGTTGCCGCGCGTTACGTATAGGTGTCGGCTGGAGCCGTCCGAGGTTAGATAATCCCAATAGGTTTGATCACCGCTAAATGGGATACGGTCGACCACGGCATATTGTTGTGCGTGCACAGCAATCGAGCACAGGAGACAAAAAAGAAGTCCCCCGAAAGTACGCGTCCCCACAGAATGACCTCCACGAACAGCCTGCTTAACAGTCAAAACAAAGTCACGGCTACTCGAAACTGATACTGCCCACAGGCTTGGTGCGTTGTTTTGCCATCTTTTCGATGAGAGCGAAGTGCTCCATCATCATCTTGGCTGCGGCCGTGGAGTCTTGTTTTTCGATTTCCACGTAAATGTTTTCATGGGAACGATAGGAACTCGTGTAGTCGGTCAGAAGCCGGACTGTTTCTTTCCTGCTCTCCATCAACATCTGCGATAGCATCTCGATGATGGTTGTCATGACCCCATTGCGAGACGCCCGGACGATGCAACCATGAAACTCGGGCTCGGTCCGACACCACGCTTCCGGATCACCCATCGCTTTCTCCATCTCACCAAGTGCGCGGCGCATGGCACGTAAATCGTCGTCTGTCCTCCGATGGGCTGCGAGGCTTGCTAGTTCTACTTCGAGCGTTCGACGGGTTTCAAATAGATCTGTTTTGGCCACGTTCTTAAGCGCCAACGCGAATTCCAGTGGAACTCGCATAATGTCGCTCGCGGATTCTGCCAGATAAGAACCAGAGCCTTGCCGTGCCTTGATCACTCCCATAATCTGCAGAGCTCGTAGTGCCTGACGCAATGTAGGACGGCTTACCGCAAGTGCCTCCGCGAGGTCGCGTTCAGGAGGCAGCCTGTTGCCGGGGACAAAAACCCTTCGCTCGATCAGATCCTTGAACCGGGCTATTAACTCATCCGAAATCGCGACTTTATTTATGCGGGGACCGATATCTAGCGATAGAGGCATGCTTTAACTCGCTTCGACTCCAATGACCGCAAGTTTATATCGCTGAAGTCTGCGGTTGTCAATTGGTAAATTGGTAAAGTGGTAAGATTAAAAACTAGTTGACAACCTGACCAATTACCGGATATACATTCGTCCGCTTACCCCGCCTCACTAAAACTTTGTCATCGGAGAAGCGGATGCGAATTCGAAAATTAGCTGGCCTGTTTATCTTCATCACCCTGGTAACCGTCCAGTTGTTGGCGCAGACCGCCAGCACGTCGCTTAATGGCACCGTCGCCGATCCTAAGGGCGCGGTTATTCCCGACGCCACGGTGACCCTGGCTAATCCCGACACAGGATTCTTACGCGTTGTGAAAACCAACGCACAAGGTGTCTATCAATTTCTGCAAGTACCTCCCGCTGCCTATTCGCTGACCGTCACCGTCTCCGGATTTGCCACAAAGAAACAGACCGATGTCGTCCTGATGGTGAACACACCCGCTACACTCGACGTCGCCATGCAGGTGGCCAGCACGCAAACTGTTCTAGAGGTCGTCAGCACCGCCCCACTGGTAAACACGCAAGAAGCCAGCCTCGGACACGCCTTCAACGGCGATCAGATTTCGTACCTGCCTTTTGAAGGAAGAGAAGCGACAAGCATCCTTAGTTTGCAGCCGGGCGTTACCTTTACCGGCAACGGCAGTAACATAAGCGCAGCGTCGGATAGCAGGAGTGGCTCGGTCAACGGTGCGCGCAGCGATCAAACCAACGTCACCCTTGACGGCATCGACGACAACGACCAGACTCAAGGCCTCGCCTTCACCGGAGCCCTGCGCCCCACGCTCGATTCCTTGCAGGAATTTCGCGTCACCACCAGCAACGCCACAGCCGATGCAGGCCGCTCCTCTGGCGGACAGGTAGCACTCGTCACCAAGAGTGGCACCAATAACATTCACGGCACGGCTTATTGGTATTACCGTCCGCCCTTTGGAGCCGCTAACGATTGGTTCAACGAAAACGCAGAGGTCTCTCAAGGGCTGCCCAATAAGCCGCCATTCTTGCTACGCAATACGTTTGGCGCGACCTTCGGAGGCCCAATCCAAAAAAATCGCATCTTCTACTTCCTCGCCTATGAAGGCCAGCGCACTCGGGAAAATCTACAGGTCACGCGAGTCGTACCCAGCGACGCTCTGCGCAACGGATCAATTTCCTACTCCTGCACCCAAGATCCAACCTGCCCATCGTCAGGCACATTCACCTTGTCTCCGGCAAACCTCGCTACGATGGACCCGAACTGCAGCAGCCTGGGAACTTGCCCTCTAGGTCCCGGCGCAAATCCAGCCGTCATGCAGCTTCTGCAGCAATATCCTGAGCCCAATACCACCACGGTCGGAGATGGATACGACTTTCAAGGCTTCACGTTCTCCTCTCCGCTGCCGGCGAAACTCGACACTTACGTCGCAAAGATCGATTACAACCTCACTGCCAATGGAACGCATGCTCTCTTCGTGCGGGGAGGTCTTATGAGCGATCGTGGTGCCTCCAGATCGGACTCCACTTCCATCACGGGCACTGGCGGATCTGAGTTCCCCGGCCAGCCAGCCAACAGCACGTCCCTCAACTCCTCGAAAGGACTCATTGTCGGCTACACCGGCGTCCTGCGACCAAATCTCCTGAATAATCTTCGCTACGGATATATCCGCCAGGCCTTCGCCGACCTCGGCCGCCAGTCGCAGCACTTCATCAACTTCCGCGGTCTCGACAACCTGACCGCTCAGACTCCGAGCACCAAGACTACCGTCCCCGTCCACAACCTGGTCGATGATGTCGCTTGGACCAAGGGAGCACATACCATCGAGTTCGGCGGTAATCTGCGTGTCATCAACAATATTCGCGAATCCAATGCCACTTCCTTCTTCACCGCCCAGACCGATTCCTTCTGGCTTGCCGGCTCCTGTATCTCCACCTGTTCAACTCCGGTGAGCCTCGATCCCTCCGGCTTCGGCTTTCCCGCCGTCGATTCCAGTTTCGGTCCCAGCTATGATTTCGCCGTCACCGCGCTAGCCGGTCTCATCACCGTCGTGAATTCGAATTACAACCTCAACAAATCGCTCACCCCGTTGCCCGAAGGAACCACGGTCCCGCGGCACTTCCGCAATCACGAATATGAGTTCTACGCGCAAGACACCTATCACTTGAAGCCCAACCTCACCCTCACCTATGGCCTGCGCTACACGCTTCTTCAGCCTCCGTATGAGGCCAACGGCACTCAGGTCGCCACCGATCAGAGTCTGGACGGATGGTTCAAACAGCGCGGCGCCGCCATGCTTCAAGGCGAAGCCTATGAACCGCTGCTGACTTTCAGCTTGTCCGGACAAGCCAATGGCAAGAAGCCCTACTGGAATTACGACTACAAAGACTTCGCTCCACGCCTCTCCGTCGCGTATGCGCCCAAAGCCGAAGGCGGATTTTCCAAGCGCATCTGGGGCGGTCCCGGAAAAAGCTCTATCCGCGCTGGCTACGGTATGTACTACGATCACTTCGGCGAGGGCGTCGTTAACAGCTTCGACCAACTCGGCTCCTTTGGCCTGACCACTACGCTCACGAACCCGGCAGGTGTGCAAACCGTCGATGGCTCCGCGCGCTTCTCAACTCTCAATGCAATCCCTTCAAGCAGCGCGAGCACCAGCGGTGTCTGTCCTGTCGCACCTTGCCCGCTGGTTGAGCCGGCGCCCGCCGGATCTTTCCCCGTAACCCCTCCCGCGGGCATTGCGTCCGGGTATGCAATTACCTGGGGTCTGGATGACCACCTCAAGACTCCTTACTCACATCTTCTCGATTTTTCTATCACTCGTGAGCTACCAAAGAGCTTCGTCTTCGAAGCTTCTTACGTCGGACGGTTCGCACACCGATTGCTCCAGGAAGAAGACTTCGCGATGCCCGCCGACCTCTGGGATCCGAAATCCCACATGGACTATTTCACTGCTGCAACCATGCTTGCCAAGCAATATCGCGCCGGCGTACCAATTCAAAACGTTCAGCCAATTCCCTACTGGGAAAACATTTATCCCGCAGCAGCCGGATCTTCCGCCACCCAGGTTGGCGCCGAGTGTGGCACCCCTGGTGCACTTTGCGGGGCTCAGAGTAGCGGCGGCGTTCCAACTACTCTTACCGCCACGCAAGCCATTTATGACCTCTTCGCCTTCAACGCCGGTAACGAGACCACCGCCCTCGAGTACGCCGATGTCCCCGGCCTCGTCAGCGCCACCGGTTGCTACCCGGCATGCGCCACCGTCAAAGGCCAGCAGACCCCTTACACTTTTTACTCGCCGCAATATTCCTCGCTTTACGGATGGAACACGATCGGCAACAGCGCGTACAACGCTGGGCAATTCAGCCTGCGCCGTCGAATGTCTGACGGCCTGCAGTTCGATTTGAACTACACTTACTCCAAATCGATTGACATCGGCTCCAACGCGGAACGAATCAATCATTTTCAAGGCAGCGGATTCGCCAGCCAGGTGCTCAATTCCTGGTTTCCCAACCAGCTTCGCGGCGTTTCGGATTTCGACAACACGCATCAGTTCAACGCCAACTGGGTTTATCAATTGCCTTTCGGTAAAGGAAAGCGTTTTGCCGGTGGCGTAAGTCGACTGGTCGACGCTGCCATTGGCGGATGGACCGTTTCCGGCCTCTGGCGATGGACTAGTGGCTATCCTTTCTCCATCAGCAGCGGATTCGGTTGGGCAACCAACTTCGACGAACAATCTCTTGCCGTGCTGGATGGCAAGCGCCCCCGCACCGGTACGTTCATCGTCAACGGCGTGCCCAACGTCTTCTCTAATCCCAACAATACGAACGATCCCGCTTCCGCTATCAACCAATTCCGCGCTGCCCTTCCCGGCGAGTCAGGACAACGCAACAATCTCCGCGGTCCCGGCACTTTCAATGTCGATCTTTCCGTCAGCAAGAATTGGAATCTTACTGAACGGCAAGTGTTGCGCTTCAGCGCCGAGGCCTTCAACCTCAGCAACACTCCGCGCTTCGACGTGGGAACCATGCAACTCAATCTCGCGGGCAACAGCATTACAAACAGCGGATCATTTGGTAACTTCAGCTCCACGCTCTCCAATCCGCGAGTGCTGGAGTTCGCTTTGCGCTACAGCTTTTAGCTCCTGCGGCAGCGCAGGTCGCTTCCCTCGTAGTACATGAACGTCGTCAAATAGAACGATGAAAGCAAGGCTGACATCGCGGAAAGAGTCTGCACAGGCAAACATCGTGACATTGCTTTTACCTTACAACTTTTTCCGCGATAGTCTTTCTTAAACACAATGACTCTCGGGCCTCGCTCTCGTCGTCGTATTTTGCTCGCACTTTGTCTGGTTTCGCTTCCCAATTGCCTCGCCGCACAAATTCAGCAAGCACCGCAACCGTCTTCCTCCGCAAACGCCGAAACGGTCTCCACCGAATTACTCGATCAGCTCGAAGCCATCAAATCCGGCGCTCTGAGCGATGACTTCGCGTACCGGCAGCTCGCACATTTAACGGAAAATATTGGGCCGCGGCCGGTCGGATCAGCCGGGGC
>Ga0181537_10004012_pt1 | contig 12344 bp, 13 predicted proteins | sample PEATcosm2014_Bin_39_FD_119765 | JGI IMG/M metagenome (GOLD analysis project Ga0181537, IMG submission 119765) | Peatland microbial communities from MTU Mesocosm Facility, Houghton, MI, USA - PEATcosm2014_Bin23_10_metaG | ecosystem: Environmental > Terrestrial > Soil > Wetlands > Peat | place...
CGGGCGCTTCCACCAGCACCGAATACTCGTTGCCATTTGACGCTTCCTGGGAGCCGGATTTCTGGGGCCGCATTCGCAACACGATCAAGGCAAACTCGCTGGAAGCGCAAGCCACGCTGGCCGATCTCGAAAACGTTCAGTTGACCGTTCAGGCGGAAGTGGCGGTGGATTATTTTGAGCTTCGCGTGCTGGATGCGCAGAAGCAGCTTTTGGATGCGACGGTGCTCGCGTATCAGGAATCGCTCAAGGTGACCCAGGCCCAGTATGATGCGGGCATGGCGTCGGGCCAGGATGTCGCGCAAGCCGAAACGCAACTCAACACGACGCTGGCGCAGGCCACCGACCTCGGCATCCAGCGCGCGCTGCTCGAACATGCCCTCGCAACCCTGCTCGGCAAACCGGCTTCGGCATTTTCCATCGAAATCAATCCATTCGTCGCAAAACCCGTCGCCATTCCCTTTGGCGTTCCGTCGGAACTCCTCGAACGTCGTCCTGACATCGCCGCCGCCGAACGCCGCGTTGCGGAGGCGAACGCGCAAATCGGCGTGGCGCGCGCGGCCTATTTTCCGACGATTACCTTGGGCGGCGCGGCGGGATACCAGAACACATCCGTGCAAAATCTTTTTTCCGGGCCGGGCCTGGTCTGGTCCGTCGGCGCGACACTGGCGCAAACGCTTTTTGACGGCGGCTTGCGCAAGGCGGTGAATGAGCAGTCCCAGGCGATCTATCAGGGCACCGTTGCAAATTACCGTCAGACCGTGCTCACCGCCTTTCAGGAAGTCGAAGACAACCTGTCAACGCTGCGAATCTTGTCCCAGGAACTTCAACAACAGGATGCCGCCGTCGCCTCGTCGCAGAGCTACCTGACGCTCGCCAACACCCGTTACCTATCCGGCCTGGACGTTTACCTCAATGTGATTGCCGCGCAAACCGCTTTGTTGAACAATCAGCGGACGGCGCTGAATCTCCAGATGGAACAGTTGACCGCGAGCGTCCAGTTGATCAAGGCGCTGGGTGGCGGCTGGGATGTTTCGCATGCAACGACAGCGGCCATTCCTTGAGTGCCACGCCCGGCCGGAAAAGCCACCCGGGTGGCCGGCAATTAAACACGAGCGTTGAATATGCTCCACTGGCTGCATTCTTTATTGCCACACATTCCGCATTACGGATATGTGCTCGTCTTCATCGTTGCGTTTCTGAACAACCTCGGCTTGCCACTGCCGGGTGAGACAATTCTTTTGGGGGCCGGATTTGTTTTGGGGAAAACCGCGGATTCGCTCTGGCAGCCCGTGGTGGCCGGAACGGCGGCCTGTTTTCTGGGCGGCATCTGCGCCTTCTGGATGGGACGGCGGCTGGGCCGGGGCAGCCTGGAAAAAATCCACTGGCTCCATCTCACGCCCCAACGGATGAAGTGGCCCGAACAACTTTTCAAGCGTCATGGCGCCAAGACGGTTTTTATCGCGCGGTTCATTTTTTTGTTTCCGCCCGTCGTGGTCAATCTGCTGGCCGGCATGTCGAAAATGCCCTGGCGCACTTTTCTGTTTTACAATCTCACCGGGTCGGCGGCCTATTCCACCGCTTATGTCCTGCTCGGATATTTCTTTGGGAAGCAGTGGAAACTGCTGAAAGCCTGGCTGGGACCGGTGCCGCTTTACCTGATCCTCACCGGAATCATCCTCATCATTCTGGGCGTGATTTTCAGGCATTCTGTATCCCGATATTGGGTGCGTCTTTTCCCCAAAGAGCATCGGCGGAAGATGTAACGCCTCTGCCGGTTGATCTGGCAACAAGCCGGTTTCCGTCGCCGCAACTGTTTCAAACGATTCTGGAAATGCAAAACCCGCTGGAACGGACTCCATTCCAGCGGGCGGGGGGAATTATCGCGCAATCACTTCGTCGTCGTGGTTTGCGGCGCGGGCGTGGGTGAAGGTTGCGGAGTGGCGGTGCGCCCGCCGCGATCCACAATCACCCGCGCGGCCACATACCCGGCGTAAAAATCGGGATTCGACTTCTTGAACATCAGCATCTCCTTGTCGAGATTGTTCCGCAAAATGCTCGTCACCGTCTTCACCGCCGGCGGCAGGGTCGCCGTCTTGCCGGCGCGCGTGGAGATGGCCCGGCGCGGCGCGGTTTTCACCCCATGAAACTGCGTCGTCATGGTGTTCAACCCCGTCACGTCCGTTTGCGTGATGCTGTAATCCGCCAGCCCGGTCAGATTGGCCGTGGCCAGGGCCGAAACGCGCGCGCCGGTTTCCTCCAGCGTGTCCACGTCCATCTTGTCGAGCTGCGACAGCGTCAGCTCCGTTTCCGCCGCCAGGTTCGCGTCGCCGTTCTTCGCCGCCAGCGAACAAAGCTGGCCGGCAATCCGCATGATTTCCTCCTCGTAATCATGCCGCACCGAAATCTTTTGCACCTCCTCGCCCGCAATGGGCGTTTCCTGGTCCTGCGCCTTCTGGCTCACGCCGGTCAGCGCGGTGTTCAGTTGCGCCACGGTGTCGGAGACGGCCTTGTTGCCGGTCCAGACGGTGTTGTTCTTGTTCATATAGTCCGCCACGGTGGCGGCCATACCGGTTCGATTTAGATATTTTCGCTTCATGGTGATGGCGTTTTAGACCCGCCGCCCGCACCCCGTCAACTATTATTTTACAATTCGATTCCTAATCAATTCTGTAATTGCACCTTATTAGCCGCAAAAGAACACACAGACCGCAAAAGAATTCTTCGTCTTTGTGTTCCCTGCGTTCTCTTGTGGCAATTCAGCCGCGTCGTTTTCGGAGGTGGCCGCGCTCCGCGCGCGACTGGCCGGCATCCTCGCCCGACCGGCCCGGTCTTCCGCGCCGCTGGCCGCGTCATCCGCACGGCTGGCCCGGTCGCCTGCGCAAGTGGCCGCATTGATTGCGCGACCGGCTGCGGTCTCCGCTCGACCGGCCCCGCCATTCGCGCGACTGGCCTGGTCATCCGCTCGACGGGCCGCATCGTCCGCTTGACCGGCCCGGTCGTCCGCGCGAGTGGCCGCGTCGTCCGCGCGACGGTCCCGGCCGTTTGGGAAACGGGCAGATGCCTGATTTTGAGGGTTTTACACGGCTTTGCCGGTTTTAACCGCTGATTGGCGCTCATCAGCGCTGATTAGTGGTTCAATGCCCGAAAAATACGTTTCAGGCAGGCTTGGGGATGCTTTTGCAGCGAACACTCCCAAATCCGCACCACCTGCCAGCCATACGCCCGGAGGATGCGGGACACCAGCCGGTCGCGATCCTTGTTTACCGCCAGCTTGCGGCGCCAGAACGCCGCATTGGTCTTGGGCCTGGTCCCGTGCCGGGGACACCCATGCCAGAAACAACCGTCCACAAAGATTGCCAGCCTTGCCTTCAGAAAAACGAAATCGGGTTTGCCGAACATGTGCAGATGCCGCCGCCAGCCGGTGATTTTGTGGCGCCGAAATAATTTCACCAGCGCCAGTTCCGTGTCCTTGTTCCCGCGTGAGCGGATGCGCGACATCACTTCCGACCGCTTCGCTTTGCTGAAAACGTCTGACATTTTAGCCACAGATGGACACAGTCTGTAAACACTGTTCAGAACGTCAATAAAATAGCAAAAACCATTGTAAAATCAAGGTAAATTCGTCATTCCTCGCCACTATTTTTCACTACTTTTCACCCCTTGCGCTGGCATTTTCACTGACAGTTTCACTGACACTGAATTTGATTTCCAGACGGCTTTTAGGGTGTGAATCAACGATGCGCGAAACGCGCGATCAAATAATGGACGGTGCATCTGTCGCTTTCCGCCGCCGCGACGGGCGGCAATTTCCAAGCGGCTGAATCCTAAAAATTCAGCCGCTTGGATTTCTGGCCGGTCAATCTTCATCCGGCAACATTACGGTGATGGCGGGCTGCGGGTCGTCCATGTCGAACGCGCCACGAGTGGCAACGAGTTTGACAAGGCGGGGGGCGCGGTTGTCGTTGCGAACATAGAGCGCAAACGGCAAGCGGCTGTGTCCCTGCGCTGCTTTGCGGATGGCAAAGCGGAGCATCCAGACAACATCCCAAAGGCGTCCGGCTTCATCCTGCCCGCTCACGTCCGGCGGCACGGTCACATAAGCGTCAAAGACGCTGCGCGTGAGAAAGACGGGAAAGCGGATGCCCGCTTCGGCGGCAACGGTCGAAACATCCACTTGAAAGCCGTCGGCGATGGCCTGTTTGCGGGTGTGGGCGTAAATGACTTCGCCAAAGGGCGATTCGGTTTGATTGGTATTCATGGCGGGTTCTCCTTTCAAATGGGCTTCACGTCGGCGACAAAGTAGCTGCCGTATTTGATGCGCGGGTCGGCGGGATGCGCGGCGTAAGGCGCACACGCTCCGCACGGATGCTGCCAGACGCAACGGCGTTGATTCCAATTAAAGCCCAAACGCCAAAGCGTGTTTGCGGCGGCGCGATGGCTGGCCTTCGGAAATTCCAGCCATATCCAGCGGCCAACAATTTCCGCCAGTTCGTATTGCTGCGGCAACTGCGCCCGCAAGTAATCCAAAACTCTTTGCGTCGGCAATTCACGGTTCGCGCAATGCTTGGCAAAAGCCCGTTGCTTTTCCGTTGATGATAAAGCCGCCGCCCTCGCCGGGGCGGCTGGCCTCCCAAGCCCCGCTCATTGAGTCCATTGAGCTTGTCGTCCAGGACAACGCGCAACCGGCGGCACAGACAGGAGCGGTGAACCTGTAGAGGCGTCAAATTTGTTCACTGAAGGGGGCGGCGCAAGCCGCCCGCTACCCCCGTAGCCAGTGAAAAATTTCCCTTCTCCCTGCCAAGCTAATGCGGTTTTTGACGCAATTGCGCGGGAGGGGAAGAGTTTAGCCTGCGCGATTTTGAAAACAGCGGAAACGCCCATTTCACCGAATACGAGTTCCACCCGACAATCTTTAATTCTGCAAGATTTTTTCCGGGCTAATGGTTGGTTGCGGTGGATTGCCGGAAGCCCCGGAGGGGCCACCCCATGAAACCAGCTTTTGGTGCAAGCCCAGCCACAGGTCGCTTTGCGCTTTAAGCAGAAGGCGAACGCCCATCACCACATCATTAAGATTTTTCTGGTTAAAGCAGTGTTTTGGAACGACCGGCCAAAGCGTGTCCCGGCAATAATCGCCCAAAACAGTGCTCTTTTGGATGAAACAAACCTCGACCAAGTGGAAATCCGCCACGCCCGCGTAACACTCCGTATATGGAGCGAGAAACGAATTGAAGAATTTTTCCAGTTCTTGGCTCGGCGCAAAACACTGGGCGTAATACGCGCCCAGCGCGATACGATAATTCAGGTTGTCAAAACACCATGACTGCGCTGCAACGAATTTTTCCATGTCGCTATTGCCATGAAAGGATTTCGGCTGAAAATCCATTGCACAAGGCGCTACTTTGAACACTAGCTCGCCATGTCGATTGAGAGTCGAGATGGTTGAGTTCAAGATTGCGGCGTTTGCATAGTCCGCTCCGGCAAAGGCGCGGGCGTGTCGGGACACGGCATGAACCGCGTCAAAATCCAAATGCCGGTAGGCCGCAGACAAAATCTTGCCTACGGCAATTTCAGAAAACCAGGCATGGTAAAGAAAAAATTCCCGAAAAGCTTTGAACTGAGCGCCGTTCCATTCGCCTTGTTTCTTTTCAAGGTAAGAAAAAAACGGCTCGCATTTGTCCCGGTATGCGGCCGATTCATGCCTGATTAACTCCTCGGCTCTGGCTTTAGCGGTTTCGGTATTCATATTCGTTTTTTCTTTGCTCCGCTTTTATATTAAAACGTTTCTCAACCCACTGTTACAGCGTTTCCATCATGTTTCCAACAAATTCCCACAACGCGTGGAATGACATTGGAAAGACTTTTTCCCTAGAAATGCACCCGTCGGACAAAGTCGTCCGAAACGGCCTTTGGCGACGTTCTTGATGCCGGGATTGCGCAGGCCGCGCTCGATGCCGCTGATGTAGGTGGCGTCGAGGCTGGCGCGTTCGGCGAGATTTTCCTGGGTGAGTTCGCGGGCTTCGCGTCGTTTGCGGACGTTCAGCCCGAGTTTGGCGAGGACAGAATCACGTTTCGGCATGACTCATAGTCCAAGCCGAAACGGGGGAAAAGTCTATGGACTATCAGCCAGGTTGGAAACGAGGGCAGGCGGCCAGTTCAGCCAGTTGATTTTGATTTCACTTTTTCACTTTGCCCATGGCGGCGAGCCGCTGATATTTCCGTTCTTCCAGCTCCTTTTCTTCGCAGTTCAAATCCGCCATCCATTTGGCAAATGGTTTTCCCCCGGTGTTGAGTTTGACGCTGCCGCGCAGCGAATGGACAAATTCGCGCATCTGTTCCGGCGACAATTTTTTCTTCCGTCCTACCATGAGCGCGAGTGTGCGCCGGAAAATTACCGGCGTCAATCGGCGGTTCGATTTGGCTCCTCACCCGGCCTTCGGCCACCCAATGACTCGCTCGCGCCCGCCCGCTCGGCCCTCGCGGGCCTTCGGCTTTGCCGAATTCCTTTCACCGCTTCCCAAGCGGTTCAAGTCCCGTTCCCACGGGCGGGGGAATGTTTTGCGGGACGTGAACCCAGGGTGGCTCGGCCGCCTCGCAACCCCGGGCTAATATCTGTCAGCCCTACCGGCTTTCAATTCGTGTCGCGGCTTTGCGCCTTTGCGTCGTTGCGCTGAAAAATTGCGTTTTGCATCCCGGCGTCAAAAGGCTTAACTTCCAGACATGAAAGCGAATCTGCCGATTGAAGTTGACCCGGAAATCATGAGCGGCGCGCCGGTGTTTCGCGGGACGCGCGTGCCGGTGCAATCGCTGTTTGAATATCTGGAGGACAATCTGTCGCTGGATGAATTTCTGGACTGTTTTCCGACGGTGCGGCGCGAGGACGCCATCGCCGTGCTTGAACACAGCAAGAGCGAGTTGCTCGTTCCGGCGTGAAAATCCTCCTTGACGAGTGCATGCCGCAACCGCTGCGCCGCAGCCTGATGGAGTTTGAAATTTCCACGGCGCAGGAGATGGGCTGAGGCCGCGTAAAGAACGGCGAACTGCTCAAACGCGCGGAAGGGGTGTTCGACGCATTTTTGACCGCCGACCAGCAACTCAAATATCAGCAAAATCTGACCGGCAGGCGGCTGGCGATTCTGTTGCTTTCAACGAACCGCTGGCCGACGGTGAAAGCCAAGACGCCGGAAATCGTCGCGGCAATTCAATCGTTGCGTCCGGGCGATTATGTGGAATTGGCCTTGTAATGGTGGCGTGAATTATGAGGGATTCCGTCTGTTCGCCCGGCAGGAATGAATTGACTATGACTGAAGATTTCTCGGTCAGCAGTCGTCGAGTTGCGAACACCAACAGGCGTTGGGGAGGATTTTGCTTGAGTTGAGGCAGTGTGCCGGCCGGTTCTCCAACTCGCGAGGTATTGTTTTTCTTCATGGCACAACAATTAGATCGGACTCCCCCGTGAGCGCCATGGGGTGTTCACCTTATGGTTTGCGGCGGCCAAATGATGCATTTTCCAGAGTGCATCATGAGCGACGTTGTCCTCGAAATTAAATCCCTGACCCGCCGATTCGGCGCGTTCACGGCGGTGGATGCGCTGACACTTTCGGTCAACGCCGGCGAGGTCTTCGGCCTGCTCGGCTCGAACGGGGCGGGCAAGACCACCACGATCAAAATGCTTACAACGCTGCTGCCGCCCACGTCCGGCGAGGCGCGCGTGGCCGGTTTTTCCATCAACACCCAGCCGGTCGGCGTGCGCCGGGCCATCGGTTATGTGCCGCAGGCGGTGTCCGTGGACGGCTCGCTCACCGGCTACGAAAACCTGCTCATCTTCGCCAAACTTTACGATCTGCCACGCGGCGAGCGGCAGGCGCGCATTGCGGAGGCATTGGAATTCATGAACCTGACGGCGGACGGCGGGCGCATGGTGGGCGAATACTCCGGCGGCATGGTCCGGCGGCTGGAAATTGCCCAGGCCACGCTGCATCGTCCCCAGGTGCTGTTTCTCGATGAGCCGACGGTCGGGCTGGATCCGATTGCGCGCGACGCGGTTTGGAAACATCTCGTGGATCTGCGGGCCAATTATGGCACGACGCTATTTTTCACCACCCATTATCTGGAAGAAGCGGAAAGCCATTGTGATCGCATGGCGATCATGCACAAGGGCAAGGTGGCGGCGCTCGGCACCTGCAAAGAACTTGAAGCTTCGCTTGGCAGCGGCCACACGCTGAATGATGTCTTTGTCCACTATGCCGGCAGCGCGCTGGATTCCGGGAATAATTTCCGCGCGGTCTCCGCCGAACGCGCCACGGCCCAGCGCCTGGGCTAATCCATGACCACTGCTTTTGTCCATCCCTTGACCGGCTTCATTGAGAAGACATTCGTCATCACCGAATTTGAGTTGCGCAAGCTGCGCCACGATTTCACGGAACTCATCACCCGCGCGCTCCAGCCTGCGCTGTGGTTGCTCATCTTCGGACAGGTGTTCTCCCGAAGCGGCATGATGCACACGGGCAACATTCCGTATCTGGATTTCATTGCCCCCGGCATCCTGGCGCAAAGTGTTCTTTTCGTGGCCATTTTTTATGGCATCAACGTCATCTGGGAGCGCGACCTCGGCATTGTGCAGAAATTCCTCGCCAGTCCGACCCCGCGCGCGGCACTGGTGCTCGGCAAGGGCTTCTCCGCCGGCATCCGAAGTCTCTCGCAGACGGCCATTGTTTATGGCCTCTCGCTGCTGCTCGGGGTAAAGCTGAATTGGAATCCGCTCGCGCTCCTCAATGTGCTGATTGTCGTGGTTCTGGCCGCGACGTTGTTCGGGACATTCTCGCTCATCATCGCGTGCATCGTGAAGACGCGCGAACGCTTCATGGGCGTCGGCCAGGTGCTGACCATGCCGCTGTTCTTTGCCAGCAATGCGATTTATCCCACCGACATCATGCCCGGCTGGCTGAAGGTCATTTCACATCTCAATCCTCTGACCTATGTCGTGGATGCGCTGCGCACTTGCATGTTGGCGGGCAGCACGAGCGTCTTCGGCTTGGGCTTCGATTATGCGGTCATCTTGTTAGCCACGACCATTCTGGTTTTCCTTGGCGCGCGGTTGTATCCTCGTCTGGCGACTTGAACCTAGCCCGAAAACGCCTGTGAACATTCGAAGCAATCCAGTCTTGCCAGTAACGCCGAAGCGAGTCGGCATCGCGGCCGACCACGGCGGTTACGAACTGAAAGAATATCTGGCCGGGAAGTTGCGCGAAGCCGGCCATGAAGTGGTTGACTTTGGCGACGGTCGCCCGAAAGAGGACGATGACTATCCGGATTTCATCGTGCCGCTGGCCCGCGCGGTTGCCGCCGGGACGGTGACACGCGGCATTGGAATCTGCGGAAGTGGTGTCGGGGCGGCGGTCTGCGCAAACAAAGTGGCGGGAGTCCGGGCCTGCCTGATTCACGAAAACTTTTCCGCGCATCAAGGAGTCGAGGATGATGATTTGAACCTGATTTGTTTTGGCGGTCTCGTGGTCGGCCACGCCCTCGCCTGGGAATTAACGCAGACCTTTCTCGCCGCGCAATTCACCGGCGCGGAGCGTTTTCGTCGCCGACTGGCGAAAGTGGCGGCTTTGGAAAACAAACCTTGAGCGCAGGAAATGCCATGACTACAGACAAACAAACGCCGGTCAGCAAACCAGCCTACAGTCAATTAACTGCGGATGTCGAAGGTTTTGATTCACTGGCGGAGCTGGCGCTGGACCTGCGCTGGTCGTGGAGTCATTGCACCGACGAAGTGTGGCGGCAGCTTGATCCCGCATTGTGGGAACTCACGCAAAACCCCTGGGTGGTCCTGCAAACTGTCTCCAAAGACAAACTCAAGAGCGTGCTGGCCGATTCCACCTTCCGAAAAAAAATTGATGAATTGCTGCAAGCCAAGCGTCAGGCGGCGGAGACGCCCGCGTGGTTTCAAAAAAATCATCCGCAGTCGCCCTTGAAGTGCGTCGCCTATTTCAGCATGGAATATATGTTGAGCGAAGCGCTGCCCATTTATTCCGGCGGCCTCGGCAACGTGGCCGGCGATCAGCTCAAAGCCGCCAGCGACCTGGGCGTGCCGGTGGTCGGCGTGGGGCTGCTTTACCAGCAAGGCTATTTTCGTCAGGTGATTGACAAGGACGGGGCGCAACAAGCTCTTTATCCGTATAACGACCCCGGACAATTGCCAATCACGCCATTGCGCCAGCCGAACGGTGAATGGTTGCGGCTGGAGATTGCCTTGCCGGGCTACTCGGTCTGGCTGCGCGCGTGGCAGGTCCAGGTGGGTCGGGTGAAACTTTACCTTCTGGACAGCAACGACGCTGCGAACTTTCCGGCTCACCGCGGAATTACCAGCGAGTTGTATGGCGGCGGGCCGGAGTTGCGGCTCAAGCAGGAGACGTTGCTTGGCATCGGTGGCTGGCGATTGCTCGCGGCGCTCGGCATCAAGCCGGATGTCTGCCATTTGAATGAAGGTCATGCGGCCTTTGCCGTGTTGGAACGCGCCCGCAGTTTCATGCAGGAGAACGCCCAGCCTTTTGAGGTGGCGCTGGCTGCCACACGGGCGGGAAATGTATTCACCACCCATACGGCAGTGGCAGCCGGGTTTGATCGTTTCACCCCGGCACTCATCGAACAATACCTTGGTTATTATGCCACTGAAAAACTCGTCATCAGCCTCCATGACTTGCTGGCATTGGGCCGCCAGAATCCGGACGACGCGTCGGAAAGTTTCAACATGGCTTATCTGGCCATTCGTGGCAGCGAGTCGGTGAATGGCGTGAGCCGTTTGCACGGAAAAGTCAGCCGCCATCTTTTCGAGCCGCTTTTTCCAAACTGGCCTGCGGACGAAGTTCCCATCGGCCATGTGACAAACGGAGTTCACATGCCGACCTGGGATTCGGCGGCTGCCGATGAACTCTGGACGAAGGCCTGTGGCAAAGAGCGCTGGCTGGGGGCGTCGGAAACTTTGGAGCAGGATTTTCGCCGCGTCTCCGACGACAATCTTTGGCAATTTCGCATCGCCACCAGCAAGTCGCTGGTGGAATACGCCCGTGAACGGCTGGCCCGACATTATGCCGCCGCCGGAGCATCGTCCGAGACGGTTGAAGAGGCGAAGCATCTGTTTGACCCCAACGCGTTGACACTGGGTTTTGCGCGGCGCTTTGCGACCTACAAACGACCAAATCTTCTGCTGCATGACCCGGAGCGACTGCTGCGTTTGTTATCCAATCCGCAGCGTCCGGTGCAGCTCATCATTGCGGGCAAGGCTCATCCGGCGGACTTTGCGGGACAAGAACTGATCCAAAAATGGATTCAGTTCATTCGCCGACCCGATGTCCGACCGCACGCAATTTTTCTAAGCGACTATGATATGCAATTGACCGAACGCCTCGTGCAAGGCGTGGATGTCTGGATCAATACGCCACAGCGGCCGTGGGAAGCGTGTGGCACGAGCGGCATGAAGGTGTTGGTCAATGGCGGCATCAATCTTTCGGAATTGGACGGCTGGTGGGCCGAAGCGTATGTCCCGGATTTGGGCTGGGCGCTGGGCGACGGTCAGGAGCACGGCAGCGATCAGGCCTGGGATGCAGCCGAAGCCGAGGCCCTCTACGAACGACTCGAACGCGAGGTGGTTCCGGAATTTTATACCCGCAATGAGAAAGGCATTCCGACGGCCTGGGTCGCGCGGATGCGTGAAAGCATGGCGCGGTTGACGCCGCGCTTCTCCGCCGACCGCACCGTGCGCGAATACACCGAACAACATTATCTTCCGGCGGCAATATCCTGCCAATCGCGCGTGGCCAACAAAGGGACCATCGGCAGGCAAATGGTTGACTGGCGCCACAGTCTGGAACAGAAATGGGCCACAGTGCACTTCGGTCAAGTAAAGGTGGAGACCAAAGGCGAGCAGCTCATATTTGAGGTTCAAACTGGTCTCCAAGGCCTTGATCCAAAGGCGGTGAGAGTGGAACTATATGCCGACGGGATCAAAGGCGGTCCCCCCGTGCGGCAGGAGATGACCTGTTTGCATCCACTGGCGGACGAATCAGGCGGCTATGTCTATAGCGCGACTGTAGCTGTTGGCCGCCAACCAGCGGATTATACCGCGCGAGTGATGTCACAGTGCAATGGAGTTGCGATCCCGCTGGAAGAGTCGCGAATTCTCTGGCAACGATGATTTTATGGAGACAACAACATGAAAAATTCAATCGAATACACCATTGTCGCGGTGCCTTTTCACGCCGATGCCGCAACTCACGAAGAGCTGGCGCGTAAAGTGAACGAAAAATTAAACGGCGGTTACGAACTATATGGTTCACCGTTTTTCA